>ERZ1034984.785-NODE-785-length-33991-cov-19.704031_pt1 | contig 33991 bp, 24 predicted proteins | sample MGYA00520589_ERZ1034984 | MGnify/ENA primary metagenome ERZ1034984 (study PRJEB33766, sample SAMN09781790) | gut metagenome | biome: gut microbiome | host: Homo sapiens | place: Madagascar | study: EMG produced TPA metagenomics assembly of the PRJNA485056 data... | reverse complement strand
CAATCCCTTGATGCGATTTTGCGCCGGTCTTCACATCCTGTACACAATATGTGGCATTAGCTTCTATATTTGCTGGTGCTTCTTTGCGTACATACTATATGTAGTGTTTTGCTTGGTAGTGCTTCCCTATTCCATTCCATACTTGCTTTTGATTCGTTTCAATTTGCGGCGCCAAGGAGCATATAACGCCGCCAGAAACACTACCGTTGCCACGCCATGGGTCACATCGAATGGCAGAGCGGTTGCATATACCAGTAGGATTCCGGCGAGGCCACTTGCTTGCGCGTGATAGAAGCTGAGGATGCTCCATGCGTTCAAGATGAAGCCGTATATGAGGCAGGAAACGAATCCATATATATAGATGATTACAACATGTTGTTCAATCAAAGGCTGTTTGCGCAAACTGCGGTCTTCCCCGCATTCGGCAAGCCTTGAGTTGTCGGTGGTTTTAGGGGCTTTTGCTGAGATTGCCGTCAAAAGCCCCACTCCGTAGCCCACAAGGCCCCATGCGTACATTTGCCATGGGGTCCATGGGCCTTGCCCGAAGAAAAAGTTCGATGCCAGTGCAGCCAATGCACCCACCATGAACCCGCTTTTTCTGCCGAACACCACTCCAGCTATGATAGCGATGGCGCTTACCGGCTTGAAATCCGGAATCGGAGCAAACAGGATTCGTCCTGCTGCGGCGAGCGCGGCTAGGACCACCGTCGGCATGATGTCGCGTAGACGCGGTGTCGAGGATTCGTATGTTGCAAAGAACACGCCGAGCGATGCGAGAACGACCACCAGCGACAGAAGCGCCGTTTGGTCGGCGTTCGTGAGTGTACATACCACCAGGATTGCAGGCGTTGCGCAGATTGATAGCGCTTCCAAGGCGATTCGGCTTTTTGCGCGATGATTGTGATTATGCCGAACGGGCGGATTTTGAGTCGCGGCGTCCGACGCCTTCATGTCGCAGCTGTTTCGCTCTACGACTTTCGGTGCGTTTTGCGAAGCGCATCGAGCGGGAAAGTGCTGCTCGCCGAGTTGTGAGCTTTGAGGGTTTTGCCCGAAGATCCCGGCCTCCCCTGGTTCCCTATTCGTCATGAGCTGCACCATCTTCCGTGATTTGCCCGAAGAAACGGCACTCGGAATTCGGACGGTAGATGAGGTTGTGTTCGAAAAAGTCCTGAACAGGCTCTGTGCAGGCAAGTTCTCCGTCGAAGAGCATGGAGACCTCATCGGCCGTGGCGAACGCGAAGTCCAGATCGTGCGTAACCAAGACAATGGTTTTGCCCTCCGCCGCCAACGCCTTCACGATGCGCGAAAGATCGGCGGACGATGCGGGATCGAGACCCTTTGTAGGCTCATCAAGGAACAGCAATCGAGGCTGCGCAAGCAATAGCTTGGCAATCGCAAGCTTTTGCTGCTGGCCGCCGGATAAGTCGAACGGATGGCGTTTCAGCTCGTCGGACAAGCCGAAACGCTGCGCCATAACATGCGCGACTTGCTCGTCGTAGTCGCAACGCGAAGCCCATTCCATAAGCTCTTCGCGCACGGAGTCGCATACTAGAAGCGCCTTGGGATCTTGCGGCAGCAATGCCTGAGATGCCGCTAGCTTATTGTCGATGCGGCCACGTTGCGGTGTCAGAACACCGGCAAGACAACGCAAAAGCGTGGTTTTGCCGCATCCGTTGCCACCCACAAGCGCATGGACGCTGCCCTGCCGAACGCGAAACTCCACCCCGCGCAGGACCCAAGACGCATGGCGATCGAAGCGGAAATGCACATCACGGGCTGTCAACGCCGCGTCAGCATCCGCGAGCTGAGTGGATCGGCTGTCGAAATACGGAGACAACGCGGCTTTTGCGCGCTCGAACGTGCCAATCGGGCCAGGAGCGCTTAAGTCGATGCGCTGGGTCGCGTACTGCCGAACATCCTCTGGCGAATGCGTGGCCATGACCACGGTGATGCCGAGCTCGCGGTTCACACGGGAAAGCATGAACAGGAACTGCTTGACGGCGTTGGGGTCAAGCTGAGCGGTCGGCTCATCAAGCAGCAGCACCCTGGGGCGCAGCGCGAGCACGGCAGCCAGGTTGACAAGCTGCTTCTGACCTCCCGAGAGGTCCTCGGTTTTCGACCTGATCCACGGCTCGATGCCGAAGAAATGCGCGACCTCGGCGATGCGCCGGCGCATCTGGTCCGGTTCGACACCCAGGTTCTCCAGACCGAACGCCAACTCGTGCCAAACGGTATCGCACACTATTTGTGCCACGGGATCCTGCATGACATAGCCGATGAGCTGGGCGGATTCCAACGGGGTTATCGAGCTTGCGGCGGAATCCACGGGTTGATCGACCGGATGGTCTGCAGCGCAGCTGGCCTTATGCGGCTTCAAGGCACAACCGAGCACGAAGATGTCGCCCGATGATTCGCCAACCGGGGCGAGTTCAGGTTTGAGGGAGCGCAAAAGAGTGGTCTTTCCTGAACCGGTAGCTCCAACAAGAACGCAAAACGTCCCTTGTTCGACGCAAAGGTTCACGTTAGTCAAGACCGCAGACGATTCGCAGCAATCGCCTTCTTCGGGAGGATAGGCGAACGAATAACCGCGCACCAGCACTGCGGGAACGGGAGATTCTATAGTCGCATCGGCGCAGGGACGAGAAGCGCCAATGGGAATGCGCGACGCATCATCGCAAACCACCGTCTCGCAAGAACATCCAGAGAGTTCGGGTGTTTGATCGCTCACTGGCGAATCCGATGATTCGGAGACAGAATTGGGCGATTTCGATAACCGGGCATCGGTACGAACATCGGCGCGAGCATGGGCCCTAGAAGCAAAGCGTTGCGCGAATGCGCCACAGGCGTCGAGATCGGCATCAGCGCAATCGCAGGCCCGACCAGCAGAGCTTCCCGCAAATACACCGCCGTCGCCTACCGCGGCGTTGTTTTCGAATAGAGAATGGTTTTGAGGATTCATCGACACGACCTCCAACGCCACCAATCCAAGACGGATAGGGCAACCGGAAACAGCATGAACAGGACATACGGCACAAAATGCCACCAGGGACCAATGGCTTTCATGGTCGGATAGAACGCATATCCCGATAATTCGACCACCGCGCAAGCCACTGAAGCCGCAACCAGGAAGAACAAGCACACAAGCACGCAGACATCAGCTCGCCCGATACGGAATCGGCGATACGACGTGCGTTTTGCGCCGCAATTATAGCCGCGGGCGCGCATGGCATCGCTACGTTCAAGGGAATCCTCCATTCCCCAACCCATGAGCACGTTCACCACACGCAAACGAGCTGCGGCTTTTTCGCACTTGGTTTGCGCCGTCGCGGCGCTGGCAGCGTTTTGCGCAGCCAAAACCGCGCGCCCGCGTGAAACGAATTGGGGCACCAGGCGCAACACCTGCGACACCATCAGAGTGACGACGGGAAGCAGACGTCCGAACAGCATCATAGTGCGTTGGCTATCCAGGCAAGCCGAATAGGAAGCGAACCACAGGAACACGGCGGCGAACATGCCACCCGAGCATAAGCCGTAGATGACCGCCTCGGCATATACGGCTCGCGACCCGATACGGAACAGCTCGGTAGAGCCCGATGCTACGAATAACGGGTTCGCCGCCGCCACGATAAGGCAGAGGGGAACGACCCATCTCAGCGAAAGCAAGGTTGCACGCCTGCCGCGACACACTGCAGAGCACGCTAACGCCCCCGTAAGGGACAAGGCCACGTAGACGGGATGCATGCATCCCATGCTCAGCGCTAGCGCGCACGCGATGAAGGCAAAGGGGACGATTGGGTGATAAGTATGGAACACGCAAGTCATATAAGGTATCTCAGCTCCACGGAAGAGACAGGAGGCGCACCCCCTGTGCCGGGGGCGCGTTCATGCAGCGGTCGTCTCAGCTTCACGGAAAAGGCCGGGGCGCACCCCGGCCTTGCATTCTCAAACAACGGCTTCCCTAGCCGATTACATAGTACCAGACGACCACATCGCCATTGGAAAGCACGTAATTGGTGCACGCCGTCATGGGCGTGCTGCCGTTGACGGAGTACATCCAACCGGAGGTTCCGCCGTGCTCCTTTTCGGCAAGCCCGCCGATTGCGGCAACGTAGGTTCCGTACGCGGTGCTGCGTGCGTTGACCGACAAGCCCAGGGCACACAGCGCGTCGTAGGGCGTGGCGCCGGGATTGAACGAGTACGATCCGCTGGCAGAAACCAGGTTGCCGACGGCGCTGCTGGAAACCGACACCGATACCGCGACGATGTTCGCCGCAGCAGACTGCTGGCCTCCGGAGCCGGAAGCTTGCGATCCGGAATCGCTCGACGGCAAGGCGGAAGGCTGGGAGCCGCCACCTGCGACGGTGCCGGAATCCGTGGACGTAACGCCACCGTTGCCGTTAGCGGCTGAATCCGAATCAGCGTTTTGCCCAGTGGAGGAATCTGATTCGCTGTTCTGATCGGGAGAATTGGATTCCCCTTTCGAATGCATCTCGGATTCAGATTCGGCATCCACCTTGACCTCGGCGGTTACCTTCGTCGCCGTTGCGCTACCTTGCTCCGCAGCTTGTTCTCCCTGAGCAGACGACTGCGCAGGCGATCCGTCTTGCCCCCCGAAGCCGCCCGTAAGGGCAAAAGCGCCCACGGAAACGAGCAGCACCGATGCGGCCAAAAGCGCGATGATGCCGCCTTTGACCTTCGGGGAGAGACGGGAAGCAGGGCCTGAATGCAGCTGCTGCTCAGTGGGTGTCGAACCTGCAGTCAAAGCCGCCGCTTCCGCCGAGCTGCGACGGGCAGCATCGCCCGCCGCAGCCATTTCATCATGAGCAGCTTCGTTGATGTTCTCGGACATGGCTGCCTCCTACTTGATGCCGTTCTGGCGGCGCTTGGCGAGCAGCCACCAGACACCCGCACCGACGACGCCCGCAACGCCCAAGCCGAGGACCACGTAAGGCCAAATGGGACCGCGAGAACCATTGTCGCTTTCGGCGGTGTCGGAGGAATCGGAGCTGTTGGCAATGGCGGCGTGCTGTTCAGTGGTGCCGCTATCGCTCGTGGAGGAGGACACCCCCTGACGCGCAGAAGCGCTTGCCGACACGCTGTCGGCCTGCTGCGCGGCACCGCCCGCTGCGACAGGCAAAGATCCAGGGGCGACCACCCCGGCAACCGTCGGCTGCGTGCCGAGATCGGAACCGGGAGCCGGATCTGGGTTGGGATTAGGCTGCAGTGCAGGGCCAGGCTGAGGCGCGGGAGCAGGATCAGGCGCGGGCGAAGGCTTCACGCCGCCGCCGACCAGCTTGAACAGCGTGCCGGAGTCGTTGATGTAGTACAGGTTGCCCTCGGCATCGCAGATGACCGGGGAGTCGCAATAGTTGTTGAAGCCCTTGGCATCGTACGTCAACGTGGCCTGCGTGTCGCCGACCTTATAGCGATACACGCCGCCGCCCGAGGTGTAGTTCACCCAGTCGCTGGATTCGCCATAGTTCACCGTGAAGTACACGTACGTTTCGCCATTTTGCGTGGACACGAGCGGAGAGGCCTTGATTCCGCCATACCCCTTGACTCCAGGCAGCAGAGCACCATCAGCTTGGGTGACGAGCGTTGACTCGAAGCTCTTCAGATCGACGATCGCAAGCGCCGCGGCGCCGCTTTCCACCTCGCCGCCGACGTACATGGTGCTGCCGCTGACGGTAGGCATGCTCGCGCATCCGGAAAGGCCCAGGTCGACGACCTTGGTTTCCTTGAGGGATCCTTGCTCGTCGATTGCAAGCACATGCAGCTTGCCGTCGCGAGTCATCACGTACAGGGTTTTGCCGTCAGCCGACGCCACGCACGAGGAGTTCACCAGCGCGCCAAGGGAAACCGTGCTGATAACGGAACCTGCACCGCTCAGCGCCTCGACGGTGCCGGCGCTGGTTGCCACGACCGTGTAGCCACCCACATTCACGGCACCGCCCCAGTAATATCCTTCGTTGGCATTGTTATGCTGCCACACCACTGCACCCGTAAGGATATTGATGCAGGTGAGGAAGCCATTGTCGTAGGTACCGGCGGCGAAATCCACGTCGCACGTGCCCACATACGCATAGTTGCCGTTGACCGTGATCGCGGAGTTAGACTGCGCCGAATCGCTGAGCTTGTTGGTGGCCCACACAGTAGTCAGGTTGTCGGCCGTAAGAGCCTGCACGGCACCGCCGTCAAGCGGGACCATGATCACGCCCTGAGCGTAAACGGGGCGCGTGGTGTAGCCGATGGAGGAGACGAGGTTAGCCTGCGCGACCACTTCGCCCGTAGACGAATCGATCTTGAGCAAGCGGTTGTTTACGGCAAGGTACACGAAACCGTTTACGATGACGGGCTCGCTGGCGTTGGCGTATTGCGCGCTGGAGTATTGCTTGTAGTCGAGCGTCCAGTCCGACTTCATATAGTCGGTCGGGGTTGCCGCTGTGGTGGGACGGGACTGGTCGCCAGCCCAATCCGCCTTCCAATCCGGGCGCGGAGCGGAGGGGTCGACCGTCACCTCGTCGAGGTTCGGAAGCACGTTCGTTCCATGCACCCAGGAAATGGTGTCGCCGGATTTGAGCGTAAGCCCAGCTGCGCTGTTGATGGCCTTCCCGTTGATCAGGCAGTTCCATCCACCTTTGAGCGTAACGCCAGATGGCGAGGTTATGGAAATGAGATCCCAAACAGAACCCTGTTCGAATAGCTCACAATCAAGCTCGCACTCTTTGAAGAAGCTCAAGCAGATATCGTCAAAGGATGCGGTTGCCAGCTCGTTGCGCGAACGCTGCGCCCAGCGTTCGGCCTTGCCGTTGCTGTCCTGACCGATAACCTCGACCGTGACGTTCATCTGCCCGGGCATGGTGCCATTGGAGCCGTAGACCCAGCTGACCTTGTCGCCGGCATGAAGAACGCAGCCATCGGCACCGACGTTCGCGTATTTTCCGTTTACGAACAGCTGCCAGTAAGACCACGTTGCGGAATCGTAGCCAAGCGTAAGGCCCTTATCGAACGGCGAGGTAATGGTGCTGAGATAGAAGCCATATGCCGTATCTTGGATGTCGGCCACCAAGCCCGCCTGCTTGAACAGGGCGCGCGTCAAATCGGCCGCAGTGGACCCCTCAGACATATCGATGGTGGCCGGCTGCGCCCAAATCTGCTGGTTTCCGTTAGCGTCTTGGCCGATGACTTCGCACGACACCGAAAGAGCATCCGTAGGCGCCGATTCGCCATAGGCGCTGTAAGCCCATTGAATGCTGTCGCCCTCTTCGAGGACGTAACCGCCCGCGCCGACCGAAGATGCCTTGCCGTTGATGAACAGCTGCCAATATTTGCCGGTCTTCTGGTCATACCCGAGCGTGAGGCCCTTATCGAACGGCGAGGCGATGGTGTTGAGAGCCCAACCCCAGCTGCCATTGGGGTTGTAATCGGCCTTCAAACCGGTACGTTTGAACAGCTCTTCGGTCAAGGTTGCCGCAGTTGCACCTTCTTCCAGGGAGAAGCCTTGCGCGGCAGCCCAGGTTTGCCGATTGCCCTGAGCATCAACGCCGATGACGGAGCAAGTTGCGCTGATTCGAGGAGCTGCCTCTTCTTTAGAGGCCTTCTCGGTTGCTGCCGGGGAAGCATCCCGCTCGGGTGCTTGATCAACGGGTTGATCGGCATCCTCCTGCAAATCGTTGTCAGCAGTAATGGCCGCATCAACGTTATCGTCGGCCTTTTCAGCATCCGAAACAACGCTATCGGAAACAATGCCGTTTGCCCCGTCATTGTCGTCGGATTCGGTTGTGGGCCCCTGAGCAACGGATGGCAACGATGGAGCTTCTGCCTGTTCCGTAGAATCAGGCACCGGCGCAACTTGCCCAGCATCAAGTACATCAACCTTCTGCGCTTCATTTTGAGCAACGGGCGAAACACTGCCCTGCGCCTCGGCGAGCGCCGCCGACGGCGTCATAGAGACGGCCAGCGTAACCGCCAAGAAGGCAGAGATAACACGCTGGATCAACGACCGCATATGCGCCTTCGATGCGGTCTTCGCGCCTGCCGGCGCAGTAGCTTGCAGATCCGCGCAAGCTTGCGCCGCGTTTTGCGCGCGTTCGGGCGATTCGCCGATGGTCATCGGAACCTCTCTTCCAGGGCTTCGTGCGATGGATGGGCATTCCGACTTCGCCTCACCTGAACGGCCCGCATGCCTGCGGCGGTACCTGCCGACGAGCCTGCACATGAGCTAAGCCGCCAACCCGTTCATCAGCGTATACGGTTCCTGGTAGAGCGCGGGATTCGCACCCGCATTCCCCCAAGCGGCCGAACTCCTTCCCCAGCCGCCCGCACCATGCCCGGCGCAACCATCTGTGCCAATTTTCGAACAAATAATTTTACCACGTCTGAGCTGGGATTTAACCGAGTTTTCGACAGAGGACGGCAAAGAATTGCGCATGGTCGCAAGACGGCGGATTTGCCCAAGTTGCTGGATTCCCAGCCTATAATCATGCGGGAACGAACAATGTGGCCGCAGTGTTGAATCGGAAGGCGAAGCATGGGCGAATTCAATGACAGGGTATATGAGACGGTACGGCGGGTGCCGCGCGGGAGGGTTGCGGCGTATGGGCAGATCGCGCGGCTGATCGGGCAGCCTCGCAAGGCGCGGTTCGTCGGGTATGCCATGCACGGGAATCCCGACCCGTGGGATTGCGCGGCTCAGACGGGGATCCCTTGCCATCGCGTGGTGTTCAAAGATGGCTCGCTTGCGCCAGGTTTTGCGTTCGGCGGCCCCGAGGAGCAACGGGCGAGGCTTACCGCGGAGGGCGTGACGTTTTTGGACGACGGGCGCGTCGACATGCGCGCGTGCCAATGGGACGGCAAGAGCGTCGAGGACGCAGGCGGCGGCACGGCGGCCGAAGAGCCGACCGCACCGCCGATTGATTTCGATTGGGCTGCTGAGCTGGGCGAATGAATGACTGTTTTAAGGCGGCTTCGTGGCCGCTTCCCTATTCGAGCCGCAAGCTTTCCACCAGGGCGCTTGCCACGCGCAGGCCGTCGCAGGCTGCGGACATGATGCCGCCTGCATAGCCCGCGCCTTCGCCGCAGGGGTAAAGGCCGGTTTCGGGCTCGAACGCGGAGGTGTCAGCGGGCTGCCCCTTGGCGGCTGGGGAATCCGAGAACGTCGGGGCCCCGCCTTGTGGGCAGCCCGAGACGGGCGCTGCCGCCAGTTGGGCCTGCATGTTCTTGCCGCGCACGATGCGCACGGGGCTTGAGCTGCGGGTTTCCACGCCGGTGAGCACCGCCTGCGGATCGGCGAAGCCGTGCAAGCGGCGGTCGAGCTGCGGAAGGGCCTGCTCCATGGCGCGCGCTACGAACGGAGGGAGGCACTCGTGCAGGTCGCACCATGCGACGCCGCGCGCGTAGGTGGGCTTCACCTGCTTGCTCGGGCTGCCGGCGCGATGCGTCAGGAAGTCGCCGACCGTTTGCGCGGGCGCCTGATACGGTTCGCCGCCGGCGGCGATGGCGGTTCGGTAGGCTGTCTGCTCCATCTCGCGCTGCAGCTTGATGCCCGCAAGCGGGTCTTCGCCGTCGAAATCCTCGGGGCCCACGCCGACCAGCAGCGCGCTGTTGGCGTTTTGCCCATCGCGCGCGAAACGGCTCATGCCGTTGACCACCACGCCTTCCGGCTCGCTGGCGGCGCACACCACTTCCCCACCTGGGCACATGCAGAACGTGTACACGCCGCGGCCCTGCTCTTCGCCCTTTTGCGGGCGCAGATGCATCGACAGCTTGTAATCGGCGGCGCCGAGCGCCGGGTGATCAGCGGCCTTCCCGTATTGCGAGCGGTTGATGAGCTGCTGGGGATGCTCGATGCGCACGCCCACGGAGAACGGTTTCTGCTCCATATGCACACCCGCGTCGCGCACGAGCTCGAACGTGTCGCGAGCGGAATGGCCGCACGCCAGCACGACGTGGCTTGCGGGGATCAGCTCGACGGTGGGTTCGGATTGGGTGGCAAATCTGGTGATTTCGGCTTGGGTTAGGCGGCCGCTTTCGAAATGCAGGGATGTGAGCTGGGTGTTGAAGCGCACTTCGCCGCCGGCTTGCTCGATCTGCTTGCGGATGTTGCGCACGATATCCACGAGCAGATCGGTGCCGATGTGAGGTTTTGCCTGCCACAGGATCTCCTCGGGCGCTCCGGCTTCCACGAACAGGTGCAGGACGTGCTGCGCCCAGGGGCTTTTGATGTTCGTGGTCAGCTTGCCGTCCGAGAACGTTCCCGCCCCACCTTCGCCGTACTGGATGTTGGTGTGCGGATCGAGCGGCTCGCCGGCGTTGAAGGCGTCGACCGCCGCCATGCGCTCGTCGACCGCCGCGCCGCGCTCGACCACGAGCGGGCGCAGACCGGCGCGCGCCAGGTAGAGCGCGCAAAACAGGCCGGCCGGGCCGGTGCCCACCACGATGGGGCGGGGTTCGTCCTGCGCCTGGCGCGAAGCGCCGACCTGCGGGACCCGCAGCGGCTCGTAAGGCCGATGCGCTTTCACGTTCGCTGCGCCTTTGCGGTGCGCCGCTGCCTCGATTGCCACAGCTTCGGCCTTGGCGCCGCCTGCCATCTCCACACCAAGCGTTGCCACGAAGTGCACGTCGTGCTTTTTGCGCGCGTCGACGCTGCGTTTAAGCAGGCGGATTTCGGTTATATCGTTCGGCGGGATATTGAGCGCTCGGGCTGCGGCGCGACGCACGAGCTTTTCAGCTTGCTTGCCTTCGAGCCCGGCATCGAGCGGAAGGGCGAGGTTTGAGATCTCAAGCATGGTTTCCTCCGGGCTATCGATTGCGATAACGGGCATTGCGGGCAGCGTTCCCGCCACGCTGGTTGCGGGTTTTGCTGCGTTCGCCCCTGTGCGAGGGGCGCGGTTTTCCCGCGCGAGAAGAGGAGCGGCAGGTGCCAGCGCTGGCGGGAGCATGCGAACCACCGGAGCGTGACGCAGCCTGCGAGCGAGAATCGCGGCCCGAGGGAGGGTTCAGATTACCGGTGCAAGACGGTGACCGCCTGCCAATCGGACGCGGCTTTGCGCCCGCGCGGGAGCCGTCACGCTCAACGCCTTCCCCACCTGCAATGCGATCAGCTGCGGCGCGGCCGGCGAGCATGCCGCTTGACCAGGCCCAATGCAGGTTGAAGCCGCCGCAGGGCGCGTCGACGTCGAGCGCCTCTCCCGTGACGAACAGGCCCGGCACGTCAAGCGCTTCGCAGGTAGCGGGGTTGAATCGCTCCACAGGGAAGCCGCCGCGGCGCACCTGGCATTGGCGCTCGTCGCCGATGCCCTCCACCGCCAAGCGCATGCCCTTAAGCATGTCGCAAAGCTGGGGAATCATCTCTTGTGTAAATCGGTCACCGGTACGCAAACCCGTCTGGCGCAGCGCCGCGGCGGACACCGCGGGCAGCAGCAGGCCCTCGAGGAAGCGATCAAGCGTAAGCTCGCCGCCCAGCAGCTTCTGCATCCGCTTGCGGCGCGTCATCATGAAGCGCTCCATGTCGTCCGAGGGGATGTCGGGCAGGAAGTCGACGACTAGGTCGTCGCCGGGCTGTGCAAAACGCGACAGGTTGAACACCGACACGCCGGAGACTCCGTAGTCGCGGAAGAGCAGTTCGCCGCGCTCGCTTGCGACGCGGCGCCCACCTCGTTCGAGATGCACGGTGCCGCGCACGCGGATGTTGTTGAGCTGTCGGGTGAGCTTGGCGCCTTGCGCGTCAACGCGCAAAGGCCCCAAAACGGGCTGCATATCCGAACAAGCCAGCGGCTTTGGCAGCTGAATGCCGCTTGCCGCGCGCCCGCCAACGGCCACAATGACCGCAGCCGCATGCGCAATCGTCTTGTCGGCGAAGCGGATATTGAAACAGCCCACGCCACCCAGAGTTGGCGCGTCCACGCGCAAGGCGTGCTTGTCGGTTTGCACGTCGACGCCCAGCTCGGCAGCGGTGGATCGCAGCACATCCAACACGCTGGTGGCTTTGTTCGCCATGGGGTATAAGCGGCCCTCGGATTCTTCGCGCATCACAAGGCCCATGTCGGCGAACCGCTCGAGCACGGGGTTCGCCTCAAGGGTTCGCGTACACGCCGCGCCGCGCTCGACAGCGTAACCGCTTTGCAGGTGCATAAGCGCCTCTTCGACGAAAGCATGGTTGCGATACGCGTCAGCGCTGATGCAGGCGTTCGAGATGTTGCAGCGGCCGTTGCCGGTTGCAAGGATGGAGCGGCCGATGCGCTCGGGGTCGGCCTCGAACAGGGCTACGTGCGCCGCAGCGCCCGCCTGACGCAGCGCAAGCGATGCTTCCACAGCCGCCATCAGGCCCGATGCGCCGCCGCCTATGATTGCGATAGTTTCCATACCCGCCATTATAAGGTGAAGCCCGCACGCCAACGCCGGACAAGCCCGCGCTTCAAGGGATGCCCGCATTGCGCGGACGACGCTAACTTGAACAGGGGACAGTCCCCCGTTCAGGGGTTCCCGGACTCAGCCGGGCGAATACAGCTGAGCCCGGAAAAGCCCTTTTGGAAACGAGAGCCGAGAGCCCTCTCGAGAGAAGAGGAGGCATCTCGGAGAAGGGAGGTGGCAGAAGCGATACCGCAGGCCGGACCGCAACATGAACAGGGGCCTGTCCCCTGTTCACGGGCTCGCCGAAGAGGCAACCGCTCCGCTTCCTTCCCTATTCGACTTGCAAAACGCTCCCTGAGGGCGCAAAACTCACCGAAACGGGAGTACGCAGGTTTGCAACCAACTTGAACAGGGGACTGTCCCCTGTTCGCGACGGACACCGCAAAAGCCCCCTGAATGCAACAAGCCGGCCGCGAAAGCGACCGGCTTGCGAAGCATTCTCAACGTGAACAGGTTCCTGTCCCCTGTTCGCGAGCCCTTACGCCTTCTTGCGGGTGAACACGCTTTTCTCGGGCAGCTCGTGGATGTCCGCGCGCAGCTCCTCGTCGATGTTGCCGTCGTAGACGTAATGCTGCGTCTCCTTGCCCACCATGCCGGCGCACAGCAGCACCATAAGGATGTTGGGCAACGCCATGAGCGCGTTAGAGATATCGGTTGCCGTCCAAGCCACGTCGCCGACGCCCACGCCGCCCAAAAAGCCCATGCAGATGTAGAAGCCCAGGTACAGCGGCACCCAGCGGCGGCCGAACAGGTACAGGGTGACGCGTTCGCCGTAGTAGCTCCACCCGATGATGGTGGAATAGGCGAAGCACAGGATACCCAGCATGAGGATGGGCGCTCCCACATAGGGGATGGTGGCGAACACGGCGTTGGCGAGCGTGGCGCCGTTGGTGACGCCGGCGTCCTGGATGAGCGTGGGGTGGGCGCACAGCGATGAGACGATGACCAAAGCGGTCACGAAGCAGATGACCACCGTGCACCAAAACGGGCCGGTCATGGACACGAGCGCCTGGCGCGCGGGGTTCTTCGACTCGGCGGCGGCGCTGATGAGCGGAGCCGTACCCAAGCCCGCCTCGTTGGAGAACAGGCCGCGCGCGCAGCCGAACTGCAGTGCCACGATGATGCCGCTTCCCACCGCACCGCCGAAGGCCGCGCGAGGGGTGAAGGCGCATTCGAAGATCAACCTGAACGACTCGCCGATGAACGCCCAGTTGCAAACGAGGATATAGGCGCAGCCCAAGATGTACGCGACGCCCATGATGGGCACGAGCTTCTCGCAAATGTTGGAGATGGTCCCCAAGCCGCCCATGATGATGAGCAGGGCGCTACCGCACACGATGGCGGCGACGATCCAGGGCTCCACGCCGAAGTTGGCCTGCGCAACCGAGGTGATGGCGCTGGTCTGCACGGCTGATCCGACTCCGAAGATGGTGAGGCACGCCATGACGGCGAACCAGATGGCCATGAACTTCGCCCACCACGGCACGGTGCCGTCAGGGCGCTTGTAGCGCTGCTCCCACACGTGCATGGCGCCGCCCATCATGTGACCTTGGCGGTCCTTCACGCGGTACTTCATGGCAGCGTAGACCTCGGTGTACTTCGTTGCCATGCCCAGAATGCCGGTAAGCCACATCCACAGCACCGCGCCCGGGCCGCCGGAGAGCACCGCAGTGGCCACTCCGACGATGGAGCCCGTTCCCAGCGTGGAGGCAAGCGAGGTCGCCATGGCGCCGAAGTTGCTGACGTCGCCTTGGGCGCCGTTGTCCTTCGTGATGGAAAGCTTGAGCGCCAAGGGCAGTTTGCGCTGGATGCCCTTGGTGCGGATGGTGGTGTAGATATGGCAGCCCAACAGCAAGATGATCATAGGAGGCCCCCAAACGGCGGCGTCTATGCTGTCGAGCACTTCGATGTAGTTCATGCAAAACCTCGTAGCCTTAAAAATGAGTCCCTTTAGGGACGCGAACGGTTTATTATAGAGCCGCCTTCGCTGCAGACCACCGAAGTCTCGGCGAAAAAGCGCATTGCGTAGCGCTTTGGTAGGAAAGCAAGCCCCTTCGAGCTGATTTCCTATAACTATTCGCTATATGTTCGCACCCCAAAACGCGGAAAACATCCATAGCCCAAACGGTTGCGAAGCCATGGCGGCGCAGCTAAACTAGGTGCCATTGAATTCTGTTTCAGGGCGAGGTGGAAATCCTCACTGGCGGTAACCGGATACGCGCGGCGGCAAGCCGCAGCCAAGCCGGAAGTCCGCGACCCTGTGCGTCAAGCGGCGGCAAGCCGTATACACGCAAGGCTGACCTGGTGCAAATCCAGGACCAACGGTCAAAGTCCGGATGGAAGAGGCAGAGTTCGCGAAACGCACCGCAGGCGCCGCATTGCCGGGCGGGAAGCTGTTGAGCGAATACAAGCCCGTATGGAAGGAATTCATACGGGCTTGTCTCTTTTTCGCGAAGCTTGAGAGCAAAACCCGTGGGAAGAAGGCTTCGCGGGAAGAAGGTTCAACCATGTCTCAGGCAACCGCCGCAAACGCAACCATCAAGAACACGAACCGCTGGTCGACGCGCCAGCTGGTCACCATGGCGCTCATGTGCGCCATCGCCGCGCTGCTGTCGTTCGTGCAAATCCCCATCCTGCCCGCAGCGCCGTTTCTGACCTACGACCCCTCGCTCATGCCCGCCATGGTGTGTGGCTTCGCCTTCGGCCCGGGCGCCGGCTTCGCCGTGGGCGCCGTCGCCGCCATTATCCACAGCCTGATGCTGGGCGAATGGGTCGGCGGTCTCATGAACATCTGCGCCACGCTGTTCTTCGTGGTGCCCGCCGCCGCCATCTACGCCCGTAAGCACACGTTCGCCGGCGCCATCATCGGTCTGCTGGTCGGCTGCGTGGTCGCCACCGTCGGCGCCGTCGCCGCGAACCTGACCATCGGCGTGTGGTTCTGGTACGGCAGCGCCGACGTCATCATGCCGCTCATCCTGCCCGCAGTGCTCCCGTTCAACCTGATCAAGACCGTGCTGAACAGCGCACTGACCCTGCTGGTGTACAAGGCCGTCTCCAACCTGATCACCCCGAAGAAGGACCAGGTCAAGGGCCGCTAGGCAACCGCGTTTCAAACCGTGCCGCCCCAGCGCGGCACGGTCCCGCCGGCAAGCAGGAGCGCCCCGCTTGCCGGCGGGACCGTACAACGGGGGATGCGGAAATCGGCGCGGTAGCCCCCTTTCGCAAGAAAGAGCACCCGAAGCCGGGCGAAGGGTCGCAGCCCGGGTTGACGCATCGGACAACTGGGGGTTTCCGCTTGAGGCTCGCTCCGACTCCGTTTCGCACCCCGCAAAACGCAATGCAATTCGCCGGTTCATGAAAGGATCGTAAAGCGAATCATGATAGATGTTCAAAACGTCCGCTTCACCTACGACGGCGCAAACTTCGCGCTTGACGGCGTGAGCCTGCACGTGCGCAAGGGCGAATTCCTGTGCATCTTAGGCGGCAACGGCAGCGGCAAGTCGACGCTGGCCAAGCATCTGAACGCCCTGCTCATCCCCGACGAGGGCACCGTGAAGGTGCAGGACATGCCCACCGCGGACGCCGACTGCACGTACCGCATCCGCGAGACGGTGGGCATGGTGTTCCAAAACCCCGACGACCAGCTGGTGGCCTCGCTCGTGGAAGACGATGTGGCCTTCGGCCCCGAGAACCTGGGCGTCCCCACCGATGAGCTGCACGAACGCGTGACGCAGGCGCTTGAGGACGTGGGGCTTTCGGGCTTCGAGCGCCACGAGACCCACGCCCTGTCCGGCGGGCAGAAGCAGCGCGTGGCCATCGCCGGCGTGCTAGCCATGAACCCTGCGGTGCTCGTGCTCGACGAGGCTTCGGCCATGCTCGACCCCCGCGGCCGAGCAGGCCTTATGCGCGTGTGCCATGAGCTGCACGATCGCGGGATGACCATCGTGATGATCACGCATTATATGGAGGAGGCGGCGCAGGCCGACCGCGTGGTGGTCATGGAGCGCGGGCATGTGGCGCTCGAAGGCACGCCCGATGAGGTGCTCGTTCAGGCGCGTGCGCTGGCGCATCTGAACCTTGACGTGCCATTCGCAGCCCGCTTGTCGCTGGATCTGCGCGATGCGGGCATGGCCGTGCAGCCCACCGTGGACGCAGGGAAGCTGGCACACGAGGTCCTGGCGCTGGGCAGGGACGCCGGCGTATGCACCGCGGCCGGCACAAGCGCGGAATCGCCCGACTCGACCGACGCCGACGTCGACTTCCCCACCTGCGAGGGCGACGCAGATGCCCCAGCGCTCATCGAATTTCAAGACGTCAGCTTCACCTACGACGCGGCAGAAGCAAAACGGCAGCGCAAGCGCAAGCAGGCCCCTGCCGCCCGCCAGGCAAAATGGGGCAACAGCCCCGACAGCCTGTGGGCCGTGCGCGACGTCTCGCTTCAGGTGCGCCGCGGCGAGTTCCTCGGCGTTGCCGGGCATACCGGCAGCGGCAAATCGACGCTCATCCAGCATATGAACGGCATCTTGAAGCCCACCTCAGGGCGCGTGCTCATCGACGGCACTGACATTGCCTCGAAGGGCGCCGAGTCGAAGGTGCGCGGATCGATCGGCGTGGTGTTCCAGTATCCCGAGCACCAGCTGTTCGCCGAAACCGTGTACAAGGACGTGGCCTTCGGGCCGCGCAACCTGGGGCTTTCGGGCGAAGAGGTTGATGCGCTCGTGCGCAGCTCGCTCGAGCGCGTAGGTCTTTCCTTCGACGAGCTGGCCGAAAAGAGCCCGTTCGAGCTTTCGGGCGGCCAGCAGCGCCGCGTGGCGTTCGCCGGCGTGCTTGCCATGGACCCGCAGGTGCTCGTACTCGACGAACCAGCGGCGGGCCTGGACCCCGCCAGCAAGCGCTCCTTCCTGCAGATGATCGCCCGCCTGCATGACCAGGGCCTCACCGTGGTCATGGTGTCCCACTGCATGGACGACCTTGCCGCCATGTGCGACCGCGTGGCCGTCATGAACGAAGGGCGCCTGCTGGGCGTCGGCGCACCCGAGCGCCTGTTCCTGCACGCGCGCAAGCTCAAGGAAGTGGGCTTGGGAACCACCGAGCCGCAGGCGTTCGCGGAAGCGCTGCGCGCAGGCGGATGGGCCCTTGAGCAAGGGAAACTGTATACGGAGAAGGACTTGGCAGGGATGATCGCTGCGGCTTGCGGCGCGGGCAGCCGCAGCGCCGGCGATGCCGCCCCTTCCCCAGCCGGCTCTGAAGGCCAGGTGATCGAATGAACCCGGGCTTTTCCTTCGGCAGCTACGTTTCCGGCACCAGCTGCGTGCATCGGCTCGACCCGCGCACGAAGCTCATAGCGGGCTGCGCGTTCATCGTGGTGCTGCTGTGCGCGAAAACCGCGGCGGCCCTGGCGGTATGCGCGGCGTTCACGGCGCTTTGCTATGCGCTGGCGCAGATCCCGCCGAGCAAGGCGGCGCGGTCGTTGGCGCCGCTCATGGCCATCGTGATCATCGTGGCGGTGCTGAACCTGTTCGTGACGCAAGGCGGCCAGGTGCTCGTCGACTGGGGCATCCTTCGCATCAGCGAGGCGGGCGTGCAAACCTGCCTGTTCATGGGCGCGCGCCTGACCATCATGATGTTGGGGATGAGCCTGATCACCCTGACCACCATGACCATCGACCTGACCGAGGCGTTCGAATGGGTGCTCAAGCCCTTCGCCCGCTTCGGCGTGCCCGCCCACGAGCTCGGCATGATTATGGGCATCGCGCTGCGCTTCATGCCGCAGTTCGCCAACGAGCTTGCCGTCGTCTACCACGCTCAGGTCAGCCGCGGCGCCCGTCTGTCGAACAGCCCCGCGCGCGGCGTGCGCATGCTCACTTCGCTCATGGTGCCCTTGTTCACCAGCGTGTTCCGTCACGCCGAAACGCTTTCGGCCGCCATGGACGCACGTTGTTACCACGGCGGCGAAGGACGCACGCACCTGCATCCTCTCCGCTTCGCCCCGCGCGACGCCGCTGCCGCCGCTTCCATGGCCGTTTTGGCCGGCTGCGTCGCAGCCATCGGCTACTTGCTATAACCAACCGGTTCCAAGACTAGGAGGATTATATGACCGGCAACGAGACCATCCTGCAGTATCTGACGAACGTCCCTGCTTGGTACCTGGCCACCAGCGTGAACGACCAGCCCCACGTGCGCCCGTTCAGCTTCGCCGCCGAGCAGGACGGCAAGATCTGGTTCGTCACCGCCACCACCAAGGACGTGTGGGAGGAGCTGCAGCAGAACCAGAAGTTCGAGGCATCCAGCTGGTGGCCCGGTCATGGCTGGCTGATCCTGCGCGGCAAGGCCGGTCTTGAGGACAAGGCCAACGCCGATATGCGCTACGCCGGCTACGCGCACCTGTGCAGCCTGGGCGAGAGCTACGACGGCCCCGACGACCCCACGCTGGTGTTCTTCAGCGTCGAGGAGCCCGAGGCATGGATCTGCAACCACGAGGAGTGGAAGCCGATCGAGCTGTAGCGGCGGCGCAAACCCGGCGCAATCGCGGCGGAAGGCGGTTTTGCGAAGCCGCAAACCTGCCGTAAGTCGCATAGCCTCGCGGATTGCAGGTTTTGCATTCGCAGCACCTCATGCGCCAGAGGGCTTTGCAAGGCTTTTGATAAAGCGAAACGGGAAGGGCACGGCTTTGAGCCGTGCCCTTCCTTATGCAAATCACTGGATACGCCGAAGCCCGCTTTCCCAAAGCCGGGCTTCAGCCAAAACACCCCGCAACGCGGCGGCGCGGGAGCGCCTACTCGAAGTCGTACAGGTCCTTGGCGGCCTGCTTGAAGTCTTCGTAGACTTCCTGGGCGATAGCCTGGTCCTCGACCAATTCGAACGCGGCGGGCTGGCCATCTTCGTCAAGCTCGGTCACCTCAAGCGGGATGATCTCGCCCGAGCTGCATGCCGGGCTATCCTCGGTGACCGGGAAGAAGAAGCCGTAGCGACGACCCTCGTGCAGGATCAAACCAAGGAACTCAAGGTCGATCTGATCGCCCTTCTCGTCCTGGAACGTGAGGGTGATGCCCTCCTCGGTGGGCGGACAGAAATTCGGGGCGCTTCCTTCGCGCATGGCAACTCCTTTTAACATGGCCGACATCGCTTGCAGCCGATTCCTCCATAGCCTGCGTGCATGGATTCACGCGATTTCCTCAGCGTATCACAATAGGTTGCGATGCGCTCGATGACCTCCCGCAATCTATCCGACTGCTATACTACTAGACAGCGAAACAACGGCGCGAACCCCTGCTTGCGAAGAGCATTATCGCAGGACAAACGCCATTCAGGTACCCTGTGCAAGGAGGATCGAACATGTTCCCGATGATGGATCCCGACAAGATGAAGCCCATGGAAGAAGACGAGGCCGTGAAGAAGATGGCCAACATCGGCGCCATCATGGAAGGCGCCGGCGCCAGCTTCGGCGAGGAGGATATGAGGCTGTTCCGCGATGCCTTCGCCGGCACCAGCTCCATCGAAGAGCAGATGGAAGCCATCATCTCCCGCTACAGCAGCCTTGGCGAGGATGACGAGGAAGAGGACGATGACGACGACGGTGAGATCCGTCTGAGCGACCTGGACTTCGGCTTCTAATCTCAACGAGCCGACACGCGTCTTCGGGCGCTTACCAGTCCAATCAAGTTAAGCCTGCCTCTGATCGCATTTTGCGATCAGAGGCAGGCTTTTAGTATGTATGGAAAGAAACGGGCCGCCCGTTTCCGAGCGGCCCGAGTCAGCTAGCCGATGCTAGCCTTGAACCTTCTTGCGCTTCTTCTTGGAGCGGTTTTGCGCCTTAGCAGGCTTGCTCGCAGCCTGCTGACCCTGCGAAGCAGCGGGCTCCGCGGCGGGCGCGTCCTGGCCGGCGCCATCCGCTACCGCATCCGCGGCAGCGCCGGCAGCAGCAGCTGCGGTGGCGGCAGCGGCCTGCGGCAGTCGGTTCAGGAACCAACGCTGGATGTCCGTGCCGTACTTCTTCTGCAGCTTCGCGAACTGCGGCTCGCGCGTCTTCCACATCACGTAGATGGGCGTTGCGATGGCATAAGACGAGTAGCAGCCGCACACCAGGCCCACGGTCATGGCCAGGGCGAAGTCGCGCAGCGTCTCGCCGCCGAAGATGAGCATGGCCGCAACCGGGATAAGCGAGGTGATGGAGGTGTTGAGCGAACGCACCAGAACCTCGTTGACGGAGTGGTTCGCCATGGTTGCGAACGTGCACTTCGGCGAATCGCCCTTCATGTTCTCGTTGATGCGGTGGAACACGACCACCGTGTCGTAGAGCGAGTAGCCTAGGATGGTGAGCAGCGCTGCGATGGTGTTCGGTGTGACCTCGCGACCCACGAGCACGTACACGCCGAGCACGATGACCAGGTCATGCAGCAAGGCGATAACCGCCGACACGCCCATCTTCGGATCGCGGAAGCGCACCGAGATGTAGGCGATGATGAGCAGCAGCGACACGAAGAACGCGATGCAGGAGCTCTGGATGACGCTGGTGCCCCAGTCCGGGCCGATGGTGGTTACCTCGAAGCTTTCCGCATCCCAGCCGAACTGGTCGGCAACCTTGTTGGCCGCCGCGGCAGCGCTTTCCGCCGACGTATCGGTGGTGCGCACGAGGAAGCCAGCCTGGCCGTCGGAGTCGGTGGTCTGCACCACGGCGTCGGGCTCGCCGGCATCGGCGAAGGCCGAACGCACCTGCTCGGTGGTCACGTCGTTGCCGCCCTGATGGAACGTCACCGAGGTGCCACCCACGAACTCGATGCCGAAGTTCACGCCGCGCACGCCGACGAGCGCCACGACCAGCACGACCGCCACGGCCGCGATGGACAGGAACACCTTACGGTAACCCAGCAGGTTGATGTCGAGCTTGATGAAGCGGCCGCGCACGTCATGACGCGAGGAAGCAGGCTTCTCGCCCTGGAAGTACGGGGCGGCCTCCTTGCAATCCTTCACGCCCCAGAAGCCGGGGTGCTTGGCGATGCACTTCGGCGCCAGCAGGCGGATGATGGGCGCCTTGAACAGCAGCATCATGACGATGTCGCAGATGATGCCGAGCGCCAGCGTCAGGCCGAAGCCCTTGACCGAGGCGCTTGCTAGGAAGAACAGCGTGAGCGCCGAGACCATGGTGACCAGGTCGGCGTCGATGGACGTGAGGATGCCATGGCGCACGCCGGTGACGGAGGCCGCGCGGACGCTGCGGCCCATGCGGATCTCCTCGCGGAAGCGCTCAAGCGTGAGGATGGAGGAGTCCGCCGCCATGCCGATGGTCAGCACGACGCCGGCGATGCCGGCCATGGACAGACTGAACAGGCCGAAATGCGACAGCAGCGCCAGAATGCCCAGGTACAGCACGGCGAACACGGCCATGGCGGCAGCGGTGATCAGGCCCAGACCCTGGTAGAACACCAGCAGGTACAGCATGACCAGCGCAAGGCCGATAGCGGCCACCAGCACGCCGGAGGTCAGCGCATCCTGGCCGAGCGTCGGGCCGACCACCTGGGATTGCGCGTACTCGAAGCTCACGGGCAGCGAGCCGGACTCGAGCACCGTCTCCATGGAGGAGGCGGCTTCCTTGTCGTAGCCGCCGGTGATGGACACCTGACCGCCGGTGATCTCGGACTGCACGGCCGGCGCGGACTGCACTTCGCCGTCAAGGATGATGACGATCTTGCCCTTGGTGCTTGCCAGGTCCTTCGTGGCGTCGGCGAACGCCTTCGTACCCTCGGAATCAAGGGAGATGTTGACCGAATAGTCGGTGCCGGTCTCGGAGGCGCGGCCGATGTCGACCTTTGTGATGTTGCTGCCGGTGATCAGCGGCGTGTAGGTGCCCTCCTCCACCGTCAGATGCTCGGTCTTGCCGGAAGGCAGCGTGTTGCCGAAGTCGTCGGTGATGGTGCCGCTGGAACCGTACTGACCGTTCTCGATCTTGGTTTTGACGTCCTCATCGGTAAACGAATCCAGGCGGGCGAACTCCAACTTGCCGGTTTTGCCGATGGTGGACAGCGCCGTTTCCGTATCGGAAAGGCCGGGGATCTGCACGAGGATCTGGTCGGAACCCTGCAGCTGCACCACGGCCTCGGAGGCGCCGAGCGCGTTGACGCGCTGCTCGATGATGGCGCGCGACTTCTCCATGTCCTCGGAGGTCACGGCGTCGCCATCGGTGCTTTTCGCCGACAGCACCACTGAAAGGCCACCCTGGATGTCCAGGCCCTGGTTGATCTTGTCCTGCGGAGGGGTGAACATGAAGATGGACCCCAGCACCAGGACGGTGGTCAGCACCAACAGCCATACGTTGCGGCGGTTGGCGTTGCCGCCCTTCTTCTTGGCCTTGGCGTTTTGCGCTTTCGCCATGCGAGCTTCTCCTAGCCTCGTAAACCACAGGACGGCCCTGCCGGGCCGTCCCTTCCGTGGCGGCGGCTCCAACCGCTGCCATATATACCCTAACTTTCGCATTTTCCCACAAACGAGGAGAATGCGAAAGCATCAAGGAGCGGGAATCCGCCCGAGCCCTATATTAGTAGTCCTTAGCGGCCGAGCTGTTCATCCACTCCTCGTAGAACTGCTCATACTCGCCTGCGAACACGGCCTCGCGAGCGCGGCGCATAAGGTCGAGCAGGAAGTGCAGGTTGTGCACCGACAGCAGGATGGCACCGAGCATCTCGTTCTGCTTCACCAGGTGGCGCAGATAGGCTCGCGTGTAGTTCTGACACGTCGGGCAGGTGCAGCTGTGGTCGAGCGGCGTGAAGTCGCGCGTGTACTTCGCGTTGCGCATGTTCATGCGGCCCGTGCTGGAGAACGCCGTGCCCATGCGCGCGGTGCGGGTGGGCAGCACGCAGTCGAACATGTCGACGCCCTCGCGCACGGCGCGCACGAGCGTGGTGGGATTACCCACGCCCATCAGGTAGCGCGGACGGTCCTCGGGCAGGGCGCGTGCCACCTGGCCGAGCGTCTCGAACATGGTCTCGTGGTCTTCGCCCACCGAATAGCCGCCGATGCCGAAGCCGCCGAAGCGGCGACCGCCCGCGGCCAGGCTCTCGTCCTCGATCTCGCGCAGACGGCGGATGCTCTCCAAGCGCAGGTCGAGCTCCATGCCGCCCTGCACGATGCCGAAGAGCGTCTGATCGGGGCGCTTGTGCGCCGCCAGGCAGCGACGCGCCCAGTTCGCCGACAGGTCCACGGCGTTGGCCACGAAGCTGCGCTCAGCCGGGTACGGCGTGCACTGGTCAAGCTGCATGGCGATATCGGCGCCGATCTGTTCTTGGATGTGCATGTTGGACTCGGGTGTCCAGCGCACATAGCTTCCGTCGTAGATGCTGCGGAAGGTCAAGCCGTCGGCGTCGAGCTTGAGCGTGTCAGCCAGAGAGAACACTTGGAATCCGCCCGAGTCGGTGAGCATGGGGCCGTCGTAGTTCATGAACTTGTGCACACCGCCGGCCTCTTCCACCAAGTCGGCCCCGGGGCGCATGGACAGGTGGTAGGTGTTCGCAAGCACCACCTGGCTGTTCAGCTGGTGAAGCTGATCGACCGTGATGCCCTTGACCGTGGCCGACGTGCCGACAGGCATGAACATGGGGGTATGGAAGGTGCCGTGCGCGGTTTCGTACGAAAGCGCGCGGGCATGGCCGCAGGTGGCCTCGATAGTGCAGTCGAACAGGGCCATGGGCTAGTCCTCCATCCCGTTGATGACGAAATCGGTGCCGCCGGAGCGGCCCGCCTCCTCGAGCGTTTTCGCGCCGCCGGCCTGGCCGTCGGCGATGCCGCATGCCGCAAGCACGCGCTCACGCACGGCAGCGGGCACGATGGCGTCGCTCACGCCCTGCGCCGGATCGGCGCACTCAGGCAGGGATTCCACCCAGTCCGCGAACTTCTCCATAGACCCATGGCGCACGCTGAACACCTCGAAGCCGACGGGGTCGATCAGGAAATCGGTGACCAGGAAACCCTCGCAGCCCAGCTGGCATGCGGCCAGGTCCTCCTTGGTGTTGTTGCCGACCATGAGCACGTCGCGGCCTTCGACGCCTGCAGCGGCAAGGTTCTCCGCGTAGTAGTCGGGCTTGGGCTTGACGGCGGTGGAGTTCTCGAACGTGGTGATGCGCGAGAACACCGCCGGATCGATGCCGGCCCAGCGCAGGCGCCACTCCACGGCGCGGCGAGGGAACATCGGCATGGTGGCGAGCACGAGCGGATAGCCCTTGGCGGCAAGCGCCTCGATGGCGCGCGCGGCGGCGGGGTTCGGCTCCACGTCGGCGCCCAGTTCGCCGAACTCGTTCTCGTAGAAGTCGCCGATGGCGGCTTGCAGCGCGTCGGCGGTGAGCCCCTCGGGCATATCGATGCAGGCCAGGAACTCGGGCCAGAACGACTCGGCGTTCGCATGGCCTGAATCGTTGGTGGCCATGGCGGTGATGCCGCGTTTCATGCCGGCCATGAACTGATCGGGGGCGATGCCAAGGCGCGCGACGTACCCGCCGAGGGCGCGGAAGTAGCTCTTCATGAAGACGTCGACGTCCATGGGCAGCAGCGTGCCGTCAAGATCGAAGAAGACGGCGCGGAAGGTTCGTTTCTCCATATATCATGCCTTTCTGCAGATTGCCGCAGGTGGGGATAGTTTTTGCCTGCGTGGTAGTATAGGGGAAGCGCCGCGCCGGCGGCGAAATGCCCATCGAAAAAGGAGTTCGCGAATGAAGTTGTTGCTGCATGCGTGCTGCGGGCCGTGCTCGCTCGAGCCGACGCGCCTGTTGAAGGCCGCGGGGCACGACATCACCATTTACTACGCGAACTCGAACATCCACCCCGCCGAGGAATACGAGCACCGGCTGGCAACGCTGCGCGGGTGGGCCGCGGATGCGGGATTCGAGGTGCTGGAAGGCCCGTACGACCCGGCCACGTGGGAAGCATGTGCGGGCCGCATCGGGGACGCCGCAATCGCCGAGGTCGAGCAGACGCGCGCGGGGGCTGACGCGGAAGGCGAGTGCGCCGGCGAACGCGAGGGCGAAATCGAGGGCTCTGATGATACCTCCGGCAACCGGTGTGTATCGGTCACCGATGCAGAGGACGGAGATGCTTCCCCTGCCGCCGCTTCCCTTTCTGCAAGCTCTACGAGCGGCGCCGCACCTCGTGCCGCCGTACTGTCGGTCGACCCTGCACGCAGGGAGGCGCGTTGCCGCGCCTGCTACCGCCTTCGCCTTGAGGAAACCGCACGGGTAGCCGCGGAACGAGGCTTCGAGGGCATCGGCACCACGCTGTCGGTGAGCCCCTACCAATATACGCAGGTCATCCGCGAGGAAGTGGAGCGCGCAGCGGCACAAGCCGGGGTCGCGCCCGTGTTCGAGGACTTCCGACCCTACTATGACGAGGCAACGCGCGAAAGCCGCGAACTGGGAATGTACCGGCAGAACTTCTGCGGCTGCCGCATCAGCGATCTGGAAGCAGCCGCCGAGCGCACCGAGCGCAAGGAGCAGCGCGCCGCCGCAAAAGCCGCCGAACGCGCAGCCCACGCCGACGAACGCGCAGCCGAGGAAGCCGCACGCGCCGCGCATAAAGCCGAGCGCGCAGCCTACGACAAGAAGCAGGCACGCAAGCGCGCCATCCTAAAAGCCCTGCGCGAACAGGGGAAATAGCAGCTACTCCATTAGCTCGACAGATACGCCCCGCTCTCGCTGGCGCATTGCACCCGCAAACGCAAAACGGCGAGCAAAGAGCTTGCGTCTATATCCCAAAGCAAGGACCCTGCCGTTCTCACCTGGTTTCCGCATCGCACTTCGCCCCGAGCAAATAAGTATGCCTTCCGTTTCTCGTTGCCAGAGAAACGGAAGGCATACGACCAAACCCCTATAACATAACCCTTGTGTACGACACGGATTTTGGGCTCGCAAAACCCTTTCGCCGGCCGCTTCCCTCTTAAGCGAATGCTAGCGGATGAACATGGCGTCGCCGAACGACAGCATGCGGTAGCGCTCCTCGATGGCATGCTGATAGGCGTTCATGATGTTCTCACGGGTGCTGAACGCGCTGACCAGCATCATGAGCGTGCTGCGCGGCACGTGGAAGTTCGTGACCAGGGCATCCACCACGTGGAACGTGCTGCCCGGCAGCAGATACAGGCTGGTGGCGTCGCGGTCGCGCGCGGTGATGGCGCCGGCCCCGTCGTCGGCCGACGGATCCCAAGCGCTTTCCAAACTGCGCACGCTGGTGGTGCCCACGGCGATCACGCGGCCGCCATTGGCATGTGTGCGATTGATGGCGTCGACCGTCTTCTGCGGCACGGTGTAGAACTCGGTGTGCATCTTATGGGCCAGCGGGTCCTCCTCGTCCACGATGCGGAACGTGTCAAGGCCCACCTCAAGCTCGACGGTTTCCCAATCGATGCCCTTCTCGCGCAGGCGCTCGATCAGCTCGGGCGTGAAATGCAGACCCGCCGTAGGTGCCGCCGCCGAGCTTTCGCGACGGGAATACACCGTTTGGTACAGCTCCTCATCGCCGGCATAATGCTTGATGTAGGGCGGCAGCGGCGTATGCCCCACCGCATGAAGCGCCTCGTCAAGCGAGGGGTACGTGGTGGTCAGGCGCGCCACGCGCTCGCCGCGCTGGGCGCCTTCGGCCCAGTCAACGATTTCGGCGGACAGCGCAACGTTGCCTTCGCCGTCCGTGAAATCAACCACCGCGCCGCTGCCGGGCTTCAAACGCTTGCCCGGACGCACGAGCACCTCCCAGATGGCCTGCTGGTTTTCACCGGGAACAGGCTGGCCGGGGATATGGGGCACGCCCGCATACGGCTGCGCCTTCGAGCCCACAAGCTGGCGAAGCAGGAACACCTCGGACTGCCCGCCCGTTCCGCGCTTCGCGCCGAGCAAGCGCGCCGGCAAAACGCGCGTCTCATTCGCTACCAGCAGATCGCCGGGCTCAAGATAGTCGATGATATCGCGGAAGATGCGGTCCTCGATCGCGCCGGTCTCGCGGTCCATGACCAACATGCGGCACGCATCGCGCACCGCCGCCGGCTCCTGCGCGATAAGCTCCTGGGGAAGATCGTAATCGAAATCGCTCGTTTTCATCGAGATGCTCCTTGTCGCACGCCCGGCAAGTTTCGCCAGGCATATAAAAGGCCGCGCCGAGCGCAGCCGAATAGCTTTCGAACAGGCAGATTATACGCCAGCCAGATGGTTTTTCGCGCATGTGCGAAAAGTCCGCATGCGCTGCTCAGCAAACTGGCCGCGATTCGCTCTAAAGGAAGAAGCCGCTGCGCACCGCGCATCCTGAAGCAGCAACACGTGCGGAGCACCCCTCCTTCGCCGGCACCGCCGCTGTTGCGACACGAAAGCACGCGGGGCGAACCCGGTTTTCCGGATTCGCCCCGTGAAGTTCGCTAATTCGCCGTTTGACCAGGCATTTTAAACGTTGAACTTGAAGTGCATGACGTCGCCGTCCTGCACCACGTACTCCTTGCCTTCCTGGCGCAGCTTGCCGGCATTACGGCAGCCCAGCTCACCGCCCAGCTCCACGTAGTCGGAATACGAAGCGGTTTCGGCCTTGATGAAGCCGCGCTCGAAATCGGAGTGGATGACACCGGCGGCCTGCGGGGCCTTCGCGCCGATGGGGATGGTCCAAGCGCGCGTTTCCGTTTCGCCGCTGGTGAAATAGCTCTGCAAGCCCAGCAGCTTGTAAGCGCTGCGCACCAGGCGCGCCAGGCCGGACTCCTCAAGGCCCATGGCCTCCAGGTACTCCTTCGCCTCGGCGGGATCAAGCTCGGCCAGGTCGGCCTCGACCTTTGCGGAAATCGGCACCGGCTGGCAGCCGTCGATCTCGGCCAAGTCGGCGTCGAGCGCGTCCTCGTCCACGTTGGCGATGTAGAGGATGGGCTTCATGGTGAGCAGGTGCAGGTCGTAGATGGCAGCCTGCTCGTCATCGTCCAGGTTCAACGTGCGGGCGCGATGGCCTTCGTTCAAGCCCTCGAGCACCTTCTTCGCAACCTCGAGCTTCTTCACACCGGCCTTGTCGCGCTTCGCTTCCTTCTCCAGACGCGGGATGGCCTTGTCAAGCGTGCCCATGTCGGCCAGGATCAGCTCAGTCTTGATGGTTTCAACGTCCGAGCTAGGGTTCACACGGCCGTCGACGTGCACGACATCCGGGTCGCTGAAGAAGCGCACGACTTCGCAGATGGCATCGGTTTCGCGGATGTTCGCGAGGAACTGGTTGCCCAGACCCTCGCCCTGGCTGGCGCCCGCCACCAGACCGGCGATGTCGACGAACTCGACCGTTGCGGGGACGATCTTGGCAGGGTGGTCGATCTCGGCCAGCTTCTCCAGACGATCGTCGGGAACGGGAACGATGCCGACGTTGGGCTCGATGGTGGCGAAGGGGTAGTTGGCTGCCAAACCGCCCTTGTTCGTGAGGGCCGTGAACAGCGTGGACTTGCCGACGTTGGGCAGGCCCACGATACCGATGGAAAGCGACATGCTGAAACTTCCTTAACTAGTGAATACACGTACTTTTAATGATACCGCAAACAACGCCCCAACGCGATGCCCCGCCGAATGCACGCCAGACGGAGCGAAAACCCGCACAGACCGCATAGCGCACGACCGCCTGCCACGGCCCCATCAAAGTTCTGGGCGGTTTTGCAAGCACTGAAATATAACCTTAGCGGTTCGCATTCTCCTGACCAGGCATTTTGAAATCCCTTACTCGCCCTTTCGTCAAATTCGCGACCAAAACCGCCCAGAACTCCAAGCTCATGGCAAATTCAGCGCCCGAAATCTGCAAAACAACCCAGAACTAGCCCTCTTGCAACAGTTGTGTCACAAAGCGGCGCAAACGATTGCACTGCCGCGCGTTTGCCCATACCATCGATAGATGGAAACCAAAGGCACCGCGCGCACGGGCGCTGCGGGCCATCACAGCGAGAGGGGTTTCTCATGAGCAAGTACGAAGGAACGCAAACCGAGAAGAATCTGCAGGCCGCCTTCGCTGGCGAGTCGCAGGCAACCAACAAGTACACCTATTTCGCATCGGTGGCGAAGAAGGAAGGCTTCGAGCAGATCGCCGAGATCTTCCGCAAAACGTCGGCAAACGAGCAGTACCACGCCAAGATGTGGCTGCGCGAGCTTCAGGGCATCGGCTCCACGGCGGAGAACCTGGAGGACGCCGCAAACGGCGAGAACTTCGAGTGGACCGACATGTACGAGGGCTTCGCGAAGACCGCCGAGGAGGAAGGCTTCCCCGAGCTGGCCGAGAAGTTCCGCCAGGTCGGCGCCATCGAGAAACATCATGAGGAGCGCTACCGCGCGCTGCTGCACAACGTGGAGACCGCTCAGGTGTTCGAGAAGAGCGAGGTCAAGGTGTGGGAGTGCCGTAACTGCGGCCACATCGTCGTAGGCACCAAGGCCCCCGACGTTTGCCCCGTATGCAACCACCCGCAGGCATACTTCGAGATCAACGCCGAGAATTACTAGGAAGTATGCGCAACACCGACATCCGCTTGAGCTGGGAAAACAACCGCCAGAGGAACGGTTAGCACAGCGTAGGCTGCCGATTTCGAAGCACTTAGGATATGCGAAGGATATGTTGCGTCAGGGCTTCCGTCCCGCAGAATCCCGGCAAACGCAAAAACGGGGAAAGCAGGCCCTCCTGCTTTCCCCGTTATCGTCTGCATCAAGCTATGCAGCAAACGGCTAGTCGACGTCGATCTTGCAAACCCAGCCGTGCTTGTCTTCCAGCTTGCCATCCTGGATGCCGGTGAGAGTCTCGCGCAGCTGCTTCATAACCGGGCCGATCTCGGTGCAGCCAGCCGGGAAGACGACCTCCTGATCAGCACCGTTAACCTTGTTGTCGATCTGGCCGACCGGGCTGATGACGGCCGCGGTGCCGCACAGGCCGCACTCCACGAACTCGCCGCCGGCAACCTCTTCCCACGTGACGTAGCGCTCGTCGACGGTCATGCCCAGGTCTTGGGCAACCTGCACCAGGCTGCGACGGGTGATGGAAGGCAGGATGGAATCGGTATGGGACTTCGGCACCACCAGCGTGCCGTCCTCCTTCACGAACAGCACGTTCGCACCGCCGGTCTCCTCGATGTAGGTGCGGCTTTGCGAATCCAGATAGATGTTCTCAGCATAGCCGTTGCGATGCGCTTCCATGGTCGGACGCAGCGACATAGCGTAGTTCAAACCGGCCTTGATATTGCCGGTGCCGTGCGGTGCGGCGCGGTCATACTCGGACACGCGCAGCTTGATCGGCTTCAAGCCGCCCTTGAAGTACGGACCGACGGGCGTGACCAGGATGCGGAACGTGTACTCAGGAGCCGGAGCCACGCCGATGACCTCGCCGGAGCCGATCATGAACGGGCGCACGTACAGCGTGGCGCCGGAACCAAACGGCGGCACCCACGCAGCGTTCGCCTTCACAACTTCCTTAACGGCCTCGACGAAGCGATCCTTCGGGAAGCCCGGCATCTCAAGACGCTCAGCGGAATCGAACATGCGGCTTGCATTCATGTCCGGACGGAAGCAAACGATGGAGCCCTCTTCGGTGGTGTAAGCCTTCAGACCCTCGAACACTTCCTGGCAATAATGGAAAATGCCGGCGCACTCGGAAAGATGCAGGTCGTGGTCGGTGGTCAAACCGCCCTCGTCCCACTCGCCATCCTTCCAATGAGCTTCGTAGCTGTAGTCGGTCTGATGGTAGCCGAAATCAAGGCTGCCCCAGTCAAGATCCTTCTTCTCGACCATCGTGATGCTCCTTCGTGAAAGGGCGTTGCGCGCCCAACGTGCAAATAACGCTTGCCGAATACCTTACACCCAAAGCAGAGGGAAAATGGGGAACATCCGGCCCTACGGCAGGCCGAAAGGACGCAACCACGTAGGAATTTACCTGTTCGAAACAATCAGCGAGCAGGTCTTCTCGGCAAGCGCGGACTGCATTGAAAACGCTGCAGTCTGGCAAACGCGCAGCGCCACCCCTTTCTTGTCACAGGAAGAAGAATCGTCGCGTTCAGCCGCCCATAACGCAACTCTCAACGTGAAGCATGCCCGAAGGGACCGCACCGGCCAACCCTCGCCACTAAGGCGAAGCTTTGTACGCCACCGCACAACCACCCGTTTCTCTTCGCCCAAGAAGCCAATAGCACGCAGCGAAGACACCATCGCGGGCAAGCAAGAACCATGGCGCTGGAATTGCACACGCCATTAGGCAGACCGGTACGACCCCAGGCGAGAAACACACTCTCAAGCAAAAGGGTCGCCGACCAACGTCGACGACCCTTCAACAGGTACCCTATCCATCTTGCGACGCTTGATACGCCACCATCACATGGTTCACGAACCGCGAATCGCAACCGAAAAGAGGAAGTTTCTCGCTACATGCTGAACAAACCGAACTGCGCAGCCACATAAGCAACCAAGATAACCACCAGCAGCACAGGCGCGATGAACTTCACCATGACGGTGAACATCTTCTCCGCCTTGAACGGACCGGAGGATTTCACCTCGTCGATGATCGCCTTAGGCTTGATGATCCAGCCGACAAACACGCATGCCATCAACGCGGCAATCGGCATCATCACGGAGTTGGAGATGAAGTCCAGGAAGTCCAGAATGGTGCTGCCAGGGCCCAGCGGCTCGATGAACGCCAACTGGCAATAACCCATGTTCACGATCATGGCCATCACGAAGATGAAAGCCATGGAAACGATGAGGGCCTTTTTACGCGTGATGTGCGCGGAGTCCTGAACGATGGACACACAGGTTTCGGTGAGCGAAATGGAGCTGGTCAGCGCGGCAAACACAACCAAAAGGAAGAAAAGGAAGCCCATGATCGAAGCGATGCCGCCCATCTGGTCGAACACGGTGGGCAAGATCACGAACATCAGCGACGGGCCGGACTTCGAGGCAACAGCCTCGGCAGAGCCCATTGCCACGAATGCGGCGGGCACGATCATCAAACCAGCCAGGAAGGCATAGCCGGTATCGAAGAGCTCGATACGGCGCACGGACTGCTCAAGGTTGTCGGACTTCTGCATATAGGAGCCATACGTGATCATGATGCCCATTGCCAGCGACAGGCTGTAGAACATCTGACCAAGTGCGGCAATGACCAGCTCAACGCTGAACTTGCTGAAGTCAGGCGTCAGATAATATGCCAAGCCATCAATTGCACCGGGGAGCGTGAGCTCGTAAATGCAGATACCGGCCGTCATCACCAGCAGCACAGGCATAAGGATGCGATTTGCGCGCTCGATGCCGTTCTTCACGCCCAGCGCCACAATAGCGAACACGATCAGCAGGAAGGCAATAGCCCAGATGAAGCTCTCACCGCCACCGCCGATGAAGTTGGTGAAGTACGTACCGCCATCAGCAAGCGCCGCAGAGCCATCGATAAGGTACGCACCAGCGTACTTGAGTACCCAACCACCGATGATGCAGTAATACGGCACGATAATGAACGGAATCGCAGAAGTAAAAATGCCAATGAAGGCGTATTTCTTTCCGAAAGACTTAAAGGCACCAAGCGCACTCTGCCCAGTTTTGCGACCAAGCGCCGCCTCAAGCATCATCAACGTGAAGCCAAACGTGACAACCAACACCACATAGGTGATAAGGAACACGCCGCCGCCATACTTCGCAGCCAGATACGGGAAACGCCACAGGTTTCCCAAGCCGATGGCCGAAGCCGCAGCGGCCAAAATAAACGCCCACTTGCCCGACCAGGACGCACGTGCGCCCCCTGAATTAGCTGACATGACAATCTCCCATCTTTACGATGGCGCAATCCTGCGAACATGCCGTAAACGGTCCGGACCTGTTTACGGTTTCAAGCTGAAGAAGGCTTGCCGCAAAGCAGATTCACCTACCGTCTTCGGCAGGTCCGCATGAGACCCCGCAAGCGCCGAGCGCACGATGCCGATATTAACGACTCGTACAATCCCCGACACCCGCATTGCGCCAATGAACTGTATATAACTTTGAGATTATAGTCCTCGTAAGCGCTTTCAGTGACCAATAAAAATCCGAATCGGGAAGCGGCGCATAACGGAAGAAAGCCGGCCTCCGACCAGCCCATAGCTCAGAGATGCCCATCTGAAGCGCCAGGGCCGATTACACGGAGCGCATACAGCGCAGGACCGAGCAGGCGAGCAGCGCCCGAACGGAGGACGGCCCCGCAGGGACGCCCCTCCGGGCGGGCCCCCGGCACCGCGATCGGCGGATATCGCGCATGCCGCCCGGAACCCGCGGGGCGGCCCCAGAACGCGGAGAGGCCCGCGAGGGGAACATCCCCCCCTGCGGGCCTTCAGGGGCACGATACGCGGCCGTCCGCGGTTCGCGGTCATCTGCCATCAAGCAGGTTCGCGAGCGCAGGAAGCCCTTCGGTGGCTGGCCGGGCGATGGGGCAAGGACCCTTCGACAATGCCGGGCGCTTGCGCCGCGAAAGCGCAGAGTCCTGTGCAGTTCGGGGGCCTAAGACGCAGAAAGGCCCGCAGGGGGCGATCCCCCCGCGGGCCTCTCCGGCGCATGCGGCGCGCGGGCCCGGCGCGATGCCGCCGCCCTCCGCGCATAGAAAAGCGCCCTCCGCG
>ERZ1034984.784-NODE-784-length-34033-cov-7.792660_pt1 | contig 34033 bp, 31 predicted proteins | sample MGYA00520589_ERZ1034984 | MGnify/ENA primary metagenome ERZ1034984 (study PRJEB33766, sample SAMN09781790) | gut metagenome | biome: gut microbiome | host: Homo sapiens | place: Madagascar | study: EMG produced TPA metagenomics assembly of the PRJNA485056 data set... | reverse complement strand
CCACTTCGCATGTTAAAGACCCCAACAACCTCTGGTTGCTGGGGTCTTTTGCTATTGCCAAGCGTCGAGCATCCAGGGGCTCCGGCGCTCGCGCTGGGCCCCTTTTCATCTATGTGGGGAGCCGGGAGAATCGCGCCGTTTGCCCATTTCGGATGCCAGTTCGATAGAGTAGGTAAACTCTTTTGCTACAGTTGGCCCTTCCATCTCGTGAAAGGTCATCGACTTCCATGTTCAAAACGATTTTCTCCAAGCAGTTTGCTGTGGCGTGCGCGCTCACGTTGGCATGTTCGGTTCTCGGCAGCCTGTTGGCGGGCCTTCCCTGCCTGGCGGTTCTTGGCGCGCTCGTCATCTCACTTATCTTAGGTGTTGTGTGTCAGGCGGCTAAGCCGGCCGTTGCTTATGCCAAGCCTGGCATCGCACTCATCTCGAACAAGTTTTTGCGAGCAGGCATTATCTTGCTTGGCTTCAAGCTCAATCTTGTTGCCCTGGCGCAGGCGGGCGTGAAGACCATTGCACTGGCGTGCGTGGTGGTCACGGGCACCATCTTCCTTGCCTACAATCTGGCCCGACGCTTTGGTGTTGACAGACACCTGGCCATTCTCACTGCATCCGGCACGGGCATTTGCGGTGCGGCGGCGGTCATGGGCATTGCTTCCCAGTTGCCTACCAGCGAAAAGGAAGCCGAGCGCCACGGCGAGGACAAGGTGGTGGCCGTGGCCATCGTTGCCATTCTTGGCACGCTGTTCACGCTTGTCGATATCGCTGTAGGGCCCCTGCTCGGCATGAGTGCCACGCAGTTCGGCGTCATGGCGGGTGGGTCGCTCCATGAGATTGCCCATGCCGTGGCGGCAGGTGGCGCCGGTGGCTCCGAGAGCCTCGACATTGCAATCATCACGAAGCTTTCCCGCGTGCTGCTGTTGGCCCCCGCGGCTATTGTCATCGGCGTTTGGTACCGCAAGGCCGAGGGCGTGGAGGCCGACGGCAAGGGCAAGGTGCCCATCCCTTGGTTCATGGTGGGCTTTGTTGTCGCCAGCGTCATCGGCACCTTTGCTCCCCTCACCCAGGAGATGCTCGACGGTCTCGTCAAGGTGAGCTACCTGCTGCTTGGTATGGCCATGGCGGCTCTCGGCATGACGGTGAACTTCCGTGTACTGCTTACGCGCGGTCGCAACGCGTTCGTTGCCGCGCTCATCACCTCGATCGTCCTGCTTGCCTTCGTCGCCGCCATGGCGCTGCTGTTCTTCTAGGTTCGCCTGACAGGGGCGCGCTGGGTCCCAGTCGCCACTTTTGTGCCGATACGCCGAAGGCGCACGCTGCTTTGGTCAAACGGGTACTATGACAAGTATGTGCGCGTTCATGCATCGGGCTGGACGCGATCTTACGAAGGGACTTGATAGATATGTGCGCTTCCGACGCACACAAACCGCAGGATGACAGCTTTCCTTACGTCATCCGCGACCTCACGGTGGACGACCTCGACCAGTACAATGCGCTGTTGCGTTATGCCTTCCAGGTGACCGAGCAGGAGCTTATGACCGACGGTTGGAGCAACGACTCCATCAAGCAGTCCAAGTTCCCTGTCATCAAGCGTGCCGACATCTTGGGGTGCTACGACGGCGACAGCCTCATTTCGCAGTTTGCCGTCTACCCGCTGAAGATGAACATTTACCAGTCCATCTACCAGGTCGGTTTCATCACGAGTGTTTCCACCTACCCTGAGTATACCGGCCAGGGCATCATGGGCAGGCTTATGCGCCAGAGCCTTATGCGCATGCGCGAGAAGAACCAGACGCTCGCCATTCTCTTCCCTTACTCCATCCCGCTGTACCGCCACCGCGGCTGGGAGATCATTTCCAACAAGATCTCGTACAAGGTGCGCGACAACCAGGTACCTCGTCGCATGAGAGCCCCGGGTTACGTGCGCCGCGTACCCGATGACAACCTCGACTTCATGAACCTGCACTCCACGTTTGCCCAGCAGACGCACGGATGCCTGTTCCGCAACGCGCTGGCGTGGGACGAGTACTGGCGCTGGGACGAGGACGACACCATGGTCGCCGTGTACTACAACGTCGAGGACAAGCCCATGGGCTACATGGTGTACCTCATCAAAGACGATGTCATGCACATCAAGGAGATGATCTACCTCAACCGCGAGGCGCAGAAGGGCCTGTGGGAGTACATTCACGCCCACGACTCCATGATCGACGAGGTGCGCGGCAACACGTACTTCAACGAGCCCATCGCTTTCGATATGGACGACTCCGACATCGTGGAGACCATCCAGCCCTACATCATGGGGCGTATCGTGGATGTGGAACAGTTCCTCGAGCAATATCCCTGCGCGCCCGACGCGCACCTGCGCATTGCGCTCGACATTGAGGACTCCTTCATCGAGGAAAACACCGCAACCTACGTGGTGGAATTCTGCGAGGGCAAAACCGTCGTGCACGAGGTCTACCGGGGCACCGGCACGGCTGCTCTGGCCTGCGATGCCGACAATGCGGTGGCCACGCAGCAGGAAGGCGAAGGCGCGGTGGTTGAGGCGGCCCGCCTCGAGCGCGATCCCATGCGGACGCACATGAACGGCTTTGCGCGCCTGCACATGTCCATTGGCACGCTTACCTGCCTGCTCATGGGCTACAAAACCGCCGCTCAGCTCTTTGAGCGCGAGCGCATCCAGGGCGACGCCGCCGGTGTTGAGGCCCTTGACGCAGCCCTGTTGCACGAATGCCCCTACATCTCGGACTACATTTAAGGCGTAGCTTTTAGAGTCGCCAAGCAATCGAGAGCCGTCCCGTGCGTCTGCGGGACGGCTTCTTTGTTTTGAGGGTCTGCCTCTTGTCTCCCATGAAGCTATACTGCTTATCGCATCGTTTCGCGGACGCGTGTCTTGCCCGGTCCTGATGCCCGTACCATCTGTTGGCATCTTTGTCTTGTCGAGGGCCAATAGTCGTGTTTGCCAGCTTATTGTTTCGTAAACGAAAGTCGGGTATCATGTCTAGAGTATTTGTTCACCCTCGTGTGCACGAGCGGCATCCCGAAATTGATTCGCAGGATGTCTTGTATGCATGGACGCATGCAATCGTTGGCCGACGGCGCCTGGACGAACAGGTTGAAACTCACATTGTTGTGGGTATCGATGCAAATTCCAGGCTTATGGAGATGGTCGGGATACGAAGCGACAGTGGCGACTGGCTTATTTACCACGCATTGGTTCCGCCGACCAAAAAAGTTCTCAACGAACTCGGACTATAAGGAGGTTGGAAATGGACCGCGAGGACCTCAACGAGATGTTCGGCGTTACAGAAGAGCAACTTGATGGATGGGCGGAGCAGTATGAACAGCAGACATGGGATGCCAGCCACTTGGGCAAACCTGTCATCGGCAGGCCTTCAATCGCTGATGAAGAAGTGCGACCCGTTACCTTCAGGCTTCCAGTGTCGGCCATTCAAGCGCTAGACAAGCAGGCGCGGGCGAATGGTCGCACACGCTCTGACGAGTTGCGAGCCATGGTGGACGCCTACCTTTCTGTTGCATAGTCGCCCAAACTCAGGAGAACAAGAGTTTATGACTGAACAAGATACATCATCGGAATATGCGCAGGCACCTGAGGTGAAGAGCGAAGCGCCGGAGGTGCCGGCGCTGACGCATGCCGACTATGCTGCGTTCTGCAAGCAGGGGGATACCCAGGTGCTTGCTTGCTGCGAGATAGAGACGTTCCATGCGACAGGTCCGGGCGGGCAAGGCGTGAACACGGCCGACTCGGCAGTGCGCATGCGGCACACGCCTACGGGAATCGTCGTTGTGGCGCGTTCCGAGCGCTCCCAGCTCCTCAATCGTCAGGCATGTCTGGCTAAGCTGCGCGCCGAGCTTGAACGACGCTCAAGACCTCCGAAGAAGCGCCTGAAGACACGCGTGCCCCGCCGATCGAAGGAGCGTCGCCTGCAGTCCAAGCACGAGGTGTCCCAGAAGAAAAGCCTGCGCGGCAAGGTTGATTTGTCGCGAGAGTATTAGGCGTCCGTTTCGGAGATGGGGGCGTCCTTCCATTCCGGAAGGACGCCCCCAAATGATTGGCTCAGCTCGCTATCGGCTACTTCTTGCCGTGGATCTGATCCATATCGTATCCGGCGGCTGCGACGTCCTCATCGGTGATGGGGGTTGTTGGCTCGTACTTGCCCGTCGCGGCGGCAATGCCACAGTAGCGGCCAGAGGTCATGCAGTGACCGGCGCTCATGCCGCCCGTGTACATGGACCAGTCGGGCAGGCCGCAAAGCTGACCAGCACCAAAGCCCGTTGCCCACAGGTTGGGGATGACGGTGCCATCTGCCTTAGTGACCTGGTAGTTTGCATTGACCGTCATGCCTGCGCACAAGGCGGAAACGCGGATGTGCTTGTGGATGCCGTAGAAGGGTGGCGTGTCGATGCGCTTCATGTAGCAGGCCTTTTTGCCAAAATCGCTGTCAAAGCCCGAGTCGACAAGCTCGTTGTAGCGCTCGACGCTTGCAATCAGCGCATCGGCCGGAACGCCAAGGGCCTAGGCAAGCTCCTCGAGGGTGTCACAGCGATGGGTGTCGATGAGGTACTCGAGCACGCCAGCGCCCGACTCCACGGAACGGTCCATCTCGATGTCGGGCATATAGACTTCAAGCTTCTCGGGGGCTGTTGCCTTGCCGCCCCACTCGGTTACCTGATCGACGTAGTTGGCGTCGAAGATCTGCGAGTACCAGCCGGGCCTGGGCTGATAGCGCAGCTCGTTGTTGAGCTGCTCGAACTCGGCGTCCTCGTTCATGAAGCGCTCGCCGTTCTCATTGACGGTGAGGAAGGGCTCGTTGAACATGGGGCCGGAGTCAAAGTCATGCATCATGTGCGAGTGGCCCACGGGCACAAAACCGGCGCCGATTGCCATCGTCATGAGGATGCCGTCGCCGGTCTTGCCGGCCTGCTTGCGGTCAAATTCCTTGACGTCGGGGCAGTAACGCTCAACGAGGCTCTGGTTGTTCTGATAGTCGCCCGTGGAGACGATGACGCCCTTCGTGGCATTGAACTTGATGTACTCGCCGGCCTCATTCTTGCCCACGACGCCTGTCACGGCACCGGATTCGTCCTGGATAAGCTGGATGCCGGGGGTGCTGTAATAGAAATCGACGCCGCGCTCCTCGGCCAGCTTGGCAAGGGCGTTGATGAGCTCGTTGTTGGTGTACGGCTTGGGTCCGAAGCGGTTGGAGCGCTTCGTGCACTTGGTGCCGTCCTCATACTCGAACGTGACTTCGCCGATGCTGTAGGGCGGGAAACCGGCCTCCATGGAGCGGACTTCCATCCAACGCATGGTCTCGCCGGAGTGATCGTAATAGAAGCGAGCAAGGCCGCGGTCAGCGCGCCAATGGCAGTCTTCGATGAAGCCCTGCATATGGTTCATGACGCCCTGCTCGTCGCTCTCGTCGAGCATGATGCCGGTGGAGGTGCCGCCCTGGGAAAGCGGGGCGCTCTCCTTCTGCAGGCATCAGGCAGTCGCGCCTTCCTCCACAGCCGAGAGGGCCGCGGGGACGCCGCCAGTGCCGGCGCCGATGACAACGACGTCGTAGGTGTACTCGGCTGCAAAGTCGGTAACGGGTGCGAGCTCAACGGGCGACTCGGCAAAGTCGGAGGCCTGCAGGCCCTCGGGGTAGACAACGTCGGCAGCGGCCTCGTCGGCCAGTGCGGGCACGGCTGCGGCCGTAGCGGCCACGGCAGCTCCGGCCAGACCGGCACCCTTGACGAAGTTCCTACGTGACAGGTTCGACATCGCATGCTCCTTTTCTCAAATGCTTGAAATACAGACGTGTCGTGCGTCGCAGATGCCGGCGCTCAGCTAAGACGGATGTCGGGGAGCCAAGAAGATGATTCCTTCGCTTTGCTCCGTTTGCCGTGCACCGACGCTTGCGACTGACTCGACTATGGCCCCATCACGGCGGAATTGGCACGGCCTAAAGTCATAACCATGTCGTTGGAAAAAATAACCCTTTGCTATAACCCCTTATCTGAGCTGGAATGATGATAATGGTGGTGTCGCAAAGGGCGAAACGATTAGGTGAAACGGGGTCGTCGTGTATTAGCGTTAGGAAAGCTCGGTTTGTTGTCGTTGACAAACCAACGAACAGTGAGATGCGGCATGGGGATACGGATGGGCCGATACAATAGGTGCCATTGTTGTTTGGTTGCGTAAGAAAAGGGTTGTGGTTACGTGAGTCAGATGGAAGCCGTGGACATGGACGAAGCCGCTGGGACGGATGCCGATGAGGTTGTTGGCCAGACTGGCATCTGGGCCAAACTTCTTGCATGGCTGACCGCTACTCCCCTTGTCCCACTGCCGTTCCTGGGTTTGGGCGTCTATCGCGCATGGCTTAACGTTCTCTTCGATCGTGACCTCATTGAAGGATTCGGCGGTCTTTTTGTTTCACAAAACGCCTTCGATGTCGTAATGGTCGCCTCGCTGATGGTTTGTTTGAGCCTTGCTCATCGCCTTACTCCACTTGTCTCGCAGCGTTGGTCACGTCCGACGTGCATGGCTCTGTTGGTTTGTTCCACGTTGTGCGGATATGCCGCCTGGTGGTTTCCCTTCCTTGCAACACCCTCGCTGTGGGCATGCACCGTACTCGGCGGTGTTGGCACCTCGCTTGTCATTCTGCTGTGGTCTGAGGCGTATGGAAGACTCAGCCCCGTGCGCATTTGCCTCTACTATTCTGCGTCTCTTGTTGTTGGTGCTGCCTTGGGGTGGGTGTACGGTGGTATCGATTTGAGCAGGTTGCCTGTCATGACCTGTGCCCTTCCTATAGTCTCAATCATGTGCTTGAACAGCTGCTATGGACGCAAGCTCGTGACGCCTCCCGGTGAGGGCGAATGGGCGAGTTTCTCTTTTCCGTGGAAGCCTGTGTTGGTTGTCGCAATCTACTCCTTCTCTTATGGCCTGCTGCAGTCCTCGATTTTCGAGGTTTCGCGGTCCAATGAGTCGGCAGGTACTATTGGGTGTGCCCTGTTTGTGGCAGCGATCATCGTGTTTGCCTCGCGCAAGGTAGATTTCGGGCCGGTGTACGGCACCGTGCTGCCTTTTATGTCTGCTGTCTTTCTCATCTTGTCTACGACATGCGAGTGGAACAGTTGGGCACGCAACCTGTTTGCTAACTGGGGCTACACAGCCAGCCAGATTTTCATCATGACGATGATCGGTTCCATTTGCTATCGCTGGGGAGCAAGTGCGGTGTGGCTTTTTGGAATCGAGCGGTCGGTGCGACAGGTTGCCATGATTGCCGGTCGTGCCCTCGAGGGTTGGTTGGGCACCATGGGCATCCCGATGACTCCCCTGCTCATCGTCGTTGTCATGGCGGCAACGCTTGTTGCCCTGCGCGAAAGCAGGCTCGACTCGTCTTGGGGCATGGAGCTTGCGGCTACACAACCTGAGCCAGAACGTTCGCGCGCCGTTGAGGAGAAGCATTCGCTGGCACGCGCGTGTGCTGAAGTCTCTCACCAGCGCAATCTGTCGCAGCGCGAGGGCGAGGTATTGTTACTCCTTGCCCAACACAAGACGGCACGTGACATTGAAGCTGAGCTTTGTGTGGCAAACGGAACGGCCAAGGCCCACATCCGGCACGTGTATCAGAAGCTTGACAGCCATACGCGTGAGGAACTGTTTGCCCTGGTTGAAGAGGCGCGAATTCAAAAGAAGAGTCTATCGATCGCATAGTATTTGGGCGGTGCTGCCCCGGACTACCGTTTGCTTCCGATATCGATGGGACGCCAAGACTCATGCACGTCACGTTGCTGCCAACTCCTTCCTTGACTGGTGAACGAACGTTTACTATTATGGCGTTGCCACGTGGTAAACGAATGTTCACCATTTTGAAAGAGGCGATCGATATGGAGTATCCGCACGCTGAGAGGTATCCCGTCGAACTCGTTCGCAGCAAGATCATGGGACCCAACCCGCTCAAGCTGGCAGAGGAGGTCTTGGAGCGCCATCCCGTACTTAGGGGCTCGCGGGTGCTTGATCTGGGAAGCGGCATGGCGCTGACCTCGGCGTTTCTTTACCAGCAATACGGTTTTACCGTAATGGCGGGCGATTTGTGGAGCGACCCCAATGAGAATCAGGCGTTTCTCTCCAGCCTGGGAATCATGTCCGATCAGGTACATGCGGTGCATGCCGATGCCGCCGACCTCCCGTTTGAGCGCGAGGAATTTGACGCCATCACCTGCATCGACGCATATAACTTCTTTGGACGTGAAGGCAGCTTCCTTGATAAGAAGCTCCTTCCCTTTTTGAAACCTCATGGGCGGATCCTGATGGCAATTTCTGGTCTTACGCATGACTGCCATGACGACATTCCGCCTGAGCTGCTCGTTTCCTGGACACCCGAGCAGCTCGACTACATGCATGATATGACCTGGTGGCACGGTATTTTCAAGCAGATCACCGGCGCACGCATCGTTGACATGTGAGAGATGAAGACCAACGAAGAGGCCTGGGCCGACTGGCTTACCTGTGACAATCCCTACGCGATAGGTGACCGCGCCTCGATGGAGGCGGGCGCGGGGAAGCATCTCAACTTCATCGGCGTCGTGCTGGAGAAGCTCTCAACAAAGGTGGGTATGTGATGGCGGTTCGCGCGGTATGATATTCGCCGACTTCAGCCATCCGACCAACGGGGAAAGGACCGAGTGTGGCCCACGAGGGAACGTCTGCATCGCCAATCGCTGCCACCACGCGCGAATCCATCCTCATGGTGGCGCTTCGCCTCTTCTCTCGCAATGGCTACGAGGGAACCTCTATGCGTGATATCGCAGGTGAGGTTGGCATTACGCAGGGTGCTATTTACAAGCATTTTGCTGGCAAAGATGCTCTCCTGGAGGCCATTTGCGCGCGGATGGAGGAAGCCGACGCCACGCATGCTGAGACTGCGGGCGTGCCAGCTGAGGATCCGCTGACGTGCGACGATTCTTTGTCCAACCAGCAGTCCTCAGACGGTGGTCTCGCGTCTGACGAAAACGCTGCATCTCTCTTTGCTGCCTTTCGCGCTTTTACGCTCGACATGTTCTATTACTGGGCGACTGACCCCATCGCGGCGCCCTTTCGTCGCATGATTGAAATTGACCGCTTTCGTACCCCGCGCATGGAACAGCTGCATCGACAGTATCTGGGAGCGGGCCCATTGAGCTATACAAGGGGCTGCCTTATGTCGATGGGAATGGATGATGCCGTCGCGCAGCAGCAGGGGTTGCGGATATGGGCGGCGTTTCGCCTGCTTCTCGAGTTGATCGATACTCAAGACATTGCATACGAAGAAGCGGCCAATTCCCTCAAGCAGGTGTTTCTGGAGACGGAAGTCATTCTGCCCTTCCCGCAAGCGCACTAAAGGAAAAGGCGGCCCGTGTCTCGATGGACGCGGGCCGCCTGAGATAACGGAAACGTGCGATGCGCGGGTAGGCTGGATGAGTGTTAATCTCCCAGCACGGCTTCCACACTGCATGGGCCTTGGGCGCCGGCGGATTCGGGCGAAACAGAAGCCGGAACCTCGCCGACGCGGCAGGTGATGCTCGTTTTGGCCGGGTCGATGCGACGATCGTCCAGGATAAGCTCGCCGATTCGGTCGGCTTCGATGGTGCCCGACTCGGGGTTGAGCACGCTTTCGACGCGGCCCTTGAGATTGGCGGTAACGCTTGAGTACTCAAATGCTAGCGTCGTATTGATGAGCTTGCAGTTCTCAAGCACGATGTTCTCGGCGTAACACATGCCCTGCAGACTCTCAATGGTGCAGTTTACCAAGCGCAGGTGCTTGGAGTTCCAGCCCAGGTACTCACCGGCGATGTAGGAATCCTCCACGAGCACGTCCTCGGTGTTCCAGAAGGAGTCCTTGGAGAGTAGACGAGAGTTCTTCACGTGTATGTGGCGCGCCCCGTCAAAGGAATAGTTTCCATCGAGCACAAGGCCGTCCACTTCGATGTTCTCGCTGTTCATGGCGAAGTAGTCGCCCTTTGCCGTAACGTTTTCAAGCGTGACGTCGCGGCAGGTCCACAGTGTCTCGGTCGCATTGGGCAGCGTCACGTTGCGAAGCGTGACACCGGTGCAGCGGCGGAAATTCTTCGGGGCCTCGATGACGGAGTCCTCTACCAAGATGTCGTCGGTGTACCACACGCCCGAGCGCGCCATCTCGAACCACGTGCACTTGCACGCCGTGACGTGCGTGGCGTACCACAGTGGGTACTTCCAGCGAAACGCGCTCCCCACAAGCTCGATGTCAGAGCTTTCTTTAAGAGGGGACTCGCCGTCGGTAAAGACAGTGTCGACAATGCGCAGGTCACGAGCGTGAAACAAGGCGCGCTCCCCGCCTAGAAGCTGCTGGTTAATCTCTTGGGTCATGGTTGTCGGGCCCTCCTTGGCGTGAGTGGCATACGTCGTGGGAAAAGGTTCTTTTTTTCTCGCAGGCATCTTAACCCGAACACAGGCAAAGGCGACATTGGGTACCCTGCAGACGGTATGTTTTCCATGGATGGGAGCCTCTATTCGTTGGAAGGAGGGAAATAACATACATCTCGCGCGTTCATATGTATGTTATTTCAACAAAGTACCAGTTGACGTGTTTTTTGAAATCCTGAAATGTATGTTATTTGCCCTTAGGGTGCCCCCTGCAGGTTCCTGGACGCATCCTGTCAACATCAAGTGAGGTCCCTCATGTCCCACGTTTTCTCTCCTGAGCTCGTAGCACTCGGCGAAGTGCTCATCGATTTCACTCAGGCAGGGTTCTCCGCCAATGGTCAGGTCCTCTTTGAGCGCAATGCTGGAGGTGCTCCGGCCAATGTTGCCGTACAGGCAGCGAGGCTTGGCATGCCGGCGCAGTTTGTGGGCAAGGTCGGTGCAGACATGCACGGTGGCTTTCTCAGGCGTTCCCTCCAAGAGCGTGGCGTGGACGTGTCGTCTGTTGTGCAGGACCCCGAGGCATTCACCACGCTCGCTTTTGTCGAGGTCGACCCGCGTACGGCCGAGCGCTCGTTCTCATTTGCCCGCAAGCCGGGTGCTGATACGCGCCTCTCCCCTGCCGATGTACCTGACCAGGCGGTTCGTGCCTGTCGCGTGCTTCATGTGGGCTCGCTTTCCCTTACCGATGAGCCTGCCCGTTCGGCGACGCTGCATGCGGTGGAGCTCGCCCGCCAGGCAGGTGCGCTCATCAGCTACGATTCGAACTACCGCGCAAGCCTGTGGCCCGCAGAGCATGAGGCAATCGAGCAGATGGAAACGCTGTTGCATCGAGCCGACCTGGTGAAAATCAACGAGGACGAGGCTGTCTTGCTGTGCGGCACGAACAATCCCGAGGCTGCCGGCCAGTACATCCTTGATCAGGGCGCTGCCCTCGTCGCCGTGACCATGGGTTCCCAGGGAGCCTTTATTGCAACGCGGGCCGAGAACGTGTTTGTGCCAACGTGCCCTTGTCAACCGCGTGATGCGACCGGTGCAGGCGATTCCTTCTGGGGCGCGCTTCTTTATCGGCTTGTCCATGAACGGGAGCTGCACACGGTTGGCGATTTGACGGCCTTTTCGCGCGAGGAGCTTTTCTCCGCAGGATCCTTTGCCTGTGCGACCGCATCGTGCTGTGTTGAGCGTCCGGGCGCCATCCCTGCGATGCCTGGCAAGCGCGAAGTATTTGACCGCCTCGCACAGTAGTGATGATGCGCGTGGCTGGGTACATCAAACAGTTAGGGACTCAGTCGACGCAGCCTTTTTGACATGCATCTTTTGACGTGTGGCATTCGGATTCAACTAGGTTGCATTTGGATGCTGGGTGTGACATGCCCTTGCCTTGACCAATCAACCTTCGACGCGTGCCGACAGGCCGCCTGGGTGCTTCCCGTCCATTAAGCTGTCTTTCGTAACTCATACAAATGCGCCCATCCCTCCTCGAACGTACGGCGTGAGGAGGGATGGGCACTTCGGTGTTTAGAACGTTTACATGCTATCGTGCGAGTAGGATGGCCACGCGCAGCTGACGCTCGTCGGGGTCGAGGTCGATGTCACCGCCATCTTGGACGGTCAGGCGAATCTCGTAGATGTTCTCGGGTGCAAGCTTATCTTCGCCTGCGCCTTCAAGTGACCAGCCTTCTGTGACCTCGTGGTATGCGTCGTCGGTACCCAGGGCGAAGAGCTTGTAGTCGCTCGCCTGCCCCTCGAGGCCGTTGACGCGCACCGCAAGCGTGACCTGGGGATGCACGTTGCGCACCGCCACACCATGCAGCCAAGTTGCGGGCGTGCCCTGGCCGCCGGCTGCCTCAAACTCCTCGGCCGTGACGATCGTGCGCGTCGTCTTGTCGAGGTCGACCTTGCGGTAGGGCATCTCGGGCAGATATGCAAAGCGGTCCTGCAGGCGCATGAGCTCTTTGTAACCGGTGGGACAATACAGCCTGTTGCCATCGTGGGCGGCGTACATGCCGATGGCCATGTTGTTGTAGCCATACGGTGAGGCAACATCCACCGTCAACGTCGTTTCGCCGGTCTCGAAGTCGAGGGCGATAAACTGCCACATACCGCTGGTCAGGTCCTGCACGTAACCGTAGATGTAGCCAGTGGCGGTGGAAAGCTTCATCATCGAGGTATCGCTGATGTCGTTGCGGCACCAGATGCTCTCCATGATGTAGCCGTCGTCGGTCTTAATGGTGTCGACACGCTCGATACCAGGGATAATCATGCAGTTGCCCTTGAGTAGCCAGTTCGTGTCGTAGATGTTCTCGTAGCTCTGGATGGACGAGTCGCTGTCGGGCTTGGCTAGGTTGGGGCTGCCGGCTCCGAACCAGTTGCAGGCGATAACGCTCGCGCGGCCTTGCCCGTCGTCGTACACCATGGCGGAGTTTTCAACCGAAACAGGCATGTCGGCGGGCAGCTCGTCGATGATGGGGCAGCTTGCGACGACCTCGCCCGTTTCCATGCTGAGCGCGAGCAGGCTTACGGTTTCCAAGTTGTCGGTGAAGAAGACAAGCTCGCTGCCAAGCGAAGGCGAGCAACCGCCACCCCATGCCAGCCCGCCGCCCGTTGTGGCTGCGCCTTCGCGGCTGTCCTTTGCGCCGGCGCTCTCATAGGGAGTGCGCCACACAACTTCAACCCCGTCGTTAGCGCGCAGCATGTAGCAGGCAAGGTTCGTAAGAATGACAGCGCCGTGCGTGCAAGAGGCAATGCCGTTCTCGGCTCCCTCGCCCGGTTCGGGCAGGTACACGTGCACCTCTTGGGACAGATCGACCTCTTCGCCGGCAAGAATGGCGTCGATTGCGGCGGCCGATATGTAGCCCATTGCGCCTTGTTGGCCGCGGTCGGGGTAGATGCGGAAGCCGCCCGTCACAAACCACAAGTTACCCTCGTAGTCGAACACGATGGAAAGCAGGTTTTGATCGATGGTGACCCCGAAGGCGGCTTCAGCTGCTGCCTTCACGTCGATGTCGAGGACTTTCTCGAACACGGGCAGTGGCGTGCCTGTCTCATCGGTGGCACGCAGCATGAGCACGTGGTTGTGGTTTGTGGGGCACACGATGAGGTTGCGCGAGTCAACAAAGGAATACGAGCTCTGAATGACGTAGCCGCCGCCGTCGTGCTGCGTGGGCGAGAAGCAGCCCAGCGTGCCGACCTCCTCGGAATCGTGGTTGCGGATAGCGAGGCCGCCCAAGAGGGGCGACACGGGGTTGTCGAAATTGTCGAAGAATATGGCCGGCGAGGCGTTGGGGTTGGTGGTCTCAAACGCGACGTTGACCTCGGGGAAGATGCCCATGGGCAGCACCGCGTCGGTTGAGTCGGTGTTGCAGCAGTCGTGGTGGATGTTGGACTCGCTTGTTCCCATGAAAGGGTTTGGCACCACAGCCTTGGGATTGAGCGGCTTGGGAGGCATGGCCGTCTGATTTGCAGCCGGAGCGGCTTCATCGGCGTTGGCTAGGCATGGTATGGCTGAGGTCAGGCCGCAGCCTACAGCAGCGAGAGCCCCAGCGTTAAGGAAGGTCCGGCGAGTCGTGTTCATGGTGCATCTCCATTCTTTTGGGTATGGCAACATCCTGCACACGCGAGAAATTATCCCACAGGCCCCTTTTTGGCACATCAGGCTTTTTTGGTCCCAGATGCGACATTTTTACGTATTGTACTGCGATATTAGCCCCGGTGCGGAGCACGTTCCAGGTGTCGCGGTTTGTCGACAGGCATTGGTGTGATCCCCGCGCGCACGCGAGAAACCGCCCGGTTACGGTGGTCAGCCTCACAAACCCAGGCGCCTGCATACCTCAAGTGGGTCGTGGGCCACATGGGAAGGGCTCTCTGCGAGCAGCGAATCTTCGCCGAACATACCCCATGTGACCGCAACGGTTGCGCATCCTGCGGCATTGCCGGCGGCGATGTCAAAGGGGCTGTCGCCTACATAGACGCATTCTTGTGGCGAGAGACTCAGGCGCTCGCAGCCATATAGCACGGGCGCAGGATTGGGCTTGTGACCCGAGTACTCGTCGCTTCCCATGGCGAACTCGAAGTAGCCGCCCAGGCCGCAAACCTGAAGACCTCGACGGGCCAAGTCGCCTCGCTTCGATGTAACGACACCCAGGCGCAAGCCCTCAGGAGCCAGCATGCGAAGCATTTCCTCGACTCCTGGAAACGCGCGCACCAAACCGTCGTGGGCCCGCTGGTTGTAGGAGCGGAAGGCACTGACCAGATCGGCTTGGAGTCGCGCGTCATCGGTGAAGTCCTTGACTTCCTCAACGAGCGGCATGCCGACCTTCGCCATGAGCGTCTTTTCGGGTAGCTCATGTCCCAATACCTGGGAGGTTGCGTGGCGAAAGCTAGCAAGAATAAGCGCGTAGGTGTCGAGCAGCGTGCCGTCGAGGTCAAAAAGGATTCCTTTGGGTGTCACTTTGCGTTCCTTTACATGGGTGATGGTCGGACGGGAGACATAGGGCTCGGCGAATCTCACAGGGGTGGGTCAGCAACGCTGCCCCGATTTGTCCAAAACGAAGGCCCCCATTTCGTCGATGACATCCTCTGCCTGCGGGAATACGCCTGTGGCGTTGATGTAGCCGTGGCCCAGGCCGTTGTAGACGACCATCTTGACCTCGACGCCGGCGTCTTTGAGCTTGTGTGCCCAGCCGAAAGCGTCTTTGCGCAGATAATCTAGGGCACCGACGGAGATGAACGTCGGGGTGTTGGTTGCGACGCCAAAGGAGTAGGGGTTGTTGAGTTGATCGGGCCGTGCTATGCCAATCTTCATGATGTCGAACCGCACCAACGACTGCATTTGCCGAACGACTCCTTTTGAAAGCAGCTTCTGCGTCGGCTCGAACTCAAAGTCGCCGATGCCCTTCTTGTAGTACTTGTCCTCGATGGAAAACAGGTTGAGCGTTGGGTAGAGTAAAAGTTGCCCGCGCACTATCGAGGTGCCTTGCGTTGCATTCGTGCATGCTTGGGCAAGATTGCCACCCGCACTGTCGCCGCAAACGAAAATCTTGCCCCTGTCAATTCCATAGGCCTCCGCGTGTCCGTAGATATGGCAGAGCACGTCGAGGCAGTCGTTATACGAGGTTGGATAGGGGTTTTCGGGTAGCAAGCGATAGTCGACGCTCACGACTGTCACGCCGAACTTTGAGGCAAACATCCTCCAGCATTCGTCGTAAGGGTCGAGGGCGCCGCCGATGAACGCTCCTCCATGCATGAAATACAGACAGATATCGCGTCTGTCGTAATCGCGCTTGTAGATTCGCGTTGGAATCCTATAGCCGTCGCGTGCGATGACGAAGTCATCTTTCACTGAGACATCTTGAATATGGCAGTTTGCAGACGAGGTCTTACTGAAGGTTTTTCTGAAGATGCCCAGAATTGCTGCATTAACGGGAAGCCGGACAAAATCGAAGGCAAAGCCGGGGATGATGCAGAGTCTTTTTGCCAGACGGCCAATGGGTCCGCCTAGCATACGGGGATCGATACCGAGCTCAGACACGGCATCGGGGGCATGCTTGACCGTGTAGGTGACATCGCCGTCGTGTTCGATACGCGCGGTGGCTTTCAAGCTCTGCAGAAACTCGTCGGCATACCACTTGTGATCCCAGCTCTTCTTCACGGTTTCACCCCCCTCAGCCTCCATCTATCTGCCTTGCTGTGACAATGGTACGCCATGCGAGTCGTGCGGAGTGGCGTGACGGTTGGCTATTGGTTCATTGTTGACAGACCGATTGGAGTGGTTTGGGCAAGAAGGGGCAAATTGAGGTTCATGTTGTAAACATACATCTCATCTAAAGCCTTACTGTTAAACAATACAAATAGGATTTAAGCTCTCTATAGTTGTACTTAAGAGTTATGCATCTTACTTTTACGCCCGCTCTATACCCATCAGTCTAACTGTCACCTTTAAGGTCATCTGTTGAGTCACACTCTACCTGGTAAAACGCAGAATTAGAAAATACGCTGCGGTACAGCCATAGCTACTGCGAAGGTTGTAAGAAACCTCGAAGCTCATTCGTTTTACAACACTATATTTAAACTCTAACGTTTTACTTGCAAAGCTAATTGCTTGATCATACATGTAATGTCAACTATAGACTCTATCTGTGGGGCACGGCTGCCAAGAATAAGGGGCACGGAGTCCGTACCTCGCAGACTCCGCGCCCCTTTGGCTTTCATGATGCTTTGTCTTGCATGAGCCATAATTACCCAGAGTGTAATTTCAACCATCGAACTCAATGGGCTTGAAGGCTCCTTTGGGTTCTATCCTGGCGATGCTCCCAATCCGTCTTAAATGGCTCGTGCTGCCAGGTTGGCCGTGGAGATGGCCTCGGCGATGTTCCACGGTTCGGCGCAGTCGCCCACGGCAACACAGTCGATGCCTGCCGCCGTGATGGCATCGACCAGCTCGGTATTGGGCAACATGTCGCTGAGATCGACCACGGCATCAGCTTTCACGGTGGCGTCTACGCCAGCTTCGTTGCGCGTGATGGTCACAAAGCCATCTCCCACCTCAACGAGAGTCGCATTGGCATAGATGATTCCGCCGTTTGCGGTAAACGCATTGCGGATGAATTGCTGCACGTTGCCCGAATGGCCCTTCTCGAACAGCTCCATGGGATCGGGGGTCACGATTGTTACATGCTTGCCCTTTTTCTCCAGGTAAATGGCAGTGTCAACTGCTCGTGCACTGCTGCCAAGAACCACGACCTCCGGGCCGCACTCAAGGCTGGGTACCGTCTCGAGCGTAGCGCCCATGGTGCCGGCGGTGGGCATCCACGTTGTCATGGGCTCAATGGCACCGGTTGCCACAACCACGTAGTCGGGTGCAGCGGCAACTACATCATCGACGGTTATCTCGGTGCCGGTGACTACCTCCACGCCCGTGACATCGAGCTCACGAGCCAAATAGGTGGCAAGGCGCCCCAGGTTCTCGTGCGGACCCTTGATGGCCTCGGCCACAGGCAGCGTGCCTCCGAGACTATCGGCCTTCTCGTACAGCGTGACCGCGTGACCACGCTGGGCAGCAACGCGGGCCGCCTCCATGCCGGCGGGGCCGCCACCGATGACCATGACCTTCTTGGGAGTATCGGCGGGTGCGGGGTCAAAGCCCTCGGGCATGACGGGTCCGTAGGCGCGCCAGTTAGCGGCATTCACACGGCAGTGCTCGAAGGGTACGGTGCCCTTGTGGTCAACATCGTAGAAGCAGTGCAGGCAGCGCGTGCACGGCGCAATCTCATCGATACGACCCTCGCGAAGCTTGTTCACATATTCGGGATCAACGCACAAGGGACGGTTCATTACGAAGAAGTCGAGCTTGCCCTCCTCAAGAGCCTGCTCAAAGTAGTCGGGCGCCTGGGCAGGATCCATGTATGTGGCGGCGCCCACGGGGATGGAGACGGCGCTCTTGATCTCGGCCGCCATGTCGATGCCCAGGCCGCAGCCTGAATGGTTGCCGCGCAGAAGTCCCTGCCAGTGCTTACTGAAATCATAGCGTCCGCTGTGGGAGTTCATGCCCTCCAGGCCGTTGGCGCAGAAATAAAGGTCGCCAGCGAACTGCGCAATGTGGGTGAAGGCAGGCCCGATGCGCACGTGAAGCGAGTCGGCGCCGGCTTCTTCCAGGATCTTGGCGATGGCCTTGGACTCCTCGATTGAAGTGAACTCGCCGTCGTTGCCCAGGTCCTTGTCGTTGCTCTCAATGGCGTTGATGAGTGCCTGCACCACGAAGTCGGGTCCGCATGCCTCCTTAATGGCATGGATGGTCTCGACAGCCCAACGAGTGCGGTTCTCCAGGCTCTGGGGATCATATTCGTCGTCACGGTTGTTGCGGGTTCGCGACAGGAACGACTGACCCATGTTGTTGGCGGCCATGTTGAGCTCGATGGCATCGAAACCGTCGGCTTGCAGGCGTTTTGCCAGGTCAACGACCACCTGCTGCCAAGAGCGAACCTCCTCGGTGGAATAGTTGCCGATAAAGGGCTCGGTGTAGTCGAGCGGGCCAATGGGTGCGCCCATGGTGTCAAACTGACAACCCACGTGTGCGCCGTCGGCATGGAGCGCCGCGACGAGCCCCTTCACGTCGTATGCGTTGTAGTCCTGCTTGAGGGGGCTTGCCGTCATGTCCCAGAAGTTGGCGAAGTCCTCGATCCAAATCATCTCGACGCCGCCCTTGGCCATGCGCTCGTAATAAGCAAAGTACTCTTCGGGATTGGCATTGAAAAAGGCGAGCTGGAAAGCGGCCGACTTCACCATGCGGTGATGAAGTTCGATGGGACCGAGTTTCCAGTCCGAGAAAAGCTGCGTCTTGGTGAAGTCGGTGATGGAGTTGGTGGTGTAGGAGTAGTCCTGCTCGTTGAGAACCTGAGTGGTTTCACTCTGGCCTGCAGGCTCATCCTGTGCGTAAGCAGGCGCGATACACGGCGCAATGCCCAGTCCCGCCGCGCCAACCGCTGCACCCGCAAAACCCACGCCTCGAAACGCTTGTTTGCATACCCATGGTGCGCTCCCCTCTCCCTATGTCCCTTGCCGAGTGCCTAGCAAATTCCTTGCCTTAAACCCGGCGCATGCGAGCCCCTTTGCTCGCATGTACAAGACGTATCAAACCACGCCAAGAAAAGAAGGAAAAGCAGCGTTTATGGCTACGGGCGCAACAAAATAGTTGCGCCTTAATCAAGCGTCATTTTCTCTCGAGCAAATCTGGCGAAATCACAGGCCACGGCAGCAGAAGGCGAGTCTGTATGGAATGAGACTCCCACCTCCCAAGACGGTGCGTCATCACCTGCAAGAGGAACATGGACATACGAGCAGGTGCCGAAATCGGTTTGGGCACCCCGTGCCTCGACAAGAACCCCGCCTTGGCCGGAGCGCATCAAGCTTGTGGTAAGGACGGTGTCGGAGTTGCCGAAGGTGAGGCGTGCAGTGGGCACATGCGCTTGGAGGAAGGGGGCGAGCTTGCACTCCACTGAGTTCGATGGGTCAATACCGAAAATGCGCTTGCCAGACAAAGCCGACAAGGGAAGTACAAGGTGCGAAGGCCCGTTCGTCTCATTTGGCGGAAAAGTACTGAGCTCCTCAGGGGAAAACGCACTGCGGCTGAATACAACCACAAGGCCACCCACAGAGATTGACTCGAAGACCAAGCCATCGTCAGGTGCGGCCTTCGAAGACGAGTTGGGTGCTGGGTGTTTTTCCGAATCGTGGACAAGCATGCTGGGTGGACCAGCAAGAATAGCGTCTGCCTTGCCTGAGGCCAGAGCCTCGCGCACCGCGTTTGGGGGCAATATCTCTGTTGACAGGTGGACTTCCGGCCTTGCAGCCACGTAGTCCTCGAAAAGCCGCGCCGGCAGGGTAAGAGCGGCATTGGCCTCGACGGCAAGGCGGATTGAACCAGCCCGGCCACTGGCAAATCGGGTGGATATGTCACGTACGTCGTCAAATTCAGACAGTGCCCGACACACATGCGGGTACACGGCTTTAGCAAGCGAGGTGGGAACGACGCCACGGGCCTTTCTTATAAAGAGTGGGCCGAGTTCTGCCTCAAGGTGCGAAATCGTTTTGCTGAGAGCTTGGCGCGTCACATAATTTGCCCTGGCGGCCTCAGTGAGAGATTGGCGTTCATACACAGCCTTGAAGGCTCGCAAATCATGGATGTCCACGTTTCCCCCCGTTACGCCATCCCCTGTCGTGGTTTCGCACAAACTGAAAGAATTGTACATCGGTGAAAAGAACACGTCTCTATGCATGTGCAAAGCTGTCTGTCGGTGAGAGGCGAAGCCTCTTAGGTTTGCATACGGTATGATTGCGTGCTGTTACGGCAACGGGTCGCATGCGCGGCGTACTGAGAAAGTTGAGGAAACATGGCTCACGGCATCGCCGCGCTCAGTTCCGAGCGTCACTACATGGGTTCGTACACGAGTGGTGCCTACGCCACCAATCGCGACCTTCGCCCGGACTACGATACGCGTCCCAGTGAGGAAACTCGTGCCCGCTGGCAGGCAAACGAACTTGCAAACCGTACGCGCTATTTGCGCGAGCAGGACGTGCTTGGCTTGGTCATTGACTGCCATGAGGCCAAGGAAGAACTTGCCCTGATCGACGCCAAGCTTTCCAGCCTTCAGGAGGCGATGGGGCCGAATGGGGCCCTGCAGGGCAATGAGGCGGCATCCGTCCGCGAGGCAATCGTTTTGCTCGAGGCGCGCCAGATTGAAGCCCTCGCCGTTCGTCAGGCACTTTCGTCGCAGCTGCGCAACCTTGGCATCTCTCCCAAGGAAGAGGCCGAGATTTGGCGCGAGCTCATCCGCAGGGAATCTGAAGAGGCATTGCACTAGAGACACGTCCTATAAAAAACGCCATACGTTTGCGTTTTAACGGGTGCCAGACACAAATGAAGAGTTTCATCCTTTTCATTTGTGCAGCTAGATGACTTGAGCCTGAAGTAGTTTGAAGACACTGGGGATCTAAAACGCAAACGTACGGTCATTTCACGCATATGGCCCTATGGAACGGTCTTTCTTGCCCGCACAATGTGCGGTGGGTTTGGAGGACCGCCCATGATCTCGTGCTTCCTTTTGCTGGGCATTGCTTCAAGCAGGCGACTGAATGGCTTCGACTCTTCGCCTTCCTCATCACTTGGCTTTCATTGTGAATTATGTCAGCCTGCATCATGTCTAAACAGACTTTTCCGCAGCTAACCATATAGTGGAGCTATATGCCATGTAGACGGTTAGAAGATAGAAGGAGCTTTACCATGAACGACGCATCCAAGACCCTTGCGCAGATGAAGAAGGCCAACAAGCTCGTGCAGCTTGCTTTCCGCAAGAACGGCCCCAAGAGCTTCAAGCGCGGCCAGGGCCTGCTGCTCAACGCCCTGCGCAACAACGACGGTGCCCTGACCCGCGACGACCTCATCTGGATCATGGGCTGCGACCGCTGCGAGCTCAAGGGTGTCGTGAAGAAGGCCGCGCGCAACGGTTACGTCACTTTTGAGAACGATGAGCAGCACGGCTACTCCGTGAAGCTTACCGACCTGGGTCGTCAGCTCGCCGAGAAGCGCGTCGCCGCCAACGATCGCACTGCCGAGGAGATTGTCTCCTGCCTGAATGCTGAGGAGATTGCCCAGCTCAACGCCATCACCGAGAAGCTCATCCTCGGCTGCAAGGCCCAGGGCATCTGCGGCAAGAAGAAGGGCTACAAGTACAACCGCGAGACCACCAGCTGCTAAGCAACAAGCCAGGCAGTTTTCTAGCGAGACTTTTTGGCTCGATACCGCCGCGAAAATGGGGTTCTCCAGCCGCAATGACGAGCGCCCGGATGCCAGCAGGTGTCCGGGCGCTCTTTTTTGTAGATGTAGATCTCGTCCAAAAGGACAAAATGCCTGGTAGTTAGCACGGCAATAATCGACAACCGCCTTTTGCCAATCTCGCATTCAGCAAACCGATGAAATGCGTGGCTGGAGAACCCTATTTTTGCGGAAAGAATTCGCATGGAGCGGCTGCCAATCGAAAACCCTCGCACAGGTGGCTCGCCAATCGAAAACCCTTGTGTGAAAGCATCCGATTATCTCTTGAACAGGTGCTGCGTTCCAAGACCGCAATTTTCTACCTGCCTGGGATGATGGCGGCGCTATCAAACAGTGTCAACACGCTCGAGTCTGGGACACTCTGTGGGGATGGCGCCTTGCAGCCATGCGTGGGAAAAACCACGCGGCAGGATAAGGGGCATGCGAGGATGTATGGGCAGGATATCGGGGCTGGCTGGAACGGTCACGACGGAGAATCGATCGCCTTCGCATACGCCCGCCATCAAGAACACGGGCATCCCAGCGACGTGGAATAGCACGTCACCTTGTGGGGACGGCTCCCAAATCCCACGTGTTGGCACCAGGCAGCGCCGTGCGCGTGACCAGAATCCCCGTCCCTGTTTTTCCTGCTCGAAGAGCTTTTCACTGCGGGCGTTAAAGACGGGTTTGTTTCCGGTGGGTGGTGGAAAACCCCACAACAGAGTGCGGCACTCCATGCCGCCCGCACCGCCAACAATAACCGGCGCGGCGCCATTGGGCCAAACGGGTTCGACGGTCTCTCCTTTGGGAAAGCCAGCTCGGCGGCCGTTATTCCACGATGTCAGGGCGGCGACAACCTCTGTCTCCGTCAACGGTTGGAACTCATGCATGTGCGTCGCCCCCCTGCCTACTACCTGTCTGGTCGGCGACTATGATAGCGCACAGACACATGCCCAAACCCGCGCCGAGAGGACCATCCCATGCATCTCGTTCAAGCCAAGACGATCCTCTCGGCAAACAACGGTGTCAACATCTATCGTGGGTGCACCCACGGCTGCATCTACTGTGATAGCCGCAGCGATTGCTACAACATGAACCATGACTTCGAAGACATTGAGGTCAAAGCGAACGCGCCGCAACTTCTTGATCGGGCGCTTGCTTCCAAACGCAAGAAATGCATGGTAGGAACCGGGGCAATGAGCGATCCATATAACCCACTTGAGGTCGAACTCCGTTTATGGCGGCAGTGCTTGGAGATTATCGACCGACGTCACTTCGGCGCCACGTTTCTTACCAAGTCGGATTGCTTTCTGCGTGACATCGATCTTCTGGCTTCTATTAACGATAAAAGCAAGGCAGTGGTGCAGATGACTCTGACCACGGCAGACGAGAATCTGTGTCGCATCGTGGAACCGAACGTCTCCACAACCGCGGAGCGGTATCGCGCTTTGAAGACTCTCCAGGAGACCGGCATTCCCAACGTCGTATGGTTGTGCCCGCTCCTCCCCTACATCAATGACACGCCGGAGAACCTGCGGGCCATCCTCGACATGTGCTTCGATGTGGGCACAAAGGGCATCATTATGTTCGACGCAGGCCTTACCCTGCGCGATGGCAACCGCGCTTATTTCTACCAGGCGCTTGATTGCCATTTCCCTGGCCTTCGCGAGGTGTATGAGCGTGAGTATGGCCTTTCGTATGCCATCAGAAGTCCTCGCGCCGCGCAGCTCATGGCGATGTTTCGCGAGGAGTGCGAGCGTCGGGGCGTTCTTCATACGCCCAATGAGGTCTTCTCCTACTTGCGTGAATATCCTCAGCCATATGAGCAGCTTAGTTTGTTCTAGGCGGTTCTGGGCGCGACGGTGCAAACGATCGGGAAGGCTGAGCCAGTTGAGGATTTGACTTGATTGGCAATGACTCCTGGTCGATGATTGAGTATGGTTCGCCATGTCGAACACGTTTTCTACCCGCGCTGCTGCAATGGTGAAATGCCGTACGGCGCACTCGTTCATCGACCAGAGCAAACGGGATTGCTGTGACAAACCTTGTAGGTTTTACTAAGCCATGGCTTTTGCCTGCCAAAATGCAAGTGCGAGATGATAAGAAAACATCCTAGTCATTGGCAGGCGCACAGTTTAATTTCATACGTGCCGTGAGTCTCTTCCCGATGCGCAAAGTGCCGGCCCCGGCTCGCGATGCAATCTCGCGAGCCGGGGCCGTTCTCAAGCGTGCTATATGCAAATCAAACCAACTCAGGCGCATCGCCTAAGGTCATGCGGCAGACTTACTTGCCGATGTATTCCTTGGCGGCTTCCTCAGCCATGCGGCCGGAGTTGATGGCCCAGGAAGCGCACGAACCAGCTGCGATACCGGCGTCGTAGGCGTCGCCATAGAATCCGCCGGCATCCATGCCGCCCATGTACAGGCCCGGGATGACCTGACGGTCGTCGTTGACGGCCTCGCACTTCGTGGTGACCTTGATGCCACCTACGGTGCAGAAGTAGCCGTTCTGAACCTCGAAGAGGTAGTACGGGCCTTCCTCATCCTTCAGCGGGATCATGAACTCATCGGCCTTGTCGAACTGAGTGTCCTTGCCAGCCTCGCACATGGCGTTGTACTTCTCGACGGTGGCAGTGAGCTTGTCGGCGTCGAGACCAGCGGCATTGGCCAGGTCGGCAACGGTGTCGGCGACCCAAATGTGCTCGTTGCCCTCGTCGATGAGCTCCTGCAGGTCCGCCTTGAGGGTCGTCAGCGGAATACCGGTCTCGCAGTACACGCCGACCTGCAGCTGCACGCCCTCGGCCTCGTACTGGTCGAGGAACTTCTGGGTGAGCATGGTGTAGACGGTCTTCTGGCTCTTGTGCGCCATGCCGGCAAACGGGAAGTTGCGGTGGAACATGTCTTCGGCCACGAAACGCTCGCATGCCTCGTTGATCCACAGGACGGGCTGCAGCGACGTGGCGGCCTGGACAGGCGTGCCGTAGGTCGTGCCGTAGAGAATGGGGCCGTACCAGGCTGCGGTGCCAGGCGCGGGGGCCATGATGGCGCCAGCGTGGCGTGCCATGCGGATGCCGTCACCCTCGCGGCCGCTCGTGGCGCCGGCGGCGCAGATCTTGGCCGGATCAACATCGCAGAGCTGCTTCATCATGTTGTCGTTGTTGGCATAGCCACCGGTACCGATGATAACGGCCTTGGCGTTGAACTGAATGACCTTGCCGTCTTTGTCAACGGCGAGAACACCAGTCACGGCGCCGGATTCGTCGACAATGAGCTGCTTGGCAGGGGTCTCATAGCGAATGTCGAGGCCAATCTCCTCGGCGTGGGCGATGAAACTCACCATGAACTGGGCGCCCAGGCCCTTGGAACGCTCGCCGGCATAGAGGTGCCAGGTGGGGTCGGACTCGCCCAGGGCGACGACCTCCTGGAAGCCGACGCCCTCCTTCTCGAGCCAGTCGATGGTCTCGGCGGTCTTGTTGAAGAAGGCGCGGTAGAGCTCAGGATCGGGCACGTAGTGGTGATAGGTCATGAGGCGGCCGATGATCTCCTCAACGTCGATCTCGTAGCCAGCCTCCTTCTGCCAGTGCGAACCCACGGCGAACATGCCCTCGGAGCCGGGGAAGGTACCGCCGGCAAGGGCCTTCTTCTCAAGGACAACGACGTCGAGGCCGTCCTCGAAGGCCTGGATACCAGCGGCAAGACCGGTACCGCCTGCACCGACAACGATGATCTCGTGCTCCTCAACCTCGGCAGGCTCACCGACCTCTTCCACGACGTTGGTGTAGTCGATGATCGTGGGCTCCTTGCCATCGGCGGCAGGGTCGACGTAGCCGGTGCCGGAGTAATCGGCAGTAGCAGCCTCATCGGCAAGCGCGGCGGTGGCACCGGCAGCGAGGGCGGCGGCTGCGGTGGCGGCACCTGCGGCCTGGACAAAGTTGCGGCGAGTGAGTTCCATCATGTACCCCTTTCATAACGGGACGTGTGTTGGGGTCGGCCTGTTTGCCGTGCCCCAATTGCCTTGCGCTAGCCCGCGGCAATCCATGCGGTCTGGCGTCGAACGGCTCGAACAATAGGCCCGCTCGTGAGTCAATACCAAACATCCTCTTGTAAGACTGCCTGTAACCGAAAGTTGTTTGGGCAGGTAGATTGATATATTTTTTGACTGCGAGAACTTTTTTGCCGTCATGATGGCGAGTGTTTACAATAGCAGCGGCTGCAAAGGGACGGTTGTACGGTTCGTCAAAACAGGGGGATCATGAATACCAATCAGATTGACTATTTCCTCAAGGCATACCGCGAACGCAGCTACACGGCCGCCGCAAAGCTCGTGCCCATGTCTGCCCAGGGCCTCACGAAAGCCATCCATTCGCTTGAGGGCGAGCTGGGCGTGCCGTTGTTTGAGAACGACGCCAACGGCAGGATCAAGCCCACCCCTTACGCCGAGGAATTCAAAGTTTTCTGCAAGGAATTCGACGAGGCACGCTCGCGCATGGCTGCTGGATTTGCCCGCCTTGCGGGTCAAGCGCATCGCACAATCCGGCTTGCCGCAGCAATCGGCTCCATGGGGTTGCTTGGCATCGATCTCATCTCGAGCTTCAAAAAAGAGCATCCGGATGTCGAGGTGGAGTGCGACGATCTTCCCGACATGCGCGTAGAAAAGACCTTGCGCGACGGCAACAGCTCCCTGGGCCTGACCGTTTTGCCCACGACCGACGAATTTGAAACGGTTGAGCTGGCGAGCTGTGAACGATGTGTTTGGGTGGCTGCCGATGACCCGTTGGTGGCCAAGGGCCAGGCATGCGTCGCCGACTTGGAGGGCCGCAACATCGCGCTTGTGGGTACCCAGTTCAAAAACTACGGCCTGTTGCTCGAGGCACTGGACCGGGAAGGTGTGCATCCCGCCGATATCACCACCTCATCGGAAATGATCTGGCTGCACCAGTTTGCCAAGGGATCCGGCTGCATCTCCTTTACGGCCCAATCGGTGCTGCCGCTTTTCAAGGACGATACGAGCGTTGTCGCCCTGCCATTTCTGGGCATGCCGTACCAGATTGGCATTTCATGGCTTCGCACACATGTCCCCGATGAAGACGAGCGGGCATTTATCGAAGCCTGCCAAGCTCGGGCGGGGGAGCTGAGGCACGAATCAAACGACACACAGCCCGGCCAAGCCAGTGCCGTTGGTCGCGCCGCAAACCTTTTGCGCAAACTGACGGGTAGATAAGGTCTCCGCAATCGACTTTTTGCGAGTGCGGGAGTCGGCTTTGAAAACGAGGTCGTTCTTACAACCTGCCACCCCAAGACTCACGGTCGCTGTCTCGGAGTGGCAGGTTTGCCGAACACAAAAGCGGGGTCGGAACTCATTTGCTCCGACCCCACTTGCTTTCTCTTTGGAGGGGTGCGCCCCTCCGACTGTAGTGCTTGAACGCCTGAACAACGGTTGCTTGCAGAGATGCATATTCAGACGTAAATATTCAATTGTTTGGTAACCCATATTCAGTACTTCGGACTCATCCCCAGTACATCGAAGGAATAATGCGCTTTACAAGATGAGGTAACCCGTACTCAGTTCTTTGGACTCAACTCCAACAAATCGAAAGGACTGCGCACTGCAAATCATGGGGTAACGCGTACTTAATACTTCGGACTCATCTCCAGCAAATCAAAGGGAGCACGAACGGTAAAACATGAGACAACCCGTACTCAGTTCTTTGGACTCATCTCCAAAAATTCGAAGGGAGCTCAACAAAACATGAGGTAACCCGTACTCAGTGCTTCGGACTCATCTCCAGTAAATCGAAAGGACTGGGTACCTAACGCTGGGGTTTTCCGAGCGGAAAGCCGCTCATCCACTGCCCTTTGGACTCATCTCCCATCTGGGAAGCAATCTAACCGTCCTATCAGGGATAAAACCCGCCGCCTAACAGGCGAATTACAACCACCCACAGGCGGCGGCCATGGAGCCGGGCTCAATGCCCTCGTCATTGCACATGGTACCGGCCATAGGGGCCACCTCCTTCGTCGCGCCTTCGCACGGAATAGGTCGTGGCTGAATGCCCTGGGCTCTTTGCCCTCTTGGACTTTCGGCTACCGAAAGTATAAAATGCCACCCGTGATTATGCAAGACTTTTTTATGCGTTTTTTCACGTGGATGCAGAGTAGGGAGATTTCCAGGGGTGCGCGCCTGCCTGCTATACTCGATATCCCAATCCCGAGCCTGAGGTCGTGTGCCATGTCGCTTTTGCTCTGCCCAGTTTGTCACCAGCCCCTTGATAACGGGGAAAAGAAGGCTTCCTGCGAGAGCGGCCACAGGTTCGATCGCGCACGCGAGGGTTACCTCAACCTGCTGCGCTCCTCAAAAGCAGGCGACACCATGGGCGATCCCAAGTCTCAGGCGCGCTCGAGGCGCGACTTCCTCGACAAGGGATATTACGCCCCCTTGCGAGATGCCCTCGTGAAGCTGGTCGACGAAAAGATGCGGGTGGATGCCGTCGACAAAGTTCGGCCCTCCCCCATTCTCGACATCTGCTGTGGTGAGGGTTACTACACCTCGGCTCTCGGAGCCATCCCCCATACTGACGTTTATGGCTTTGATCTGGCAAAAGAGATGGTGCGACTTGCCGCCAAGCGTGGGGGTGCCACGTACTTTGTCGCCAACCTCAAGGCCATCCCCGTGCCCGACGAAAGCATGGCTGTGGCCACTCATCTCTTTGCGCCGTTCAATAGCAAGGAGTTCGCGCGCATTCTGCGCCCCGGCGGCACCCTGTTCTCGGTCATTCCGGGAGCCCGGCATCTTTTTGGTCTCAAGCAGGTGCTCTACGACACGCCGTATCTCAACGATGAGAAGCTTCCTGCCTGCGAAGAGCTCGAGCTGGTCGCCACGACAAAGGTGAGCGCAAACATCACGCTTGCAAGCAACGCCGACATCGAAGCCGTCTTCCAGATGACCCCCTATTATTACCGCACAAGCGCCCGCGACAAGGCTCGTCTCGAGAACCTCGAGGTGCTCGACACGCCTATCGAGTTTGTAATCGCCGAATACCGTAAGCCATTGTAGGCATCGGGTGACAATGGGCGACGGCTACGACAGGAGGGGTGGCATTCCTGCTTCCCTGAACTAGAATGTGCCTAACTCTACAGAAGTCCGGCGAATGGGTTCCATGCCTCGAAAGCCGGCTAGTCAAAAGGAGGGTTCATTCATGCGTATTGAGACTTCTACCTGGCCTGCCGTAAAGAAGTACTTCGACGACGGCAACGACCTCGTCATCCTCACCATTGGTTCCACCGAGGAGCACGGCCGTCACAACCCGCTCGGCGTGGACACCATCGCGCCCAACTACCTGCTCGATCTCATCGAGGCCCAGGACCCCAGCGTTCTCATTGCCCCCACGCTGCCCTTTGGTGCGGCCGACGATCTGCTAGGCTACCCCGGTACGCTTTCCATCGGCTATGACCTGCTGTATCAGATCACGAAGCGTCTCACCGACCAGCTCTACGATTACGGCGCGCGTCACTTTGTCTTCCTCAACGGCCACGGCCCCAATATCAAGCCGCTCTCCCAGGTGGGCGAGGAGCTCGACCGCCGTGGCGCCCGTTGCGCGCTCATGAACTGGTGGCTTATGGCTGGCGAAATCAACCCCGCTTGGGCTGGTGGACACGGTGCCGGCGAGGAGACTTCGGCCATGCTTGCCGTGAACCCCGACCTTGTCGACATGTCTCAGCTTGAGGGCCAGGTCGGCGAGATGAACCTGGTCAACGACGTGAGCGAGACCATGCCCACCGACGGCTGGAGCAGGGTGCTGTACAAGGGTGTGCACGTGGACATGCCGCGCGACGCCGTGCGCTATGCCGCCAACGGCTGGATCGGTCCAGACCACGCCAAGACCGCCAGCAAGGAGTGGGGCGACGCGATGATGGCCGGCACCGCCGACTACATCGTCGACTTCCTCAAGGAGTTCCGCCAGATTCCGCTGCCTGAGCCCCTCCCCGTCCGCTGCGCCGGCAAGCCGGGCGCCATCGCGTAGGGGTTTATTCGACCTCGAACTTCTCCAGGTTGATGCCGAGGGCTTCAACTTTTTCACAGAGCTCGTAGCCGTCCATTCTTTCGATGTCCACCACATCGAGAATGGCTGCGGGAGAGTCGGAGAACGCAGCTGTGCCGCAGTAGTCGACCATGTAATCGCGCAGCTCGTCGACGTCAATTTCCATAAGTGAGCCTCCGCTAGGTAGATGGCGGGCCACAGGACCAACCGGGTTCTGCGGCCCGCCAAAATGATTCTTGCTACAAACTACAGCAAACCACGTTGCTTGTACTCGTTCTCGGCGTTTTCCTTCGCCTGGGCGAGCTTCTTGCGTGCGTCGTCGATCTGGGCCATTGCAGCGCGAGACTTCTCAAGCACTGCATGCTCGTCCTCCAGCGCGGCAATGCGGGCCTTGAGCTCCTTCTTTTTACTGAACGCGAAGAATCCAGCGTTGTTGAGCGCAAGAATGGCCTTTGTGCGCTCGACGTCGACCTCGCGCAAACGTTCCTCGCTGAAGGGTTTGCCTGTCGCATAGGCTTCTTCGGCCTTCTTTTCCCTTTTCTCGAGGGTGAGTATGGCCTGCTTGTGGTCGCGCATGGGCTTGCCGGCCTCGTCACGGTGGCACCAGAGATACAGCTTGCCGTCGTGCTCGACAACGGCCGGGTCCGAGCTTGCCGCCGAGAGCGCCTCTTCTCCCAGGCGCGAAATCACGGTTTCCTTTGCAAGACCACCGCCGCTGGTGCGGAGCATGTCTACAACGCGTCCCAGTGGCTTGTCGTCTGCGAGGTCGTCTTCGCCGAGGGTGCGAGGCGGTATCTCGCCGGCGCGGAACTGACGGTCAAGCTCGGCGATGGTGTCGTCAAACATAGAGCCATTTCCGCCGGCTGAATACATGGCGGTGCGGACGGCACGCATGGTGGTTGCGGGGTTTACCGCAGGAGCGCCATGCTCTATGTCTGCCTCCACCCGATTGTGCATCTGGTCAAGCATTTGCTCGAGCGTTAGAGCAGGCTTCTTGGACTTGGCGGGGGCGGCCTTCTTGGTTTTGGAGGCCGCAGGCTTGGCGGACCCAGCCTCATCAGCGGCCGACTTGGTCTTTGCGGTCTTCGACTTCGTTGTCTTGGACGATGCGGACTTGGCCTTTGAGCCTTCAGTCGATTCGGACTTGGCTGCCGTATCCTTTGCCTTCGCAGTCTTGGCCTTTGTGTTCTTGGCCTTCGTCGTCTTTGCGGGTGCAGCCTCAGCGGTGTCAGTCTTTGCTTTTGCGCTCTTTGCCTTCGACTCCTTGGCAGGCGCGGCCTTGGCGACTTCGGGCAGCGTGATTTCCGGTGCGCTCTTCACGACAAGCGACTTGCGGGCCCTCTGGGCACCGGGGACAGAGCGGACAGGCTCGTCGCCATACAAAACATCGGCATCGACGTTTCGAACGCCAACGAAATTGACGGTAAACGGCTTGTCTGCCAGGCTCTTTGAACAGGCTCGCATATCCCAGATAAGGCGACCCATGAGGTTGAAGAACTGCGGGATGCCCTTGGCGAGACGCGTGTCGTACATGAGCGTGTACGTGTCGCGCGAAATCTCGTCGCCCAGACGGATGGAACTCGCCATAGCGGCAAGGTTGGCCAGGGTGATACCCGTGAGGTCGCCGCCGGCACCGATGTTCATGCCATCGCATACAGGCCCGCGGATGATATCCGAGATGAGCTCCTTGGGCACGTGCAGCGCCTCGTCATTTTCAATCTCATTAAGAATGCCCACGAGGAACTGGCTTACTTCCTCGATGTCATCCATGTCGGCGCACCAGGCATTGTGCACGCGGTCCATGAGGCCGCTGCGCATCGTGAAATTGACGTCGACACGACGAATCTCATGGCGCGAGCCGTTCCACGAAATGGTGCCATCGGGGAAATAGAGATAGTCCTCGGCAAGCAGGCCGAGCACGAAGTTCGGAATGGGAACAAAGGCACCGTCGTTGCGACCCTCAACCTTCATGCCGCAGGTACCCCAGTCGAGACCGTCAAAGTGACTGCTAGCCATACTGTCCTCCCCAGGAACAATCAGCACATGCCGTCCCAGTATAGAGCTCTTGGTCGACTTGTTCCATGCTGCCAGCTAATTGGCCTAGTTGGCTTTCTGTCTTCGTTTTTTGATTTCGTTGCAAAATTCTGACACCTGGGAGTGGTCCATGCGGCTGCAAAGAGAGGCGGCTGCGGACGTTGCTTGGTCACGCACGGCATCGAGGTAGGCGCTGAAGGCCTGGGAGTCCACCTTAAACAAGGCGTTCGTGTTCTCCATGAGCTTCTTTAAGCCGCACCAAAAAGCGTTTACATGCTGCGAGAAGTCATCGTCGAGCATGCCCCAATAGCGCTGCTTGTTGAAGGCGCGCATGCGCTCGATGGTACGCTCAAGGCTGTCGCCGCCCTTGTCTTCGCACACGTCGGTGGCAATGTCGCCATACTCTCCCTCACCGGGCTTTAGGCCGATGTACTCATCTTCAATCATGTCGGTCCACCAGGCGTCGATAACATATCCCGAACATGAACCGTAGGAGCCTTCCTCGGAAAATGCCGCAAGGAGGCCGTTGTCGCGCACCACCTGCGAAAACGTCTTAAACGAGACGCGGACAAGCTCAACCAACTCGAGAGGAGACGTACTTGTCCTCAACCTCGATGGGCACCTCCCTCACCATGTCGCAGATTTCCGCAAAGATGCGGTTGAGCTCCTCCTCGTTGGCCTTGAGCCTATCCCAGCGCTCGTTGACCTCGGCCTTGTAGGCCTTGTACTTGTTGGAAATGAGAGTTGTCATCTAAGCGGCGCTCCTTTCGGGGATTGAATCGACCGTATTTGGAAGAGGGGATATCGGGGCGTATACTGAGGCCAGGCCTACGAAGGGAGAAGACCATGGCACCTCTGGTTTTGGAGAAGACGGCGCAAGAGCAGTTGGCAGATGCATATGCCCAGGCCCAGGGACCGTTTCCCGTCTCGATTGAAGGCCAACAGGATTTTGTGATGATGAGCGCGGCAGACTTTGAAGAGTACTGCGAACCGCCGCTGTCGGACGAAGAGATTCGCCTTCTGAAACAAGGGTATGACGAAGCCATGCGGGGCGAGTTGCTCGATGCCCGGCAGGTCCTTGCGCAGATTCGGGTGAAGTATGGCATATAAGGTCGTCGTTACCCCGACCGTTGGTCGTTGTCTGAACGATGCCGTTGCCTATATAACGAATGTCCTCTGTGCTCCACAGGCGGCGACAAACCTGGCTGAAGCCTTTGCCGGCGTGCTCGACTCTCTTGAAAATAACCCCACCTTTTATGTAAGGGACTTCCGAGCCAGCAGGTTGTTCCAAAGAACAATCTACAAAAGGCGAGTGGGCAACTATCGCATCTACTATTTCGTTGCGGACAACAGCGTGGTCGTCTTCGCCTTCTTGCATGAACGACAGGATGAGTATCCCCGCCTGAAAACGTTTTACAGCCAGGTGTGATTGAGGGGTATCGTGACCTTTCGCATTGGCCTGCAATTCGTTGCCCCTATATGTTATAAAAGACTTGGCGCCTTGCGAGAGGTGGCTTCCAAGAGCCGGGGGGTGTCCCCCGGCATTTTTATATAGGGGATGGGGGGCGGGCAATGACAACAGTCGAGACAGACCTTGAGCAGCCCTGCGACCATCCTTTGACTGAAGACGAGGCCCGTAAGCTACAAAAGAGGATTGACGCTGCCCTAGCTCGCGGCTATGACGACCTTGTGCACGGCCGAGTTCGTCCATGGGCGCAGGCCAAGCAGGATGCAGAACGTATTCGGGCAAGCCGCGAGGGCGACTAAATGGCATCCTCCCTATAGCTGCGGTGACTACCCTTCTGCTCGCCAGGCAGAGATGCGCCATGGCATAAGGAGACGGGACTTCCGCAAGAGGGCCCGTCAAAGAGCCGGGGTGTCCCCTGGCATTTTTTATCTCAAGTCGGGGCAACATCACTGTATCGCCGTCTCATTGACAGGGGCTCTTTCCTTCTTGATGAGACCCATGGAGGTCTCAAAATCGAATGAAGTCCCCAACATGCAGCAAAGCCAGTTGGTTTGGAAGGCCGATGCATAGGCACCGATGCCGTCGCTCAGGAAAAGCAATGCCTTGGAGCGGGGCCACGCAAGTTCGGCGCAGTAGAAGATGTGTGATTGCCGCTCACGAATATCCGACCTGCGGCAGCTTTTTGCACGCAGATGCCTGCTCCCTCATGGAGACGGCACGTGATTCGGGTGTGGGGCGGG
>ERZ1034984.779-NODE-779-length-34250-cov-26.166750_pt1 | contig 34250 bp, 28 predicted proteins | sample MGYA00520589_ERZ1034984 | MGnify/ENA primary metagenome ERZ1034984 (study PRJEB33766, sample SAMN09781790) | gut metagenome | biome: gut microbiome | host: Homo sapiens | place: Madagascar | study: EMG produced TPA metagenomics assembly of the PRJNA485056 data... | reverse complement strand
AGGGACTGACTACGAATCAGTACGTCGGGGGTTCGAATCCCTCACGGCGCACCATTTTTAACAGCGACGCTTGACAATGTGCGCCGTTACCTCAGCTGGATAGAGGGACTGACTACGAATCAGTACGTCGGGGGTTCGAATCCCTCACGGCGCACCATTTTTAAGCTTTGAAATCCGCAATGGCTCCATCGAGCACATGCGGTTTTTTGTTTTGTAGGCCAAGGAAAGGAATTCTGTTGAAGGTTCGAAAACCGAAACCTCACAGTATGTAGCCTTCCTTCGACGCCATCCCTTACCGGCAGCCGAAGGTCAGGCTGCAACGCGCTCTCGTTTGACAGAGTCTTTACGTACCCGTGATGCCGCGTAGATTCCGCGGCGGTACTATCGCGGGCACGATGAAAACTCTACCGAACGCGAGCATGGACAGTAAGGGAAATCACATGCTCTATCTCTCTCAAATGCTGGGGAAGCCGGTTGTGGACTCAACCGGTGAGAAAATCGGCACCATTTCCGACCTTGCCATCTCTACGGGCGAGGTTTTTCCGCGTATCACCAGCCTGGCCTTCCAGGGGCCGGGCAAAATCCCGTTCATGATCTCGTGGCGCAAGTACGTCGACGAATTCGACGACGACGGCATCACGCTGCAGGTTGAGGCGCACGACATCCGCTTCAGCTATCTGCAGCCCGATGAGGTGCTGCTTGCGCGCGACCTTATGAACCGCCAGATTGTGGACACGCAAGGCCTGAAAGTCGTGCGCGTAAACGACCTGAAGCTTTCCGTTTCCGGCTCTCAACTGCGCCTTTTAGGCGCTGAAGTGGGCGTGCGCGGCATCCTGCGCGGCCTGGCGCCGTGGCTTGAGCGCGCCGTTGTTTCCGTGGCGAAGCTGTTCGGCAAGAAAATCGACGAGCAGATCATCGCATGGAACTACATGGACCTGCTCGACCGCGACCTGTCCGAAGTGCAGCTTTCCGTCACGCACAAGCGCCTTGACGAGCTGCACCCCGCCGACGTGGCCGACATTCTGGAGCAGCTTGACCCGCAGCAGCGCGCCAACGTGTTCCAGCACCTCGACGATGCGCAGGCCACCGAGGCCATTTCGGAGATGGAAGACGAGTACCAGTCCGACTTCATCGAAAGCTTGGACAACAAGCAGGCCGCAAACGTGCTGGGCAACATGGACCCCGACGACGCAGCCGACATTGTGCGCGACCTGTCCTACGAGCGCGCCGAAACGCTGTTGCGCCTGATGGGCGTGGAAGACGCCGCCGAGATTCGCCGCCTTCTGGGATACAAGGACGGCACGGCCGGCGGCATGATGACCACGCAATACGTGTCCGTGCGCGACACCGACACCGTTGGGCACGCCATCGAGGTTTTGCGCGAGCTGCCTGAAGACCACCCCACCGTTCACTTCGTCTACGTGCTTGACGAATACGACAAGCTGGTGGGTGTGTGCTCGCTGCGCACGCTGGTGCTGACCGACGACAAAACGCCCATGTCGCAGTGCATGTACGACGACGTTATCACCGCAACGCCCGACGAAACCGAGGAAGACGTTTCGGCAGACATCTTCAAGTACGACCTGCCCGCCATGCCCGTGGTCGACGAGCGCGGCGCGCTTCTGGGCATCGTCACCGTCGACGACGCATGGGACGCCATCGAAGACGACGTGCAGGGCGACAAAACGAAGACGTCCGTCCTGAAATGGGTGGGCATCGCCACCGGCTCGCTGCTGTTCTTGGCGCTATATACGCTGGTGCTGCTGCAAATCGTCGGATTCACGGGGAGATAAGCCATGGTTTTGAAGCACAAGGGCAAAACCGCAGCCGCCGTCGACATCGATGCCTCCAATCCGCTTGAGCGCAGCAGCTTCAAAACCGGCGAGGCGGCACGCGGCCCCGAAGAGGCGCTGCCCACCGATAACGCCCCTAAGCAGAAGAGCAAGCTGCTGCTTATCCTGGCCGCGCTGGGCCCCGGCATCGTCACGGCCATGGCCGGCAACGACGCTGGCGGCATTTCCACGTATTCCACCGTGGGCGCGCAGTTCGGCTTCGCCACGCTGTGGGTCATCCCCGTCATGTGCGTGCTGCTCATCGTGGTGGAAATGACCGCTGCGAAAATGGGCGCCGTCACCGGCAAGGGCTTCGCCGCGCTTATTCGCGAGTCGTTCGGCATCCGTTTGACGGCCCTGGCCATGTTTGCCCTGCTCATCGGCAATGTTTGCACCACGTTCTCCGAATTCGCCGGCATTGCATCGGGCATGGAGATGTTCGGCGTCACGAAATACGTGGCCGTGCCCGTGGCCGCGGTGGCCGTGTGGCTGCTTATCGTAGGCGGCAGCTATAAGCGCGTGGAGAAGGTGTTCCTTATCCTGTCGCTCGTGTTCCTAACGTACGTGGTGGCCGCGTTTTTGGCCGAGCCGAACTGGGAAGAAACGGCCATCAACACGTTTGTGCCCCACGTGGTGTCCGACCAAAGCTTCGTGTCGCTGGTCATTTCCATGATTGGCACCACCATTGCGCCGTGGATGCTGTTCTTCAACCAAAGCAACGTGGTGGAAAAGGGCGTCACGCCCGACGATCTGTTTGCGCAGAAGGTCGACGTGGTGTCCGGTACCATCGCAGCTTGTTTGGTGGCCTGGTTCATCATCGTCACCACCGGCACCGTGCTGTTCCCGCAGGGCATCACCATCAACGACGCCGCCGACGCGGCACGCGCGCTGGCACCGTTCGCAGGCCAATACGCCGAGGCGCTGTTCGCCATCGGCTTGATTGCCGCGTCGTTTTTGGCCGCGTGTGTTCTGCCGCTGACCACGGCGTTCGTTATCTGCGAAGCATTCGGCTGGGAAGCGGGCGTGTCCTTCAAATGGAAGGAAGCGCCGCTGTTCAAGAGCATCTTCACGTTCGTCATCGTGTTCTCCGCCGTCATCGTGCTGATTCCGAACATCAACCTTATGGGCGTCATGCTGATGGCGCAGTTCATCAACGGCCTGGTGCTGCCGGTGCTGCTGGTGTTCATGGCGCTGATCTCGTCGGACAAGCGCGTGATGGGCAAGTACAAGTCCGGCCACGTCACGCGCGTGCTCATCTGGATCACCGTGGCCATTGTTACCGTGCTGACGGCGGTGCTGCTGGTCATGCAAGTGCTCGGCATCGGATAGCGGTGCTCTACTGCCCTGCAAGCTCAACCATATGAGAAGAGGGAGGCCCCGAAGGCCTCCCTCTTCTTGTTTTCAGGTGGCAGCAGCGAAGCCGGGTATCCCAAGCCGAAGAGCAGCGCACCCCTTGCCCGGCCGGGTCCTCTTGTGATTCTTCCCCGCGTCATCCACTCAGCCAAATTGCTGCACGCGTGTACTCAATCGGCAGCAACGGACGCAACGCAATACGGCTCAACAGCAAGACCAACCGCAAAAAGGGGAGGCACAATGCCTCCCCTTTCGTTCGCTATTCGGTTCGCTGCTATTCAGCCAGCAAGCGATCGATTTGCTGCTGCATCTGATGCGCGATGAATTCGTTGTCGGGCTTTTCGCTGTGCATGTAGTCAAGCAGCATCTGCAGCGTCAAAGCCGACATGTGCGCGTCGATGCCGCGCTCCACCATGTTGCACGCCGACACAACGCTGCGCGCGATATCCGTTTGGCGCGTGGCGACCTTTTTGCGCTTCGCGGGGCGCTTCTGGTCGTCCGCAAGCGCGTGCATCACATCGTAAACGCTAATCTGAGCTGGGTCTTTCGCAAGACTGTAGCCGCCGTGCTTACCAGGACGCGCGGCAATGATGCCCGCATTGCGCAGCAGCTGGGCAAGCTGAATAAGGTAATCGCGGGGAATAGACATCTCCTCCGCCACGTCGCGCGACGAGCACACCGTGCCCCTTTCTGCCAAATACAGCACTGTGCGCATCCCATATTCAGTCGAAGCTTTCAAGCGTATAGCCTCCTTTAACATCCTCCGCTCGCACCCTCCAGGCGAGCATCGCAGGCTGACGCGTGCAGCGTATCAGCATCCCGCTCGTTGCAGGTGAAGCATACCAAAATGCCGCACCCTTGTCTTTTCATACCGCCAAAGCGAATCTTGTCGCTCATATTCCGCTTTGCGCATATGATTGCTAGATGAAGCAATGCCTAATATTCTAGTATATTACTGTGCTTTCGACCAGGGTATATAACCAGCCTACATGATTGGACTTCCCAATGGCATTAAAGGAATCTACCCGAAAACTTGTGCTCGAAAAACGCGATGCGATTCCAGCCGATCAGCGCGTAAAGAAAAGCCAGCGAATCTGCGATCAACTGACGCAAATCGCGCTTCAACATGTTGGCGAATCGTCGAATGCGTCAAGGAACGGGCTGTTCATTGCGGCCTACGAGCCTATGCGCAGCGAAGTTGACGTGCATCCGTTCTTCCGCGAAGCATTCGCGCGCGGGTGGCATGTTTGCCTGCCTTGCATGGCGAAGGATGCGGAAAGCGCCAAGGCGCGCATGGTGTTTTTCGAGCTGTCCGAGACGCGCATTTTCGACGAGCGTCCGGCATTTCTCGACCACCCGGCACGGCCGTTTCTGCTTGCCGACTTGCATGCCCAGGGATGGCACGAGATAGATGAGGTTCTGTTCGATATCGCGGTTATTCCCATGGTTGCGTTCGACAGCACGCTTATGCGCCTAGGATACGGCGGCGGCAACTACGACCGATTCCTGCCGAAGCTGCGCCCCGATTGCCTTGTTGCCGGCGTGGCGTTCGCCGAACAGCAGATTCTCGTCGTCCCTACCGAGCCGCACGACCTGTCGCTCCCCCGCATCATCAGCGCCTAGCCAGCAGAAAAATTGCCGCTTGCGGGATTATTTGCAAGCAAAACCAACCCAGAGAGCTCGCATTGCGCGGCGCTTGCCTCTGTAAGCAACGCTCAACGACTGTGTATTCCACTTGCGGCATTGCTGCAGTGACGCCCCCTTGGCCAGGCAGCCCTGCGTCTTTTAGCCAGGCAGCGCCACCGGCCATCCCCTTTCCCTTCGCATAAAAAGAGGGTGCCCGCAGGCACCCTCTCATTTCGCTTGCTTTCGCCAACTTTCCGTCAGATTGTCAGCTTCTGCCGGCTTTTCGCCAGCCGCTATTTCTTCGCACCGAAGCTGAACTTATGCAGGCACAGCACGGCCACAACGGTCAGCACCACGCCAAGCGCCAGGGAAATCCACGGGTTCGCCGTGAAACCAGCCACGATGTAGCACACGAAGCACACCACCATGACGGTGGTGGCATACGGCAGCTGCGTGGCCACATGACGCAGGTGGTTGCACTTCGCGCCCGCCGACGACAGGATCGTCGTGTCAGAAATCGGCGAGATGTGGTCGCCGTACACAGCGCCGGCCAGCGTTGCGCCAACCGCCACCAGGAACAGCGGGTCGCCTTCGGGGAACACGCCCACCACGATGGGCAGAATCAGCGCGATGGTGCCCCAGCTGGTGCCCATGGCAAAGCCGATGAAGCCCGCCACCAGGAAGATAATGCACGGCAGAATGCCCAGGCCAACGCCCAAACCGTTCAGGAAGTTGCTCACGAACTCGCCCGTGCCCAGCATGTAGCGGCAACAGCCGCCCAAACTCCACGCCAGCACCAAGATCATGATGGCGCCCACCATGGAGCGCACGCCTTCTGAGATGCTCTCCACGAAACCGCTCAGCGTGGTCAGGCCACGCGGCAGGAACATGGCGCCAGCAACGCACAGCGCCACGGTAGCGCCGATGCACAGGCCGCTGACCGGGTCTTCGCCAACTGCGGTGGCGAAGTCGACGCCTTCGAAGAAGCCGCCCGTATACAGCATGCCCAGGATAGAGAACACGATGAGCACCAGAATAGGCACCACCAGGTCGTACACCTTGCCCTTTTCGGAGATGTTCAGGCCCTTGTACTCTTCCATGGCCGGCGCAGCGGACATCTCGATGTCGGACTGCTCGGTAACCACCGATTCCAGGTTCGTATGGTCGTCGAGGTTCGCCTCGGCCTTGTCGGACAGGCCCATGGTGGCCATCTTCTCAAGCGCGCCGCCTTCACGCACGATCTCGCCGCGGGCCTCTTCCTCAGCCGCGCGCATCGGGCCGTAGTCGTTCTTGCCCGAGATCAGCATGAAGAACACGAAGAAGATGGTCAGCAGCGCGTAGAAGTTGTACGGAATGGATTGTACAAACGTGGTGAAGCCGTCTTCGCCCAGGTAACCGCCAACAGCAACAGCCCACGAGGACACCGGTGCGATAATGCACACCGGAGCAGCCGTGGAGTCGATGATCCATGCCAGCTTTTCATGGCTGACGCGGAACTTGTCGGTGACGGGGCGCATAACGGCACCGACCGTCAGGCAGTTGAAGTAGTCGTCCACGAAGATGATGATGCCAAGCAGCGCCGTGAGCACCTGAGCCATCTTCGCGTTCTTGATATGGGTGGACACCCACTCCGCATACGCGCGGCTGCCGCCCGCCGTGGCGATGACCACGGTCAGCGCGCCCAGCAGCGCAAGGAATAGCAGCAGCGCTCCGTTGTCGGCGATTTGCATGGCCATGGCGCTGGGCACGTCGGTGAACGCCGTGATCAGCGGGTCGACGCCCACGCCGTTGAGGGTGAACTGGTAGATGACCATGCCCACGAACACGCCGATGGTCAGCGACGAGTACACCTCCTTCGTGATGAGCGCCAGAGCCAGCGCCAGCAGCGGCGGCACGATCGACCACGCGCCGGTGCTGATAAGCTCGAAAGCCTCTTCCATTTCCCTTCCCTTCCTTAAACTCGAGGAACTTGTTGCGCACCAGTATACCCACGCCAAGCGCCCACACGTAGACGATTCCGCAGACGGGTCCCACATGAAACAAGGGGCTTAGGGCAAACGCGCACAAGTTCCCCCATGGACCGAAGCGCATTCAAGGCGCGGTACAAGCGCGTGGGCGGCTTTAGGAGACATCCATGCCACGAACTCGCTTCGACCCCCGCAGCTGCTAACAACCTGCCGCTTCAGCCCGCAAAACACGAGAGGAGGACTTGCAACAAGTCCCCCTCTCCCTGGTTCTATGTATGTTCAGCTAGAGCTTGCGCTATTTTGCTTCGCTTTCGGCGGCCAGCTCTTGCTGGTATTCGCGGTCGATGGCGCCTTCGGGCGTGGGCGGATTCACCTCGAACGGCACCGCCTTCGTGAACAGGCTGACCACCGGCACGATAACCAGCGACAGCAGCATGGCCAGCGCGCCGCAGTTGATGGGGCTGGCAATCAGCGGCGTGCCTATAAGCGTGAGCACCATGTTTCCGCTGGTCAGGCACACACCCACGATGAAGCTGCACCACACGGCCGCCTTGGAGATGCGGCCGGAGTACAAACCCCACAGGAACGGGCCCAGAAATGCGCCGGCAAGCGCGCCCCAGGAAATGCCCATGAGCTGCGCGATGAACGTGATAGACGAGTTGTACTGCACCAGCGCCAGCGCGGCGGACACCACGATGAACACCACGATCAGACCGCGCATCCAGCCGAGCTTCTTTTTCTCGCTCATGTCCTTCACCACGTTGCCCTGCAGCAGGTCAAGCGTCAGCGTGGACGACGAGGTGAGCACCAGCGACGACAGCGTGGACATGCTGGCCGATAGCACCAGCACGATCACGATGCCGATGAGCAGGTCAGGCAGCGTGGACAGCATGGTGGGGATGATTGAGTCGTACACCGGAGCGCCATTGGCACCCATCTCGATCTGGTCGGCGTACAGGCGGCCGAAACCGCCCAGAAAGTAGCTGCCACCGGCAACCACGAACGCGAACAGCGTGGAGATGATGGCGCCCTGCTTCACGGCCGGGCCGGACTTGATGGCGTAGAATTTCTGCACCATTTGCGGCAGACCCCACGTGCCCAGGCTGGTCAGCACCACCACGCCAAACAGGTTGAACAGGTCAGGGCCGAACATGCTGACGAACGGGCCGGCCATCTGCGAGCCCTCGGCAGGAATCTGCGACAGCGTGGTGATAGCCTCGCTGAAGCCGCCGTTGTTCAGGATGACCGCCGCGATAACGGCCACAATGCCGAACAGCATGACGATGCCCTGCAGAAAGTCGTTCATGACCGTGGCCATGTAGCCGCCAAGCACCACGTACAGGCAGGTGATAACGGCCATGCCGATGACGCATACCTCGTACGGCAGGCCGAATGCCATGCCGAACAGGCGCGACAGGCCGTTGTACACGCTGGCGGTGTAGGGAATCAGGAATACGAAGATGATGGCCGCGCTGGCAATGCGCAGGCCCTTCGACTTGAAGCGCTTGCCGAAGAACTCGGGCATGGTGGTGGCACCCAAGCGGTGCGTCATCTCGCGCGTGCGCGGGCCAAGCACCCACCAGGCCAGCAAGCTGCCCAGGATGGCGTTGCCGATGCCGGCCCACACGGCGGCGATGCCGTATTTCCAGCCGAACTGGCCGGCGTAGCCGACGAACACCACAGCGGAGAAGTAGCTGGTGCCGTATGCGAACGCGCTCATCCAGGGGCCGACGTTGCGGCCGCCCAACACGAAGCCATCGACGCTTGACGTTGTACGTCTACAGTACAACCCTACGCCGACTGCCACGCCGACGAAAATCAAAACCATGCAGATTTTTGCAACCATTGGTCTATTCCTTTATCGAAGTCTATCGAGATACAAAAGACCCGACGCTGTGCATTTCACCAGGTCAAGCTGGCGTGAAATCAATTGGTTCGCTGCGTCGAGGAGCTTTGACGCGCGAAAAGCACGCGCCAAAGCGCAAAGGCGCACACGTGATTTGCCCGAGTTTCGCCAAACGAAAGCACCGAAGAGCTAACGCACGGCAGCAAATCCCGTGTGCTAGATATATCGATAGGAATAGTAGGTGTAGAAGCAAGGCTCCATTGACCCGAATTCACCGGCCTTCATCCTCGCAAGATACATTGCCTGGACATCTGCGTTCGCAAGCGCAGTAGAGCGCATGAGCGCGGCAAGCTGCAGCTGCAGACGGCAGCGAGAAGATGCAGCGGTATGTCCCTGGGCGATGTTCATGGCGCATACTCTACCACACTATTTTGGTTTAGCGTTCACAATTTCTTCAACGGTTGCGGAGATTATCCTCATATTTTGATTCTCAGTTTTGGAATATTACCCGTATTTCATTGCATACTTTCATTATAGGCGCAGCAATTGTCCTATAGGTTTCGCATATATTTACACAGATTCGCAAATATGTTTCTTTTCGAAGGGAATCGTAACCAGTAATATACTTGATGTCGGGAGAGCAATCCCCTTCGGTGAGCGACATGTCATCCCCTTTTACGCAGTCGCCACCGGCATTCCTGACATTGGTATGGTGTAGCGTCGGTGCCGCGTTTTCTCCTCATCGCGACATCGTGAACAACAACACTACATCGGTCGCGCGGCTATCGGCTGCCGACCACCCCTCCTCCTTGCCGACCCGCGTCCCCTCACCTATGGCGGGTCGGCCTTTTTATGCCTTGATGTGCCCGAATGGGACAAAGGGACAGTCCCTTTGTCCCATTCGGGCACGCCGGTGCGAGCAACAAAGCCTATCAAGAAGAATACATAGCGTCGAGCGAGAGCCCGATACCAAACAGAAAGCGCCGAAGGCGCGCCACCAATTTCCCCATGAGTAAAATTTGGTGACGCGTCCTTTGGGCGCTGACTAAAAAGGGACGAGCTTTCGCTCGTCCCTACGATTTCGCTCATATATCGATTTCCGGTCGCGTTCCCACGCTTCGGTCAAACTTCAACCTCGCCCCGTGTTCTAGTATCGGCTGTCGAAGATGCGCTTCGTTTTCTTTTCACTGCGCGGCAGTTCTCCCATGGGAACGCCCTTTGCCTCGGGCGTGCAGCCGATCTTCGCCTTGAAGATGGCGGCCAGCTGCGCCTCGCAACGCTCGAGTTCTTCGCCCTCAAGCGGCGTCTCAAACAGCACGGTCAGCACATCGTGCCCGTTCACGGCCTCGATCATCACCTGATACTCCGACGAAGCGCCGTCGGTGAACTGAATGACTTCCTCGATCTGCGCCGGGAACATGTTGCAGCCCTTCACCTTCACCATGTCGTCGGTGCGGCCCGTCAGGATGTCGATGCGCGGGTGGTGGCAGCCATACACGCACTTGCAGTCGCCCAGGATGATGCGCGTCAGGTCGTGCGTGCGGTAGCGGATAAGCGGCGCGCCCTGCTTGCGCAGCGTGGTCAGCACCAGCTCGCCCACTTCGCCGTCGGGCAGCGGCTTGCCCGTCTTCGGGTCGACGATCTCGCAGTACACGTAGTCTTCCCAGATGTGCATGCCGTGATGTTCGCTGCACGAAATGCCGATGCCCGGGCCGTACACCTCGGTCAAACCGTAGATGTCGAAGATTTCGATGCCCATCTCGTTGGCGATACGGTTGCGCATCTTGTCGCCCCAACGCTCGGAGCCGATCACGCCTTTGCGCAGGTCAAGCTTATCGCGCAAGCCGCGTTTGCTGATTTCCTCGGCCAGCAACAGCGCATAGCTGCTGGTGCCGGTGATAACGGTGGCGTGCAGGTCCTGCATCATCTTCAACTGCTTTTCCGTGTTGCCGGGGCCCATGGGGATGGCCATGGCGCCCAAGCGCTCGCAGCCCAGCTGAAAGCCGATGCCGGCAGTCCACAGGCCATAGCCCGGGGTAATCTGAATGCGGTCCTTGTTCGTGATGCCCGCCGTTTCGTAGCAGCGCGCGAAAATGGTTGCCCAGTCGATGACGTCCTGCTGCGTGTACGGGATGATAACCGGCGTGCCCGTGGTGCCCGACGAGCTGTGGATGCGCACAACCTCTTCGTCGGGAACGGCCTGCAGTCCCAGCGGATACGCCTCGCGCAGGTCGGCCTTTTCCGAGAACGGCAGCTTCTCGAAATCTTCCTGCGTCTGCACGTCGGACAGGTCGATGCCCTCGAATTTCCGCGCATAGAACGGCGAGCGGTCCTTCAGCGTTTTGAACTGGTTCTTGATGAGCTCAAGCTGCTCCGGCTTCATGTCCATAGTAATCTCCCTTGGTAGGCGACAAATGATTCGATTGAATAGCAGGAAAAGTGCGAAAGGCGCTTCAAGCCCGTAAGCGAAGGGCAAGCGTGAACATCCAAGCCCCAAGCCTTGCAGGTCTTGAAGCTAAAGCCATCGACCAGCCAACGCGGTGCGCGCGGCTATGCGGGAAGATATGTCGGCTACGAAAGTCATATCGCCATTGTAGGGCAAAACGCAGGGCGCTCAATCCCCAAATAGCGAAGACGGGGCCGAATTTGGCCCCATCGGTGAAACGTTTTGCATACTCGAAAGATGGTGCGCTCACGATGCGCGCTACAGTTTTGCGAAGACGTTGCGTCGGCGGCGAACCGCACGCATGGCAACCCTCGTTAACGCGCACGCAGCGGCAAGTCGCAACGTTTCATACGCGAGACCGCCATCGCGCGCAAACCGCGCGCCACATTTCCCAACGAGCAATCGCCCGCAATAGCCTACCAGCTACTCCGACACAGCAATATCCACGGCACGCAGGTTCATGTCCACCAGCTTCGGCTTCACGCACGCGGCGATGGCGCTGCGCAGGTCATCCAAGCTGATAGGAATGCAACCCGTTTGCAGGGCTTTCGCCAGAAGCAGGTTGTTCAGCACCTTGCGGCTTCCCGCGGCCTCCACCAGCGCCTGGTCGTCCACGGGAACGAACGTGGCCTTCGTGCCCTCAAGCGCGCGCTGGATGTTCGCCACCACGTCGATTGCGCGGTACGGGTCGGTGGACAGCGCCGCCGTGACGGGCTGCACCGCCGTGGTTGCCGTGACCAGCGTGCCCGCCGGCGCCAAGTACGGAAGCACGCGCGCGGCCTCGGCTGGCTCGAACGCGATGACCAGGTTGGCCATGCCGCGGCTTACCAGCGATGCGTGCACCGTTTCGCCCTTGTCGCCGATGCGCACGTGCGACACCACGTTGCCGCCGCGCTGCGCCATGCCGATGGTTTCGGCCGTGCGCACCTGCCAGCCCTTTTCAAGCGCCGCCTGGGCCAACAGCTTCGCCGCCAAAACGGTGCCCTGCCCGCCTACGCCTGCAAGTAAAACGTTAAGCATTGTCGGCCCCTTCCCTCTTAGCAACCTGAATGCAATCGAACGGGCACACCTGCGTGCACAGACCGCAGCCGTTGCACTGGCTGGGGTCGATGAACGCCTGGCCTCGTTGGCCGCTTTTCGGGCCGCGCGCGTCGGCATCGAACCCAATGCCCGGGCAGCCGATCTCGGTGATGCACTTCTTGCAGCCGGTGCAGCGCTGCGCGTCAAGCACCACGGGGACTTCGGGCTTGAACAGCTGCACGCACGGGCTTTCGAACAGAATGGCCGACGGACCCTCGAAATCGATGGCTTTCTTCGCAGCGTCGATGGATTGCTGCAGGTCAAGCGGGTTTGCGTGCACGATACATTCCATGCCAAGCGCCTCAAGCACGCGCTCGATGGAGATGGGCTTGCGCTTCGGGCCCATCAGCGTCACGCCCGTGCCCGGATGCGGCTGGCTGCCCGTCATGGCCGTGGTAGCGTTGTCAAGCACGCACAGCGTGAAGTCGTGGCCGTTGTACACCGCGTTGGCCACACCGGTCATGCCGCTGGCGAAGAACGTGGAGTCGCCGATGAACGCCAGCGCCTTCTTGCCGGGGTCGGCCACCGAAAAGCCCTGCGCCATGGTCACGCCGGCGCCCATGCACAGGCACGTGTCCACCGCGTCAAGCGGCATGGCGTTGCCCAGCGTGTAGCACCCGATGTCGCCGCAGTACACGGCCGGCGTCTTGCCGAGCGCGCGCTTCACCGCGTAGAAGCTGCCGCGATGCGGACAGCCCGGGCACAGCACCGGCGGACGCACGGGCAGCGGGAACTCGGGTTCGACCGATTCGTACGTTACGGGCGCTTCCACCTGCGCAAGCTCGAGAACGCCCAGGAACTTCGCCAAGCGCTCGACGATGTCGTCGACGTCGTTCTCGCCGCGGTCGCGTGCCTCGCCCGTCAGCTTTCCGTGCACGTTATATGCCGCGTGCGTTTTGCCGGCGTACGCCAGCAGCTCGTCTTCGATGACGTGGTCAAGCTCTTCGAACACGATGACGTCCGAAAGCCCGGCCGCGAACTTCTCGCACGTGCGCTCGGGGAACGGGAAGGGCGTGCCCACCTGCCAGAAGCGGTAGGCCGGCATATGGATGCCGCGCTCGTCGGCGCGCTGCTCTAAGATGCGCAGCGCCTCAAGCGCATACGCCGCCGACACGCCGCCCGCCGCAATGCCGAAATGCGTGGATTCGCCCGCGATGCGGCGTTCGTCCATGGGGTTGAAGCGCGCGAAACGTTCGTCGGCGGCGTACGTCACCGCAATCTTGCGCAGACGCTCGTTGATTTCGCCATGGCCTTCGAAGGCGCGCTTCGGGAAGATGACCCAGCGCGAGTCACGCTGAAAGCCCTCTTCCGGCACCGGCTTGGCCTGCGTGCTTTCCGCAACATCGAAGAACGTGGACGCATGGCAAACGCGCGTGGTGGGGCGCATGATGACCGGCGTTTTGTACTGCTCGGAAAGTTCAAACGCCGCCTGCATCATGGCGAAGCCCTGGTCGGGCGTGGCCGGATCGAGCACCGGCACCTTCGAGAAGTTGCCGAAGCGACGCGTGTCCTGCTCGGTTTGCGACGAGATGGGGCCCGGATCGTCAGCCACGAACAGCACCGTGCCGCCCTTGACGCCCACGTAGTTCAGGCTCATAAGCGCGTCGCTTGCCACGTTCAGGCCCACCTGCTTGCACGTGAACAGCGTGCGCGCGCCGCAATACGCCGCGCCGGCCAGCAGCTCAAGCGCGCTTTTCTCGTTCGTTGACCACTCGACGTGCACGCCCTGGGCGGACCCGTCCGTATGCAGCTTCGCGATTGTTTCGATTACCTCCGATGACGGCGTGCCCGGATAGCCGGCGACCACGCGGACGCCCGCCTCCAAGGCGGCATGGGCAAACGCCTCGTTGCCCATCAGCAATTGTTTCGTCATACGCTTCCCCACCTCAAAGCTGTGTTCTCTCAAGCAAAACGTAAGGCTGTTTCACGTGAAACAGCCACTTTGTCGTCTGACTATGCACTCCATGATAGCAAAACGAAAGCGCCCCTCAGCTGCGCTTTCGATGCAAGGGCTGAATAGGTCGATGAAGCAAGATGGGGATTGGAATCGATTTCCTTGCAGCAGAGCGGATTCTCAATCTGCCGATGGTTTTCGCTTCAGCCCGCCTTCACCGCAAGTGAGACCACGGGCTTTTGGCGAATCCGCCGATGACCTCTTCCCCGCTTGCCCGAAGCCCAACTTGCCCATTGACGCCCACAACAGCAAAGAAGGCGACGGACCGTCCCGTCGCCTTCTCGAAAACGCGCTGTTACGCCTCGGCCATAGCCTTCTTCATGTCGATGATCTTCTGGCGTGCGCCGTCGCAACCCGTGCCCAGCATCTGCACCGCCAGGATGGCTGCATTCTTGGCACCGTTGATGGCAACGGTGGCCACCGGCACGCCGGAGGGCATCTGCACCATGGAAAGCAGCGAATCCAGGCCACCCAGGTCGCTGGTTTTCATGGGCACGGCGATAACGGGATCGGGCGTGTAAGCCGCAACCACGCCACCCAAATGCGCAGCCTTGCCGGCAGCGGCGATGATGACCTTGATGCCGCGCTCATGCGCTGTGGACGCCCATTCGTGCACCTCGGCGGGCTTGCGGTGCGCGCTGGCAACCTTCACCTCGTACGGGACGCCGAACTCATCGAGCTGTTTCATGCACGGCTCCATGTTGGGCATGTCGCTTTCCGAGCCCATGATGATGCCGACAACCGGATTCTTGTGATCGCAAGACATTGTGCAACCCTTCCTTCGCGCGATTCTTTCCACAAGCAGTGTAGCGCGCAAGAAGAAGCCAACACGAAACCGCACGAAAGCCGAATAAAGCCGCAGGGATAGGAAGAGAGAACGCACGGAATGCCGAAGTGCCTGGCATACGTCAAATCGTGGGGTTGAGCGAAAGCTCAGCCGTTTTAATGCAGCGCCCAAAGGGCGCGTCACTGTTTTTTTTCGAATGCGCACACGCAATTCAAGCTAGTGATGCGCCTTCGGCGCTTTTGGATGGGTCGAGCTTGCGCTCGACGCTACGAGGTCCGTCCCTGAGGTAACCTCAACAGCAAAAAAGTAGGAGCCCGAAGGCTCCTACAGAGTTAATGGTGGTCGGAGGGGGACTTGATGCGCTTTCGCTTCGCGAAATCGCGTTCGTCAGACGCTTCGCGCCTTCCTCAGAGAACTGCCCACTGGGCAGTTCTCCCTTCACAGGGTTCAAGTCTTGGACCTGAAGGAACAAAAAAGTAGGAGCCCGAAGACTCCTACAGTGTTAATGGTGGTCGGAGGGGGACTTGAACCCTCGGCACGGGGATTTTCAGTCCCCTGCTCTACCAACTGAGCTACCCGACCAGAAGTCGTTCGTTTCGAACGCGAGTTAGTATAATACGGGAAGCATCCCGGTCCGTCAAGCGGTTTGAGAAAATTCTTTTCTCAAACCTCTCGCACGCTCACAACATCCCGATTGCGCACAAGCAGCGCACCGTTTCCGGCTGCACAGCGTCGTCGCCTTCGCGCGCAAAATCGCATAACGCTTAGCAGCAACCGCAAACCGCTACTTGCACTCGGCGCAGCCGCTGCCGAACAGCAGCTCCTTCTCTTCGCCAGGAAGCACCGCACGAGCCTGGTCGCGCAGGTTGTTCACGCCGATGAAGAACTGGCGCATCATCACCACCAGCAGGTAGCGGCCCTTCGGCGTAAGCGTCAGTTCATCGGCGTTGTCGGTGGCGAACGCCCCCGACGCCTTCATGAACGCCATCTCCGCAGGCAGACCGCGCTCGACCGAGCAGCCGAAATCCTTCTTGAACTGGCGCTTGTCCAGACGCAGGCCGAACAGCTGCATCATGAAGCGATAGCGCATGCGGTCGCGCTTGCTGAACGTGGTCTTGCCCATGATGGACATATGACCAGCCTCGATGCACTTGTTGTAATCCTTCACGCTAAACGTGTTCACGTACAGGTTGCTGCCCAGATACGTGATGCCGCCGCTGCCGATGGCCGGATACTCCTCGTAGTCCACCACGTACTCGTCGATCATGGCGTCCTCGCCTGCGGCCGACGTGTTACGCTTGTTGAACGTCCACGCGCTACCGTGCTCGAACAAATGCAGCGGGCCGCCCGTCAGAAGTTCGCAAATGATCTCGTAGTACTTCTGCTCGCGCGCATAATCCACCTTGCCAACGGTGCGCGCAAGGCTGCGCTCAACCGACGGCGACGCCATCAGCGGGTAGAACGTCGTCTGCGTGCAACCGCTTTCGATGACGCGCTCAATGTCGCTGATAAGGATATCCTCGGTCTGCGCAGGGAAGTTGAAGATCATGTCCGCGTTCATGGACGTGAAATACGGGCTGGCGTCCTGAATGCGCGCGATAATCTCCTGGCCGCTGCCGTACTTGTCGTAGCGGTCCATCTGCTTGAGCAGGCCGTCGTCGAAGCTTTGCACGCCAACGGACAGGCGCTGCACGCGCCCCTGCAGCTTGTCAAGGTAGCTGGGAATCAGATGGTTCGGGTTCGTTTCGCTGGAAACTTCCTTGATGTTGAACAGCTCGCGCGCCTGATCGATGGTGTCGCACAGTTCATCGATCATGATAGTGGGCGTGCCGCCGCCAATGTAGACGCTGTCGAAGTCGTAGCCCAAGTCCTTCAGCATGCGCATTTCCTTGCGCATGTTCTCGAAGTACGGGCGTGCGCGCTCCTCGGAGAACGGGAAGCGGTTGAAGCTGCAATACGGGCACAAGCGCTCGCAGAACGGCACGTGCATGTACAGCATATAGCGCTGACCAGGCACGGGAGCCGGCATCATCACTTCATTGGTCGGTTTCAGTTTCAGGTATTGGTTCGTGCACTGGCGAACCACCGTGGTAAGCAAACGCTCGGACAGCATGTTTCGCGTGCTCCTTCTCTCGTCATAAGTAAACGGTAGGAATTATATCCTACCGTTTAAGTCTCATATAATCTTAACGAAGCCTTCAAGCGGTCAGCTCGAGTTCTTCACCGTCCAAGCGCGCCGCGCGGACAGACGCGCCAAGCGTGCCGTTTAAGCCCAGGCACCGCGACCGGCGGCCGCCTTCGCACCGATGTCGGTGCGAAGCTGCTTGCCCTCGAAGTTGATGACGTCGCAAGCCTCGTAGGCCTTTTCGCGCGCCTCGTCGAACGTCTTGCCAAGCGCAACCACGTTCAACACGCGCCCGCCGGCCGTAACCAGCTCGCCATCGGCGTTGCGGGCGGTGCCGGCATGGAACACCGTCACGCCGTCCATGGCCTCGGCGTCCTCGACGCCGAGGATGACCTTGCCCTTCTCGTACTTGCCCGGGTAGCCCGCCGAAGCAAGCACCACGCACACGGCCCATTGGTCGTCCCACGTCAGGTCGATGTCGTCGGGACGGCCTTCGGCCACGGCCATCATCACGTCCACCAGGTCGTTCTGCAAACGCGGCAGCACCACCTGCGTTTCCGGATCGCCGAAGCGGGCGTTGTACTCAAGCACCTTCGGGCCTTCGAGCGTCAGCATGAAGCCGCCGTACAGCACGCCGCGGTAGTCGTGCTCAAACGGCGCGCGGGCCGTTGCGGCCGCGGCCGTCTGCATGACCTGCTGCATGATCTTAAGCTCTTCGGGCGTCACAATCGGCACCGGCGAGTACACGCCCATGCCGCCGGTGTTCGGACCCTTGTCGCCATCGAAAGCGCGCTTGTGGTCCTGCGCCGTGGCCATGCAATGCGCCTTGCCGCCGGAAACGAACGCCAGAAGCGAGCACTCGGGGCCGGTCAGGCACTCCTCCACCAGCACCTTCGAGCCTGCGTCGCCGAACGCACCGTCGAAGCAGCTGCGAACGGCTTCTTCGGCCTCTTCGATGGTCTGCGCAACCACAACGCCCTTGCCAGCGGCCAGGCCGTCGGCCTTCACCACAACGGGGGCGCCCAGCTCGCGCACGTAGGCCAGCGCCGGCTCAAGCTCGGTGAAGCTGCCGTAGCGCGCCGTGGGGATGCCGTTGGCCTCCATGAATTCCTTGCTGTAGGTTTTGCTACCCTCAAGCTGCGCACCCTGCGCGTCGGGGCCGAACACGGCCACACCAGCCGCGCGCAGCACGTCGGCCACGCCGGCAACCAGCGGAGCTTCCGGGCCGATGACCACCAGGTCGATGGCGTGCTGCTGCACAAAGGCCAGCACCGCTTCGCCATCTTCGGCATTCAAGCCCGCAACGTTTTGCGCGATGTCGGACGTGCCGCCGTTGCCGGGAGCAACGAAAAGCTCGTCAGTGCGCGCAGATTTAGCCAACGCCCACGTGATGGCATGCTCGCGACCGCCGCCGCCCAAGACCAGGATGTTCATGAATGACAACCTCCCAAGTGTCAGAATGTCGTTTTCCGAGGTAATACGCGCGTGCGGGCCTGCAGCTTAGCAGCCCCGCACGATAATGCACTTCTATTTCACGCTGATGCCGACAAGCAAGGTTTAGCCCTGCCAGCCGCGCATGATGGTTTGGTCGCGATCGGGGCCAACGGCCACGATGCTGATCGGCACGCCGATGGTGCGCTCGAGGTATTCCACGTAGGACTTGGCGTTTTCCGGCAGCTCGTCGAACGTGCGGCACCCGGTGATGTCCTCGCCCTTCCAGCCCGGCAGCTCCTCGTAGATGGGCTTGGCGTGGAACAGCACGCTTTGCTGCATGGGGAAATAATCGTAGCGCTCGCCGTTGCACTCGTAGGCAACGCACACCTTGATGGTATCGAACGCGGAAAGCACGTCGAGCTTCGTGAGCGCCACGTCCGTCAGGCCGTTCACGTCAGCCGCATAGCGCGCGATGACCGCGTCGAACCAGCCGCAGCGGCGCTTGCGGCCGGTGGTCACGCCGTATTCGTGGCCCACCTGGCACAGCGTTTCGCCCTCTTCGGCCTCGATGCCTTCGCCACCGTCTTCAGCGTACTTGAGCTCGGTGGGGAAAGGACCGCCGCCGACGCGCGTGATGTAGGCCTTCTGAATGCCCAGCACGCGGTCGATGTTGACCGGGCCCACGCCCGAACCCGTGGCCGCGCCGCCGGCGCAGCACGAAGAGGACGTGACGTAGGGGTACGTGCCGTGGTCGATGTCGAGCAGCGTGCCTTGCGCGCCCTCGAACAGGATGGACTTGCCGGCGCGCACGGCGTCGTTGAGCATCTGGCTGGTTTCGGCCATGTACTGCTTGAGGATGCGGGCGTACGGCAGGTACTCTTCGCAAATCTCCTCCACCGTGTAGGTGTGCAGGCCGTAGATCTTCTCGAGGATGGCGTTTTTCTGCACCAGCGCCGTTTCAACCTTCAGGCGGAAAATCTTCTCGTCCATAAGGTCCTGGATGCGGATGCCTTTGCGGGCAACCTTGTCCTGGTAGCACGGGCCGATGCCGCGCTTCGTGGTGCCGATCTTGTGCTCGCCCAGGCTTTTCTCGTCCGCGCCGTCAAGATCTTTGTGGTACGGCATGATCACATGCGCGTCGCAGCTGATCTTGAGGTTCTTGCAGGAGATGCCCTCGGCTTCCAGCATGGCCATTTCCTTGACCAGCACGCCGGGGTCGACCACAACGCCGTTGCCGATGACCGGGATGGCGTTCTCGTACATGACGCCGGACGGCATCAGGTGCAGCGCCAGCTTTTTGTCGCCGTGAATCACGGTGTGGCCGGCGTTGTTGCCGCCCTGATAACGAACGACATAGTCGTATTTGCTTGCGATAAGATCGGTAATCTTGCCTTTACCTTCGTCGCCCCACTGGGCGCCAACCAGAACGGTGTTCGGCATGTGTGCGCATCCTTTCAGTTACTGTGTCGCAACCCTCACAGTTTACTACAGAACCACTTCATTCAACGACGAATCGGCCAGGCGCATCGTATCGACGATTTCTTCATGGCACGTCAACATGATCACCTGGCGATGACGGGCCAGCTCCGCCAGCGCGCGGGCGGCGGCCGCGCGGCGCTTGGAGTCGAAATTCACCAGAATGTCGTCGGCGATGATGGGGATGTTGCGCCCCACGTTGTCGGCCGTGATAAGCAACGCGATGCGCAGCGCCAGGTACAGCTGCTGGCACGTACCCAGCGAAAGGTGCACCGGTTCGCGCGTGGTCAGCATGTCGTTGGAAACCTGCAGGCGGCCTTCCCTGCTCATGGAGACGCTTGTCCATTTGCCGTCGGTCATGTCGGCAAGCAGCTTGCTGGCGCGCGCATACACCTCGGGCTGGCTTTTGCTCTCCCACGCCGCGATGGCCGTTTCCAGCATGCGGCGCGCAAGCAGCAGCTTGGCGAATTCCATGGCGCTCTGATCGCGGCGCGTTTGCAGCTCTTGGTAGCGCAGCTTGAGCTCGTCGAACGTGCGCTCCGATCTGCCGTGTGCCAGAATTTGGCTAAGCTCGCCATAACGCCTGTTCAGATGCTCGCTGTTTTCCATCAAGCCCTCGCGTTGCCGCGTTTTGCGCGCAACGAACGCGTCCACGGCCTCGATGGTGCCGCGCTCGGGGCGAAAACCCATGTCCTCGTACAGCGCTTTGCGGGTGTTTATGGACGCATCCAGCGTTTCCTCAAGCGCCGTGCGTCGCGACACCAGCGCTTGCCGGCGCTGCAGGTACAGCGCGTTGCTGGCGCGCATGTCGCGCGCCTCGTCCAGAAGCGTGCGCGCGTGGCGCAGCGAGTCTTTCGCTTCCGAAAGGCCCATCTCCGCCAGCTCGTTTTCCACGCGCACACGGTGTTGCTCCTGCTCAGCGCAACATGTTTCAAGCTTTTTCTTGTCCTGCAACATCACCCAGCGCGCATCTTGCACGCGCGCATCTGCCGCTTCGGCCTTCTTGTTCGGCTTGAACAGCAACGCCAGGGAAGCCGCCGCCAAAATGACCGCCACCAACACCAAGCAGAAGCCCAGCGCCGTGAATGATAGGCTGGTGATTTCGCGGCCGTGCATGAACAGAGGAAGGCCCGCGGACATGAACGCCACCGGCAGTGCGATGGACAGCGCTACCTGCACGTATTGCTGCCGACGTGCCGCCTGAGCAATTGCCTGCTCGTCATCGGCCTCAAGCAGCGCCTCGTACGACGCCTTCGAGGTGGCGAAATTGTCGCGTGCCAGGTCAACGGCGTGTTCGAACTTGGCGTTTTCGGCCGCCAGCACCTCGATGCGGTCGCGCAGGTGCCGCTCTTCGGTGGCCGTGATGCCCGCAAGCTGCACCGCGTGCTCTTTCTGGGCCGAACGGTGCTCGCGACGCAGGTCGTCTTCCTGCTCGCGCAGATCCGCAATCTTCGCCTGCAGATCGCCCGTTTCAGCTTCCAGCTTCTCAAGCGTCTTGCGGTTTGCCGTCAGCATCTCGATCGATGCGTTCAGCTCGCTGATCTTCGTCAGCAGGTCCTCGCGCTGAGGGGCAAGCTCGGCGAACTCTTCGCTTTCGCGCTTGAGCTTCTCGACGCGCTCCGTCTCCTGCGCAATCTGCTCGCGAACAGCATCCTGCTCGCGCTCGATGTTCACCAGAGAGTTTTCCGCCGCCTGCGCACGCGACGTGAACGAGGCCAAACGCTGCTGCAGCTCCGCCAGCGCATGCGCCGGGGACGCGCCCGTGCCCGAGCCCGCCGTCAGCAGCTTCGCCGCCACATCGGACGTGTTCTTCAAGCGGCGCAGCTCATCGCTTGAAAGGCTGAACATGGTGCGATACGTTTCGCGGTCGATGTCGGCCGCCACGGAAACGTCCCCCCGTAGCCCATCGGCGTTGCGCACGCGCGTGACCTGCGCCGTTTCGCCCGTTTGTTCATCGGCGAACACCAGCGTGCCCGAGCGCTCCGCGTTTGCCGGCTTGTACGTGTTGCGCAGGCCGCGCGCCTCTTCCCAACCGAACAGCACGCCGCCCACAAACTGCGACAACGTGGTTTTGCCCGCCTCGTTTTGACCGAACACCACATTCAGATGCGGCCCGAATGGCCCCACCACGCGGTTCGAGAACGCGCCGAACGCATCGATTTTCGCATGCTTCAAATACTTGCCGCTCATTGGTCTTCACCCCAAGACAGCAGGTCAAGCACCAAATTCTCGGCCTCTTTCGTCAACTTGTCCACTTTACCAGCGCACGCGGCGGGCATCTGCAGGTTGCGGTCGATGAACTCGGCCTGCAAAAACGCCACTGCATCTTCCTTGTTCTCGATTTGATCGTCGGCCACGCGCATCAACACCGCCGGGAACAGCCCTTCAGAGCGAAGCGCCTGCTCATCGCGCGGTTCGACCGTCGCGTCCACCAGCGTGTCGCAGAAAAACGACGAGTACGAGTCGTTCACGTGCTTGCGCAAGTCCTCGATGACGTCCGGGCGGCTCAGCACCTCGTGCAGCTTCGTTTTGCCCACCAGCGTGATGCGGGAGATCATCTCCTCGCAATGCGCTTTGCCATTGGCGCGGAACTGCTCGCGCATAATCTTGTCGCCCACCTCGGGCAACGTTGCGCATTCCTCGACGTTCACGTCAAGGCGCTGCCACACCACGCTTGCCGTGGGGATATATTCCAGCTGCGGCGCGGCGCCTTCCGCAAGCGTCACGGCCATCACACCGCGCGTACCCGTCTCCTTGATGTCGCGCCCCTGGATGCACCCCGAGAACGCTATGCGCGGATTTTCCTTGCTGGGATAGAGGTAACGCATATGAATATGCCCGCACGCCCAGTAATCCATGCCGGCGTTCATAAGCACTGAAGGGTTCACCGGCGCCTTGATGGGGTCAAGGTTCAGCCCCGTGTGCAGCACGCCAATGGAAAACGGTGCCTCGGCCGCACGAGGACGAGAAGGCGAAAGCGCCTGAATGGCCGCTTGGCGCGTCAGGCCATCGGCGATGCACTCGTCCATGGGCCACGTTTGGTTATAGTAGCCGCGCCCCGCGATGATGCACGCAGGTTGGCCGTCTTTCTCGAACAGCTCGAACCCGGGGTGGTCGGCCGCAAGCATGCGCACGTTATCCGGCAGCGCGAACATACTTTGCTGCCACGACGTGAACGGATCGTGGTTGCCTGTGATCATGTACACGGGAATGCCCGCGGCGCCAAGCGTGCGCATTCCCTCGAAAAAGTGCAGGTAGTCGCCATACGACGCGCGCGAAGCATCGAAGATGTCACCCGCAATCACCACGAAGTCAACCTGCCGCTTCACCGCCGCATCGATCATACGGTCGAACGATTCGGCGATAGCCTGAATCAGCCGCGCGGCCCACAACTCGGAAACCTGCGCAAGCCCGCGAAAAGGCGCGCCAAGGTGAAGGTCGGCGGAATGAAGGAATGTCAGGCTCTTCGTCATGCAGCAGGCACGGCTCCTATCTTTTGCGTTGCTTCTTACATATACCCGGGCACGCGAGAATCGTCAACGAAGTCCATGAAGCGCGTGTACTCGGCGTTGAACGCCAGCGTGATGTCGCGCGTGGGACCGTTGCGGTGCTTCGCCACGATCAGCTCGGCCGTTCCCAGGTCGGGGCGGTCTTCGCTTTCGGCTTCCATCTCGTCCATGCTTCGGTCGATGAACATAACGATGTCGGCGTCTTGCTCGATAGCGCCGGATTCACGCAGGTCGGAAAGCATGGGGCGCTTCTTGCCGCGCATCTCAACGGCACGGGACAGCTGCGACAGAGCAATAACGGGCATGTCCATCTCCTTGGCAAGCACCTTCAAGCCACGCGAGATTTCTGCGACCTCAACGGCGCGGTTGCCGTCGCGACGCGCCTGCGGAGGCTGCATAAGCTGCAAGTAGTCAACGATGATGAGTCCTTTTTCCGCGTCGCGCAGTTCGCGGCGGGCCTTTGCGCGCAGCTCCAAGATGGAAAGCGCCGGCGTGTCGTCGAACTCGATTTTCAACTTCGAAAGGTTACTCGAAGCCTCGATGATGGCCGCCCAGTCGGCGTCTTGCACCTGACCTGCGCGCAGCTTCGACAAGCTGACGCGCGCTTCCGAAGCCAAAACACGTTGTACCAGCTGAGAGGCGCTCATTTCCAGCGACAGGAACGCCACGGTTGCGCCCAGCTTCGCCGCGCTGGTTGCAAGGTTCAGCGCGAACGCCGTCTTGCCGACACCAGGACGCGCCGCAAGAATAACCAGGTCGCCGCCGCGGAAACCGTGGAACAGGTCATCAACATCTTTGAAACCAGATGCCACGCCGGAAATCTTGTTCTCCTGCGCCGCCATTTCCTGCAATTCTTCGAAGGCGTCGACCAGCAACGTGTCGATGCCCGTGAACGCCGACGAAACGCGCTGCTCGGTAACGCGGAACAGCGTTTTCTCCGCCGACTCCACCACCACGCCTAAATCGTCGGGCGCATCGTAGGCCATGGCCTTGATTTCCTCGGACGCTCGGATAAGGTCGCGCAAAATAGCGGTGCGCTTAACGATTTCAACGTGGTTTTGCCAGTTCGTCAGAGCGAACGTGTTCGAGGAAAGCTCAAGCAGGTACGACCTGCCACCCACAGCTTCAAGCTGGCCGGCAGCATTGAGGTTGTCTGCCACCGAGATCTGATCGATGGGGATATGGCGCACGTACAGGTCCACCATCGACTCGAAAATACGCTGATGGGAAGCGCGGTAGAAGTTCTCGGGAACCAGCTTCGCCGCCACGTCCTCAATGGCCGCAGGAGTCAACATGCACGCCGCCAACACCGATTTCTCAGCTTCAATGTTCTGAGGCTCCACTTTTCGGTTTGGCTGCGTACCGGCAACCTCAGGCGCGAAATCGGGATTGTAGGGAACGTCAACGGGCATGTGTCATCCTTTCTTTGCTTCGGCTATTTTACCGCAGCCTACACGGCACGCCGATTTTCCATCGCCCCTTTACGGTACATGGCGTGCTCTACGCTCGCGCAAGATGCAACCTTTGGCAGGACGAAACCACCAAGCAGCAATACAGCATCAAGGCGAAGGTAACGAACAGCTGTTGACCCGCTATTCGATGATGTCAACCCAGCCTAGCGTCATGCGCCGCCCTACACCACCCGCGCCGCGCCACGTCATCACAAGCAGACCCGCACATGGGCGAAAAAAATCCCCGCACCGAAACGATGCGGGGATGCAAAAGTCTTCAAAAAAGACGCTGCGTTATTCAGCAGCCTCTTCCGTTGCGACTTCCTCAGCCTCGGGAGCAGCCTCTTCGGCCTCTTCCTCAGCCTCAACCTCGTCGATGCCGACGAGCAGGGTCACCGTGGCCTTGATGTCACGGTAGATGGAGATGACAACCTCGTGCTGACCAGCCGTCTTGATGGCCTTGCCAGCCTCAATGCGACGACGGTCGATCTCGACGCCCAGGGACTCCTTGATGGCCTCGGCGATCTGAGCGGCGGTAACGGAGCCGAACAGCTGGCCCTCTTCGCCGACCTTCGCGTCAACCTTCACGGAAGCACCGTCAAGCGCAGCCTGCAGCTTGGCAGCGTCGGCCAGGCGAGCCTCTTCGCGCTTAGCGATGTTCTTCTTGCGCATCTCCAGCTGCTTCAGGTTGCCCTTCGTAGCCAGAATGGCGATGCCCTGCGGCATCAGGTAGTTGTTGGCAAAACCGGGGGCCACGTCCACGACGTCGCCTTCGCCGCCCTTGCCCTTGAGCTCTTGGAGCAGGATGACTTTCATGGTTCCTCCTTGCGCCTAGCGATTGCGGCGGTCGCCGCGGCCGCTAATTGCGGGAACCGCGTAGGGCATCAGAGCCATCTCGCGAGCGCGCTTCACGGCGTTCGCGATGTCACGCTGGTGCTGGGTGCAGGCACCCGTCACGCGGCGCGGCTTGATCTTCCCGCGGTCGGTAACATACTTGCGCAGCATCTGAGTATCTTTGTAGTCGATGTACTCCGCGTCCTCTTTGCAGAACTGGCAGTACTTGCGACGAGGCTGCTTCGCGTAATCGGACATTTCGTAAACCTCTTTCGCTTAAAACGGGATATCTTCGTCGTAAACCGAAGCAGAGGCATTCATAATCGGTGCCGGAGCAGGCTGAGCAGCCATCATAGGCTGAGGCTGCGGGGCGTAGCCAGCGGACATGCCGTTGTCGTAGCCCTGGTTCGCGCCGTTGCGGCTCGACATGAACTCCAACTCGTCAACGATCACTTCAAGCTTGCTGCGGCGCTGACCGTCACGCTCCCAGGAGCTGTAACGAAGCTTGCCTTCGATGGCCACTTTCGTGCCCTTCGTGAGGTACTGCTGAAGCTTTTCCCCGCGGGTACCGAACATGGTGCAATCGACGAAGTTCGGGTAATCCTCCCAATCGCCGGTCTGGGGATTCTTGCGACGGTCGTTGACCGCCACGCCAAAGCCCAGGATTGCCATGCCAGATTGCGTTGAGCGAAGCTCTGCGTCGCGCGTAAGATTTCCGCTGATCATTACTCGGTTGATGCTCATGTGAATCTACCTCTTCTCATGCTGGGGCCTATGACGAGAAGGCCCCTACGTCAAATCCTAATCGCGGTCGGTGCGCTTCACGATCATGTGGCGAACAACAGCATCGGTGATGCGAAGCACGCGATCGAGTTCTGCAACCTCGGCGGGATCAGCGTGGAAATCGATGAGGGTGTAGACACCATCGGTCAGACCATTAATCTCGTAAGCGAGTTTACGCTTGCCCCACTCGTCGACGTTGTCGACGGTACCCTGGGCAGCAGTGATCACGCCCTGGATACGGTTCAGCGTATTTGCGCGGGTTTCCTCGTCGGTAGACGGAGCGACAAAAAACAGCAGTTCGTAAGCCTTCATCAGCTCACCTCCTTTGGACTTTACGGCCCCGGGCTGGTGAAGGCACACACCGGGGCAGGAATTAGCCCGTCTATATTAGCAAAAGGCCGCTTCCTGTTCCAGACAAACATCCATTACGAGCGCATCTGCATCTTTTCATCACATATCGCCTGTTCAGCACCTGCAAACGTAGCAACTCATCCCGACCGCAGCTGCCATGATGGCACACGAATCTTGCAGACCTTTTGCCGATATAGCGAACGAGGTTCGTCGAGACCTTGCCGACGAACCTCGTTTGTTTGTATGCGCATGTTGCGCCGATGCGCGCAAAACCTTGCAGATATCTTAACGGCTACAGCCTTCCCATACGCAATGCGGCTTTAGCCGGGAAACGTGCTATTCCTCAGCCTCGTCTTCCCCTTCGGCTTCTTCCTCGGCGGTGTACTTCTCGTCGATCTCGTCGTCCGAGTACTCACCAGGGGCCTTCAGGGCAATCATGAAGTTCGGGGCATGGCCGATGTAGGCAGGCTCCTCCTCGAACGTGATGGTGCCATCTTCGTTTTGCTCGTAAAGGTATCCAACCGCAAAGCCTTGGTCGGCACCAGGGACACCGCCTTCGGCTACCAGCGCGTCTTTCGTGCCTTCGTCGATTTCGACGTAACCGTCGTAACAGAACGAATACGCCTGCGCGCCCTGCGCGTGCTGCACCGTATGCTGTGCCGCCGCAAAGCAAGCGTCAACGGTTTCGCCGGGGTGGCTTTCAATGAACAGGTTGTCCTTCACCACCAGCGACGTGAAGGGAACCACTTCGTTGCTTTGCGCCAGCTTTTCCTTCGCTTCGTCAAGCGAGAACAGCAATACCTTTTCCAGTACTTCGGGAATCTCGGGAACCTGATCGTCAGAGCTTTCAACAACACGGTCTGCCATTGGTGCATCCTTTCTTCCTTGAACAAGGGAAGCCGCGCTCCCGCATGCATCTATGATGCATCCAGTGTAGCGCGGCTTGCTGTGAGAGGTACCTATTTGCTGTGGGAATCGTTGAAATCCCGCAACCTTTAGCGACGATGCTTCTTGCGGCGAACCTTGTAGCCCTTCTTCTTGCCGCTGATGCCCTTTTCCTTCATGGCAACGATAAGCTTCTCGGTGATGGCATCGAGCTGCTTGACCTCCTCGGCGGTCAAGCAGGACAAGATTTCATCGGCCGTGCGATCGTTCGCGGCAACGCGCTTTTCGGCAAGCTCGCGGCCAAGGTCGGTCAGCTTGACGGCATAGGTGCGCGGCTCGTCAACTTTTTCGATAGTGACGTACTCGTTGCGCTGCGCCTTCTTCACGACGTCCTTCAGGTTGCTGCGGTTCATGCCGAGCGTCTTCACCAGCTCGCGTTGCGGGGCACCGTCGTTTTCCAGCAGGGCGCGCAGCAGGGCACCCTGCCCGCGCTTGTAGCTTTTCGGGCCGTTCTTATGGAACGCCAGGCGAACCAGCTTATTTGCTTTCTTCAGTTGCGCAAGAGACTTTGCGGCTTCGTTCATGGTACGTCCTTTCATTTGGAGAGTGGCTAAAGTATAGGACGTGCCTTATGTCAATGTTTCACGTGAAACGCTTTATACACAAACACTTCGCGGATTAATATTTTCGCAGGTTATTCTGCAGTTTAAATTATTCACGAATTACGAATATCAACCCGACAGCATTGCGGATTCGCATATCAGGACCACATCTTTAGACACTCCGCAAGATGCCCTACGCGCTCGAAAGGCAAGTTCGAACCAGAGAGACCCTCGCCTCTCGGTCCGAATCCTCAGCAAGACCCCTGGAAAAAGAAAAGGTCCCTGCAATTGCAGGAACCTAAAATCGCGTGGCGGAGGAGGAGGGATTCGAACCCTCGTCACCGGGGTTTCCGGTGAAACGGTTTTCGAGACCGCCGCATTCAACCACTCTGCCACCCCTCCGCATGGGGTGCAGCCGACCGGTTTTCAAAGCCGACTGTATAAAAAAGGCGTTACCATAAAGGTTCCGCCGGGATAATTCTGGCGGAGAGATGGGGATTCGAACCCCAGATACGCTTTTGGCGTATACACGATTTCCAATCGTGCACCTTCGGCCAGCTCGGTCATCTCTCCGCTTGCTTACGTTCTGCACAGCGTTCATGTTGTTTCTCATGTGCCCATGCAGTGGTATAGTAGTTTACCTCATTTAGTACGAACTCACAAGGGAATAATACTCATTATTTTTGCCATTTTTTGCAACTTGCAGCGGAACGTCAAACAACGAGCTCATAACCTTGTCCGTAAGCATGTCCTCCTTTGCCCCATCGGCGAACAGCTTGCCTTCCTTGATCAGCACCAAACGACTGATTTCGGGAATGATGTCCTCGGGATAATGCGTGATCAGCACAATGCCTTTGCCCGCGCGCGCCAAATCGCGCATGCTCGAGCGCACGTAGTACATGCCTTCCGGGTCAAGGCCCGTGCACGGCTCGTCAAGCAGCAGCGTGCTGGGGTCGTGCACCAACGCGCGCGCAAAGAGCACGCGGCGCGCCTGGCCGCTCGACATCGTCATGATGTCCTGGTCGGCCAGCTTCGCCACACCCAGCATCTCCATGGCCTCAAGCGCCTTGGCGTGCGAACGCTCGTCGGGGTGCACGTGGCGCGGCAAGCCCAACGTGCCGAACAAGCCGCCTTCCACAATGTCCACGGCAGGCAGATGCACGTTGATTTGCGACTGCATCGTCGACGACACCACGCCAAGCGTCTTTTTCACCTCGTCAAGCGTGGCGCGGGGGTTCCCGTTGAACTTCACCGGAGGCTTCTCGCGATACAGTGGCATCACTTCGCGCGTGATCAGCTTCACGAACGTGGACTTACCGGCGCCATTCGGGCCGAGTAGCGCGATGTTCTCCCCTTTCGCCAGGCTGAACGAATCCACATGAAGGATCGTCCTGCTTTGGCGCACCACCTCAGCGTTTTTGAGCTCGAAAAGCGGCTCAGCTGCTTGCATTTGTTCATTCATAGTTACCATCCTGGCTTAAACAAAGAAGGGAACCCGGTGCTGCGGATTCCCTTCTGATGTACGTGTTTCTGCCGTTAACGGCTAGTTTGCGGAAGAAGTTTCTGTGGTGCTTGCATCGCCCTCGACAGAGGAAGTCGACTCGTTATCGGTGGTAGCACCATCGCTGCTGGACTCATCGGACGTCGAAGAGCTGTCGGACGTATCGGTCTGATACTTCGACATATCCACGTCGTAAGGCAGGCCGGAAGGCATGTCGTTGATCTGCAGGTCGGAGGAATCCTTCTTCTCGCTCAGCCAATTCTGGTAGTTCGTGGTCTGACCCCGAGACTGCAGCGACTCCTTGATAGATTCCTGCCACTCGGTAGGAATCTGGTCGATGCTGGTCACCTTCACCGTTTCGGTACCGTCATCGGCGGTTTCCTTCGGTGCGTTGAACACGTCGGTGCACTTGATGATATGAATGCCGTACGTGCTGGTAACAAGGCCGCTGACCTGGTCTTTCTCAAGGCCGTTCAGCGCATCGGTGTACTCCTGCACAAAGGAGTTGGTCTTATCCCAACCCACATCGCCGCCGTTTTCGGCAGAACCCTTATCCTGGGAGTACCGCTTGGCAGCCTCGGCGAAATCAAGCTCGCCGGAGTTAATCTTGTCCAGAACCTCCTGAGCGGTTGCCTCGTCATCGGAATTGAACAGGATATGAGAGGAACGCTTCGCGCCATCGTACGCGCTTGCATACATCTGCGCATACTGCAGCATGTCCTCATCGGAAGGCTGCTCGTCGGACGTGAACGTGTTGTACAGCTCTTTCGCCTTGAGCTGCAGCTCAATTTCAGAACGATACTCGTCCTCGGTCATGCCCGCCTGCTCAAGCGCGGCCTGCCACTTGTCGTCGCTATCGTAGTTGGCCTTCATTTTGTCGACGTAGCTGTCCACCTCGGAGCTGTCGACGGTGATACCCTTCTCTTCGGCACCGGAGTTGATAAGCTCGCGGGTGACGTACGTGTTGATGATCTGTTCGCGCACGCCTGCCGGGTCGGTACCCATCTGGGCCAGGTAGTTGCCCCAGGAGTCTTCGTCAGTCAGACCCTGCTGCTCGCGCACGCTTTGGATGTAATCCGTCACCGTATCTTCGTAGATGTTGGTGCCGTTGATGGTTGCTGCCACCGCGCCGGAACCGGATGACTGGTTGTTGCTGGAGCAACCGGCAACGCCCATGATGCAGGCCGCCGACAAACCCATCGCGCAAACCATCGAGATAATGCGAGATGCCTTCATAGAACCCTTCCTCAGAATTGCCAAAACCGCTTTATACCAGGCGGTTTAATCTGAAATGCTTCGTGCGCATTTTCCCACAGCGCTCATCAGAGTTATCTTCACAGCACAATATGCCCATGCAGGTTTCACAGTACCCAAGGGTTCCTACATCATTTGGCGTAATCTGACGAAAAAAGACGGCCCCGAGGGGCCGTCTTTTTCGTGCGTTCTCTTAGCCGTGCGACAGTCGCTTTCACTGTTTCGCGGCGGCATAAGCAGTTGCAGTTTTATTTCTTCGCAGCCTTCTTACGCTCGATGGTGCTGAGGATGCGCTTGCGCAGGCGAATGGACTGCGGCGTGATCTCCACCAGCTCGTCGTCCTCGATGTACTCGAGCGCCTCTTCAAGCGTGAAGGTGATCGGCGGCGTCAGCTGGATGGCCTTGTCCGCGGTGGAGGAGCGCTGGTTGCCCAGGTTCTTCGTCTTGGACACGTTAACCACCATGTCGCCTTCCTTGGCGGACTCGCCCACGATCATGCCCTCGTAGCACTCGTCGCCCGGCTTAACGAACAGACGGCCGCGCTGCTGCAGCGTGTCGAGCGCGTATGCAACCGCCTTGTCGGTTGCCATGGCGATCATGCCGCCGTTCTTGCGGCCTTCCATCTCGCCGGAGTAAGGGCCGTACTCGCGGAAGTGGTGGAACAGCACCGCTTCGCCATGCGTTGCGTTGAGGATGCGGGTTTTCAGGCCCATGGTGCCACGCGACGGGATGCTGAACGTCAGGTGCGTCATGTTCTCATCAGACGCCATGTCCTCCATGATGCCGCCGGCGGTGCCCATGACCTCGATGGCCTTGCCGGAGTAATCGTTCGGCACGTCGACGGTGGCTTCCTCGATAGGCTCGAGCTTGTTACCGTGCTCGTCGGTCTTGTACACAACCTGCGGGCGGCCGACCTGGAATTCGAAGCCTTCGCGGCGCATGGTTTCCATAAGCACGGACAGATGCAGCACACCACGGCCGGCGACGCGCACGCCAGACTTGTCCTCGGTCTCGTCGATGCGCATGGAAATGTTGCTTTCCTTCTCGCGCATCAGGCGCTCTTTGAGCTGGCGAGCACCGACGATATCGCCTTCGCGGCCCACAAGCGGGCTGGTGGAAGCTTCGAAGACAACGGCCATCGTAGGCTCTTCAACGGCGATGGGCTCCATTTCCACCGGGTTTTCCGGATCGGTGATGACATCTCCGATGTCTGCGGCCTCAACACCGATGACGGCCACGATGTCGCCCGCGTGGGCCTCGGGAACTTCCTGCTTGCCCAGGTTCTCGAACGTGTACACCTTGCGGATCTGCGCTTTGTACTCGTTGCCGTCGGGCTGCACCACAAGCACCTGCTCCTTCTCGTGCAGCGTGCCGCTGTGCAGACGGCCGACGCCGATGCGGCCTTCGTAGCTGCTGTGGTCGACGGTGCACACCTGCAGGGCAACCGGGCCGTCCACGTCAACGTCGGGGCACGGAATCTCGTTGATGATGGTGTCGAGCAACGGCACCATGTCCATGTTGCCGTCCTCGGGGTCCATGCGCGCGTAGCCGTTCACGGCAGAGGCGTACACCACGGGGAAGTCAAGCTGCTCGTCGGATGCGCCCAGCTCAACCATCAGGTCGAACACCTTGTCAACGGCGCCTTCGGGGTCGGCGTTGGGGCGGTCAATCTTGTTCACCACTACCACGATGCGCAGGCCGCGCTCAAGGGCGTGGGACAGCACGAAGCGCGTCTGAGGCTTCGGGCCCTCGTAGGCGTCGACGATTAGCAGCGCGCCGTCGGCCATGTTGAGCACGCGCTCCACCTCGCCGCCGAAGTCGGCGTGGCCAGGCGTGTCGATGACGTTGATCTTGACGCCCTTGTAGTGGATGGAGATGTTCTTGGAAAGAATGGTGATGCCGCGCTCGCGCTCCTGGTCGTTGGAATCGAGAACGCGCTCTTGAACTTCCTGGTTCTCGCGGAACACGTGGGACGACCACAGCAGGCGGTCGACCAGCGTGGTCTTGCCATGGTCAACGTGAGCGATGATAGCGACGTTGCGTAGACCTTCTTGCTTCATACGGTTATGTTACTCCTCTTCCATTTCTTGCGCGATGCGGCGCTCTTCCTTATTCAGTTCGTCAATATGCTCGTTAAGCGTAGCGATAGAACGTTGAGATGATACCACCTGCACAATGCCCCAGATGGCCGCGGTAGACGCTATGGCCGCAACCACACCGAACAACCCGAAAGGGCGCCGGCCGCAGAACAGAGCCACCAAACCGCCCACAACCGCCATGCCGATGCCGTTGCGGCGCTCATCGAGCACGGCGTCGCGCTGGCGAACTAGCTGCGTGCGGGCAGCGGCTATGCCGGCAAGGCGCGCATCGTCGGCATCATAGCCGGCACGGGGCGATGAGGAAGCGCCTGAAGCGGCACGCGAGCCCTTGCGCCCCTTCGACGACGTCAGGTAGTCGTAGGCTTCCTGCAGGTTCTTAAACTGTTCCGTAGCGCGTTCCTGCAGCTTCTTGTTCGTTGCGAAGCGATCGGGGTGCAGAATCTGGGCCGTCTCGCGGTAGGCGGTCTTGATATCCTCGTCCGTTGCGTCCTCGTCAAGGCCCAACGTACGCAGCGCTTCCAATCGGTTCATAGCACCTCGCTTGATAGAGCGGTTTTCTTCGCTTGCCATGGTATAAAAAATCGCAGGCACCATGCCTGCGATTCAAAAATCACACCTGCAAAAAAAGAAGCTCCTCCGCAATGCAGGCAAAAAAATTGCAGGCCCGTTACCAGACCTGCAATCAAACTTCCATGGTGGAGGTTAGGGGGATCGAACCCCTGACCTCAGGCTTGCAAAGCCCGCGCTCTCCCAGCTGAGCTAAACCCCCAACTCGCACTTTACAATAATAAACGCTCCACCGGCAAACTCGGCTCACGGTGGAGCGTTTATCGCAAATACTGGTGGGCCCGAATGGATTTGAACCAGCGACCTCACGCTTATCAGGCGTGCGCTCTAACCAACTGAGCTACGGGCCCTTTCGAAAAGTGCTCGTCTATTATAACCACCCCCTCAACGGATGGTCAAGAAGAATTTTCAACTTTTGAGAAAAATTTTTTCTGGCGTAGGTTGAAAAAGTAAGCGCAACCTCGTTGCGTTTACCCAGTCAGTGCGGC
>ERZ1034984.778-NODE-778-length-34251-cov-45.358112_pt1 | contig 34251 bp, 58 predicted proteins | sample MGYA00520589_ERZ1034984 | MGnify/ENA primary metagenome ERZ1034984 (study PRJEB33766, sample SAMN09781790) | gut metagenome | biome: gut microbiome | host: Homo sapiens | place: Madagascar | study: EMG produced TPA metagenomics assembly of the PRJNA485056 data... | reverse complement strand
GTCTTGCCTAGGGCGGTCAGATAGCGCGGCAACGCGCCCGAATTCCTAGTATGTTAGGGGGGGATTTGCCTTCCCCAAGCTATCCACAGCGTTTCCTGCAGGTATCGACACAGGACGATAGACTGCGTTAGTAGCCCTCAACCCTCTTTGCTGCAAGCCCGCGCAGGTATCCCTTCGTCAGCTCGCCATCGTCCGCCATCCTATGATGCATCCTGCATAGGCACACGAGGTTATCGTCTTCAATCAGTCCGTCTGGGTCATCCCTCAGCTTCTCGATATGGTGGACTTCAATCCCCTCGGTCGTTGCCTTCCCCTTGTCGCGGCACACCTCGCACATCCAGTGCGCGTCATCCCTTACCTGTAGGCTCTTCCTTTTCCAGCGTGAGGTGAACCTGAGCCTGTCCGCTCCCGTCCTCTCGTACCTGTATGTCGGCTTCTTCCTCGGGCAAGGCTCACCGTATGCGTGCATCTTCCCGCACCTGCTGCACGCCTTGTATGCTCCCATGTCATCCTCCCTTTAATCAGCAACGGGCCTCGCCGATTAGACGAGACCCGCTTGCTGGTCTTGCTCAGATTATCTGCCGCCGGTTATCCAATCGTGAGCACCTGTCCAGGATAGATGAGGTTGGGGTCGGCGATGCCGTTGATGTCGGCGAGACGCTGCCACGACGTGCCATATGCAGACGCGATGCCTGAGAGCGTGTCTCCAGACTGCACGGTATAGGTCTGCGCTGCTGGAGCAGGAGCGCTGCCATCTACTGCGAGAACCTGGCCTGGGTAGATGATGTTCGGGTCGGCAAGTCCGTTCAGCTCTGCGAGGTGCTGCCACGAGGTGCAGTATGCGGCGGCGATGCCGCTGAGGGTATCACCTGGCTGGACGGTGTAGGTCTGCTGGGCCGATGCACCCAGCTTCGCGTTAACGATTGACTGTACAGCGTCGTAATCATATCCCGCCTGAGCGAGCCTGTTGCGCCTGTCGTCTCCATCGCCCCACTGGCCTGCGATTACCTCGTCGGCAATCTGCTCGTCGCTCTTCTTAGCTGGTGCAGGTGCAGGAGCAGGTGCAGGAGCGCTGGCTGCGCCCGCGTACTTTGCCCACGCATCGGCGTCCATGTACGCCTTGTCGAGGTCGAGGTTCCCATCGTATCCGTCGAGCCTGCCGCAGCTTGAGTATTGGCGAATGGCGCAGGCGTAAGCTCCCTCGTTCCATGGAGCGTCTTGATAGCCCGTGGGGTTAATGTCGGCGTACTGCGCGACCCATGCGCCGCAATCGAGAGCCTGAGCCACGTCCCACGGGAAGGAGCCTGCGGACGCGTAGATAAGCGGCTTGACTCCCGTGCGGTCGATAACTCGCTGGACTAGCTGCGTGAGATAGTCGGTGTTGCCCCACGCGGAGTTGCCCATGCTCTCCCAGTCGATGCAGAGGATGCCGTGGCCGATGTATCCGCTGCACTGGTCGATGAAGTAGTCAGCTTCAGCATCCGCACCGCTTCCGTTTGCGTAGTGGTAAACGCCCCACGGCTTGCCAAGCTCGATGCACTGCTGCACCGCGCGGTCGCAGTCTTGGTTGGTGTAGCCCGTTCCCTCTGTGGCCTTCACGATTGCGAAGTCGCACGGAACGGAGCCGAGGTCGATTCCCACCTGCCAGCTGCTGATGTCGATTCCCTGCATTGCCATGTCTACTCGCTCCCTTCTGGTACCTGCTTCGAGGTTGCCGCGCTCACTCCGATGAGCGCACCGATAAGAACCCCAGTCGCGTTGAGCGTGAGCACGACCGCATCGGCGTTCGGAATGCCCCATGCAGGGAACACGGCGCCAACGAAAGTCGCGACTGCTGGGCATGCGATAAGCCCGAGCCATTTCAACACCTGATACACTTCGTTTGGGATAATATACTCTTTCATTTTTTCCACCTTCCTAATCGTCTCTTGTCGGCAGCGCCATCATCTCGTCGTGGAGGTTCGTCGCGATGCCGTTGCCGCCTAGCCTGTGGTAGCTTTGATATGTGCGCTCCATGACTTCCTTGTCCAGCGTCGAAGCGTGGCCGTCGCGCACCGCCTGATGATGCGTCCGCATAAGCTCGCTCCTGAGCAGCGCCCGCAAGGCCGATTTGAAAAGCTCGTTTTCCTCGTCGGCCTTCTCCTTCTCGACGCGCCTGTTCGACAGAATTATGCCAAGAAGAGCAACAACTGCCGCGGCTGAGTAAATTGCGAACTGTGAATCGAGCCTTGGATTCGAAACTAGCGTTGCCGCTGCGGCCATGGCTGCGGGTATGCATACCCACAGAAGTTTTCCCCAAAAGACTTTCAATGCCGCTCTTTTCCGATTGTTTTTTACACTCCCTTGATTATACAACGCGCGGCGCGGGAATTGCGGGAACGATGAAAAGGCCCCATTGCTGGGGCCTTCGTGTCTCAGAACACGTAGATTGGTTTGTGGCGAATCTTGAAGAAGCGCTTGCCATTGCACGTGCGGAGAAATGGGACATAACTCGCATTGCCATTTCTGAAGTCGTTGAAGTTGTACCTGTGCGCTACCTCGCGCGTGGTCACGGCTGCAGCGCAACCCCCTATCATCTCGCTGTGGAAGTCGTTGATTCTGTCCACCATATCGTCGCGTTCCTCGCGCGTGTCGAACGCCATGAGGGTATCGCCGTCTGAGATTGTATGGATTCCGTAAGGGCAAAACTCTGCGTAGAACATTTGGGGTTCCTTTCTCCCATTCCTTTTGACATTTACAGTATACACCTATAACGACCTTATGCAGGCAGGAATCGGAAGTTTTTCGAAATAAAAAACGGGAACCCTCTCGGATTCCCGCATCTGGTTATTTTCTCAGGTCGGCGCGTATCAGCTCTTTGATGTAGCCCTGCTTGTTGGACACGCTGTCGAGCTTTCCCAGAACGTCCTCGTCGGTGCGGCGATTCAGCTTAAGGTGAACCTGCCGCGTGTTCTCAGCGTCGTACTTCGCTTGCGCCTTAATCTGCGCTTCAGTTGCCATGCGCGTCACCTCCCTTAGTCTCCTTCGGCACGTGCGCCCCGGCCAGCACCTGCCAGCAGGCCAGGCACGCGATTTGATTGAGTATCTGCGGGACGTCCTCGAAAGAGACGAGCGTTCCCGCCGCGTTTCGCTTCCCCTTGCGCTGCCCCGCGTCCATCTGGCAGGTGGCCTGCATGAGCGCGTCGCAGTACTGCTCCAGCGCATCGGCGTCGGCCTGCGTCCACTCGATGCTCTCGATGCCCAGGTGCTCCCTGAATGCGAGCATCACCTTGAGCGCGTCGAATTGCCATTTGTCGGTCATTCGCACACCACCTTCCGCCCGCAATGCGGGCAAAGCCTCATCACAGCGCACCCAGCATCCACGCGGCCAGGCTGTAGCAGCCGTACATGACGCACGCATCCACCGCGATGCACAAGGCGATGAGCCCAGCGCGCCCCAACGCCCTCAGCCATCGTATCTGCCGCACGCCGTCTCGCCCCCGTCCACAACGTGGTCCGCCATCCACGCGGCTGCATCAGCCACGATGCCCCAGCCCTCGCCGTCTATGGATTCCTTGCCATCCCTTCTGTTCCATTTCCTAATCGCTTCCGCTTTCGTCTTTCCGATTTCGCCCTGTGCATCGCACGCTTTGCATGCGCAAATCCACCCAAAACCAGATTCGAAGTGATAGGTGCTTCCGCTATACGCCCATGCTTTACCGCCGCAAAATGGGCAAGGCTTGATCTTCATTCCTCGACCTCCTTCATATCGAGCCACGATGGCGGGAACATGGCCTTTGCGCCGCATTCAGGGCAATAGCTCAGGAATGGCTTATACGGGTATTCCGGCTCGAACCAGCTGCGTTCGCCATCCCAGTCAAACATCAGCCTTTCGCCGCATTTCGTGCATACGAAATATTGGCAATCCTCGGACGGCTTGCCTATGCGAACGAGCCTGTCTTTCTCGTCAAAGAACTCCACGAACTCGTCTGGAACGAACTCACACTCTTGTTCCGGGACGTACTCGACCGCACCGCCGCGTCCCTCTACCCTGATGCGCTCCGGCGTATAGCCGATGTGCATGCCGTTGACCCAATCCCATGAGTAGTTCGGCTTAACACGGTCTGTCAAGCTGCTCAACCTCCTCGTACCATTCCCTGCGTCCGTACTTCTCGATGTACCAAGGAGCGTCGTCCTTGATTTCCTTGAACGGCTCCTCCATCGCGTAATACTCGTCGTCCGGGATATCGACCTCATGGACCTCCGTGATTTTGAACATCATTCATACCACCTCCGCGCCGCAGTTCGGGCAATAGCGAGCATTTCCGTCCGAAGCAAGGCACCAATCATCGCAGCCGCAATTTGTGCAGTAAGCGCGACCATGCTTGTTTACGTCTATGCTCGTTGTCGGCCTGTCGATTAGTTCGGCGAATCGCAGGAAGATATCTCCGCACGTCACCTTTCCGCGAAGCCCGGCGAATACGCATAGGTCTTGCATCACCGCCGATACGTCGCCTAGGTCGCATACTGCATCCGGGAACTTTTCGCTCCATGCCTTGGCTTCGCTCGCCAGCTTTACCGCAACCTCTCTGCGTTCCTCATTGCTAATCATCACCCCCACTCCCTTCCGCAGTTGCCGCAGCAGCGCAGCGGGACCACGCCGAGGCCGTCCATGACCACCGCGTCTTTGCGCGTAAAGGCGCCGCAATGCGTGCATCGCCAGTAAGCACCGTTATGCTCTTGCTTCGCCGTCGGGCGGTCGATGAGGTCTGCGAAGCGCCCGAGAAGCCCCTCGTCGAAGTCCTCGTTCGTGTATCGGTTGAAACCCACCGCCTCAACCAGGAAGTCGATGAGCTCGCCGTCGGTCAGCTCGCACAGCGTCTGCCTCTCGATTTCCCGCAGCTTGCGCGCGATTTCTCGGCGCTCGGTGTCGCTAATCATTCGTCCACCTCCGTGCTCTGCTCATCGGCGCACGCCGAGCCGTCTATCAAGCCAGCCAGGCGCATGAACAGCGAGTGCGGGTCGGGAAAATCGTCCTCGCCCGTTGCAATGTATTGCAACCTCGCCCACCATCCTGACAACGTATCGCCGTCGGCATACGCCGCGTAATGGCGAAGCTCTTGCGCAATCCCCCTGCGCTCTTCGTCGCTAATCGCCATTTCGCACCTTCTTATTTACGGTCTCCTCGAAGCTATCGCTCATGCTTACCGCGCTCCTTGCACTCCTTTATTGCCTCGCGAATCCTCGTGAAGCATTCATCGCAAGCGTCCATGGCATCGTCTCTTGAGATGCGTCCGTACAAGTCCTCATATTCAGCCGAAACGGCTACAACCTTGGCGGGGTTGCCTTTGATTTCGGCTCCGCACATATCGCAGAACGTTTTCCTGCTCATCGTTTCTCCTCCTTCACCTGCTCGACCGTTATGCGGACGAGCCTGCCCTTCGGGAACGCCGCGTGGAAATTTGCAATCGCCGCGAGGGCCGCGTAGACCATGGAGTCCGCCTTGAGCCTGAGCCGCCACATCTCGCCGTCGGCGCATTCCGCATTGACTTCGTACTGGTTCATTTCTCCTCCAATTCGCGCCCGCAGAACGGGCAGTGCTTTATCTCAACAATCCCGTACTCGACCATCGCTCCGTGGTCGTCGAGCTCGACGCGTTTTCTGGGTCGACGCCAAAATAGGAGCATACGCGTTGCTTCGCATTCTTCCAGCTTCTCCCAGCTGTCGGAGGGCGTGTACTTGAAATGGCGAATGCTCGATGGCTTGGGCGAATAGGTGATGTTGCTTCCGCTCTCCTTCACGATGATGAGCAGCGTTCCGTTGTATAGGCGATAGCCGATTACGGTCATGGCGTCGCCATCGACGTTCACCTTGTCGCCGATGCGGATGGGCACGCCGTCGCCATCGAGCGGCAGCTTCATGTACGCATCGGGTTGGAATCCCTCGGCGTTGCCCTTCCAGTCGTCGAGCTCCGCCTTCAGTCGCGCGTTCTCCTCTTCGAGCGCCTTGAGCTTCGAGATGCTGTCGCTCATGATGGTGTTCGCCTTGCTCATGTGTGCTTTCGCCTTCTTTAGGTGCTCGATTCCGGTTACCAAGTCTTCCATCATTCCGCCCCACATAGTGCGGTTCTCGGAGTTATTCATCGCCCATCACCCTGTTCTTGTATTCGTAGGCTTGGCACCAGCGCCGCCCCGACTTCTGGACGGTGGCGTACCTCGGGCACCATCCCCGCCGCCTGCATGTAGCGCACCAGTCGCGGTCGCCGAACTTGTCGCGTCCGAGCTTTGAAACTCCGCTGCCGTTATCGCTGATGTGAACGTTTCCCATGATTCCTCCTAAGCAAAGAATGAGCCAGAACTAGAAGCTGCTGCCGATTGCGATAAGCGTGAACAGCACCGCGTTGACCAGAATCGCGTACGCCATCTCGTGCTCTTCGTAGAGCCGGTCTAGCCATTGGTCGATTGCATCTAGCATTTCGATTCCTTTCCCTTTCATCTTTCTCTCTGGGATTCGCAGTGACGGCCTGTATCTCGATGGTCTATGCCGTTTGCCCTCTCCCTTGTTGATGTATCTAAGTATATACTAATATTTGAAAAAAGTGAAGCGCCAATTCCTGGTACGGGAAGCCCCCTTTTAAAGCTCGATGAAGGTGAACGTATCGGGCTTGAACTTCGCGCGCTTTCCGAAGGCGTGCACGTACCCATCAGCGGCGTTCGTATCGTCCATGGCGAAGACGGCGAACGGCCTGCCGCAGCAGTCGTGGTCTGTTGCAACTTCCTCGGCGACGTTGTAAACCACGAACTCGTAATCCTTCGCTTTGAACCCGTCCCACGGGCAGAAGCCGCAGCGAATGCCGTGGCTGTCTTCCCAGGCGCTTTCGTCATCGCCGAGGAACCAATCGCAGCTCGCCACCTCGTATCCCCAGTGGTTCGACTTGCGGAATACGCCGCATTCCGTGTACCAATACGCGCTGCCGCTGTCGCTTACGTAGTCCGCTTCGCGCTCGGGCGCTTCCGCGTCGTTCCAGAACGCTTCGGTTCCCATGTAGAAGTTCTCGCTGTTGTACATTGCCTTTCCTTTCCCTTTTGATGCTTCTAGTATACACCTATACACAAGTATTGCAAGCGAGATACGAAACTTTTACGCTCAGATATGGGCGCAGCCCGCAAGTTGCGGGCTGCTAGAGAAAGGAAGCGCCAAGCTGGGCGCGGCTATATTCTACCACGTAGAAACCTGCGGAGCTGCTTGGCTGGCGAAGTCCGCTCGTAATGCATCCGTCTCGCTATCGTCTCCCAACTCTTCCCTTCGAGGAACCGCATGACCGCTATCGCCCTGACGCGCGGGTCGGGCACCGTCGCTATGAAGGCCATGACCTCCAGCCTTGCGGCTTCGACCGCCCGCGCCTGCCCTTCAACCGCCCTCAGCACATCCGCGCTGCGCTCTTCGGCTGCAACCCTGCGAAGCGCGTCCAGCTCCGCCTTGAGATGCACGGCCTGCGATAGCTCGCGCTCCGTCACAGCCCAAGCAGCCCCATGATTTCGGCGTTCTGCGCGGCCTTCGCCTTCCTGCGGTCGCGTCCCGTGACGGTTATCGGGACGCACATCTCGATGAGCCTGCTGAAAACACGCTGCTTGCGAATGTCCGTGGTGCCCGATAGCTCCTGGACGGTCAGGTTCGTGGTGACGATTAGCGGAAGCCCCGCGCGGTACCTCGCGTCGATGATGTTCATCACCTGCTCGGCCATGAACTCGGTGTCGCGCTCAGCGGCCAAATCGTCGATTATCAGCAGGTCGAATTCGTTCAGGCTGTCGATGTACCTCTGCCGCCCCTCGAACGATTCGTTGATGACGTTCACCAGGCGGTTGAAGTTGGTCATCATGCAGGGCGTTCCCTTGTCTATAAGCGCGTTGGCAACGCTGGCGGCTGCGTAGCTCTTCCCCGTGCCAACCGGCCCGCACAGCATAAGGCCCTTGCCGGATTCGAGCATGCGCGGGAAGTTCGCGACGTAGCGCTTCATCACGTCCATGATTTTCTCGTTGCCGCCATCGTCGTTCTCGAAAGTCCAATTGCGCATCTCAGCATCGGGGAACCCAGTGCGGCGCATCATGTCGAGCCTGTGCATGCGCTCCGCCTTGCGCCTGTCCTCCTTCTCGCGCTCGTAATTCTCCGATTCGCAGCGGCACATGCAGTAGGGCTTGATTATCCGCCCGCCAAACTCCAACTCGCATTGCTTGGGCGTATGGCATTTTCCGCACATGAGGATGCCGTTCTCGATGTAATCGCCCTCGTTTCGGCGGTTGGCCCTCGTCGCCGTCTCGGCTATGCCCTGAATAAGATTGTCCATGTCCATTTCGTCTTGCTCCCTTCTCTAGCATTGGATGATGTTGCGCATCCATGCATCTTCGTCTCTTTTTTCTTCCTCGGTTTTCCGCCAATGAGATTCGTTGCGGCTCGTCTTCTTGCGAGCTTCTGAATCGCGTCTCGCCCAGTTGCGAATGGTGGCGAGGTGGCTCTTGTAGGTCTTGCCAGTCGAAGCCATGTAAGCACTGAGCCGCTCGATTCTCTCTTCCCAATCGTTGGGGAACTCGCTTTTGAGCTTCGCCAAATCGCTGTCGCTCAGAAGGACGTTTGAATACTCGCCGTACTTGTGGCGTGGCTCCTTCTTTGATTCTTTAGTAGTTGGTTTATCAGTACTTTGTTCTTTAGTACTTAATTGGGGTTCATTCCCCAAGTTGGAATTCACCAAGTTGGGGTTTTCAAAGCGTGGATAATCGCAGACAACCCAGACGCATTTGCCCATTCTCCCGCTCTCGTCGCGCTCCCTCGTGCGTGACAGGAACCCGGCTCCCTCAAGCTCCTTGATTGCAGACCGAATCGAAGTCTGGCCGTCTGCCAGAATCGCCTGCAGCCCGTTCTCGCTGAACTCCCAGTCGTCGGGAAGCGAAAGCATCGTGCATAGCATCCCGCGAGCCTTGAGCGACAGGTCGCTCCTGAAAACGTCGTTGCTTATGCACGTGTAGCTTTCCTTGTGCTCCTTGCGTAAAAATGCCATTTTGCACCACCTAAACGAAAGCCCCGTCACAGGTTGCGGCTGTAACGGGGCTTTCTATTTTCATGCCGTGAAGGCCTGAAAAGCTATGTCATTTGCAAGGCCGCAACCCTCGCATTCCCATATTATAGCATCACGATTCCTCGATGTTTACGTGATTGAGGTATGCCATGAGCTTTTTCTTCAGCTTGTACTCGGCGGTTTTCATACCTTTGCAGTCTTCGACGACCTGCTTGCCGTCGCGGCTGTAGACGAAGTCGGCGATGTACTTCATGCCCCTATACTTCACGCCGTCGCATTCGAAGCTCGGCAAAAGCTCGAACGGAACCTGAAGGCGCAAGCCCTGAATCTTCCCGGCCCTCTCCATATCGCGGAGCTTGCTATACCGCTTGGCTTCCTTGGCGCTGTCGAACTCGATGCCGTCAACGACCGTTTTCTTCGCATGGTATTTATTTGCCCGTGCTGCCAAAGCCGTCACCTCCTCGCTCGGAATCCTCCAAGTCGTCCACCAGGACAAAATCCACGTACTCGCAGGGGACGACTACCAACTGCGTGATTTTGTCGTACCGCTCGATTTTGTAAGGCTCGTCCCCGTGATTGTAGAGCTTCACCTTGATGGAGCCGGTATAGCCCTCGTCGATGACGCCCTCGGACGTGATGCCGTTCTTCACATCCAGCCCCGATTTGCTTTTCAGCATGCCGACGTACCCATGCGGCAGCTGGATGTGAACGCCCGTGTCGATGACGCGCGAACCCCTAGCTGGAACCAGCGCATCGATTGGCGAGCGTAAATCTGCCCCCGCGTCTGTGTCGTGGGCACGCGTAGGAATGAACGCACCCCTATCGAGTTTGATTTTCATTGCTTTCATCCTTCCCATAGAGACTTTGCGAAAACGCGCCTTGGGTAAGCAAGCGTCACATACTCGATGTGGTCAACGACGAACCTCCCAGATTCGAGCACGAACGTCGCGTATCCGTCGTGCTCACCGTACAACAAAGCCTTGACACTTTTATCGCTGTTTGGCTTTGAGTACCAAACTGGAATTGGAAAGTTGTCCATCAGTCCTCACCCTTTCCGAAGCTGTATCTTGCGTACCGCGTCCGATTGCCGAAGCGGTTCTTACCAATTTCGATTGCCTTGTCGATATCGTGCCCCTCTTCCCTCAGCCTGAAAACTATAGCCGACAGCCTTGTGATTCCCAAGTCCCTGAAGCCGTCCAGCGGAGTGATGCTCCCGAACTCGCGGATATAATCGAGCACCATATCCTTTTGGCTCATAACCGCGCCCCCTTTCTCAAATGTAATTTCTACCGATTGTCCTCATCCAATCTTCGAGCGTCCAGCCGTAGTGCTCCATCGCCCGCTTCTGCGAAACAGCCTGAAGGTACTCTTCGAAAGTGCGGTTGAAATGCACCGCGAAGTCGCTCATGTTGTGGGCTTCTGGCGGTAGGAAGACGTACAGGCCAAGCTCGATTGACTTCTTGCGGTTCGAGCCGTGGAATACCTCGTGCCGCACGAGCCACGGTTCGCGCTCGTCGTACCATCGAATCAAGACCCCGTGCCGCTCGTCGTACCATTCGCCGCACCCGAGGATGCTGTGCTCAATCATCCCTCGCCCTCCACATACTTCAATGTTGCTATTTCCTCGCGCGTGAGAACCGAGATGCCCTGCGCTTCGCATTCCTCACGCGCCCCGTCGATGAGCCGCGAGAACTCCGTCGAATCCATGTGCGAGGAGCCCTTGTAGACGCGGTAATGAGTGAACTCATGCCCGCCAGCGAATCCCGTCCCGATTTCCTCGAAGTATCGGAAGTACCCGGAAACGTCGATGTCGGAACGCACGCTCACGACCTCGAAAGGCGCGTGCTCCTTCAGCATGCGGAAATGTAGCTCTGAAGTCGGGATTCTCAGCACTCTGCCCAACTGGTTGAGCATCGCCCAATAGTAGGCGTTCTGAGTGAGCGTTCGCTTGTGCTTGCGTTCCTTTATCTCGTACAAACGTTCCTTGCCGTCTTGCGGCCGCGAGAACAGCCAATGGATTATTTCCTCGGCTGTCCCAATCATCCCGCCAATCATCCAGAGCCACCCCCAATCAGTAACAAATGTGGGGCGTGGAGCCCCATTGATGGAGCACCGCACCCCACTGTTGGCCAATCACTAGAACGGGATATCGTCGTACGCATCCTGCGGGACTGTAGTCGGCTGGTACTGGCTCGGCATCTGCTGCTGATACTGCTGCTGCTGGTACTGAGGCTGATACTGCTGCGGCCGCTCCTGCTGCGGCTTGCGGTTCTGCATCAGCTCGACCTCGTTGGCGATGATATCGACCTTCGAGTGCTTCTGGCCGTCCTTCTCCCAGCTCGAATAGTGAAGCTTGCCCGCTATCGCGACCTTCATTCCCTTGGTGAGGATGTCGCTCAGGGCCGTCGCGCGGTTTCCGGAGGTGACGCACTCGAAGAAGTTGGGCACGTCCTCCCAATTGCCCGAAGCGTTCTTGCGGCGGTCGTTCACCGCGATGCCGAAGCTCAGGACTGCCGTCCCGCCTGCCGTGCTGCGCAGGTCAGGCTCGCGTGTCAGATTTCCTGTGATTGATACTTGATTAATGCTCATCTTCTACGCCCTCCTTGCCGTCCTCGGCCTTCTTCTTGTCCATAAGCTCGCGAAGCTTGCTCTCGTAGTCGGAAGGGAACGCGTACTTAAAAATGGTGGCGACCTCATTGCCACCGCCAAAGTAAAGGTTCTTCCCGTAGAAGTCGAGCGTCGCGCTGTTCAGAACGGCATCCTTCAGCATCGCCGCCTTGTATGCAAGCTCCAGAATCTGCTTGTACTCGCTGATGTCGATTGAGACGGTTCCTTTTGACGTCCCGTTGCCCCCCTTGTTCACGTTGATTTCGATGTTGCTGTTGTCGTCGTTACCAAGCATGTCTGCTTCTCCTCTCTCTATTTGTCGGCTGCGAAGACGTATGCCCTGCAACCCTTCGTGTCGTTGTAGATGCTCAGCCCCGTTATCTGGCCGCTCTCGATGCGCACCTTCTCACAGCGGAAGCTGTCGTAGCATTGCATGCGACCGTTCTTGCCCTGCTTGATGTTGCACTTCTCGGCGGGAACCCAGATGAACGGTGCCGTGTAAAGCTCGCGCCCGATGCCGAGCATGAAGCCTGCACGCTTGAATGCATCCGAAGCGCGCCCCTTCTCGGCTTCCATATTGGAAGGCGTTCCGTTCGACTGCTTGCCAATCCACTGGGATTTTTCCGCGTCCCAGATTTCGATTGTGCAGAACAGCTCGCCGTTGATGCTCTGGTAGCTGTCGCGCCACCCCGTCATGCCGAAAGTCTCGTCGAGGATGCGCATATCGCAGCGGCTGTCCTTATATAGCAGGAGCGCCGCGCCCTTCTGGCTGCATTGCGCCACGCGCACCTCGATTTCGTCTACCCTCAGCTTCCGCATGCTACTTCACCTGAAGGCTCTCGCTGGTGACGATTTCGGCGTGCTCGATTTCGCGCCCGTCAGCAAGAGCCGCCTTGATTGCCGTGCGGTTCGGCGTAGGCTCCTTGTATGTCAGCAAATAGTCGGCGTTCTCACGCGCCCAGTCGATGAAGGAATCATCGAGTTGAACGCTCTTGGCCTTGCGGTAGCTGCACCGCACCTTGGGCGATTCGAACTTCTCGCCCTTCAGCGCGTAAATCAGAAGGCTCTTGATGCGCTCGGCCTTGTTCTCCACGGCCTTGCGGCGCTGTGCGAGGTTCGCTTCCTCTTCCTTCATCGCCTTCGCTTCGGCGACGAGGTTTTTGAAGTAGCAGCCGATGTTCTCGACCTTCTTAGTGCGCTCCATCTGAAGCTCGTCGAAGCGCTTCTCGTCCTCGATTTCGCCCGTCTCCATATCGACAAGCGACATGATTGAATCGTCGATTTCGTAAATGCTCATGCTCATAACAGTTCGATTCCTTCCTCATTTGTTAGTTCTTTCAATTCTTCGTCAGTGTAGTAGACTGGCGCATCAGGCAACAGCTCATTAATCAGGTCATAGAGTGCCACCAGATGCTCCCTTGATGGCTTACGACGCTCCATCTGACCCACCACCAAAGAGATAGTCAAGCCCGGCGTGCCCATGGTGTTGAGTGATAGCCGTGCTCATTTGGAGCATTTCAGACAGCTTCCACTCGGAAGATCCATTCAGCAGACGGTAGAATGTCGCCAAGCTCACGCCGATGATTTCAGCGCACTCGGCAGTGCTCATACCAGCCCTTGCTATCTCCGCTTTCAGATTCCGATACATTCATTGCACCTCCTCATTTGTGCTCACGGTGTGCTCTTTTGTGCTCACCTCGTATGCCAATCACTATACACCCATTTTTTGCAAACTGCAACACAAATCGGTAAAAATGGTAGAAATTTTTATCAAACCTGACTACTTTTGTGTTTACTTTGATAATCTCACATGATATATTAGAGATGCGCAAGACGCGAAACAATGACGCTTCGACACGAAAGGTGGTGAATCGACATGGCATTTTGTGACAATCTTCGAGCACTTATGAGCGCAAAAGGCGTATCCCGTCGAAAAATGGCGAGCGACTGCGGAATCAGCCCATCGGCGGTCAATTCATGGTTCAATCGGAGCGCCGAAAATATCAGCTTGCCGACATTGCTTAAATTATCCGAGTATTTCGGTGTGACGATTGAGGAATTAGTGCACGGCACGCCACAACGGGAGATAACTTTTTCAAACCGGATTTATACGGATAAAGAGCTAGAGGAAATACAGCTATTCGCACAATTTTTACTGCATCGAAGAAAGGACTAGATGATGAATGGCATACGCAATGTACCTGCGAAAATCACGCATAGACGAAGAAGCGGGACTTGAAAACACGCTAAGCAAACACGAAACCATGCTCCGCGACATGGCCGCGAATATGGGCATACACGTAGACGAAAGACACATATACCGTGAAATAGTATCGGGGGAGAGCATAGACGCGCGACCTCAAATGCAACGCCTGCTGAAGGCCGTGGAGATGGGACTGTATACCGGCGTCCTATGTGTCGAACTCGAACGCCTCAGCCGCGGAAACGGGGAGGACCAAGCGCGCATACTCCGAACATTCCAATTCAGCGGCACGAAAATAATCACCCTGAACAAGGTTTACGACCTTGCGGGCGACGATGAATTCGACGAGGAATTCTTCGAATTCGGGTTGTTCATGTCGAGACGCGAATACAAGATGATTAAGCGCCGCCTGCTGCGCGGCCGACTGCAAGCGCAAAAGGGCGGATACTTCATCGGCAGCGTGCCGCCATACGGTTACGGGAAACGCAAGGACGGCAAAGGCTGGACACTGTACCCGGACCCTAGCGAGGCGCAAGTCGTGCGCCTCATATTCGACCGATACGCAGAAGGCGCAAAAATCAACGACATACTCCGCGAACTGCAAGCTTCGGGCGTAAGGCAACGCACGGGGAACGAATTCACACGAACGAGAATCGGCGAAATACTACGAAACCGAACATACCTCGGTGAGTTGCAAACCAAACGGAAAATAAAAAACCGCCGGATAATCGACGGCGAGATAAAGGAGACATATGTTCGAAACGGTGGTATGGAGTACGTGCAAGGCCGACACGAGCCGATAGTCAGTGCAGACGCGTTCGACCAATGCGCCGCTCGGCTAAAGACGATGGAGACGCGCACGCGCCACGCGCACACCAACCGCAACCCGTTGGCCTCGCTGGTCGTATGCTCGCAATGCGGCAAGACCATGCAACGCACAAACGGCGCGCAAGCCGAATATCTCATATGCAAGACGTTCGGCTGCGCGACAAAGAGCACGAAATTGGAGATAGTGGAGCGCATGGTTGTCGACGCGATACAGGCTGAATTGGAACGTCTCACGTACGTGTGGAGCGGGTACGAGACAGAGGCGAAGGACAACGACGACGAAATGCGCGTACTCGAATCAGAGATAGACAGACGGCAGAAAATGCTCGATAGGGCGTGCGAGGCATACGAAACGGGCGTATATGACAGGTCCACGTACCTGCAACGCGTGCAAAAGGTCAACGCGGAAAAGGCCGAACTGACGGCGCGCCTTGAAGCATTGCAAGCCGCCGAACCCGAACGCGACATAAAACGAATCCCAGTACTATCAAAGGCATTGGACGAATACTGGACACTCGACAGTGAAGACCGCAACCGCCTGCTGAAAGGCATGGCGGAACGAATAGAATATGAAAAGACCGAGCGCGGCACAGGATTGAACCCACGCCTGCGCGTAACTCTCAGAATCTAAATGTTTATCATCTTGTGCCAGATTTATATGGCACAAGATGATAAACAGACAGAGAATATAGACAAACATAGGCGGATAGCGTAGTGCTACCCGCCTTTTTTGTGCTTAGCCTACACGCTTCCACATGAACACGACCAGATATGGAGGAAGGTTGTTGTGTGGCTTGCCGCCGCCAGTCGCCTCCGTCGAGCTGCCTTGGTCAACAACGGCATTCGCACCTTGCCCAGTACCAGTAAGCCCCCACGCTTTGGTGTTGCTCCACTCAAGCCTCTCAGAGTGAGTGTGGGACGGCATCTCATCAACTGTGAGAGTGTGTGTGACCTCGCCGCCCATTTCCCCTGCTGGGAAATTCTCGGCACCATCTGCATAGCTTCCCCAGTAGTCGGTCGTATTCGCTGCGTTGGCTCCAGCACCGATGAGGAATCGGCCTTGCGAGATGCGCTCCCACGTCCCGCCGAACAGCGCAGCGGGATTCACGTCGGTCACGCTCAGGTAGATTGCCCCGACCGGGTAGGCTCCCTGAGCCGTGAGCCATGCCGATTCGCCCAGCTGCAAAACGTCCGGTTGGCTTGGCAGGCAGTTCACACCGACGCTCGATTTCTGAGTGTCGATGAAGAACGCGGGGATGCCCTTGCCGAGAGCGAGGTTGTAGTCGGTCGATTCCAGCCTGTCCGCGACGGTCACGACGAAGTCGTAGGCCGAATCCCTGTCGCACGTCAGCATTGATTGGATGGAATCGGTCAGCGCGACGGGCGTGCCGTAGTCGGTCTCTGAAACCTTTTTGAACTTCGCCGTGATTGTGACGGAGTTTTTGCCGTTCAGATACGAGTACCGCGCGTTCGCAGTGATGTATGTCGTAGGCTCGAAGTTGTTCAGACGGTGCAGGTCGATGACGGCAGTCGGGGCGCTGTAGTCATCGACGGTCACCTGCACGGATTGGCTGGCTGTGAACCCACGGCTGTCTTTTGCCGTGACGGTCAGCGCCTGAGAAAGCGAAACGTCAACAGCACCGAGCGAGACGGCCCCCGCAGCAGTCATGGTTTTCGTCACCCCGCCGAACGCGATGGTGTAGCTCGCAATAGTCGCGCCCTTCTTCGCCGTCGCGGCTGGAATTGTCACGGTCAACGCTGAGTGGTTCTGGACGATGCGCGACTTGTCACCAGTCACCGCAACGGTTGCCGCGTTCGTGTCCTCATACGATACGGCTCCAAGTTCGGGCGCTGCATCAACGACGTTCATCTTCCTTTCGGCCCGCGAATAGTAGGCCGTGCCGTCGATGGTCGTCTTAAGCGCGTAGGTCACCTTGAGCGTAGGCGAATTCTTGCTCGCGTTGCGCAGGGTCGTGCGCTCGGAATCGGTGAGCTGCATCGTGTACGAGCCGCTTGCCAAGCTTATCGCACCAGCCCTCGTAATGCTCCCGCCTGCAAACTCGATTAAAACGTCGCACGAGAAGCTCGACGGATTGCTGTAGGTCAGCGTCGGGTTCGTCTCGTCCGTGAAGTCGTTCGCGGTCACGATTGTCGCGTTTCGAGCTATCCGGTCTAGGGTGATTGAGCCAGACGCCGTGATGCTCCCGACATTCTTGCCGTCGATTGTCGCGTTGATGTTGAACGTGTCGGTAAGCTGCGCGGTCTTGGTTCCGTCTGCATTGTGCGCAACCCTGTGGACGGTCGTGCCGAGAAGCACGGTGCCGCCCTTCTGGTTGATGCTCCCCGACGTGTAGCCCTGCGATACACCTCCGACTGAGCAGGTGTTCGTGCGCGAGGCGATGTTCAGCGAGTACGCGGAGCCGATAACGAGCGTGTGCTTTACCGTAACGTCCGAATAGTTGCCGGCCGCGTTCTGGACTGCGCTCCAATCAGCTCGTAGCGTGTAACCTCGATATGCGCCTGTGATGCTTCCACTTGATGCCATTGCTTTCCCCCTCCCTATGCAAGCGCGACGAACGCGATTCCCGTGCTTGCGTCCGTCTTAATCGGTACCATCTTGAGCAAGCCGCCGACCGCGAGCGAGCTGTTGACGTACCCGTTAGCCATGTAGAACACGCCATCGGTCACCCCGTAAGTCGGGTTGCCGTTCGCGTCATAGCCGACAAGCCCCTGCGAAGCGTTGACTTCGATTCGCGAGCCGTCGTTCGCCCACATGCGAAGCCCGTCCTTGTCGAGCTGTCCCAGAAGCGAGCCGCCCGCCGAGCGAACCTCCATCACGCCGTTGCCGTTTTCGCTTCCGCCGAGCTTCAGCGTGCCGCCCTTGATTAGGTCGGCGATGAAGTTGATGACGTTGATGTTCTGCATGTTCATCGTGCCGTCGATGCCCCACGCGCTCTCGAAAGTCCCGGCGATGCCGTTGCGCGAGAAGGCGATTCCGTGGTCGTTGATAAGGATGACGTTGTGAGCGTCCTCCTTCGGCAGCGAATCGAGCACCATGATTTTCGAGCCATCGTAGATGACGTATGAAGCGCCCATCGACTGAGTGATTGTCTGGGTGACTGTATCGGTAACGCCCTGGATGGCGTTGTTGACCGTGCTCTGCGCGGCGCTCTGTGCGGACGATTGCAGCGTCCCCGCAAGCCCGCTGAGCGTCTTCTGGAAGTTCCCGAACTCAATCTCGGTGTACTTGCCGAGAATGCAGTCGTAGGTGAAGCCGATTACGTTGGTGAGCATGTGCACGCCAAGCCGCTCGTCGATGACCTCCACCGTGTCCCCGATGTCGGTCACGCGCTCGAGGTCTGCCTTCAGCGTGTAATTGGCTTTCGGAACGCAGTTCTTGTTGACGTAGTCCTGCGCCTGCCGTTTCAAATCATCGACCAGGGCTTTGCGGTATGCTGTCTCGTCGTTGCCGTAATCGTCTTTACTAATTGAGGATTGCGAGAACGAGACGGACTTTGTGAACGGAATATCCCATTTCTGCTCGCTCTCGACGTATATTGAAGCGCCTGCGTTCTGGTCGTTCAGAAGGATTCCGCCCGCACCGACTGGGAGCAGCTTCGTAACGACGCTGCTCCAATCGTACTTGCACGTCAGCTCCTTCAGGTTCTTGCGGTACCTCACCGTAACTCCGTTGTCGGCCCCGATTGACTGGCGAAGCTCGATGCGGAAGTTGTCGCGCACCAGATGCCCGCCCCAGCGCTCGATGACCGTTTGGATTGCTTCGTAAAGCGACTTGCGCACGCATCGGAAGGAATCGACCGTCTGAACGTCGGATGTTGTGGTGAACTCGCTCTTCGGCTCAGTGGCTTCGTTCAGGTGGTCGAGCGCCTGATTGCACGTCGAATCGACCACGTAGCTATCCGCGATGAGATAGTTCTTCGAATCGTAGAACACGTGCCACGCCTTGAGCGAAACCTTGGTGCTCTTCTTGGTAACGTCTGAGATGCGGAACGCCTGCGCCCCCTGCGGCGCGTCGGCTACGATTATCCGCCCGCTTGTCAGATAATCGGCGTACTTTGTGCTAGCTTCCAAGTCCAGATAGTAATCGCCGTTGTCCTTCTTGGTCACCTTTGCCTTCGTCGGAAGAATGACTATATCGCCGTTGGTGGTGAAGCTCTTGTCAGTTGATTCGAAAACCCTAATCATAAATGCACCTCCCTATATGCAAAGGGGGGCGCATCGCTGCACCCCCCTTGAGCGTTCAATCTTTATACGGCCCTAAAGCTCGATGCCGTAAATGTCCTTGTAGGCCGCCTTGGTGGCTGCTTGGTACTTCTTCGGGACGCTATCAAAAGTGCGAAGCCCCTTGAAAATCAAGCGTGCGTAGATGTAACCCATTCTATGCCCCTTCCACGATGGTCGCTACCGCCTCTTGCAGCTCGCTGATTTGCTCCGCGTTGATTTCGTCCTGGCCCTTCACGCGGTTGGTGAAATGGGCAACGACGTTCTCGCCGTCCGTCTCGGCCTTCGCGGAGACAGGAACGAGGTACTGCGCCGTGGAGCCGTCGAACTCCGCTCCCTTCAGGTTGTCCTCGGTGAACTCGGTGCGGATTGCATCAAGCTCCGCGAAGGTCTTGACCACCGCCACGCAATCGAGCGCAGTGCTCGAATCGGTGAAGTCGTAGGTCTTGCCGTTATTGAATTTCATCGTTTTTGCCATTTTCCCTCCTATAAAGTTTTGGTGCGGAACTAAACAGCTGCAAACCAGCATACGGAACCGCTCCATTGGCTTGCCAGCTGTTGACCATGATTATGGCTGCTTGTTGCTGTTCTCGTCAACCTTAGCCCGAGCGCGCACCGAGTTGTTGACGCTCATGGTGTTCGTCGACGTTATCCAGTTGTACGCGCTCGCGTTGATGCGCCCGGCCATATAGACGAGACCGGCGACCTCGATGCACGTGTCGACGGATATGCGCCCGTCGGAAGAGCTCACGCTGTAGCTCTTCCGGGGTACGGAATGCTACGCCGCCAGAAATACCGCAATGGAAGAGATGGACGCTGCGGTGGAAATCGCTTTGTCGTTGGAGTTAATTTTGACCGTCCCGTCCTTGTCGACGGACATGCTTCCGCTCGCCCAGTCGCTCGCGATTGGCGCTATGACAGTACCGGCTGGCCGAAACCCTTCCGGAAGCCTCCCGATTGTCGCGCTTCCCCACGACGAATTAATCGTGACCTTTATGTAAAGGCAGCTCACGATGACAATGCCGGCTGCTTTAAAATAGGATACGGATCCCGCTTTGCCTGATGTCGGGGATACGGAATCCCCGAGGGTAGCAAGCTCCCCCGTTACCGTCGTGGCGGTCGAGTTGGAATCCGAGATGGCGTTGCCCTTGGCGATTGCAGCCTTCACCTTGCGCAGCAAGCCGTTGACCACCACGTAATCGCCAGCCGCGTACGCCTGCGAAGCGGTCGCAGAAGATTCCACCGCCGCGCTCGGGACGATTTGTCGCTGAAGAGAAACGCTGTTTGAGTTATTGATGGTGAAAGTGCTCGTGGTGCTGTCGGTGTATGTGATTGTGTAGGTATCGACCGGGCCGGTCGTGCCAGTCTTCTCGATGCTGGTGATTCCGCGCCCGTTCTTTCCCTTGATGTTTCCGATTAGAGTCCTTGCCATGTAATCACCCCTTTGTGACATAGTATAGGTTGCCAGTCGATGCGTCATACTCGAAGTCTGGCACCTTGTCAGAGTCAGAATGGTAGACCCAGAGGTTGCCTTCTGCATCGACCCCCATGTTGAAGAATCCAGAGACGGGCACCGAGATTGTGCTTCCGGTGTCTCCCTTCTCGCCCTTCTCGCCGTCGCGCCCGTTCTTGACGTAGAAGCTGCTCTCGGTTCCGTCCGTCATCTTGACCGTGTACGTGTCAATCAGGCTGTCAGAGCCGGTCTTGTCGATTGACTTGATGCTCGCTCCAGCCTCTCCCTTGAGGAGCATGACCTTGACGTTCTCGTCTAGCTTCGCCATTTCATCACCCCTCCCTAGAAAGTAACGTCCTGCATGATTTCGAGCACGCCGCGCATGACCGTGAAGATGTCACCGTTGCAGCCGATTTCGAAGTCGTAGAAGTACTTGCCGGGCTTTGCTCCGGCGGTGTCGCTCGGAGCGACCCGCACGGTGTACGAGCCCGGCCCGACCTTGGAGACGCCGTCCGAAAGCGACTTCCTGAAGAGGAATCGGTTGTCGCTGCGGTTCGACTTGCAAGTGAAATAGGCTCGTTCCAGATCCTGCCCGAAAGGCGCGCCCGTCTCGTCATAGACCTGCACCCCGAAGGAAAGGGTGTCGCCGCGCGTGACGCGGATGTACTTGTCCTCCATTGTGAAATTCGTCCGCACCATCATAACCACCTCGAAAAGTCCTCGACCCTGATTCCGGTGACGTCCCCGTTCCAGGATATGACGTTCTCGCCGACCTTCAGGCGCAAGTCTGCATAATCGCCGGTCACGTGTCGGTTCATAAGCTCATTGCCACGGTATGCGTTCATCTCCTCAGCATCTATCGTGATGCTGCCGCCTTCGATTGAAAGAGAAAGTACCGTTACCGCGTTGATTGCCAGCTCGACGTTCCCGCTCCCGTAGACGGTGACGGTCGGCCTTGACACGACGTTCCCGCGATTCGTCAGCGAGATTTCGTTGAAGCTGTTGCTCGCCATGGTGACGCTCAGAGTGAAGTCTACCGAAGTCCCGGCCCTGACGTCGAGCCAGAGGGCGTCGTACTCGGCACCCGCCGTTGCGGTCACGGTCGAATCGCCGTCGCTCTTCAGCTCCATGTACGTGCCGCCGAATGACCTGTCATCCGAAGGCGAGCCGTCGATGAGCCTTAGCGCGCACCCGGCGGCGCTGCCACTGGCCGAAGCGGTGAGCGTGTAGCTGCCAGAGAGTGGCACACGCTCGACTGGGACCTCAATGTCAACGTCGCGCGTCGCCCTGCCGGACACCCTGATGCTGCCGTCGCTAGAAGTCACCGTGATGCCGAACTTGCTCGCCGTCGAATCCTCGACGTGCAAGAACTGGTTAACGATGTCGAACGTCCTGTCAACAGCGTCGTGCTTGAACGGCTGGACGTGCATTTTAACATTCGCCGTGCGGAACCTCACCAGACGCTCGAAGTCGATTTTATCGAGAATCTGATAGCGGTAGTATTTGTCGGGCTCGTTGCTGAAAACGACCTCTCCCTCGGAATCGAAGAATGCGATTGCATCGTCGATGTCGAAATCGCCGTGAAGGCCGATGCTCAGCTGCTTGTCATAGGCGGAATAGCCCAGCTTCGTGACTATATCGCCGTCGCGACCGTCGATTGTCGCGTTGCTCGTGCGCATCTTCGGTTTCGCAATCGGCGGTAGGGACTGGATTATCAGCCCCTTGACGTTGGTGCTCTTCTCGCCGTTCAACTCGATGTAGTTAATCATGTAAACACCTCCTATGCGTAAATCGCGTTCGTGACCGTGCGCTCCACGAACTTGCCAGCCACCTCGTCATCGAGCACGATATGCACGCGCTCCAAAGCTTCGATGACCGCATCAACTACGCTGGAATTGGCAGCGTAACCCGATGCGATGGAGCCGCCGTACGCAATCTGCTGGTCGCTCACGAAAGCCGAAGGGTCGGGCATGGCATCCTGCATCTGACCGACAACGCTTCCCATCTCGTCGGTGAAGCCCTCGCCGATGCCTTGGGCGATGTACTTGCCGACTTGGTCGCGGAACAGCCGCGAAGGCGAGTGGATGCCGAGGGCGTCCTTCATGCCGTCGAGGATGCCGGACGCAAAACTCCTCACCTGGTCGGCCAGCCATCCAGCGGCACCGCTGATGCCGTTCCAGATGCCGTGAACGATGTCGGAGCCGATGCTGAGAACGCTACCAGGCAGCGACGCCAGCCCGTTGACCACCGCGTTGAACATGTTACTTGCGCCCTCAGCGCCCTTGCTCGCCATCTGGCCAGCCCACGAACCGAGGTTCGAGATGACGTTGCCCAGGAAACTTGCGATGCGCCCAGGCAGCTGCGAGACGAAGTTGATTGCGTTGCTCAGGAACTGTGAACCGGCACGCGAAGCGTTGCTCGCCATGTTCGATGCCCACGAGATGACGTTCGAGATGACGTTGCTCAGGAAGCTCGCGACGCGGCTCGGAAGGTTCTGGATGAAGTTGATGGCGTTGCTGACGAACTCCGAACCCGCGCTCGCTGCGTTCGATGCCATCTGGCCGACCCAAGAGATGACCGAGCCGATGACCGTGCCGAGCAGGTAGCCGATGTTGTACGGAAGGTTCTGCACGAAATTCACGACGTTGCTCACGAACTGCGAGCCTGCGCTAGCCGCCTGTGCCGCCATGTTCGAAACCCACCCAGTGACCGTTGCGATGACGTTGTTCAGCCAGTCAGCGAACATCTGCGGCAGCTGGCTAATGGTGGTGCCGAGGTTCGTGAAGAAGTCCCCGATTGCCTGAATCGCATTGCCCACGAAGTCCTGGATGCCCTGCCACGCGTTCATGACCGCTTCTCGGAACCCCTCGTTGGTGTTCCAGAGCACGACCAGCCCAGCGACCAATGCGCCTACCAGGGTCAGGACGATGCCCAGCGGATTGGCCGACATAGCCGCATTGAGAAGCATCTGCGCGATGGTCATTCCTTCAGTAGCGGCCCTCCATGCGCTGAACGCCGTGACCAATGCCGTTATCTTCTCAGCCACAAGCAAGCCGCCCAACGCGCCAGCGATGGCCGCTAGAAGCGGGGCGATTGTCGGAAGGTTGTCCTTCAGCCACGAGATGCCGTCCTTGATTGGCGGGATGACCTTGGATACCGCGTCGCTGATTCCGTTTATGAAGCCCGTCACGTTCTCGCTGCCGATGGCATCGTAAATCTGCATGAGGCCGTCAGTGACAGCCGCCTGCATGTTGCCCATGGCGCCCTCGAAAGTTGACGTGGAGGTAGCGGCCTGCTGCGCCGCGTCGGTGAAGCCCAAATCCATGATTGCCTGATTGAACTCATCGGCTGTGATTTGCCCTTTTTCCATAGCGTCGCGGAAATTGCCAGTGTATGCGCCGTTCTTGAGCATAGCTTCCTGAAGCTGCCCCGACGCGCCAGGGATAGCGTCGGCTAATTGGTTCCAGTTCTCCGTCGTGAGCTTGCCAGCGCCAGCCGTCTGCGTGAGAACCATGGCAACGCTCTTGAACGTGTCGGCGTTTCCGCCAGCGACGGCGTTCAGGTTGCCTGCGGCCTGCGTCAGCCCAGTGTAGTCCTGGATGCCGTTGGCAGCGAGCTGCGCTGTCGTGTTCGCAACCGTGTCGAGGTCGTACACCGTCTGGTCGGCATACGTCTTCATATCGTCCTTGGCTTTGGAGATTGCCGAATCGTCGTATCCAGCGAAGCTCATGGTCGATTCGAACTTCTTCAGAGCGTCGGCGGAGCTGATTGCTTCGCCCACAAGGTTCTGCACGCCGTTGATTGCCGACGTGAGGATGTTGCCGGCGAGGTTGGCGATAGCGCCCTTCAGGACGGTGAACCCGCCCTCGGCGTTCCGCGCCTTCTCCCCAGCGTCCTCGACCGATTCGCCGAGCTTTCCGCTTGAAGTTGCTGACTTGCCCATCTGAGATTCGAGGTCTTTGATTTCGTTCGCGGTCTTGTTTATGTCAGCCTGCGCGCTGTTCATCTGCGTGCGCATACGCGACATTGAGCGCTCGTTCTGGTCGTTGGCGAGCGTCGATTTCTCGACCTGCTCCTCCAGTTTCGCGACGACTTCAGCTTGCTGCTTGTACTCAGTCGAAGACGTTCCGAGCTCTCGCCCGATGCGCTCAAGCTCGGATTTCTCCTTGTTGTACGAAGCGATTAGCTGCTCGTGCTTTTCCTTGTTCTGCTGGTACTCGCTGCCCATCTTCTCGTACTGCTCGCGAAGAACCGAGAGCTTCGACTTCTGCTCTTCGAGCCGATGGGTGAGCGCCGTCTGCTTGGCGGTCAGCGCTTCGATGCTCGTGTCGTTCTTGTCGTACTGCGAGGACACGAGCTTTAGCTCGGAAGAAACCTCCTTCAAGTTTTGAGAGATATTGCGCAATGCGGCGCGGTACTCGGATTCGCCCGTGAGCTTGACCGCGCCACCAAAACTTGACATATAATCACCCCCTTGTCTAGAACCATTCCTCGTCGCTCATTGACTGCGCTTCGAGCTTGGCGTAGGTCGAACCGCTCGCCCGCAACTTCGTCTCGATGTCGAACGTGTCCTTGTACGCTTGGTAAAGCGCCCGAAACCGTCTGAGCGTCAGTCTCCCGACTTCCCTGTCGGACGAAAGCCCCAAGCGCGTCCGCCCGATGAAGTAGTACCACGCGAAGTTAATGGTCGGGTCGTAATCGAAAATCACGTCTTCGTCGTGGACTATGCGTTTTTTGAATCATCTGCTGCGGAATCGACCACCGTCTGCTGCACCTTGCTAGTCACCGATTCAAGGCCGACAGCCGTCAGGATGCGCGCCACCTTGCGATGCGTCAGCGTCTTCTCGTCGGTGCCGTCCTCGTCGTTGGCGATTTCGATGCCCTCGTTAATCATCTGCGTAGCACCGAAAACGAGCGCCTTGATGTTAGGCTCGCCATCTTCAGGCTCCACAAGCTTGCCCCATGCTTCGATGCTGCCGTACTCGTCCTGAATTGCTTCCATGACGTTGAGGTCGAAAGCGAGCTTGTACGTCTTGCCGTTGTACTCGATTTCCTGCAACTTGCTTTTCATGTCGTTCCTTCCTCCTTAAAACAATGGGCCACGGCGATGCCATGACCCATTATCGCACATATGTTCCAGCTATTATTCCGTTGCCTTGAGCTTGTCCTTGACCCATGCGACGGCTGCATCCTTGGTGTCGAACGTCTGCGCAGCGGACCAGTTGCCGTTCGCAAGGCTCGCTGCGGAACCCTCGATTTCAGGCGTCTTGAAGTCAACCTTCTCGCCCTTAGTCTCGTCCTCCTGGCTAGGCTCGGAGAACTTGACCTTGTACAAGAACTCGCCCTTGTACTTCAGAGCACCGTTGACCATCTTGGTGATGACGCGCCCAAGGCCGATGTATGGGGCAACGTCGTTGGCGTTGCGCACCATCTCGCCCTTACCTGCCATGCCGTCATTGACGGTGTGGCCGAGGATGGGCGCGAAAATCGTATCATCATCGTCGGCAACGCCGAGCGTCACGGACGCGCTGTTGAAGCTCTTGTCGGATTCGGCAAGAGCGTCCTCGGCGTATAAAGTCGCGTCGTTGTTCGTGACGGAAACCTTGCAGGAAACCGCCTTGCCGAAAGACTTCGCGCCATCATAAGTAGGTGCTCCTTCCTCGGCTTCGGTGAGCTTCGCCCACCAGATGTTAGTAAGGCCGATTTTTGCCATCTAGACCCCTCTTTCCTTTGCGAAGTTGAGCGTCACGTGAAAGTAACCCGTGTCGCTCTCGTACATGTCCCCGGAAGAGCGGGACGGCTGCCATGTCCATCCCGCATCTTCGAGAACCTTCTTGACTGCTTCGACGAGCTCCGTGTGGTTACACTTGCTGTAAACGTCGAAGTCGTAGTAGGTGACGTACCCAAGCAATGAATCGTCCCCAGCATAAGAGCTATCGTCGTACTCGCGCGAGAATATGACGTAAGGCTCGCCGTGGCCTTCGTACATCATGAACCGCACGGGAATCTCTTTGCCGTTGACGGTGAAGCCGTCGCAAATCTTTACGATTTCAGAGTTCATCGGCTCACCCCTTCGGCAGGTACTTGTCCTGCACCTTTTTCATAGCCGCTTCAATCTCGCTGCTCACGAAGCTGCGGCGCATGAACGGGTGCTTCGGATACGGCGAGTTGCTGCGCCCGTACTCGAAAAGGTTGCAGACCAATGGCGCGGGCGTTCTCTTCCCGTCCTCGTTGTTGAAGTACCCGTAGAACGCGACCTTTGTGGCAACGCCGTCATCTGATGGCGTTTTGTACGAACGGGTCAGCTTCAGGCACTTCATGATGCCCGACTTCCTGAAGCTCGACGGGACGTTGGCCTTGACGTTCGCCAGAACCTTCTTCGCCCCCTCGCGCGTCATCTCCTTGAGCATCGTTTCGGTGTTCTTGTCCAAGAACTCGAACTGCTCCATAAGCTCGGTCGGGAGCTGTTCTTCGAATGCTGCCATCAGTGCGTCACCTCCTTCGCCTGAATCTCCAACTCTACGTTGGCGTAATCGACGTTGTTCAGGTACTGAATCTCGTAGCGCCTTCCGTCGAACAGAACGACCATGTCTCGGTCGATTTTGGTTGTCGGCGGGTAGCGAATCGTGAAGTTCGTAGTTGCCGCTTCGAAGCTCGTGCCGCTCTTGACGAGCGTGTGCCCGCTCGTCGTTCTCACGCTCGCGTAGGCTTCCAGCACAGGCTCGTCAATCGTGGTTGGGAACCCCTCCGCGTCGTGCGATACCTTCGGCTTGACGATTTGGATTCGGCGGTTGTACTTCCCAGCGTTAATCATCGCGCTTCACCGCCGAAGGGAGAAGGTTGACCGAGTGCATGTCGAGGATGCTCTGCACCGCCAGATTGACGTGCGCGGAATCGACGTACAGGGTGCGGTTGTCGTACATGTCCTGACACAAGACGAGCAGGGCGATAACGAGGTCGCTGGATTCGTCCAGCTGTTCCGAAGTCAGCCCAGTGTACTTGCACATGTACGCGGTTGCCGCGCCGATTATCGTATTCAAGAACCCTTCCTCGGAATCGGTCACCTCGCCGACCCGCAGATATTCCGCAAGGTCGGTCGAAGTGACCTCCGAGACTTTCGCGATCTGGTTCATGTCGTTTCCCCCTTACTCTTGGGGATTCGGCTCCCCAGACTTCTTGGTGCTCCTGCCGCGCTTGGGCTTCACCTCTTCGATGTAGCCCGCCTTCAGCAGGTCGGCAACGATTTCGGCGTTGTCAATCTCGCGCGTCTCGCCATCGTACATCGAGATTGCGCCGCTGAAAGACTTCAACGCCTTATGCACTTGCCATCACCAGCTTGGCAAGCTTCTGCTCGTTCTGCACCTTGGAATCGAACTCGAACCAAGAGACAACGCCAGTGGCGTGCTCGTCGGCGTACTTCTCGCGAAGAACCTGAGTCGTGATGTTCTCCGAGAACTTAGTGGCAAGGCCAGTCATATCGCCGTAGTAGATGACGGCCTTGTCGCCAGCGATGTCGGGCATGTTGTCGGACACGTAGACGGGCTTGCCGAGCAGCACGGTGCCGAAAGGCGAAGAGATGTCATCGTTGAGCAGGTAGTGGCCGTCGGAACCCTTCAGCAGGCGGAGCGCCGTGCGGGTCGCAGGGGACATAATCCAGAGCGCGTTGTTCTGAAAAACGTCCTTGATGGAATCCTTCAGCTTGACAACCTCGTCGGACGTGATTGCCGTAGCGGCTGCGGTGGTAACGGAGTTGGTGAGCGTGGAAAGGCCAGTCACCTTGCCGCTCGTGCCGATAAGCAGCTCGTGCTCGATGAAACGCGCGATATCCTCGGCCATCTGGTTGACCACGAAGGAAACGATGTCGAACTGGCTGTTGTTGATAAGCGAGTTGCTAATCTTGGAAAGCGCACCGGCGAGGAAGCCGTCAAGCTCGATGTTCTTGAACTCGCCGTTGCTGGAAGTCAGCGGCTTGAACTCCTCGGCGTAAGCAACGGTGATGCCGCCGTCCGTGGTGTCGTAGTACGGAATCTGGAGCTTGCCCTTAACGTTGTACTTCTGGGACTTCTCGAGAATCGGCGAGACGTCGTAGACCTTCTTGATAATCTGCTGCGCGATAGTGGTCGGGATGACCGAGCCGTTGTCGGTCTTTGTCAGCTCGCCAGCACGCTCGTGAACGACGCGGCCGCGGATGAAGTTCTCGAAAGCGCGGGTGTCCTGCTCCTGCTGCGTCGGCTGCTTGTCACCGCCGCCAGCTGGCTCGGGTTCCTTCTTCGGCTGCTTCTCCTTGGAATCGTCAAGCTCGTCGCCAATCTTGAGCGCTTCTTTGATGCGCTTAACATCGTCGCGAATCTCTGCAAGCTCTGCGGCTTCGTCCTCGGTCAGCTCGCGCTTGTTTACCTCTGCGTCGGCGAGAATCTTCTCCGCCTGATTGATTTTGTCGTTCTTAAGCTCCACGAGGTTCTTGTAGCTCATGGCTCGGGTGTGATAAATCTTCGGCATGTTAGCCCTCCTTCATCTCGGCAATCATTGCCTTGTACTCGTCGTAATTGACTTCCTGCTGCGGTTCTTGCTGCGTTTCCTGCTGAGGTTTGGCCTCCCGCGTCTCGGGCGGTTCGCCGTCCGCGTCGAATGATTCCGACAAGAACATGTCGTTCTCGGAATCCTCGCTGCGGGCCATGATGAGCGTGCCGTCGTAGGCTGGCACCTTGGAGCGGTCGAGGATGGAAACCTCTTCGAGGTCGAGGTCGTTCACCTCGCGGGTGAGCATGCCGTTCTCGACGCCGTTCTTCACGTCTCGGTCGTAGAAACCGAAAGACCAGCCCACCAGGTCACCGCGCTTGGCCATCTCCATGACTTCGCTGTCGGTGATGGTGCACTTGGCGCGAAGCCCGATGTTGTCCTCGGTCAGTTCGAGGTTGCCCTGCTTGGTGCTACCGAGGTCGCGCTGCCAGTCGTGGTTGAGCAGGACGTGCACATCGTCGTTTCGCTTCAGGGCGCGTGCGAAAGCGCCCGCCTTGATTCGCTCGATGAACTTCCCCATGCGCGAAAGCAGAGGCTTGCTGTTTCGCTCGACGGCGTTGACGTAGCCCTCGATTTCGACCGCATCTTCACGGATGTTAATCTGCATTGATTTCACCCCCTTGCGCTTGTAGTACGCCGCCAGAATCCGAAATGCCGCCCGCCTTCGTGGTGTCCGTGTTCGGGGTGTACGTCTCGCCAGTGGCGGTGTCGAAGAGAACCGAGCCAAGGCCGAGGTCGATGATGTCAAGCCCCTGAACCTCGTTCATGTTCTCGTTGCGGCGCATTTCGTTAATCGTCATTATTCCACATTCTTTCGCAAGCTGATACGTCTCGTATCGTTCCTTCAAGCTCGCCTTGATAATCTCGCGGCTGTCGAATGCAAAGAAGTAATTGCGCTTCTCGCGCTCAAGAAGAAGGTCGCGGTTGAGCGCCGTCTCGAAAGCCCGCACGATGGGGTAGATTGCGAACTTCCACGTTTCCTCGAAGTCTTCCTTGATGTGGAAGATGCCGTTAATCTCGTCGGCCATCGTCCGCTTGTTCTCGTTGAGCTGCATTTCCGTTGACGTGCTCGACGCTTCCTGGAACTCAAGGCCGTTGTTGAGCACCACGACGTTCTCCTCGCTGTTGCCGTAAAGGTTCGACCATGCGCTCTTGAGCGCGTCGATTTCCTCTTGGCCCAGCTTGCGCTGGGACTTCAGGAAGCCGCGTTTGTTACCGCCAGCCTTCACCAACCCCAGCTGGTACATGATCGTCTGGTATCCCGTCTCAAGGGCCTTGGCGACCTCGACCGTAAGGCCAACGCCACTTGCGCCGTCCTTCGTGTTGCGAAGAATCTTGATGAACTCGAAGGGCTTGTACGTCCCGTCACCGACGATTATGTCGTAAGACTTGTAAATCGGGTCACTATTGATGTTGATGCTTACCGCGTCGCACTTCACGTAATAAAGGCCAGTCACGTCGTTTCGGCTGCGCTCGATATAGCAATAGCCGCCCTTCCCCATGAGGTAGTCTTCGACCATCGCCTTCTTGAGCTGGAACCCGTCCAGCGTGTCACCCGTATCGCCATTGAGCATCTTCGTTCGCGGGTCGTTCTCCACCTCTTCGACAACGCCTTTCTTGGTGCGGTACAGTCGCACGGGCATGCAAGCCACTGCGCTCGTGATGAAGTCGACCGCGCCAGATACTGCGGGAAGCATCATCGCCTTGTCGCGGTCGATTGGCTCGTTTGCGAGCAATGCACGCAAGAGCACGTCGTTCACCGTGCCGTCGTTGCCGATGACATCCTCGGAGGAGCGCTTGCGCTCCAACATATCGCTGAGCCATCCCATGTAATCACCCCTTATATGACCTGAACCGTGAAGTCAGGCATTTGATTGAACACAACGTCTTGCTGTAGCAAGTATACGGCGTTGATAAGCGAAACCACCATATCGACCTTGCCCTTGCTCCGCTTCTTTTGCACGTACATGTTTTTGTTCGTGTCATACGTGCAGCGGGCGTTTTGGAAGTTGATTTCGAGCAGCCGGTTGTCGGTGTACTCGAACTCGCCGCAAAGAATCTTCTCCTTCAGAAGCTTGGTAGGCGGATGGAGCACGCTCGAATGCTGCTTGATTTCGACCGTGTTGTAGCCCGCGCCTTCCAGCTTCTGCGCCGTGCTGAGCGCGTTCCATCGGTCGTAACCGATTGCCTGCACTCGCACGCCGTACTTTTCCTCGATGCCGAGGGCGAAGTCCTCGACGACCTTGTAGTCGATAACCCTGTCACCGCAGGCGATGCACTTCCCAGCTCTGACGAACTCGTTGTAGTCAATCTTCTCGTATGCGTTCTTCTCGGGGATGCGGCCTTCTGGAACGAATGCGAAAACGTCCGCCAGAATGTCTCCGTCATCGTCTGCCGCTACCATCGCGACGGATGTGTTGTCGTTCGTCTCCGAAAGGTCTAGCCCCAGATACACGACGCGCCCGCGCCAGTCAATGTTCGTTACCTTGCAAGCCTGAACGTCGGCAACGTCGATGAACGTCTCCGTTCCCTGCCCCTGATAGATGATGTTGCAGTGCTTGGTCAGGAAGTTCTCGCGCGCCGATTCGACCGCGATTGCGTAGGCGCGTTTCTTCCTCAGGTCTTCCCAGATTTCGGGAATCTCCAAGCTGACGGGATTCGCCTGGCGCATGACCAAATCGTCGGTCATCCAGTCCTTCGTATCGTCGGGCTCGTAGAGCAAGGCGAACAGCGTATCATCCTCGGCAATGCCGTCCAGCACCTTCTTGGCGTATGCCACCTCGTCCTCGAAAGGATTGTCGATAGTCGGGTACTTGGTCGAGATGATGAAGCCGAGCTTGTTCAGGATGTTGAGCTGTCCAGACTTCATTGCTTCGACCGCGTAGCTCGTAGGAAGAGCCCCAACCTCGTCCGCGCAGAACGCGCTTGGAAGTCGGCCATCCATTCGCGAGGTTGAATAGCTCAACGGAACGTACGTCGAGCTTTTCGGCTTGAACGTGATGCAGTCGCGCAGAATCTTGAAGCGTTTGCTGCCCTTGTACTCGTAGACCAGCGGGGACGAGCGCAGGGTCTGCGAGATTGCTTCGCGAATCTGCCTTGAAAGCGCCCCGTCTGGCGCGACCGAGAAGAACTCCGCGAATCGCGGCTCGGTCAGCATGAGGATGATGAAGATAGCCGCGACCGTGTATGTCTTGAAGTTCTTACGGGCGATTTCCAGAAGCCCGATTTCGTAACGGCGCTTCTCGGGGTTGTCGCGGTAGACGGTGCAGAGAACGGCGATGTAGAGCAGCCATTGGTAGCCAGTCGTGCACTCGTAGAGCGTCTGGCCAGCCTTCAGGCCCTTGGGCATGATAAGCAGCTTCAGGATTGATTCGACCTGGCGAATCTTGGCGTCGCTGACGAAGTACTTGTCGCTCTTGCCCTCGCAGACGTCCATCCACAGGCGCATCTGCTTCTTGACGTACTTCGGAGTGGTGTCCGCGTCTATCGTGCGCTCGCAGTACTCGTAGCCCCTATTCCTCGCCATCGCTGTCACCGTTGATTATCGCCATGAGCGGGTCGTAGTCCGCGTCGCGTTCCTCGTCCTCCTTGGCGAATCCCTTGATGATTTTCATAAGCGTCGTAACGGTGCGGTTGGCGCTGTCGGTGGTCTTGTTGTACTCCGTGACCGCTGGGTTGACGTAGATGTTCGCACGCCCCTTCACGTACTCCTTCGTCACGAGCGTTCCCGTTTCCTTGATTGCCTTTTCAAGCTCGCCGAGGTTGCTTAGCTGCACCTGGTAACGCTTGAAGGTGGTCACGAAGAAGAAATTCGTCTGCACGCCAGTCTCTTCGGCAATGCGCAGAATCTCGACTGCCTGCTCGTTAAGGCTCTTCTTTGCCATGTTCGCTACCTCCGTTTTCTGTGTCTATCGCTTGGAATCTTCGGGAATGGACTCGCGTTCCACTCGGTCATCATCGTTCTTTCCAAGGTTCGCGACTATGCCGCGCTCACGTTCCGACAACTCCCATACGTACTCAAGCTCCACGCCATCCGCGTTGGCAGCGTCGCGCGCCGCCGTCTCGGCGTCACGCGTCGCATTCTCCGAGAGCAAGAACCCGCTGCCGTAAATGCCTTTCCCCTCAAGTCGCTGCGCATCTAAAGCGGAAATGCGCAGCGCGTCCTCACGGCGAAGCCTGAAGTCCACGCCACGCAAACACCATCGCGCAACCATGGCGGAAGTGATGACCTCTGGCGGATACGAGTATTTAGGAAGCTGCTTCTTCGCCTCACTGAGATTCTCGTCATTCGCCTACCGCATAGCGGCCTCGAGTGCAGGTGCCGTCCTCACAATCAAATTTGTCTCAAGATTCGTGACGAACGACGTATCAACTTCCGCGCCGTTCTCGTAGGTCACACTGCCACCGCACGGCACGTAGCACACGCCATCGACACGGCTGAACAGGGTCAGCGTAGGCGCGAAGAGGAAAAACCGCACGCCATGCTCCTGGTAGAACCTCTGAATCTCCGAGAGAATCGAAAACGGCGGATTGTCCACGACGCAGCAGCCCGGCGCGTAATCCTCCGAACGGTAATCGCCGCCAGGATAGAACTGGCGCACCATGTCTCTTCGGTCAATCCCATACTCCTGCGACACCCACGCGGCCACAGCCTCATACACGTTGTCGGGCGTGTAACAGTCATCCGTGGTTTTCTTCGGCTTGAACTTGTCGACGAACTCGTTGTATTCGTCGTTGCCGTCTTCGTGTTCGTCGCCGTCCTTCGCATCGCGGTCGAACCAATCGCCAGCATCGGAATCAGCAGCATGGGTTCCGCCCCAAAGTTTGAGGTCGAAACCGAAATCGCCAATGTCGATATCGGCGATGCTGTCCAGCTCGATGTCCAGCTTGTCCAAATCCCATTCGGCGAACTCGCTCGTCTTGTTGTCCGCCAGACGGAACGCCTTCACCTGCTCGGGGGTCAAATCGTCCGCCACGATGACGGGAACCTGCTTCAACCCCAGCTTGTGCGCAGCCTTCAAGCGCGTGTGGCCGTTGATGATGACGTTCTCGCCGTCAACAACGATGGGAACCTTGAAACCGAACTCCTTGATGCTAGCCGCTACGGAATCCACCGCGTTGTCGTTCAGTCGCGGGTTGTTCGCATACGGAATCAGCGAATCAACGTCCATGTAGGTTACTTTTGTCTTTTCCATGCCTTGAAAACTCCCTTCTCTATGTTCTGAAAGCCGCTATGGGGGAAACGCTCGAAAGAATCCCCGATAATCGCCCTTATCGAATGATAATCGGAGTTTTTGACCGATAAACCGCCGTTTTCCAAAAAAGCCCAGCAGATTGAAAATTTAGTGT
>ERZ1034984.777-NODE-777-length-34261-cov-17.969508_pt1 | contig 34261 bp, 28 predicted proteins | sample MGYA00520589_ERZ1034984 | MGnify/ENA primary metagenome ERZ1034984 (study PRJEB33766, sample SAMN09781790) | gut metagenome | biome: gut microbiome | host: Homo sapiens | place: Madagascar | study: EMG produced TPA metagenomics assembly of the PRJNA485056 data... | reverse complement strand
GCTTTGGATGCAAGAAAAGGGGGCTGTATCGAAATCACTTTTGATACAGCCCCATCATAAAAAAGGGCCGAAAACAAATGTTTCCGGCCTTCGTGCTTCAGACAATACATAGTATAAGACAAAACCCAATAGTAGACAAGGTCAAATACTTAGAAAGTTTGGCGAATTCTCTCAAATCGAAATCTTCAAGCCGTCAGCGGCCACGCGCACGCGGTCGTCGTAGGGGGCGAGGTACGCCTTAAGCTCCGCCAGCGTGACGGGCGTGTTGTAGTGCATGGCCAGGTGGGTCAGGTAAATCGTGCCTGCATCCAGCTCCAGGCCCTCCTCGATGGCCTCCTGCACGCTGTGATGGGCGGCGGGGTTCCAGTTGCGGCCCCAGAAGGTCGCGTCCAGAATGAGCGTCTCGCAGCCGTGCACCCGCTCGGCGGTCTCGGCCGGCAGGCGCCCCGTGTCCGAGGCGTAAAAGGTGCGCCCGCGTTCGGTCTCCATGAGGTAGCCGTAGGTGCCCGCAGCGTGGGTCACCGGCAGAGCCGTGTAGCGCACGCCGTCGAAGGCCACGGTATCGAAGGGGGCCACATCGTGGAAGTCGAGGATATCGTCCAGGTAGTGGAACTCGGCGAGGATGCCCCGGCGCGCCGTCTCGCTCGCGAAGCAGGGAAGCGACGGTCGGCCGCCGAGACGTACCATATACTCCAGCTCGCCGAGACCGCCCAAATGGTCGAAGTGGCAATGGGTCCACAGGACGCGGTCCACCGATCGCACGGATTCCCGTTCCAGCTGGTGGCGCAAATCCGGCGGCGTGTCGATGAGGGTCGCCTCGGCGTTGCGCACGAGCACGCCGCAGTCGCCGCGCCGGGCCCGCGGGTCGCGCCGGGCCTCCTCGCAGGCGGGACAATCGCAGAAGAAGGCGGGGACCCCGCAGCCGGCGCCCGTGCCGAGGAAGGTGAGCGTGGGGCCTGCGGACGAGGGGGTCTCGGCCGTGCCGATGGCGTACGATGGTGGTTCAGGGATGTTCATGGCGACTCCTTGGAATGTTCGGGGGCGCTAGAGGGCAAGTCCGAGCCGCTCGCAGCCGCGGCGCCAGCCTGCCAGGGCGTCGGCGAGATAGGCCTGCGGATCGGCGATGACGGGGACGCTCACCGTCGCCCGGGGCGCGCCTGCGGGCGCGGGCTCGAGGTAGCCGACGGACAGCATCCGCTCGTCCAGGGCGACGTCCATTTCCCGCGGTTCGAACAGCTCGGGCTTGATGAGGGCCGCCGCGGCCACCTGGTCCCAGACGGCGAAGCCGTCCCAGGCGTAGCGCTCGCCCATGTCGGCGAACCAGTAGTCGATGGCCCGGGCGAGCCAGGAGTCCGCCGAGAAGGAACGTTCTGTCAGCTCGCGGGTCACGTGGGCCGGCAGGCAGTTCTGGGCGCAGGCGATGGTGACGGCGGCTGGGGAGGCCAGTGCGGCGAGGGTGGCCGTCGGATCACAGGACAAGTTCAGCTCGTCCATGATGTGTCCGTTGATGACGAGGCTTTCCGTGATGCCGCCCATGAAGGTGAGGTCGGCCACATTCCCGAAGAACGCCGGATCGCAGCGCCGGGCGCCGAGCAGGTTGGTCGTGGCGCCCGTGACGAGGACCGATACCTCTCCCGGCGCAGCGGCGCAGATGCCCGCGAGGAATCGTGCGGCCGGCGTGTCGGCGTCTTCGGGGGCGCCTGCGCCGCGATAGACGGGAACGTCGAGTCCCCATTCGGCGCACAGGCGCCGGGTGTTGCCGTCGACGGTGCCGATGTCCGCGTTGCCGAAGCAGGTGCACAGGCCCTCCACCGTACAGCGCTCCGGATTCCCCAGAAGGTACAGAAGGGCGAGCCCGTCGTCGACGTCGCAGCCGCGCACGCCCATGGTGTTGTCGCAATCGAGGACGATTCGCTTCACGATGGATCCTCATCTCCCGTCGTCCGGCGTCTCGGACCGCCGCCGTTTCAAAGTCATTTATAGTATACTCTCACATATAGTAGATTATATCAACTAAAATGAGCCATCGAGACGACGGGGGGAGAGGTTCCATGGAAGAGGCGATCCGCTTCGTGGAGGGAAACGACGAGTTGGCGCGCACCCTCGGCGTGGAGGGGCCCGAGGAACTTGTCGTGCGCCCTTTGGCCCAGGGCGAGCACAACGCCAACTTCCTCCTTAGGGCCGGCGACGGGCGCCGTTTCGTGCTGCGCATCAACTGCGCTAGCCAGCTGGGCCTCGCCGATCAGATCGGCTACGAATACGGGGCCCTGCGCGTTCTGGCCCCGAGCGGGCGGACGCCCGAGCCGCTCTATGTGGACGGCACCCGCCGCCGCATAGAGCGCGGCGTTCTGGTGGAGAGCTTCGTGGAGGGCTCGTGGATCGATCTTCGGGATCCGCGGCAGGTGCGGGAGGCGGCCCGGGCCCTCGCCGACGTGCACAGCGTGGCCGCGCCTCCGGACGGCGCGCTCCTTCGCCCGGAGGATCCGCTGCGCGCCCAGCTGGAAAGCTGCCGGAGGCTCTTCGACGGCTATCGGGGAAGCGATCTTGCCGAGGCGCGGGTAGTGGGCGCGGTGGACGAGCTGCTCGCCTTGGCCCAGCGGGCCGTCGACGCGGCCCCGGCGGCGTCGACGGCCGAGCGTTCCCACATCCTCAACACCGAGGCGGTGCCGTCCCATTTCCTCATCGATGCCGCGGGGCGCGCCTCCATCGTCGATTGGGAGAAGCCGGTGCTCGGGGAGGTGGCGCAGGATGTCGCCTACTTCCTTTCCCCGACGACCACCATCTGGGACAGCGATGTCGTCTTCGACGCAGAGGGGCGGACGCAGTTTCTCGACGCCTACTGGGAGGCGGTGGGCGGCCGCTTCCCCCGGGGTTCCTTCGACGCCCGCTTTCCGGCCTATCGCATGGTCAACGCCCTGGTGGGCATCACCTGGAGCTGCAACGCCTGGGTGGAGTACCGCGATCCGGCGCGCCCCTTGCGCAACGAGAAGACCTTGCGGCTGCTGCCGACCTATTTCTCCGAGGAGTTCCTCGATCTCGTACGTCGGGACTGCTTCGCCACGCAATAAAGGGAGAGCCCCTCGTAATGAGGGGCTCTCAGGAGATAGGAAGCTTGGTTGGAAGGGGAGCGGGCCTACCAGTTGCAGGGAGCTTCGCCCTTGACCTGGCGCTCGGACTTGAAGATGGTGTCCGGTACTTCCTCGCCGTGCCAGCACTTGATAGCGCCGTCGGCTTCGGCCTTCGCAATCTGCTCCTCGGTGTAACCGAGATCGCCCATGATTTCAGCGGTGTGATAGCCGATGGGCTTGGACAGGATGATCGGCGGGTCGCCATAGCCACCGAAACGAAGCGGGGACATAGGCAGAGCCTTCTTGCCGTACTCCTTGTACTCGACCCAGCGCAGGGAGTCGTTGTCGTAAGCTTCCTGGTCCTTGACGATGTCGGTGTAGCGGAAGCACTTCTGATGCGGAACCTCATGCTCGCGCAGGATTTCGTCCCACTCTTCGAAGGTCTTCTTGGAGAAGCCTTCCTCGAGCCAGCTGATGACCTCAGGCTGCTTGCCGGATTCCTTCAGGGCAGGCAGGTTGCAGGTGTCGGGCTGATCGATGTGCTCGGCGTTGCCGGTGATCTCCATCATCATGTTGTAGTACTTGTCGTACTGCGGCATGCAGATGAGCATCCACTTCTCGTCAGCGGTGCGGTAGGTGTTGTTGAACGGGTTGGGCACGTGCTTACGCGACTTCGGGTACGGAGCGCCGAACTGCGTAGCCATGATGCCGATGTTGCCGCCCCAGATTGCAGCGCCATACAGGTTGCAGGTAACCTTGTCGCCCTTGTTGGTGCGGGTGCGGTTGAACAGAGCAGCCAGGATGCCGCCAGCCATGATGGAAGCAGCGTTGTAATCGCCGAATGCCTGCGGCGGGATAGCCGGGGACTCGCCGTCCTCACGGAAGCAGTTTGCAACGCCACCGCGAGCAGCCCAGCACACAGCGTCGAAGCCAGGCGTGCCGGCCTCAGCGCCGAACTCGCCGTAGCCACGCAGCTGCGCCCAAATCAGCTGAGGATACTTGGCAGCCAAGGTCTCGTAATCCAGACCAAGCTTCACCAGCGCCTTGTCGCGCAGGTTGCAGACGAACACGTCAGCCTCGGAGAGCAGCTTGTCCATGACGGCGAAGCCCTCTTCGCTCTTCAGGTTCAGAGCGAGCCAATTCTTGTTCGTGTTGTTCAGGTCGATCGTAGGATCCTCGGTGTCGTTCTGCTCGCAGCCGAAGCCGGGGCCCTGGGTGCGCTGAGCATCGCCGTGAAGCGGCTCAACCTTCATGATTTCAGCACCCATCTCGGACAGGATACGAACAGTTGCGGGGGCAGCAACCCACTCGCAGAGCTCGACGACCTTGACGCCGTTCAGCGGACCGTAACCGTTGAGTTTTTCAGTCACCGACATTTGCGGCGCTCCTTTCTTTTCGTCTTTGGGCGGTTCTTGCGTTTGCAGAACATATATTTACAGGTAAGTTGGATGAGTTCTATGGACAAACAAGCAGAAATGTGTGGTTGCCTATAAGAATCGATGCAAAACATATAGGGAAATCTTTGAAAATAAGCCTATTACGCTGGACAATCGTCCTTATATGTTTCCGGTGCTCAGGGAGATAGCGGTCAAAAGTGGAAGAATGTGAGACATTTTCGGTAAATTTTGAGTGCAAATGCGTTGGTCGAATTGGCTATATTGGCCGGCCGGAGATTTTGCGGTCGCTGGTATATTGTTCAGCAGAGTAATTGTCAGGCGATTTTGCACGGTGGTTAAAGGGGAAAGCCCCATGGATTTCAATTTATCTTCTGAGCAGAAAAAGCTCGTAGCTTCGTTTCGCGCTTTCGGCACCGAAGTTTTCACGCCCGATCATGTGTCGCAGTGGTGCAAAGACCAGGGTTTGCCCGATGATGTGATGAAGCGGTTTGTCGATACGTATTATAAGTTCGCCGACAAGGAATCTACGAGCGCTGCGGGCCATAGCTTGCTTGATCAAGCGCTTATCATCGAAGAGCTTTCGCGATGCGCGGGCGCTACGCTGCCATTCCAAAACGATTTGTTCAACCTTCAAATCGTTGACGCGCTTTCCGAGGCGGGAAACGTCGACTCCGCTGTTGCGGATTATCGCGAGACGGGGCGCTTGATGTTCGCGCTTGCCATTTCCGAGCCCGATGGCGGTTCTGATGTCATGTCGATGAAGACAAGCACTAGGACGCTTGACGGCAAGATTGTGCTGAATGGTCGCAAATCGTATGTGAACAACGGCGAATACGCACCTTATATTGTTGTTGCTGCAATTGATGCAGACGCGCAGACCGACGATTCGTATCCTGCGCTGGCTCTGTGGCTGGTCCCTCGAAATCTCAAGGGCATTGCTGCCGTTCCCATCGACAAGATCGGCCAAGACATGCTTCCGTTCGCCTCGCTGTCGTTCCAGGATGTCGAGTTGAAGCCGGAATATCGCATCTCGGCCGAGCACGGTGACTTCCGCCGCCTGTTCCAGATGTTGGAATATGGCCGCGTTTTGCTGTGCGCCTCTTCTTTGGGCATGGCTCAAGCTGCCATGGAGGATGCTTGCGCACACGCCCGCTCTCGCAAGGCGTTCGGCGTGCAGGTCGGTCGTTTCCAGCAAATCGAGACCATGCTCACGGATATGGAGCTTCGTTTGACGAACATGCGGTCGATTCTGTATCGCGCAGCATGGGCCGTGGACAAAGGCGATTCGGAGCGCCGTCTTGCCGTTGCCCTCATGAAGCGCTATATCCCGGAAACCTCAGTTGAGGTTGCATCCGATGCCATGCAGATTCTTGGCGGCCTTGGATACACGGAAAGCTCCCGCACGTGCCGCGTGTGGCGCGATTGCCGTGGCAACCAGATCGCTGAGGGAACCGATCAAATCATGGTGTATATCGCAGCGCCTTTGATTGTTGAGAAATACCGCGATTTTTAAAATCTGTCCTGTCGTAGTTTTTGTGAACCCTCTTTTGCTGCCGAAACAGGCTCATTTAACGATTCCTATAGCTTATAGTTGATTCTGATATATGCACATATTCCCGGAGTTGACCACTTTAATTCTACGGAACCGGATAAATGAGTGAGTTCTGTCCATTTTTTCTGTGCTGCGCGTGAGGTAAAAAGTATCTCGGATAAGCGGAAGGGTGCTTATCCGAGATATCCACCAGGGGTTCTAGGTTTGCGTTTTGCGAAGGAAAACCTACGACAAGGAGGTATGTTTTGGCATCATCGACGAAAGAGAAGATGAGCGTACGCCATCTTCTCGTGGTGCTCACGGGCATCATGATCACCTTCGGCTGCTCTGCGCTGTGCTTTTCCACGTGGGGTCTGTTCCAGCCGGTAGTTGCCGAGGGTCTGGGCGTTGAAAAGACCGCTTTTGCTATGTACGTTACCGTTATGTATTTGACGATGACGGTTGCGTCCCCGTTCGCTGGCAAGCTCCTGCAATCCATGGACGCTCGCGTTATCCTGTCTGGTTCTGCCATCCTGGTTATCGCTGCGTTCGTGCTCATGAGCTTCTCGAACACCATTGTTCTGTTCTACGTTGCCGCTGTTATGCTTGGTCTTGGCGAGATCACGCTGCTGTGGCTTGCGGTTCCTACGCTGATCAACCGCTGGTTTGCCGACCGCGCCGGTTTCTTCATCGGCCTGTGCATGGCCTTCACCGGTATCGGTGGCGCCATTTGGTCTGCTGTGTTCACCGCTCTGCAGGCTTCTGGTATGGACTTCCACACCATCTATCTGATTTGGGCCGTTATCGCTGCTGTCACTTCTCTGCCGTTCACGCTGTTCTGCGTGCGCAGCACGCCTGAGGAGTGCGGCCTGCAGCCCTATGGTGCTGCCGCTGCTGCCGCTGCTGCCGGTGGCTCCACCAAGCCCTCTGGCCTGTCCGCTTCCCGTGCGATGAAGACCCCGACGTTCTACGCTGTGTGCGTGTTCGCCGGCATCATCAACATCGCCATCCTCATCGCCATGCAGTTCCCGAGCTACACCAAGACCCTGACGAGCGCACCGTTCGATGTGGCCGTCGTCGGTGGCCTCATGACCACGGTCATGATGGTCGGCCAGGCTCTGTTCAAGGTTATCCTGGGCACTGCTGCTGACAAGAGCGCGAAGGGTGCTTTGATCTTCGCCTTCATCGCTGGCGTTGCTGGTATCCTGCTTTGCTGGTTCGGCGCTGGCTCCGAGTACATGCTGTACGCCGGCGCGTTCATCTTCGGCGGCTGCTACGCTACCGCTGTGGTTCTGGTTCCCGTTGTGGTTCGCCAGTCTTTCGGCTCTCGCGAGTACTCGCTGATCTACTCCCGCGTTTCCACCGTGTTCAACCTGATCGCGGCCTTCGCTTCCATGATCTGGGCTTGGGTGCAGACGTCCTTCGGCTTCACCACCGTGTTCATCACTGGTCTGGTCATGCTGGTCGTCATCCTGCTGCTCGGTCTGTACGTCTTCCAGAGCGCGAAGAAGTACAAGTCTGAGTGGACTACTGATTAAATGGTTTTCCGCCAGAGCTTACTCTAGAACCTAGTACAAGGGCGGCTCCATAAAGGGGCCGCCCTTGTTCGTTTAACCCGGTTCGGGGGTTGAAATTCGCTGGCGAGGTCAGTAATATTTATCGGCGTTTTGGTGGGTATGGCATTATAATGGAATATGATGATTTCCATCATTTATTGATGCTGGTTGCTTGTATGTTTGGGGGTAGGGGATATGAATTTATCGCAACTTCATTACTTCAAGAAACTTGCCGAAGTGCTTCACTACACGCGTGCTGCGCAAGAGCTGTTCATCACGCAGCCGACGCTTTCCGGCGCCATCTCTTCTTTGGAAAACGAGCTTGAGGTATCGCTGTTCGAGCGGTCTGGCAGGTCGGTCAGCCTGACGCCTCAAGGTGAGATTTTTTACGAGCACGTTTGCCTGGCGCTGCGTGCCCTTGATGATGGTATTGCTGCCGTACAAGACCGCGGCCACTCTGTTGTCGGTTCCGTGAGCATCGGCACCACATTTACGGTGCAAGACGACTATTTGCCATCTTTGATGAAGGATTATTGTGCAGTTTGCAACAACACGGTGCTTACGAAAACGTATCAGGGCTTCACGAACTATTTGCTCGATCAGCTTCGTAAGGGCACTGTTGACGTTGCATTTTGCGGCAAGCGCGAAGGCGATCCGGAGCTCGTGTATTATCCGGTCACGTATCGCGATTTGAAACTGTGCGTCCGTGAAGACCATCCGTTGGCTAAACGTGATCACGTGAGCTTCGCTGAGATTTCCCGCATGGATTTGTGCACGTATCGACGCGGGGCCCCCATCGGAGAGATGGTTAACAAGTTGCTTATCGAGCAGGGGCTTGAAAACGTGAAGCAGATTTATGACGACGATGTGTCCATGGGCTCGTTCATTTCCTTTAATGCGCCCGTGTACGGGGCGCTCATGCTTGATTCGCTGGCTACACGTTTGTTCTCGAACTTGAAGTTCCTGGTGGTTGATGAGGTGCCCCAGGAGTTTTACCGCATTTACATGGTGTACAACAAGAAGCACAACCACTCCCGTGCGGTGAAGGACTTCATCCAGTTCGCTCGCACCTATCAAGGCAACGATACGTTCGATGACGAAGAGCAGGATGCATAGGTCGTAAGATGCATGCCGAGGTACGGGATTGCATGCAGTCGTATTATCGCGCCTTACCGCGCGATGGGCGCTTGCCGGGTCATTGTTCGATGGACATCCCGGACGATTTACTCGGCAAGCGCGTTATCGACGTGTTGTGCCGTAAAGGGAAGGGCGCTTATCAGCTGAGTGACTTTACAGGTGATAAGGGGTTTGTTCTGGGCGTTGACCCCGATGCGTCGTTTGTTGATGCGGCAAGCGCTTGCGCGGCCGGCAACCACTGGAGCGGCGAGCAATGGCAGCGTTATCTTCGTTTTGAGGTTGGCTGCCCTGAGGATTTATCGGAAGCGGGCGTTCGAGACGGTTCGTTTGATGTGGCGTATGTGAACTCGGTCATCAATTGCGTCTTTGACTTAGCGCTTGCCTTGGCGGAATGCGCCCGATGCTTAACGCCTGATGGATATCTTTGGGTAGCTCAAGGCGTGTTTCGCAATGCCGATGCTCCTTCGGTTGGCGCTGCCGCTTCTGGATCTGTTTTGGGCAACGTGTTCTTGCGCGCTGTCTCACTCGAACAGTTCGAGGAGTTGTGCCTGCGCGCGGGCTTTCGCTCTGTTGAGGTGTTGAGCAGAGCGGTCATCGTGCCTGATGGGGATGATGCGCGGGAAACATGTGGTGCAAGCGAGTATTTCCAAGCTACGGTGCGCGTGCGGCGTTAACGCGTCCTTTGGCTCGATGCGAGCTCAGTTTCTCTGCATGATTATGGGGAACTTGCGACCAAGCCTGCCTAGGATGGCAATCGGCTGCTTCGTGTGGTATAAATTGATATGCATTGCAGCAAGCGCGCGACAGCGCGCACCATACTTTCGAAGACAGAAAGTGGGTTTTTACCCGCTTTTTTGTATGTTTGGGCACAGAAAGGAGCTTTGAGCGTGCTTAGCAAGAAAGAAGCGCAACTGCTTGACGCGCTTGAGCCCCGAGCGGCTACCGAGGGCATTGAGATCGTGACCGTGCAGGTTGTTGGCGCTAAAAAGGCGCCGACGATTCGCGTGTTTATAGACACGCCCGAGGGCGTGAGCTTTGATCAGCTGGCGAAATCCCAAGCCTGGATCAACGAGATCATGGACGCTATAGACCCGTTCCCGGGTGCGTACACGCTTGAGGTCTCTTCGCCGGGCATTGACCGTCCTTTGCGGACGCCCGAGCATTTTGCGCGGTTCGCCGGGCAGGTGGCCGTGGTCAAGATGGGCCATCCGCTTGACGGGCGAAGCAACTTCACGGGCAAGATCGTTTCAGCGGACGATACCTGTGTGGTGATGGAGATTGACGGCGAGCGGATCAGCTTGCCGATGGACGATATGAAGCGTGCCCACTTGAAAGGCATCGTAGATTTCAGCTCGTAGTCGGGCTGTTAGAGAAAGGAAGCTAAGACGTGGCAAGTTCGGAACTGATCGAAGCTTTGCAGGCGTTGGCGCATGAACGCAAGATCGACGAGTTCTACCTCATTGATCGACTTGAGGCGTCGCTGGCGAAAAGCTATCAGCATATTCTTGACCTCGAGTGGGACGCTCGCGTCACCATCGACCGCCAGACCGGCCATATCTATGTGTATGAGCTTGTTCCCGTTGGCGAGCCTGATGAGGAGACGGGCGAATACACCGAGTTCGAAGAGCGCGACGTGACGCCGGCCGACGTGAGCCGCATTGCTGCGCAGAACGCCAAGAGCGTAATTTCCTCTATCGTGCGTGAGGCTGGCCGCCAGTCCATCTATGAAGAGTTCGCCGGTCGCGTGGGCGATTTGGTCACGGGCACCGTGCTTCAGGGCACGCCCGATTTCACCATCATCAAGATTCGCGACGGCGTTGAGGCCGAGCTGCCTCATTACGATGTGAAGCGCTATCCCGGCGAGCGCAACGAGCGCCCCAACGGCGAGCACTATCGTCACAACCAGCGCTTGAAGGTGCTCATTATCGAGGTTCGCGATCCCGGTTCGGATGCTCCTCGCATGCGCGGTGAGCAGGCACGTCCGGCCATCGTTGTGTCGCGTACGCACCCCGATCTGATCCGCCGTCTGTTCGAAATCGAAGTCCCCGAGATTTACGATGGCCTGGTGGAGATCAAGTCCATCGCCCGCGAGCCTGGTGCTCGTTCGAAGGTTGCCGTGGCTTCTCGCGAGCGCAACCTTGATCCGGTGGGCGCGTGCGTCGGCCCGAAGGGCAGCCGCGTGCGCATGGTGGTCGAGGAACTGCGCAACGAGCGCGTCGACGTGATTCAGTGGGACGAGGACCCGGCTCGTTACGTGGCCAACGCGCTGTCTCCGGCGAAGGTCGACCGCGTGCTCGTCGACGAGGAGAACAACTATGCCACGGTTATCGTGCCCGACGACCAGCTGTCTTTGGCTATCGGCAAAGAGGGCCAGAACGCTCGCCTTGCCGCTCGCCTGACCGGTTGGCATATCGACATCAAGTCTGCCAGCTTCACGGGCGCTCCGCTGCCGCAGGCAGATAACATGCTCATCGACGAAGATGACTTCGACGATGATGAGCAGCTGTGCGCGTTCGTCGATGACGAAGGCGTTCGTTGTCGCAACCATGCTCGCCCCGGCAGCATCTATTGCGGCATCCATGATGATATGGACGAGGAATAACAGGTAGGGAGCGTATGGCAACGGCAACCCAAACGGTAAAGCGGCAACGCAGCTGCATCGCGTGCGGCGCTCAGGCTGACAAGGTCGGCCTGCTGCGCATCGTGCGCTCGCCCGAAGGCGCCGTTGCCTTCGATCCCTCTGGCCGCGCACCGGGCAGAGGGGCCTACGTGTGCTCCGCGGAATGCTTCGCAGCCGCGTGCAAGAAAAAGAAGCTCGACCGAGCGCTGAAGGCGACGCTCGGCAGCGATGATTATGACCGGATCGCCGCCGATATCGCCGCGCACGCGGACGATGCGAGGAAGATGTAGAGGAGTGGTATATGGCCAGTATGCGAGTGCATGAGTTGGCGAAGGAGTTCAACATGTCGAGCAAGGATATGCTTGACAAGCTCCATGAGATGAAGATTCCCGCTAAAAGCCACGCGAGCATGCTGGCTGAGGCCTACGTGGAGAAAGTTCGCAAGAACCTTGCTCCTGAAATTAAGGAACGCGCCGGCGAGCTGCCCGCGGAAGAGGCAAAGCAGCTTGCTGAAGAGCGCGCCGAGGCAAAGCGCCAGAAGGCCGAGCAGGAGCGTGCTCGTCGCGAAGCCGTCGAGCAGGAGCGTGCGGCGCGCGAAGCCGAGCGCGCCCGTCGCGCCGAAGAGGGCGGCCATGCCCCGAAGCCTGCGCAGGACAAGGCGCCGAAGAAGGTTTCGAACAGCCCGTTTGAAAGCCTGCAGCATCAAATCGAGTCCGAGAAGGAGCGCGTGGCGCGCGAAGCCGCCGAGCGCAAGGCTCGTGCGCGTGCGGCTGCCATGGCCAAGGAAGTAGCGAAGAAGCAGGCCGTCGAAGAGGCGCTGCGCAACCGCAATTCCAAGGGAGGCTCGAAGGCTTCTGCCCCGGCGGCCCCGAAGCGTCAGGCCCCCGTTTTGGGCGCTCGCAAGTCCAGCTTCGACAGCCTGCTTTCCCAGATTGAATCTGAAAAGCAGCGCATCGAGAAGCAGAAGGCCGAGCAGCCCGCTCGCGGCAACAACGGCAACGGCAACCGCCAGCAGCGCGGTGCCGGCCGCAAGCATGGCAAGAAGGGCATGCATGTCGAGCAACACGTGCCCGAGCTTGAGCAGCAGAATCCTACGGAGGATCGTTACGCCCAAATGGCCGTGAAGGCCGAGGAGCTGCAGCGCGACAAGGTGTTGGCCGAGGCTCGCGCCGCTGTTGCCGCCGCTAGCTCTCACGAGGGCGAAGGCCGTCGTAAGAAGCGTAAGCAGAAGCGCGAAGCCGAGGCGCGTGAGCGTTTGGAGATGGAAGCAATCGAGCGCGGCCTTGACCCGAGCCTGGTGCTTGACGACTCCGTCGTCGAGATCCCCCAGGGTTCCACGGTTGCCAAGTTCGCCGAGTTGCTTGGCGTGCAGCCCAACGATGTGATCAAGCGCCTGTTCATGCTTGGTCAGGTGCTTACGCTTACGCAGTCCATGTCCGATGAACTTGTTGAGCTTATCGCTGACGACATGGGCCGCAAGGTGCGCGTCGTGTCGCCCGAGGAAGAGTTTGCGGTCGTGTATCACGACAGCGAGGAAGACCTCAAGCCGCGTCCGCCCGTGGTTACGGTCATGGGCCACGTTGACCACGGCAAAACGTCGCTGCTTGACGCCATCCGCCACACCGGCGTTGCCGAAGGCGAGGCCGGCGGCATTACGCAGCACATCGGCGCTTCCGTCGTGCGCATTGCCGATCATCAGATCACGTTCATCGATACGCCTGGCCACGAGGCATTTACTGCCATGCGCGCCCGCGGTGCGCAGGTCACCGACGTTATCGTGCTGGTAGTTGCCGCCGACGACGGCGTCATGCCGCAGACCATCGAGGCAATCAACCACGCGAAGGCCGCAGACGTGCCGATCGTTGTTGCTGTCAACAAGATCGATAAGCCTGGCGCGAACCCCGATCGCGTGCGTCAGGAGCTGACCGAGTACGGCGTCATCCCCGAGGACTGGGGCGGTCAGAACATGTTCGTCAACGTGTCGGCTAAGAAGAAGCTGCACATCGACGAGCTGCTCGAGACCATCTTGCTGCAGGCCGACGTGCTGGAGCTGAAGGCGAACCCCGATGCCGAGGCTTCCGGCTTCGTTATCGAGGCGAATCTTGACAAGGGCCGCGGCCCGGTTGCCACCGTGCTGGTGCAGCGCGGTACGCTGCATCCTGGCGACACCGTGGTTGCCGGCACTTCTTACGGTCGCGTTCGCGCACTGGTCGACCCGCACGGCAAGCACGTGGACGGCGCTCGTCCGTCCGACCCGGTTGAGATCCTGGGCCTGAACAGCGTGCCGACGGCAGGCGACGAGTTCCGCGTGTTCACCGACGAGCGCGATGCCCGCAAGCTCGCCGAAGAGCGTGCCCTGCGTGCGCGTCTGGCCGAGCAGGAGACGAAGGCCCACATGAGCCTGGACGACCTGTTCAACCGCATTGAGGAAGGCAAGCAGACCGACCTGAACCTGATCGTGAAGGCCGACGTGCAGGGCTCCATCGAGGCGCTGCGCGATGCGTTCAACAAGATGGACCAATCCGAGGTGCGCATCAACATCGTGCACTCGGCTGTTGGCGGCATCACTGAGACCGACGTCACGCTGGCTGCGGCTTCCGACGCCATCATCATCGGCTTCAACGTGCGCCCGACCGGCAAGTCCAAGCAGCAGGCCGAGAAGGAAAAAGTGGATATTCGCCTGTATCGCGTTATCTACCAGGCCATTGAGGATATCAACGCTGCACGCGTTGGCCTGCTCAAGCCCGAGATCGTGGAAGAGGACACCGGCACTGCCGAGGTTCGCGAAACGTTCAAGGTCCCGAAGGTGGGCACCATCGCCGGTTGCTACATCACTGAGGGCGAGCTGCACCGCGACGACAAGGTGCGCATCGTGCGCGACGGCACCGTTATCTTCGAGGGCGAGCTTGCTTCGCTTAAGCGCTTCAAGGACGACGTCAAATCCGTCAAGCAAGGCTATGAATGCGGCATGGGCGTGAACGGCTATCAGGACATCAAGGTGGGCGACACCATCGAGGGTTACACCGTCAAAGAGGTTGAGCGCACCGAGTAGCATCAACGCTATGGCAGCCTGGAATGCAGGCTGCCATATGCTTTTGTGGGCAAGTGATTTGGGCTCGATGCGGTATGCGGCAAACGAGCCTTGCGCATGAAGCGGTATTTGCTTTCGCGCGGGGTTATTGCCGGCATGCCGCAGCGGGCCCTTTCGCTGCGCTATCATGAATTCGCGGCTTTGGCGATGTGCGTGTGCGCTTTTCGCAAGGCCGTCAGGTTATCGTATCCCTCTCTTCGCTGAAGACGTTAGGAGCAAGAGGTATGAAGCAAGGTTCCACGAACCGCAAAGTGAATGAGCAGGCGCGCGAAGTCATCGCGTCTATCCTGCTGTTTGAAATCTCCGATCCGCGGCTTACGCTGGTCACCATTACGGGTTGCGAGGTCAGCTACGACCGTAGCGTGTGCAACGTGTATTATTCCGCCGACCGAAACGAATACGAAGACGTGGCGGCGGCTTTCGAAAAGGCTTCGGGCCGTATTCGCTCGCTTATGGCGCGTAAGCTTTCTTGGCGTGTGGCCCCTGCGCTACGTTTCATTCTCGATAAGTCCGTCGACGAGGCCGAGCGCATTGCTTCGGCGCTTGAGCGAGATGCCCAACGCAATCGCGAATCCGCTGAGATTGCAGCAGCTCACGAGGCGGCTTTTGTTGCTGAAGAGCGCGACGAAGAGGAATAGGTAACGCTATGGCAGTTTCTCCTCAAACGAATTGCACGCTCGCTGAGGTTGCGAATCGCATGCACGAGCTTGACGATTTCGTGGTGTGCGGACACGTGAGCCCTGACGGCGACTGTTTAGGGTCGCAGCTGGCTTTGGCTGCGGCGCTGCGGCGTCTTGGCAAGCGCGTTTCTTGCGTGCTGGTGAAAGACGAGCCGGTGGAGGCGAACTTGCTGCGCGTGCTGGATGGCGCACAGGACCTGGTGTTCGCAGGCGCGTACAAGGGTGCACCCGGCGCGTTCGTGGGCGTTGACGTGCCTACGCGCGAACGCATCGGCGAGGCTGCGTGCGCGCTGCTTGACCAGGCGCCTTTTTCCTTCACTATCGACCATCACGCCGTTGATACGACGATGTGCGACATGGTGTATGTCGATCCCGATGCGGCATCCACCACTATGCTCATCTGGGAGCTTGCGGGCTACCTTGGCGTTGAGCGTACCGGCGCCGTTGCCAATTGCTGCTATACCGGTTTGGTCACGGACACAGGGCGCTTCCAGTATCAAAACACCGACGAGCGCTGCATGAGCCTTGCCGCTGAGATGGTTGCCGCGGGCGCCGATCCAGCAAGCGTGTCGCGCGAGGTGTTCCAGAACCGCACGTACGCCTCTATGCGTCTTGAGGCAACGGCTATCATGCGTGCCGAGTTCAGCGAAGATGGAGCAACTGCTCTTGGCTACCTGACGCGCGAAGATTTCGCTCGTTTCGGTGCGCAGAAATCAGATGCCGAACCTGTTATCGACGCGCTGCGCCGCATCGAGGGCGTGCGCGTGGCATGCATGCTGCGCGAGCAGGAGGATTGCATCCGCGGGAGCCTCCGCGCAAAAGACGATACGGATGTGTCGGCCATTGCGCGCACGTTCGGCGGCGGAGGTCATGTTGCCGCGGCGGGCTTCACGCTGCGCTGCGCGCTTGATGATGCCGTTGCGCAGGTTCGCGCTGCGCTGGCAGAGGCGGTGCGCGCTTCGTGAAGCGAGGGGAATCTGGGCTGTCGTTGGTTGTCGGAGTAGACAAACCCTCGGGCATGACATCGCACGACGTGGTGAATCGGTGCCGTCGGATTTTCGGCGAGAAGCGCGTGGGACATACCGGCACGCTTGACCCGCTTGCCAGCGGCGTGCTTCCCATTTGCATCGGGCCCGCAACCCGATTGGGTGCGTACTTGACGGGGCATGACAAGGCGTATCGCGCTACCATCGCGTTCGGCGTGGGCACGGATACCGATGACTGCGAAGGCGCGGTAACCAGAACGGCGCCAGTGCCGGTTGAAGTTGGTGACCGGGCGTTTGCGGAGCAGTTTGTCGCGCAGATGGTGGGGCCTCAAAAGCAGCTGCCGCCTGCGTATTCCGCTATCAAGGTTAACGGTAAGAAGTCGTACGAGGCTGCACGCGAAGGCCATATCATCGAGCTGTCTCCTCGAGATATCGAGGTGTATCAGGCTACTTTGCTTGCCGTGCGCGAAGGTAACGGCGATGCGCTGCCCGAATGGGACGTGGAGTTCCGCGTGTCGAAGGGAACCTATATTCGAGCCTTGGCCCGCGATATGGGGCTGCGCCTTGGTTGCCCTGCGCATCTCAGCGGTTTGCGCCGCTTAGAGGTTGGCGGGTTGCAGCTTGACGAATGCGTTTCGCTTGAGGCGCTTGAGGGTTTGAAGCTGCGCGCCGCGCTTGACCCGGTTCGTTTGCTGGGCGTTCGCTTCGTGTATGCCGATGGCGCGCTGGCGAATGCCGTCAAGAATGGTAATGCGCTTCCTGCTGCTGCGTGCACGTTGTTCGAGCGGCGCAGGACGACGGTGCAGGCCGAGCTGTGCGCATGTACTGCAGGCGTTTGCGAAAGCGCCGAGCCGCCCGCCGATGGCGAAGTGGTGGCGGTGATCTTCGAAAATAAGGTCATCGCGCTGTATAAGTACGAAGAGAAGCATGTTCGTTTTAAGGCATGCTGCGTTTTTCAGACGGGGGTGCTTCGTGGCTCCGATATTTAAGGCCGACGATTCGTTTGACCGTAGCTTGTTCAAGGGTGCCTCGTGCGCGTTCGGCGTCTTCGACGGCGTGCATTGCGGGCATCGCTTCCTGCTTTCCTGCGCGCAGCAGACGGCCGCCGAAAACGGCGGGAAGTCGATTGCGTTGACGTTTGACATCGATCCTGACGAGATGTTCAACGCTGACCGTCTTCGCAAGCTTATGTCGAACGACGAGCGTTTGGAGATGCTGGCGCAAACGGGCGTCGACGCTGTGGTTGCGCTGCCGTTCACGAAGGATTTCGCCGCCAGTTCGCCTGAGGAATTCCTTGATCGCACGTTTGGGGGGCATGTCCCGGCGCATCTGCATGTTGGCTCCGATTTCCGTTTCGGCGCGAAGGCTGCCGGCACGGTGCCGGATTTGAAGGCATGGGCGAACCCGCATGGCATGGTGGTAGATGCCCACGACCTGAAAAGCGAGGACGGCGCGCCCATCACGGCCACGCGCATCCGCAAGCTTTTGGCTGCGGGCGAGATTGTGAAGGCGAATCATTTGCTGGGGCGACCGTATTTCATGACCGGCATCGTCAAGCCGGGGCGTGGAGAAGGTGCCGACATGGGCATTCGCACGGCAAACCTGGTGGTGGGCGATCAGCTGCGCCCGCTCGGCGACGGCGTGTACGCGGCGTACGCGGATGTGGAAGGCAGGCGTTACAAGGCTGCGGTGAACGTTGGCATTGCCGCTTCGTTTGCCGATCGAGCCATCGCCACGTGCGAAGTGCATATCCTTGATTTCGATGGCGATATCTATGGTCAGTACATGAAGGTGGAATTCATCGAATGGCTGCGCCCGATGCGCAAGTTCGATGACATCCAGGAACTCATTGCCACCATTCAGGGGAACATCGATTGGGTTCGCAAGAACCTGTAGCCATACGTTTCGATAGTGCTTATTGCTAGGGCGGTCGGATTAGCACTCCGGTCGCCCTTTCTGCGTTTCGCCATGAAAAAAGCGGCTCCGAAGAGCCGCTTTCGTAGAACCAGTTGAGCCTGAAATGCTTACACGATGCCCTGGGTCATCATGGCGTCGGCAACCTTCAGGAAGCCCGCGATGTTGGCGCCCATGACGAAGTTGCCCTCGTGGCCGAACTGCTTGGCGGTGTCGTCCACGTTGTGGAACATGCCGCGCATGAGCTGCTCGAGCTTGCCGTCAACCTCTTCGAACGTCCAGCTGAGGTGCTCGGCGTTCTGGCTCATCTCAAGGCCGGAAACCAGCACGCCGCCGGCGTTTGCAGCCTTGCCCGGCATGAACGCCACGCCGTTGGCCTGGAAGTACTCGGTTGCCTCAAGCGTGGTGGGCATGTTCGCGCCCTCGCCGACAACCTTGCAGCCGTTGGCCACCAGCGCCTTGGCGTCCTCGAGGTGCAGCGTGTTCTCGCGAGCGCAGGGAAGCGCGATGTCGCAGGGAAGCTGCCACACGCCGCGGCCGTCTTCGGCATGCCATGTTGCGTTCGGACGCTCGTCCACGTACATGGCCAGGGAAACGCCCTTGTCGTTGCCGGAGCGCTTCTTGTTGTAGATGTGCTCGAGCACCTGGTAATCGATGCCGTCGGGGTCTTCAACCCAGCCCTTCGTGTCGGAGCAGGCCAGCACCTTGCCGCCAAGCTGAGAAACCTTCTGAATGGCGTAGATCGCAACGTTGCCGGAGCCGTGCACCACAACGTTTTTGCCTTCGAAGCTGTCGCCGTTGCTCTTGAGATACTCGTCCACAAAGTACACCAGGCCGTAGCCGGTGGCTTCGGTGCGGGCCAGCGAGCCGCCGAACGACAGGCCCTTACCCGTCAGCACGCCGGTCCACTCGTCGCGGATGCGCTTGTACTGGCCGAACATGTAGCCAACCTCGCGGCCGCCGACGCCCAGGTCACCTGCGGGAACGTCGGTGTTCGGGCCGATGTGACGGCACAGCTCGGTCATAAACGACTGGCAGAAGTGCATAATCTCGTTGTTGGACTTGCCCTTCGGGTCGAAGTCAGAACCGCCCTTGCCGCCGCCCATGGGTAGCGTGGTCAGAGCATTCTTGAAGATCTGCTCGAAGCCCAAAAACTTCAGCATGCCCAGCGTGACGGTGGGGTTGAAGCGCAGGCCGCCCTTGTAGGGGCCGATTGCGGAGTTGTATTCGACGCGATAACCGCGGTTGACTTGCACATTGCCGGAATCATCGACCCACGGCACGCGGAACATGATGATGCGCTCGGGCTCGATGATGCGCTCAAGAAGGGCGGCCTGCTCGAACTCCGGGTGGGCATCGAGTGCCGGCTGAAGGGTGCCCAGGATCTCGGTAGCAGCCTGGATGAACTCGGGCTGGTCGGCGTTCTTCGCCTTCACCTGCTCGATGATACGCTCGGCATAGCTCATTGAATGCCTCCTAGAAACGAAGTGGTAATACTCACAAGCCGCATTATATGATTCGCAATTGGGGCGTAACGGGAAGTTAACGAAGCCGAAACAATGGGCGTCGGCGGCCGGTTACTGGCTCTTCTGCGCGCGTGGACGGCACGTGAATGTTGCTTGAACGTGACGTGTTTCGGACGCGTTCTTTGCAGGGTGCGCATACAATCCGAACCTCGCGCTAGCAAATATCGGAAAGGCTTTTACCCGCAATGTCTCAGTTCGTCGACAAGAAGCTCTCGCTGTCCGAATGGTTGCCGCTTATCGGCATCACCATTTCCGCGCTCGTGTTCAACACCTCGGAGTTCATGCCCGTGGGACTGCTGACGGATATCGGTGCCACGTTTTCAACCACGGAAGGCGAGACGGGGCTCATCATCTCGGTGTACGCCTGGGCCGTTATGGTGCTGTCGCTGCCGCTTATGATTTTGGGTTCGCGTTTGGCGTTTCGCCCGCTCATGCTGCTGGTGCTCGGCGTGTTCTGCGCTGGCCAGGTGCTTTCGGCGCTGGCGGTCAGCTATGGCATGCTCATGTGCGCGCGCCTGGTGGTGGCTTGCGCTCATTCCGTGTTCTGGGCTATTGCGGCGCCGGTTGCGGTGAAGGTGGTTGACGAGCGGCACGCGCCTATGGCCGTCAGCGCCGTGGTGACGGGGTCGGCGCTTGCCATGATCGTTGGCTTGCCGCTTGGCCGTGTTGTGGGGTTGGCGCTGGGCTGGCGACAGACGTTCGCGTGCGTGGGCGTTGTTTCGGCGGCGGTGCTGGTGTACCTGGCATTCGTGTTCCCGAAGATTCCGCCTGCGAAACCGTTCACGCTCAAGCAGCTGCCAGGTATATTGCACAACAAGGTGCTGGTGGGCATCTTCGTGGTGACGGCGCTGTACGCGATGGGCTATTACACGGGGTACAGCTACATCGAGCCGTTTTTGCTGCAGGTGGGCGGCATGGACGAGGTGGTGGTCACCCTTGCTTTGGTGGCGTTCGGCATTGCGGGAATTGTTGGCAGCATGATTTGCTCGCGGTTTTACCGGGGGCATCGGCGGGCTTTCGCCGTTGCGGTTGTTGCGGGCGTTGCTCTGGCGCTGGTGCTTCTGCGCGTAAGCGCGGTGTCGGTGGCCCTGGTGTTCACCGTATGCGCGCTCTGGGGCATCGCGGGATCAGGCTACAGCATCGTGTACCAGGCAGAGATCATCGAGTTTTCGTCCGAGGGCGAGCAGGCGGTTGCCATGGCCATCTTCTCGGGCATTTTCAACCTTGGAATCGGCACGGGGAGTTTCATCGGTGGCGGTGTGTGCACGTATGCATCCATTGCCGATGTGGGCTTTGCAGGTGCCGCTATTGCGCTGATCGCTTTGCTGTACTGCGTGTTTGTGCTGGTCAAGCGCATGAAGGCGCAAAGCGATTGCTAGCTGGCTTGTTGTGCAGCGGCCATCGCGAGGTGGTGTTTTCCCGCTTAAAGTAAACGAGCGAATTCTTACTAGAACAAACGTTCTATTTCTGTTATACTGCCTGCATGGAATCTTTGACGACATATCATGAACTTGCAACTAGCGAGGCTGCGCCTCGGCTGAATGAGGCGCAACTTGAGGCGGTAACCGCTACGGAAGGTTACGTGCGGGTTATCGCGGGCGCCGGCACAGGCAAAACAAGGGCGCTTACCGAAAGGTTCGCCTATTTGGTGAATGACCTGGGCATTTTGCCGGGAAACATCCTGTGCGTCACGTTCACGAACAAGGCCGCCAACGAGATGAGGCATCGTATCAGGTGCTTGACGGGCGACAACGATACCGGCTATATCAACACGTTTCACGGGTTTTGCGTTTCGGTGCTGCAGGAAGACGCCCATGCGGTGCAGTACCCGAAAAGCTTCATGGTGCTCGATAACGCCGATATCGACGCCATGTTGCAGATTGTGTACGAGGAACGCGGGTTGACGCTGCGCGACATGACGTTTTCTGCCGCGCGCGACATGATAGAGATGCTGAAGCTGAAGGAGCGGCCGGATTATTTCCTAGACATGCTGGCAATGCCGCTTGAAAACCTGCATCAGAAATATCTTTCGGCCACCGAAGCGCGCGACATCATCTTCTATGGGTACCTGTATCAAGAGAAGAAGTGCTTCGGGCTTGATTACAACGACCTCATCGTGTTCACGCTGTATATCTTCGATGTGCACGAGGATATCAAGTTGAAGTGGCAGCAGCGTCTGGAATACATCATGATCGATGAGTTTCAGGATATCGATGCGTTGCAGTATCGGCTCATGGACGTGCTGCAGGGCTACCATAAGAACTTGTTCGTGGTGGGTGATCCCGACCAAACCATTTACACGTGGCGCGGCGCTGACGTGCGCTTTTTGCTTGATTTCGAAAAGAATTATCCGGGAACCCATACGGTGCTGATGCTGGAGAATTATCGCTCGGTGCCGCGGGTTCTGGCGGCATCGAACTCGCTGATCTCGAAGAACCGCATGCGCATCGCGAAGAATCTGGTTCCCATGCGCAAAACGTATGGCCCTACGGTGTGGCACCATGCGACGTCAAGCGAGCAGGAGGCCGCTTGGATCGCGCAAGGCGTTGAAGCGTTGCACGCAGAGGGCGTTGCGTATCGGGATATGGCCGTTTTGTATCGAGCGCACTATGCCTCGCGTTCGGTGGAGGAAGCATTTCTGAAGGCCCACATTCCCCATGCGGTCTTTAGCGGCGTGCCGTTTTTCGGCCGTCGGGAAATCAAGGACGCGCTTTGCTATTTACGGTTGATCGCTTTGCAGGATGACCTGGCATTCCAGCGCGTTGCGAATGTTCCCAGGCGCAATCTGGGTATGCGGCGCATGGCGTATCTTCGCCAGTATGCCGACGAGCATGCGTGCACGCTGTATCAAGCGCTCGAGCAGACGCTTGACGACGACATCTTCAAGCGCACGAAGGCGAAGCAGCTTGTTGCGCTCGTGCGAGACTTTCGCGCCTCAAGCGAGGGAAGGCCCGTTTCCGAAGTGCTGTCTTCGGTGCTTAACGTCAGCGGCTACGAGCAGATGCTGCGCACGGAAGGCAGCCAAGAGCGCTTGGACAACCTTGCGGAGCTGAAGCAGTCGGTGCACGAATTCGAAACGTCGTGTGGGGAAGAGGTGACGCTTGAGCATTACCTAAAACATGTGGCGTTGCTTACAAACGCCGATGCCGCCGATGGGTCGAAGGACAGCGTGAAGCTCATGACCATCCATGCCGCAAAGGGCTTGGAGTTTCGGCAGGTGTTTCTGTGCTCGCTTTCCGAAGGCGTTTTGCCTTCGCGGAAAACCCGCACTGCCGAAGCCATGGAAGAGGAGAGGCGGCTGGCGTTCGTGGCCTTTACCCGTGCGCAAGATGGTCTGTACCTTTCTGAAGCGGAGGGTTTCAACCACCAAGGGGCGGCGCGCTATCCCTCTCGCTTCCTGCTTGATATCGATCCTGCCGCCTTGGAGTTTTCCGATAAGCCCGCAGACGATAAGCTCGACGAGGCGCGCAACGCGTATGCTCTTACGGACAGATGGATTGCGGACATGGCGCAGCAAGCGTCGCATCCCGTGGGTTCGCGTGTAAGGCACAAAGCGTTCGGCGAAGGTAAGGTTTTGGGCATCGACGAGCAAAAACGGGCATACGTGATTGCATTTGACGGCCTTGAAACGCCGCGGAGCATCTCGTTTCGCGTGAAGTTGGAAACGGTGGGGTAGCACTACGTGAGCAAGCCAGAGGATTTTCAACAGTACAACCAGGCAAAGGGGTTTACGCCCGGCGGCGCCGGCGAGGACCCCGAACGCCCGATTGACCTTGCATCTGGGCGGCAAACGGGGCAAGGCTGCGCTGAAGCGGCGGGTGACGATGAGCCGTTCGAGCAGAAGCTTGCTCGTATCAAACGGGAACTCGATGCCGTACCTGCCCTGCCGGGCGTGTACCTGTGGAAGGACAAGGCGGGCCAGGTTATTTACGTTGGAAAAGCGAAGCAGCTTCGCGCGCGTATGCGCCAATACGTGAACTTCCAGGATGATCGCGCGAAGATTCCGCTGCTTGTCGATCAAATCAGCTCGTTCGAGTACATCGTGGTGGGCAACGAGCACGAATCGCTGGTGCTGGAGAAGAACCTCATCAACCAGTACGCCCCCTGGTTCAACGCAGACTTCAAGGACGACAAATCGTATCCGTTCATTGCGCTGACGAAAGGCGACGTGTTTCCCGCAATCAAGTACACGCGCGAAAAACATCGTGCTGATACGCGATATTTCGGGCCATATACCGATAGCCGAGCCGCTCGACGCATGGTCGACATCGCGCGCCGCGTCGTGCCGATTTGCGCTTCTAGCTGCGCCGACTGGCGTTCGCTGAAACGAAAGTTGGAAAAAGACCCGCTTGCCTGCATGACAAGCGATGTCCGCCCGTGCTTCGATGCGCATGTGGGGTTGGGGCCCGGCGCGTGCTGTGGTCACGTTACCCCTGAGCAGTACGCTGCCAACGTGAAGCGTGTCGAGCGATTTTTGTCGGGCCAGCATCGTGAGTTCGTCGAAGAGCTGGCTGAAGAGATGCAGCAAGCCGCCGCGGAACTCGATTTCGAGCGCGCTGGCCGCATCAAGGCGCGCATCGACACCATCAACGGCTTGTGCGACAAGCAGCACGCCGTCAGCTCGCGCAACTTGAATGCCGACGTCATCGGCTTCTATCGCGAAGAGACCATCGCTGGCGTGCACGTGCTTATGGTGCGCGAAGGTCGCATCATCAACAGCAACGAGTTCGTGCTCAACAGGGGCCTTGACGTACCCGACGAAGACTTGCTGCACATGTTCTTGCTGCGCTACTACGACACCACCACCTCCATACCTCATGAGGTGATCGTCCGCCGTCTGCCCGAGGACGTCGATGCTATGTGCGACTGGCTTACCGAAAAGCTTGCCAGCTCCCACGGTGCGAAGGTGCGGTTCGCTTCGCCCGAACGCGGCGAAAAGGCAGACCTGGTGACCATGGCCGAGCAAAACGCGAAGCACACGCTCATGCGCTATAAGGTTCGCACGAATTATGAGGACAAGCGCATCAACGATGCGCTGCTGCAGCTGGAGAGCGCCTTGGCGCTCGATGCGCCGCCTTTGCGCATCGAATGCTTCGACATCTCCACGAACCATGGAACGTATACCGTGGCTTCCATGGTGGTGTTCACGAACGGGCGACCTGACAAAAGCCAATACCGCAGGTTCAAGATCAAGGCGCAGCTTGACGAGGCCAATGACTTCCTGTCCATGCAGGAGGTGATGAGCCGCCGGTACTGCGCCGAGCGCATGGCTGATGAGCGATTCGGCAAAAAGCCCGACCTTATCATCCTCGATGGTGGTTTGCCCCAGCTCAATGCCGTTATCGAGCAGTTTGACCGCATGGGCGTTACCGACATCGCGCTGTGCGGCTTGGCGAAGCGCGACGAAGAGCTGTTCGTGCCGTGGCAGGACACCGGCCCAGTTGTGCTGCCAAGCGGAAGCGCAAGCTTGTACCTTGTAAAGCAGGTGCGCGACGAGGCGCACCGGTTCGCCATTACGTTCCATCGCGAGCTTCGCGGCAAAGGCATGACGGCAAGCATCCTTGACGAGGTCGCAGGGTTGGGCCCGGTTAGGAAAAAAGCGCTGCTCAAGCACTTCAAAAGTTTTAAAAACCTCAAGGCCGCAAGCCTGCGGGACATCTTAGATGCCAAGGTGGTGCCGGTTGAAGTGGCCAACGAACTGTATGCAGTGCTTCGGCAGTATAATAGCGAAGCGAAAAGCGAAGTTGTTGTCGGCGGGGAAGGAGAAGCATGATGGACGACCAGGCGAAAACGGACGACATGATGAAGAACATGCCCGAGCTGGTCATCGTCAGCGGCATGAGCGGTGCCGGTCGAACCGAGGCCATGCACGCGTTTGAGGATTTGGGCTATTTCTGCGTTGATAACCTGCCCAGCGCGCTTATCGGGAACCTGCTTGACTTGACGGGCATGCCCGGTCAGCCTGACAACCATCGGCGCATCGCCGTGGTCTGCGATGCGCGCAGCGGCGGCTTCTTCAAAAGCCTGATGGAAGAGCTGGGCAAGCTTAAAGCCGAGGGCATCGATTATCGCGTGCTGTTCCTTGACGCCGATGACGAAAAACTTATCGCCCGCTATAAATCAAGCCGCCGCCGTCATCCGCTGTGCACCGATGGCAGCTCCATTGCGCAGGGCATCGCTCGCGAACGCGAGATGCTCTACGGCTTGCGCAAGGGCGCGCATCACGTTATCAACACCACCGATATGCTGCCGCAGCAGTTGCGCAGCACCATACGTGCCCTGTTCGCGCCGGGCGAAGAACGGCAGGGGCTGCAGGTTACCGTGTACTCCTTCGGTTTCAAGCACGGCGCGCCCGTTGATGCTGACCTCGTCATGGACGTGCGTTTCTTGCCGAACCCTTACTACGATCCCGAGCTGCGTCCGCTCACCGGTCTTGACAAGCCGGTGCGTGACTTCGTGCTGTACCGTCCCGAGACGGAGGAGTTCCAGAAATGTTGGCGCGCGCTGCTTGATTGCGTCATGCCCGGCTACGTGGCGGAAGGCAAGCAGCAGCTTGCCATAGCCGTAGGGTGCACGGGTGGACAGCACCGCAGCGTGGCCCTAGCCGAGTCGACGGGTGATTATCTCAAGCAGAAGGGGTATCGCGTAAGCGTTGCGCATCGCGATTTGAAGCTGGCCGAAGGTGCCGACGGCTCCATCGTCAGCGCCCAGGGGGCGCGCTAAGGGGCCGATATGCAAGTAACGAACACACACCTGAATGATGGGGCGTTTCCGCACGACCCTTCTATGACCGAAGCGTTTGCTCCGCTCTACGCTGCAGATCCTGTTGTTCCCCAAACGGCGCACTTGCGTGCTGTCGTCATCGGTGGCGGCACGGGTGCGCCTGTTTCCATTCGTACGTTGCTGTCCATGGGCGTGGAAACGTCTGCCGTTGTGGCCATGGCCGATGATGGCGGATCGACGGGCATCCTGCGTGAGGAAGCGAACGTGACGCCTCCCGGCGACATCCGCAAATGCATCTGCGCCATGGCCGCCGATCCGGAAGATCCGCTTACGAAGGCGTTCAAGTATCGTTTTCCGTTTGCGGACAACCATACGCTTGGCAACCTCATGCTGTCTGCGTTAGAGGAGGCGACGGGCGCATTTCCCGAGGCGGTAAGCATCTGCGAGAAGCTGCTGCATGCGCGCGGGCACGTGTATCCTTCCACGCTCGACCGCGTGTCGCTGGTGGCGCGCACGCGCGATGGCCGCTATATCGAAGGGCAGGCGGTGGCGTGTCATTCGCGCACGGCCCTTGCTCACGTGCAGCTGCGCAGCGCTGGCAACATCGTAGCGTACCCACCTGCGCTTGAGGCAATCCGCAACGCGGACCTTATCGTATTGGGGCCGGGGAGCCTATTCACGTCCATTATCCCGAATCTGCTTGTCCCCGGCGTTATCGATGCTATTCGTCAGTCGCGCGGGGCCACGCTGTTCGTGTGCTCGCTTGCCGATATGCAGGGCGAGACGTGGGGGCTGACTGCGCGCGAGCATGTTGAGGCGCTTATGGAGCACGGCATGCGCGGCCTCCTGGACTACGTGCTTGTTCACAGCGCTGTGCCCATCAAGCCGGATTCCTCGGAAACGGGCGTGTTTCGCGCGGTGACGGGCGCCAACATCGGTGCAAGCCGCTTCGTTGTCGACGACGAAGCCGAGCAACGCCGCGTGCGCCCCGTGCGTATAGACTATGCCGACCTGCGGCTTATCCAAAGCAAGGGGCCGGTCGTGATCGCTCGCAACCTTGTCGACCCCGAGCATCCCACGTGGCACGATCCGTTTGCATTGCGCGAGGCATTCACGGGGGTGTTGCGTCTATGTCATTCACGGCGGAGGTAAAAGACGAGCTGGCGCGCGTTCCCGCGGTTTGCAGCCATTGCGACAAGGCGGTGCTTGCGGCGCTGGTGCGCATCGAAGGCACGCTGTTCGTTTCGGGGAAAAACCGCTATCGCGTGGAAATCGCCACGGATGCGCCGTCGGTTGCTCGTCAGGTCATCAAGCTGCTGCACGAACTGTACCAGCTGAAAACGAACTTGACGGTTCGCCGCAGCGTGCTGCATAAAACGCCGAATTACCTTATCGAGGCGCCTGCGCAGCCCAATCTTGCGCCGGCGTTGCTTGACATGGGCGTGCTCTCTCCTGAAGGCGGCCTGGTGCTCGGCATATCCGACCAGCTTGTTGCGAAGGATTGCTGCGCGGCGGCGTATTTGCGCGGCGCGTTTCTGGGCAGCGGTTTCGTGTCGGACCCGCGCGGCGATTTCCACTTCGAGATCATCGTGGAATCCGAAGAGCTTGCCGAAGGGCTTGTCGGCCTGATGGCGCGCAAGAACATCAAGGCGCGCATCATGCAGCGGCGCAACTCGTATATGGTGTACCTGAAAAGCGGTAGCGCCATCCTGGAGTTTTTGGCGCTTGTCGGAGCGCACCAAAGCGCGCTTGCCATGGAGAACGCGCGCGTTATCAAAAGCGTGCGCAACGACGTGAACCGGCAGACGAATGCCGAAATAGCCAACCAGGCGAAAACGTCGCGAGCGTCTATCGACCAGATTCGCGCTATCCGCATGGTGCTTGAGGCTCACGGCATGGAGAACCTGCCGCCCGCGCTGCAGGATTTTATCAAGCTGCGCGTTCGCTATCCCGATGCCACGCTCAAAGAGCTTGGCGAGCTTGCGAACCCGCCTTTGTCGAAGTCGGCCGTGTACCACCGCGTTCGGCGCATCGAGCAGATGGCCAAAGAGCTTGGATAGGCGCGTTTGCCGCCGCGCATCGCGCCGATTGCCCTACCGTCCACCTAATAACCGGCGCGTGAATTTGACATTGCGGTAGACTGAGTGTTTGTACGGCCCCAGAATTTGAGTATCTAATGAGAAGGAGATACGCAATGGCAATCAAAGTAGGCATCAACGGTTTCGGCCGCATCGGACGTTTGGCGTATCGCGCCATGGTCAAGGACCCCGCTATCGAGGTTGTGGCCGTCAACGATCTCGGCGACATCCCGACGATGGCTCACCTGCTGAAATATGACTCCGTCCACGGTCGAGCGTTCGACACGGTCGAGGTCACTGAAGACGGTTTCGTGGCAGATGGCCACGCGGTGAAGGTGCTGTGCGAGCGCGATCCCGAGAATCTGCCGTGGGGCGAGCTCGGCGTCGACGTCGTTGTTGAGTCCACGGGCATCTTCAAGACCGGCGAGCTTGCATCCAAGCACATCAAGGCCGGCGCTAAGAAGGTCGTCATCACCTGCCCCGCGAAGGGCGAGGACGTCACCATCGTCATGGGCGTCAACGACGATCAGTACGACAAGGAAAAGCACAACATCATCTCCAACGCTTCCTGCACCACGAACTGCCTGGCTCCTGTGGCCAAGGTGCTGCTTGAGAAGTTCGGCATCAAGCGTGGCTACATGAACACCATTCACTCCTACACGAACGACCAGAAGATTCTTGACCTTCCGCATAAGGACCTTCGTCGCGCTCGTGCAGCCGCCATGTCCATGATCCCCACCACCACGGGTGCCGCTCGTGCCGTGTCGCTCGTGCTGCCCGAGCTTGCGGGCAAGCTCGACGGCTTCGCCACGCGCGTTCCTACGCCCGACGGCTCCATGGTCGACCTGACGGTCGAGCTCGAGTGCGAGGTCACCATCGAAGAGATCAACGCTGCCATGAAGGAAGCCGCCGAAGGCGAGCTGACCGGCATCCTCGAGTACACCGAGGACCCGATCGTCTCCATCGATATCGTCGGCGACAACCACTCTTCCATCTTCGATAGCAAGCTGACCATGGTCATGGGCGGCAAGTCCAACCTCGTGAAGGTCGTATCCTGGTACGACAACGAGTGGGGCTACTCCAACCGCGTTAAGGACCTGGTAAAGATCCTGCTGTAGCATCAAGCCTGAACGGGGCGGCTTCGTGCCGCCCTTTTTCGTTGAAAGGAGCCTGAAATGGCCGATATCGCCTCTGTCGACGATCTTGACGCGCGCGGCAAGCGCGTGCTCGTACGCGTTGACTTCAACGTGCCGGTGTCCGACGGCGTCTGCACCGACGATACGCGCATCCGCGCGGCGCTTCCCACCATCAACAAGCTTGTCGATGGCGGCGCCCGCGTCATCCTTATGAGCCACCTTGGCCGTCCTTCCGGTGAGGGCTTCGAGGAAAAGTTCACGCTGCGACCGGCGGCATTGCGCCTGGCCGAGCTGCTGGGCAAGCCCGTGGCGTTTGCGTCCGATACCATCGGCGAAGATGCGCACGCGAAAGTTGCTGCGCTGCAAGATGGCCAGGTGCTGGTGCTTGAGAACCTGCGTTTCGACAAGCGCGAGAAGAAAAACGACCCTGCGTTCTGTGAAGAGCTGGCTTCGCTTGGCGATGCCTACGTCAACGACGCGTTCGGCACCGCGCACCGCGCTCACGCCTCCACGGCGGGCGTTGCTGCGCTTCTGCCCGCGTATGCCGGCTACCTTATGCAGCGAGAGGTCGGCACGCTTTCGGGCATGCTCGACAAGCCGCGCCGCCCGTTCGTCGCCATTTTGGGCGGTTCGAAGGTGTCGGACAAAATCAAGGTCATCGACGCGCTTTTGGAAAAATGCGACACGCTCATCATCGGCGGCGGCATGTGCTTCATATTCCTGCTGGCGCAAGGCAAGCAGGTGGGCACTTCCCTGAAAGAGGAAGACTGGGTCGAGCGTGCCGCGGCCATGCTGAAGACGGCCGAAGAGCGCGGCGTGAAGCTATTGCTTCCCGTTGATGTGGTGTGTGCCGACAAGTTTGCCGAGGACGCGCGCACGGAAACGGTTTCCGTTGATGCCATTCCGGCCGACATGATGGGTCTTGATATCGGCCCCGAAACGTCGAAGCTGTACGCCGATGCCATCGCCGAGGGCGCGACGGTGTTCTGGAACGGTCCCATGGGCGTGTTCGAGATGGACGCTTTCGCTGCTGGCACGAAAGCGGTTGCGCTTGCGGTTGCGGAAAACCAGCAGGCCGACACCATCATCGGCGGCGGCGATTCCGTTGCGGCCGTCAACAAGTTCGACCTGGCCGACCGCATGACGTTTATCTCCACCGGCGGCGGCGCCAGCATGGAGCTGGTGCAGGGCGAAGCGCTTCCCGGCGTGGAGGCTTTGAGGCGCTAACAGGGAAGGGGGCCGCGCGTCCCCTTCTTGCATTGTGGTGAACCCCGGGCGGCTGGCTATGTTGTGCCGCCGGTATCGTGAAAGGAGCAGTTCCATGGCTCGCAAACCGCTCATAGCGGGAAACTGGAAGATGAACAACACGTACGGCGAGGCCGTCGTGCTTGCGCAGGAGATCTCGAACAACTACAACAAGTCGTGGACAGGCAAAGTCGACGTGCTCGTATGCCCTCCGTACATCGACTTGAAGCCGGCTAAAACGGTATTCGAATTCGATCGCACGCCGGTGGAAATCGGTGCACAGAACGTGTACTGGGAGCCGAAGGGCGCGTTTACCGGTGAAATCTCCATCCCTATGCTCAAGGAAGTCGGCTGCACGTGCTCTATCGTGGGCCATTCGGAGCGCCGCGGGTACTTTGGCGAGACGAACGAAGAAGTCAACCGCAAGGTTCGCGCGCTGGTGGATGCGGGCATGTACGCCATCGTGTGCGTGGGCGAGTCGCTGGCGGTCCGCGACGCTGGCACCACCGAAGAGTTCGTGTGTGCTCAGGTTCGTGCCGCATTCGCCGGCATCGACGCGCAGGAGGCGCAGCGCTGCGTCGTGGCATACGAGCCTATCTGGGCTATCGGCACTGGTCGTACCGCTACCCCCGAGCAGGCTCAAGCGGTGTGCCACGCCATTCGCCAGACGCTTGCCGAGCTGTTCGGGGCGCAAGTGGCCGACGAGATGCGCATGCTGTACGGCGGCTCCATGAACGTCGGCAACGTTGAGATGCTTGTGGCGCAGCCCGATATCGACGGCGGCCTTATCGGCGGTGCAAGTCTGAAGGCCGACCAGTTCATCCAGCTTGTGAAAGCGTGCCTGTAATGGCCGCGAACGAAACGGTGCGCAACGCACTGACGCTGCCGGTGTGCCTCATCATCATGGACGGCTTGGGTCTTGCCGAGCCTGGCCCGGGCAACGCCGTGTCGTTGGCGAACACCCCTACGCTCGACCGCCTGTTCGAAACGTGCTCGTGGACGAAGCTTGCAGCTTCGGGCGAGGCGGTGGGCTTGCCGGCCGGGCAAATGGGCAACTCCGAAGTGGGGCACCTGAACATCGGCGCCGGCCGCGTGGTGCACCAGGAGCTCTCGCGCATCAACTTGGCGTGCCGTGATGGCTCCATCTGCGAAAACGAGGTCATCAACCAGGCCATCGAAGCTGCGAAGAAGCCGGGTGCGGCGCTGCACCTTATGGGCCTGTTGTCCGACGGCGGCGTGCACTCCAGCAACGAGCACCTGTTCGCGCTCATCCGCCATGCCGTGCGAAGCGGTGTGCCCGACGTGCGCGTGCATGCATTCATGGACGGCCGCGACGTTCCTCCTGCCAGCGGAAAAGACTACATGGCCGAGCTTGTCTCGTTCATCGAAAGCAACGGATTCGCAGATGTGGTGCACATCGCAAGCGTTTCGGGGCGCTATTACGCCATGGACCGCGATAAGCGCTGGGAGCGCGTGCAGAAAGCGTACGAAGCCGTGGCGGAAGGCTCGCCCCGATCTAGCGCGCCGGGCCCTGTTGAGGCCATGCAGGCTTCTTACGACGAAGGTGTCACGGATGAATTCGTCGTTCCCGTCGCTTTCGACGAGCGCGGCGTGCAGGAAGGCGATGCCGTCATCTTCTTCAACTTCAGGCCCGACCGCGCACGCGAGCTCACACGCGCAATCGTCGACGAGTCGTTTGACGGGTTCGACCGCGGTTCGCATCCGCGCGTGAACTTCGTCTGCTTGACGGAATACGATCCGGACATCGCCGCCCCCGTGGCATTCCCCAAGACATTCCCGGAAGATGTGCTGGCAGATGTGCTGGCCAAAGCGAACTTACGCCAGTACCACATCGCCGAAACTGAAAAGTACGCCCATGTCACGTTCTTCCTTAACGGCGGTAGGGAAGAGCCGAAAGTGGGCGAGCAGCGCAGCCTCATTCCCAGTCCGAAAGTTGCCACGTACGACTTGCAGCCCGAAATGAGCGAGCCTGCCGTTGCGCAGACGCTTGCGGACGCCATCGACAACGACGAGGCGGACGTCTACATCGTGAACTTCGCGAACCCCGACATGGTCGGCCACACCGGCGTCGTGCCGGCCGCCGTTGCGGCCGTCGAGGCCGTTGACGCGGGCGTTGCACGGGTGCTCGACGCCATCAAGCGCAAGGGTGGCGTTGCGTTTATCACGGCAGACCACGGTAATTGCGACAAGATGATTGCGGACGATGGTACGCCCCATACCGCTCATACCACGGCGCCTGTTCCGTTCATTTTGGTAGATGCCGCGCAAACCGGCCGTCATCTAGGCGACGAAGAGGGCGCTTTGTGCGATATCGCGCCGACGCTGCTCGATGTGATGGGACTTGCGGCCCCGCAGGCGATGACGGGCCGAAGCCTGCTCGCCTAGCTTGAGCTGCTGGATTAGTCTGAGCGGAGTATGTTCCGTTCGTGCATGCCCGCAGGGGTTCTTGCCCCCGCGGGCTGCTTTAGCTATACTTCAAGACTTGCATACGTAGTTTTCGAGTGAAAGTGGCAATACGTGAGTCCTCTTTTGATCATCCTCATCGCCTTGCTGGTTATTTCCGGCCTGGGCCTCATCATCTTCATTCTGCTGCATTCGGGCAAGGGCACGGGCATTTCCGACATGATCGCAAGCTCTGTGTACTCGTCTCAAACGGGCACCAGCATCGTTGAGAAGAACCTCGACCGTATCACCATCATCTTCGCAGTGGTGTTCCTGCTGTCGCTTATCGCGCTGATGATCGTGTATCCTTCGGGCTCCATTGCCACGCGCTAAATTTTTTTAAAATTGGGGCTTGGCAGACGGTAAACGTTCCGTTATAGTAAATGTCGTTGCTTTTCAAGCAATCTTTTGTCGGAGTGGTGGAACGGCAGACACGCAAGCTTGAGGTGCTTGTGCCCATTACTCGGGTGTGCGGGTTCAAATCCCGCCTCCGACACCAAATGTTCAGAGACGGCCGAGAAGTCGTCTCTTTTTTTGTATTACAAGAATATTCGCTATTGTTCAGAATCCGTTTCGGCGGCCTTTTGCATCGCTTGCTATTCGTTGCGCTTTATCCCGGCTGATAAGGCTGATGGTATCCATTCGACAATTTTTGCTTGTCTATAAAGCTGGAAGCATCCTGCGAATGTCGTTTCCCAATTGAGCGAATGAAGGAAGCGGGCGCCACGCGATAAGAGGCACGGTTGACGATCGCCTTGGTTGGATGTCGGTACTATATTTTGCGAAGGCCTTGTCAGCGATTCTTGCCTCCATCAAAGATGATGCTCGGAATGTCGGTGCCCCTTGCTTTCTGTGCCGAAATGACTCTGCTTTCGTTTGCTTTGAATAGCTATGCTGCATAGGAAACGAACGCTGACCTGGTATTTCTTGAAAATGTTGGTATCTGTTGCAAAAAAAGTTCCAACTTTTTCAAAAAAGGGGGTTGTCAGAATCTCTCATTCCGGTATTATATCTCCTTGCCGACGCGCCCGAGGCGCTGAAGCGAACCACTGGATGTGGGCGTTTAGCTCAGGGGGAGAGCGCTTCCCTGACACGGAAGAGGTCACAAGT
>ERZ1034984.774-NODE-774-length-34324-cov-27.665558_pt1 | contig 34324 bp, 25 predicted proteins | sample MGYA00520589_ERZ1034984 | MGnify/ENA primary metagenome ERZ1034984 (study PRJEB33766, sample SAMN09781790) | gut metagenome | biome: gut microbiome | host: Homo sapiens | place: Madagascar | study: EMG produced TPA metagenomics assembly of the PRJNA485056 data... | reverse complement strand
GTCAACTGATGTCCTTTACAACCTTTTCTTTGTAGGTGCGGACGGAATTTTCTCTTCCGGGGAGATAACATAGCACCCCGGGAAAAGTTTTGCAAATTGCCCCGGACCATCAATTCGTTTTCGATGAGAGCGGCAGGGAAACGGTGCTCCCGGCCAACCTTCCCTGCGGCAGGGGAATGCGGTAGCTCCGGGCGTTGCACCGCACTTTGAGCACCTCAAGTTTCCGCCCCGGATCGGCGGCATACAGCCGGTCGCCGCGCACCATCAGCAGACAGGGCTGTTCTGCCGTCAGCCGGGTACCGTCGGGAAACTCCGCCCAGCCCGGCCGGAAAAACGCCGCCATGACCACGCCGTCACAGGCAATCGCGTGAATGGAGCCGGAACTTGTTTTCAACAGAACCGCGTCGCAGGAACGCCCGACTGGAGTGACGGCATAGGCGTAACGGCCGTTCTCCGGACGGCGGCCGTGATCGAGGTAAAGAAAAAAGATTTTCCCGCGAACCGGTACGGCGGAGAGTGCGGCGGTCACCCGTTTCCAGTTCCCGGTGGCATCGCGGATTCCGGTCCGGATTTCCGCCCCCGGCGCAGAGAGAATCTTCCAGGAAAAACTGCCGTTGGAAACCGTTCCGGAATGCGGATCGCGTTTCAACGCCCCCGATGCCCGCTGCTGAGCCACCGCAGTGATCACCGGTGCATCGACCCGGCTGTGGATGCCGCTGCCGATGCACACCATGCCGTTGCCGGGGAAGAAATAACTCTTCCGGGCGGCAAGTTCGCCGTTATCGAACTCCATCGTACAGAATCCGGCCTTTCCGTCCGAGAGGCCGCCGACCCACTCCTTCCGGTTGCTCCAGCCGGGATTCCGGCAGAGGAGCGAAGAATCGTTCTGTACGGCGGTGACGCCGGGAATCTTCCGCCAGTCCCACAGGGCGCCGATCTCCTCCAGCTCTCCGCGGCGGCTCATCAGCATGGTCGCGCCGTGCCCGGTGAGGCGTCCGAGCAGATTTTCCGAATTGACGGTCTCACTGCCCCGGATCCGCCGGGAACTCATCTTGACCGAAGCGTAGAACTCCGGCGTGCGGAACACCAGAAAATCACTGTCGTAGAAGTACAGGCACCCGGAGAAACAGAACTCCTCCTCTTCCGAAAGCGCCCCCTCTCCCGTCACCTGCCGGAGCTGAACAGCAGTCTTGACACATGTCCGGTATTTCTGAAACGGAAGACGTTCCGTATTCTGACGGCCGCAGGCGCTGAAATCCATCTGCCGGTCGAAGAGCACCCAGCGGAGTCCGTTCCGGTAGTAGTTCTGCAGAACCGCCGCACGGTCCGGCGGGAAGGCATACGCGCTTCCGGAAAGAACCGAAAGCCAATGGACCATTTCCGTGAAATAAGCCAGCCCGTAGTTGCCGAACTGCAACTGAGCCCCGTGCTGATGAAAACTCCAGTCCGACTGGATTCCCTCCCGGCCCGGCGCCGCGAGACGGAGTTCACTCAAGATCTGTTTCCGCCCCTCCCGGACCAGTTCAGGGCGCTGGTACAACACCCCTTTGAGCAGATGAATTCCAGCCAGCCACACCTTGTTCTGCCCGGTCATTCCCGGCCGGGAACGGTCGAGAATCCCCCGGAACTTCTCCGGATATTCCGGCGGCAGATCGTCACCGAGCAGAAGCATGACACCAAGAAGCTGCTGCGGAGTTCCGATTTCCGAATGCCACCAGTTGGGACTCTGCGGATCCTGCGCCGCCCAGAAGTCGAGGCCGCGCAGAACGGCCGTCAGCAGTTCCCGGTTCCGGAAGAATTTCGATTCCGGCGCGGCATATGCGGCGGCGAGCAGGCGCAGGCGCGACAGGTGCTTTCGCGGGCTCCACGCCCCCCGCCCCTGATGCCGGTAATCGATTCCGGGCCAGGAACCGTCACCTCTCTGCTGTTTCAATTCCCGGCTCACCTGAGAGTCGTTGACCGATTGAATCGCCCCGGCGTTGTTCCGGTCGCGGATTTTCAGAAGTTCCGGATCCATGCTCCAGACGGAAAGCGCCAGTACAGCAAGAACGCAACTTGCGAAAATTTTCATAATCTTCATCCTTACGGCAGTGCTTTTTCCAGCAGCAGTCCCTGATACGAAAGCGGAATCACCACACGCCCCCGCCAGAAACTGACCGTGCCGGGAACGTCCGGAAACTTCCAGCGGCGCTCCGGAATCGGTCTGGCGGCCTCCGGATTGCTGAAGTCGTAGAGACGGACCTCACGATCGGCCCGATGGCTGAGCGCCACAATGGTTCCATCCACGGTGGGGACGCCGCTGATCCGTTCTCCGGCCGAATAACGCTTCCATTCCTGCGACGGACCAGGCTGATTCGGTTCGAGCAGGACATATCTGCCATGGTTGATCATCAGCAGTTTTCCGTTGAGCGCGGCGAGACCGTCCGCGTGGGTGTTCAACCGCTCGACCACCCGGTTGGCGAGAACCGGTTTTTCTCCGGAGAGGTCGTACCAGGCCAGCCCCCCGGAATGCCAGTTGTTCGCGATGTAACGGCCGCCGAGCAGCCGGTCGCAGAGCAGATCCCCGTAAAGCAGTCCAATCTGCCTGTGCTGAAACACCTTCTTCATCCGGGCCGGGTCGGAAACGTCCAGAAAGTAGAGCACTCCGGTGCGGGCGGAGACGACGGCGAACCGGCTCCCCTCCGGTTTCCAGATCAGCTGGGCGAGCGGACCGAATTGACAGCGCCCGAGCAGGGTCAGTCGGCCCGCCTCATCCGGCCGGTAGACGGCGACGCCCGCCGCGCCCTCGGCGGCATACAGGAGGCCGTCGGAATATTTGACATCATATGCCTCTGTCACCGGCAGGACAGCCACCGGCGAGATCCCCTTTTCGCTCAGCCGGACGGTGTGAATTCCGGCGGAACCGGCCGCCACCCAGGCCAGATCCCCGTGAATCGCCACTCCGCGGACCCTCCCGCCCGCATCGTAGGTGAAGAATCCGGGCACCGGCTTTGCCGGCAGCGGCGGCGGAATCACCGGCGGAACCGATTTTCTCTCCGGTTCACGCCGGAGCCGGGGAATCTCCGCCAGAAACAATCCGGTCCGGACACCGGAGAGATAGAGCACCCCGTCGACGGCGGCGACGCCGGAGACGGCGTCGGGCCGGGTTCCCCCCGCGGGCGAAGCGACCGGCGGCAGTTGAAGCTGCCCCGCCCCCTTCGGCTGGAGCGGGTCGGAGATATCCACCAGAAACACTCCGTTGTGAGAATCCGCCGCAACCGCGGTGTTACCGGAAAAGCGCACCGTCCAGAAATCGTTCCCCCGACTGAAAAACGGCGGGAAGGGAAAACTGGAAATCGTCCGCGGTTTCCGGATGTTCGAGATATCGATGAGATTGATCGAGTGACCGTTGTTCCGCCGGTTTTCCTTCGGACCGGTTTTCGCATGATGGCCGGTCGAGGCGAGGCAGAGATCGCCGCGCACCGCCACTCCATCGCCGTATCCGGTGAGCGGATGTGCCGCAATCTGCCGGGGAGCGCGCACATGGGAGACATCCAGAATGGTAATCCGCCCGGCGGCCCAGTCGCCGGCGAAAACCCGGCCGGAATCGTAGAACACGGACTGCGCCTCCGGCGTCTGGATCAGAGAGAGGAATCGGGGGTGCTCCGGGTCGGAAATATCCACACACTCCACCCCGTACTGGCGTTCCGCGACGAAGCAGACCGGCCCGGCGGCATCGACTCCGGTCGCCAGCTCCACCGTATCGAAGCGGGCAAGCTGTTCCGGAGCGGCCGGGTCGGCAATGTCGACCAGATACAGCCCGTGCGAACGCGCCGCGATGCAGGCGACGTTGCCGGAGAGCGCGATCTGGCGCCCTTCCGGAAACTTCCCGGTTTTACCGGTCAGCCGGGGAGCTTCCGGCGTGGAAGTATCGTAGATCCAGAGCATTTCATCGCCGAGTACGTACAGGAATTTCCCCCGGCTTACCATGCCGGTGGCGCGCGATGGTCCGTCATCGACCTTGCGGACCCGATACAGTGGACCGAACTTCGCGGCGTCCGGCGCGGCGACCGAGGTATCCTCCACCGGTGCGGCGGCAAGCAAGGCGCCGGCAACGGCGATTCCGGCGGAAAACAAGGTACGGCATCTCATTTCCGAAGCTCCCAGCTGTCGTTGAAATCGATATTGTTCTTCACGGAAAGGGTGGCGGCATGACCGTCGCTCCACACAAACGCGGCAGCACCGTTATGCAAATCGTATCCGGCCCGGTCCTTGACGTCGCTGGTTCCCCAGAGACGTGAACTGGCATAACGGGCAAAAACCCGTCCCCGTGCCGGATCGCCCCGGGTTCCCGAAAGAACCAGCTGTTTCTCATAGAGGATCACCCCCTTGCCGGTCAGGTTGGAGAGTTTTCTCTGCGCCCATTGACTGGAGGTGATCTGAAAAACCGGAGCGGGTCCGCGCGGAGAAGCCGCGTTGGTATTTTCGGCCGTACCGTGCTCCCGGGTCACTACATAATTGGAGAGGAAATTCACCGCCCCCTGCGGGATTGCCGTATTGGAACAGAACCAGATGCCGGAAGGTATCGGGAACCGCGTCCGCATCAGATTCTTATTGCCTTCCACACACTGGTTGACATAGGTGGTGTCGGTCAGATTGCCCGGGCAGTACTCATAGTCGTTCGCATACTGGAAGAAGAAGAGCGAAACCTGCTTCTGATTGCTGACGCATCGAATCATTTTCCCTTTGTCCCGCGCCTTGTTCAGCGCCGGAAGCAGCAGTGCCGCCAGAATGGCGATGATCGCAATCACGATCAGAAGTTCTATCAAAGTAAAATTACGCCGTCCCCGGACTCCGGCGGATGGAACCGGGATGAGCCCGGGTGTGTGCATCGTTCTGAGAGCATCTGTCATCGTTCAATACCTCCTATGATAACCTTCCACTTTGATACGGAAACATTCCGCATCCTGACGTTTCAATTCTTTTCCCCGTTCCCTGCACGGTATCCGGGAGTTCGAGCCCCGGGAGCAACCCGTTTTCCGGCCCCGCCGGCACCCGCCTCTCTCAGAAGATCGGCGTCAAAGCCCGGCAACTGGAATTAATGGCCAGATCCGCCTCGAACATGCGGTGCAGTGGCGGCGTCTCCGGTTTTTCCAGACGTTCCACGATGTGTTCCAGCGCCTGATGTCCCATCGTCGCCAGCGGCATGCGGATATGGCTGACGGGAAATCCGACATAGGGAATATCGCTCAGATCATCGAAACAGATCATCGAAAGATCCTCTGGAATCCGCAGTTTCGCCCGTTCGGCGGAAAGCAGGAAAGAGGAGAGAAGAGAAGCAAAGGTCAGAAATACCGCCGTCGGTCGATGCTGCAGCAGCATCTCGCTGATATCGGTTTTGTTTCCGGCGAAAAACACCAGCTCTTTCGGCGGAATCAAACCGTTGTCGGAAAATGCGCGCCGCCATCCTTTTTTCCGCTGTTGACTCGCATAGTTGTTGGAGGAGAGAGCCAGGCAGGCAATTCTCCGGTGACCGATGCGCAGCAGATATTCAACCGCGCGCTTCGCCTCCTGAACATAGTCGACCGACAGGCAGGAAAATCCCGGATTCGCCGGACGACGGTTGATGAAGCAGACCGGCTTCTCCCAGTCGCGGAACTCCTCCACCGCCTCCAGTTCCTTCGGATGCTGCAGAATCAACGCATCAGGCGCATCCGCCCGGCGAAGCTCCGGCTTCCAGTAATCGTTGTAGAGCAGAGTGACATTCCGCCCCTCCGCGGCCTCCTGGATTCCCTGCAGAATCCGGTCCCGGTAGCTCCGGGCGGAATAGAACGGCAGCCGGTCGACACCGATCCGCCACACGTTCCGGCCGGCGGGTTCCGGCCTCTCCGCCCCGAGCACTTCCCAGCCGACTCCGGCCCGGCTGTCAAGGCGCCCCTCCTCCGCCAGCAGACGCAGCACCTTGCGTATCGTCATCCGGCTGACGCCGTAGCGTTTCACCAACTCATTCTCGGAAGGAAGCCGGTCCCCCGGAACAATGACTCCCCCCTCGATCTGCCGCAGCAGATCCGCATAGACAACGTTGTATGCTAATTTGGGCATTCTTTTAATACCTGTATAAATAATTTCTATATAAATATAATATGATTTAAAGAAAAGTCAATACTTGTATAAAAAAATTTTTCTCTTTTCCACCGGTGAAATGTACCGTAGCAACAGAGAACAATCCGTCGTCACGAATTCCGGCTTGTTTGTTCGTTGCGTTCACAGTATAGTTTTCTCGACCCGGCTTTCCGGCCGGCATTTTCAGCAGAGAGAAATTCCCGGCGAACCGGTTCGACGCGTTGCCGGATCGATGAGATGAAGATAAACGTCCCCGGATCAGATTTTCTTCCCGGGGAAACAGGAATGCAATGGATCACAAACCCTCACGGCCGCCGTCTTTCAGAACCGGTCGACAGCCGGAAAACTCTATGCCTGACGAAATTGATTGGGCGACACTCCGACCAGAGCCTTGAACCGGCGGCTGAAGTGATAGACATCTTCATAACCGAGATGTTTTGCGATTTGCCCCAATGACCAGTCACAGGAGTGAAGCAGCTCCGTCTCCAATTTCCGCCACCGCTTCTCGGAAGTGATGGGCGTCTCTCCGGTCGAATACCTGACCCGGCTGCGGCTGAAAATGGCGGCTCCGCTGTTTATGATGCCGGAGAACATCACCAGTATCGCATTCCGGGTGGGATTTGAAGACAGCAACTATTTTGCACGCCAGTTCCGGAAATATGCCGGGCTGACTCCGACGGAATTTCGCAACCGGCTCAACAACGGTGAAATCACGCTGCAGGAGCTGGACAGCCGCCTCTTCAACCACCTGGGGCGGCAGAATGTCTGAAAACGCTGGAGAACACGGCGCTGCGCCGCTCCCGCGGGGCGCCTCCGGCGAAGCGAAACGCCCCATTGAACTTGTTCAGTCGGTCGGCGGGGGCGTGTAGCGTTCGGCTCCGCCGAGCTGTTTCCAGCGGACGTAGACGAAGAGCAGCGCCGCCGTCGCCCCGACCGTGAAAATCGTGTCCCACACGAAGATGAACCGGTAGCCGAAACGGTCGATCGCGACGCCGCCGAAGTAGTTCGCGAAGATCAGCAGCACGCTGTTCATCATCGCGTTCGCGCTGCTGAACTGGCCGAATTTGTCCGGCGGAAAAAGCTCGATGAACACCGGCCCGTTGCTGACGAACTGCACCGCGTACACCACCGAAATCGCGATCCCGACCACGAAGAACGACGCATAATCCGTCACGTAGAAGTATCCCCACACGTTCGCGGCGATCACGATCACGCCGCTCGCGACGAAAACCCGCAGCGGATGGAGCCTGTCCATCAGATAACCGGTCAGCACCACCACTCCCGCCGAAACCACCGCGCCGACCGCCATCACCTTGCCGAACTGTCCTGCCGTCATCTGCAGCTCCTTGGTCGCGAACAACAGATTGAAGGTTCCCCGGCACACTGTCGACGCGTTGTTCAGCGCCGTCCCCAGAAACAGAAACGTGAAAAACCAGTGGCGGTAGCACTGCCGGAAGTAGATGCCGATCCACTCCGCCAGCCGTTTCGCAACCGGCAGCCCCTGCCGCTGCACCGCCTTCGGCGGCGGGTATTCCCCCTCCTTCACAAAGAAGCACATCAGCATGAAGCAGACCAGATAGAGCAGCCCGATTCCGGTAAAGACCGCCGGCGCGTAGTCCACGATGTACGGCATCACGAAGAAGTTGAACAGAAAGCCGCCCGCGGTCCCGGCCAGGTTCAGTCCCGCCATGAACCGCCCGATGAATTGATGCGGAATCACATCCGCGAAGATGTAGTAGTAGATCGACCCGACGATCAGGTTGAAGAACTGGAACACCACCGAGAATACGCAGACCAGCGCGATGCCCAGCGTGCCGATCTCCATGCCCGGAAAGAAGTGCGCGTGCACATATCCGGTGATCGGCGTGATCCAGCCGATCAGGATCAGGAACAGCGTCACGAACGGCGTCGCGAACACCAAATACGGAATCCGCCTGCCCCACCGCGTCCGGGTCCGGTCGCTGGCCGTGGAGAGGATCGGATTCATCACGAAGTTCATCGCCGCCGGGATGCTGCCGACCACCAGCCCGATCAGCGCGCCGGAAGCGCCGAAGCGTTCCAGCGTCAGCGGCAGCAGCGTCGGCACCAGGCTCCCCAGCATCCCGAAGATATTGCCGCCGAGGATCACCCACGCCGACACCACGAACACTTCAAACAGGGAATAGCGCAGCGTGCCGACCGTATACGGCCGCTTCGGATCGGCGGGCGGCCGGGTTTCGGCGGCCGCCTCCGCTGTCAGGATCGCGTCGTCCATCGCGTCACTTCCGGTCCAGTTCGACGATGTCGCAGGCGATGTCGTTCCCCTCGAACCGGAATTCGCCCGGAGCGGCCTGCTCCGTATTGCCGAAACGGCTCCGGAACGTCAGGTTCTCCGGCAGCTTCACCCGCACCGTGCCGGAAGTCCGGCCGGGACCGACTCCGGCCAGCAGCAGCCGGTAGTTTCCGGCGCCGTCGGTGAAGCAGCGCACCCGGAATTTGCCCTCGGACTTCACGGTTTCGGCCACAGGGCCGTCCTGCTCCGCCATCAGGAAGGGTTCGAGCTTTTTCAGCTCTCCGGCGGCCATGCAGGCGTTCCGCCACCGTTTTTCCGCCAGTTCCGGCGAAGCCTCGCTCCCGGCCGGGCCGCGCGGAAAGTCGAAGTAGCTGTAGAATATGAATCCCTTGCCGCCGTGGATCGCCTGCACCAGCGCCAGCGCCAGCATCTCCTTGCCGGTCGGATCGCGGTAGTCCGCCGCCTTGTCCGTCGGGGCGTAAATATTCAGGTTGTGCGCCTGCGGCACGTTCCAGGTCGGCACCCCGGTCGCCTCGGCCAGCCCCATCAGCCGGTCGATCGAGGTCATGTGGTGGTCGTACCCCTCCGAAATCCGCGAGATCGGGTACTGGTCGCCTCCAAAGATGTCCAGCATCGGCAGATAGTCCTCCACATTGGGCTGGTAGAAGACCGCCCAGGTCGGATGGTCGGGGTCGAGCCGGTTCACCAGCTCGCGCCGCCTTGTCATGATCTCCACCCAGTCCACCATCTTCTCGTCGCAGGTGTACCACGCCAGCAGCGCGGGATGGCGGCGGAAGGCTTCGACATACCGCTTCGCGGTTTCGTCCGCGCCCTTCAGGCCGCGGTAGGAGTAGTCGTCCGGCCCGAGCGGGTTGGAGCGGTAGACGTCCTTGATCGAAAAGAGGATCTTAAGGCCGTTCGCATGCAGCTCGTCCAGCGCCAACTTCACCTGTTCGAGCGGCAACCCGTCGCCGGAGGCCTCGCCGTCCGGCGCGAGGTGCATGCTGCCGTAGGGCATCACGCAGTTGAAGGGGCTTGCCGCGATGCGCTCCACATCCTTCCGCTTCAGCACGCCGGTGTAGAGGCCGAGCGGCATATAGGGTTTGCCGTCCACGATCGCCCTGCCCCGCGCGTCGATCACACAGTTGCCGGGCAGCGTTTTGCCGAACCGTCTGCGGATCTTCACCGGGCTTTTCTTCTCCGCCAGAATCAGGCGGTTGGCCGGGTCGAGCAGCCGCGCGGTCAGCATCCCCTCCCCTTCCGGCAGGGCGGGCAGTTCCGTTTCGGCAACCTGCCCTTTCACCGGCACGGTGCGCTCCACAGTGCGTCCGGCGGTTTCAAGTTTGAACTCCACCGCCTGTTCCGGCGACAGCTTCACTCTCTCCGGCAGCCGGAAATTTCCCTTGAGGCGCGAGAAGAAGCGCAGCACGCCGCCGTCCGCGTCGATCAGGTTGTGGGTCGGGTAGACCTGCTGAAACTTCCACTGCGGCCCCAGTTCCTCCACGAACACGTGGTCGAACCACACTTTGCCGGTCGCGCCGCGCGGCATCAGCAGATGGATCACGAAAGAGCAATCCTTTTCCGCCGGAGCGACGGCGATGTTGTACTCCATCGGCGTCCAGCCGCACTCCTTGTCGGCGCTGGTCGGGCACTCCACGTTGCGCAGCCATTTGCCCTGCGCGTCGTAAAGTTCGACGATGATCGAAGCGCCGCCGCCCCTGACCCCTTCATTGCGGAACACGCCGCCGAACCGGTAGGCGCCGCCCGCCTTCAGCGGCAGCGAACGGCTGACCAGCGTGTACTTCGCCGGATCGGTACGCTCATAGCAGAGCGCCGGACTGCCGTTGACCCCGGCGTTGGGCACCACCCGGATCGCCTTGCCGTCGATCCCCTTCCAGCCGTTCGCGCCGGAGGGAAACTCGCCGTCGGCCAGCACGAATCCGGCGCTGTGTCCGGCCTGGCCGCTCAGATCGCGCCATTCCCCGGCCGGAGCCGCTCCCGCCGCGACGGCGAGCATCATCATGATTGCAGAGCAAAAAAAGTGTTTCATCAGATCAGAATTCCTTAGACCGGGTTTATTTGTAGTAGAAGTTGCCGTCCCACTGCTGCGGGCCGCGGAGGTATTGATCCTTGTTGGCCATCAGCTCCGTGCGCGACATGTTTCTGGCGCTGCCGTCGAGCAGCCCGACATTCACCGAAACCCCGCCGTGGCGGGCCGCCATCGGATACCAGCCGCTGACCGGGAAGCCGGGGATGTAGAACTCACCTTCGCTGGAAGCGCCCGGCACGAAAAATTCCCCGTTGCAATGGTTGTTGGCCGCTGCCGGCGCGGTGTCCGCGAAGTAAAGCGGCAGCCCCTTTCCCTCCTTGCGCACGAAATTCATGATTCGCGACAGCTTTTGCGGGCAGCCGTTGTCGCCGCCTGCCTTCCACTGCAAGCCGAAAGTGGACATATTCAGGCCGATCGCGATGCTGTTCTGATCCGGGTACATCGGGTCGGAATCCCACCACGCCGCCTTCGGTTCCGACGGACACAGAAAGGATTTGAAGCCGAAACCGTAGGCGACGTTCAGATAGATCGACCAGCTGACGGTCTCCCCGGCCTTCAGCCCATTCCGGTCCCCCGGCATCGACGTCACCTTGCCGAGGCAGTAGTCGTCGTTGTCCGCCTGGTACATCGTCGCGGGCATGAAAATCTGCTTGATGTTGCTCAGGCATGAAATCGCCTGCGCCTTCTCCCGCGCCTTGTTCAGCGCCGGCAGCAGCATCGACGCCAGGATCGCGATGATCGCTATCACCACGAGCAGCTCAATCAACGTGAACTGCCTTATGCACCTGTCCGCGGGAAATGGCGGACACAGGGGACGGGATTTGCGGCCGGCGGGAAGAAGGCAGGATGTAACGTTTCTTTTCATGTGTACGGATTCCTTCTGTTTAGGGTGATATTGTATTATTTCATCCGGATTCAATTTCATTTTTTTCAGCGGGCGCGGGGCCCGTCGGTCCTGACGATGAACTCCTGTGCCGGAACCACGATCGAGCGGTAGAAATCCGGGTTCGGCGCGAGGTGGATCTCCGACATCAGCTTCACGATCGCCCGGAATTCACAACTGAGCGGATGTGTGACCGCGTTGCAGAAAAACCGCTCCTTGAATTCAGGCACGTTGCTCAGGAAATTGTCGTAACTGATCAGCTGCACGTCGCGTCCCGGCTTCAGCCCGTGTTCGTACAACACATCCAGCACTCCGACCGTCAGGTGATCGGAGAGTGAAAAGATCGCGGTGTCGCACTTGAACTCCTTCAGGAACAGCTTGCCGTACTCCCGGCCGCACAGCACCGGCAAATGGAAGAAATACTCCTCCGGCACCGGGAACGCCAGATTGGCGCTGCCGAATCCGCACTGGTCCGCCATTTCGCACAGCGCCGTATAGCGGTGCTGCGACGTGGAGAGCGTCGGCACCCCGACCACCAGCGCCTTGCGGAAGCCCATCTTCATCAGATGCTCGAGCGCCTTCCTCATTCCGGGGCGGTAATCGAAAAACACCTGATGCCACGGCCCGAACACGAATTCGTCGTCGCCGAACAGGATCACCTCGCCGGGGAAGTTGCGCAGCACCTGCTCCGCCACCAGCCGGTAGCCGGCTTCGGCGATGATGTAGTCGAAGCGGCTCAGCTCCATTCCGAGCAATGGACAGTTTTCGACATTCGGCATCTGTTCGCTGTGGAACTCCACCGCCAGCCCCGCGTCCTCCAGAATCTGCTTGAGCAGCAGCCGCGAATTCTGGCACAGGATATTGTTGAAGGACGGGATTTCGACGTTCAGCGATTCAAAATAGAAAAAACCGATCCGGCTGTGCGGCGGCAATCCCATGTTGCCGCGCACGAAACTGCCGGAGCCGCGCACCCGGCGGATCAGCTTCCGGTCGGCCAGATGCTGCAGCGCCCGGTGGACGGTTTTCTCCGAAACCCGGTAGCGGGAGGCGAGTTCCGCCGTACAGGGCAACTCCACGCCCGCCGCCAGCTGGCTGCCGACGATATTGGCTTCCAGCGCCTTCACGATATCCTGGCATTTATACTTGCGCCCGGTTTCCCCGGTGATTTTCTCGATGGTTTCCATTTGCCGCTTCCGTTTTGTCTGTGATCTGTGGCACGCTATAAGTATGGGCCATTTTTGTCCGAAAGTCAAGTGCAAAGGACACCGTATTCTTCAGGCAATGGACAATCTCGGAAAACTTATGGACATTTTTCCTGCTACGATCGGACACATCCGAAACGCCGGCCGCCATGCCGCATTGTTCAAAATCCGGTTCAAATTTTCCGATTCCGTGAAAATCGCTCCGCCCTCCCCTTGCCATAACCCGAAATCTGAACCATAATATAAACGTAAATCGGAACAACACAGGTAAAATATGAACTATCACAGCAAAACCAACCGCCTGACCGAGGTTTTCATCTGCGACCTCGCCGCCGACCGCTTCAACGGCGAGGAGTACCTGCCGTCGGAACAGCGGCTGGCGGAACAGTACCGGGCCAGCCGCAACACCATCCGCCGGATGCTCGACGCCCTGATCTCCGACGGCACGCTGCTGCGCGACGAAAACCGCCGCGTGCGGATCAATCCGCTTCAGGTACTGCACACAACAGCCCCGGATTACCGGAAGCTGACTTTCGCGTGGGCTTACGCCGCTTATCCGGACCCGATGATCTCCAACGTCACCGCAGGCATTCAGGATTATACCACCGAACAGCACCTGAACCTGCAATTCGTCACCAGTCAGGAAAGCCATGAATCGGTTCTTGACGCCCTCGCCCATGCGTCCGGGCTCGGTCTTGACGGAGTGCTGCTTCTCAGCTATCCGCAGGAGCGTTACGACACCGTTGCAGACCGGTTGCTGGATTCCGGCATTCCGGTAGTGACGGTGGGGCCGGCCGGGCAATCGCGCGCAAGTTCGCTCACCGGAGACGATTTCGGCGGCGTATTCACCGCACTCAGCCAACTGATCGAAAAATATGACCGTCCGGTGTACTTTATCGCCGCACCGGCCTCCCCCGGCGACCTTGAACATAATGACCGTTATCTGGCTTATATACAGGCGATGAAAAACGCCGGTTTCGAAGAACTTATCTCGGACCATACCTGCCTGATCTGCAACGGCGATGCCCCGAAATACTGGCCGATGGACCAGAAACTTTTCCGTGCCGCTTATCAGTTCACTCCCCACCTGAACCGGATGAAGCTGCCGGCCTCAGTTTTCTGCGCCGGCGATTATATCGCCCATCGCCTTTATCTGGCTGCCCGTGAAGCCGGCCTGCAGATCGGCCGCGACCTCGCGGTGATCGGCTTCGACGACCTGCCATTCGCGCGGCGGCTTTCGCCGCCCCTTTCCACGATCCGGGTCGATACCCGGCGGCTCGGTTACCTGGCGGCGCAGCTGCTGCACCGCTCGGCTACCGAAGGCTTCACTTCACCCGTCCACCTGAAAGTTCCCGCGGAGTTCATTGAACGAGAATCCCTGTAAACACGAAGGAGAATTCCATGAAAAGTAAATTCACATTAATCGAACTTTTAGTAGTAATAGCAATCATTGCGATTCTTGCCGCAATGCTGCTGCCGGCCCTGAACCAGGCTCGGGCCAAAACGCATGAAATCAAATGCATCGGCAATGAAAAACAGATATTTACCGCATTGTCGCTGTATGTCAATGATTTCAATGACCGGCTGCCTCCTCATTTCACGTCAGTGATCGGCAGCGGCGGAGAGATCCGTTCCCTTTCGGAGGGAGGCGGTCTCGCCTATCCGAATATCGGCCTCGGCCTTCTCGCCGCAGGCGGCTACTGCGGAGGAGGAGCGGACTATACCAGACGCGTCATGGATGGAATGACTCCCAGGCCCAAGATTTTCAAGTGCCCGTCCAATCCTCAGGAGGGATGGCTGCAAAACATCAACTTTGCCGATTATCCCTACGCCCGCGATTCATCCGACATCACCTGCCAGATTCCCAGCTTCAACAAACCTTTCAGCCGCCTGAAAGGAGAAGTGCTTTCTTATTGCGTGACGGGAGAGGTCCTGCTGCGCAACGGGGTTGAAGGCAAATACCTCGGGACGCTTCCCCTGCACAACCGCGGCATCACAGTTGCACGCGCCAACGGTTCCTGCGGCCGCGTGGCGCTCGATGTATATCGCAGCGGCAGCAATCTCGAAGCACGCCTGAAACTGATTGATCAGATGAACTGAATAACAGAAGGTCAGATATGAAGATGAAAAGAGTGCTGGCGGCAATGGCTTTTTTCTGCCTTTCCGCAGGATTGGCGGCCGATATCGTGCGCAACGGATCGTTTGAAACATTCGGCGGCAACGGTGTGCCCGCCGAGTGGAATTTCCGGCTCAACAACAATGCTCCCGTAACCGTTTCTCCGGCGACTCCCGGAATTGAAGGCGAGAAAAGCCTGCGTATCGTCAGCCGCCTGGCGGAAAAGCGGCCGAACGTCTTCGGTGTCCTGACCCAGATAGTCAAGCTCAAGCCGGACACCGATTATACCTTGACCTTCATGGCCCGCGGGCAGGAGGTGAACCATGTATCCTGGGCCATCGGAAAAGGCTGGACAATCCGTCACACGGTAACCGGAGTGACGAATGAATGGGCAGAGCACACGTTCTCATTCCGGGTTCCCGCCGATCGGATGGAAGGAGCGGATAACTGCGGACTCCGATTGATCGTCGAAGGGCGCTGTACGGAATTGGACCTCGATGATGTCCGTATCGTTCCCAGAAGCAAAGATGCGGTCGGCAACGGTTCGTTTGAAGGGAAACCGGGTGAAATCCCGAAAGGCTGGTCGTTCCGGGTTTCCGGCAACGCACAGGCAACCGCGACGGTCGACAATTCCGCGGCTTCCGCCGGAAGAAGTTCGCTTCGGCTCGTCAACCGGACACCGCGCAACGCGAATGTCTATGGCGCCCTCTCACAGACCGTCCGACTTTTCCCCGGTATCGATTATGTGATGCGGGTACGCGCCAAAGGCGAAGGTTCCAGAGTCAATATCGCGGTCGGAGTCAAATGGCTCCATCGGCTCGACATCACCGCTCCCGGCCCTGAATGGCGGGACTATGAGCTGCAATTCAGACTGAATGCCGATGAAGTCGACAAAAACAGCAATGCCCCGCTTGTGATCATCACGGAAAATATCACCCCGGGCGTCTGGCTCGACGAACTTTCCATTACTCCGCGGGAAGCCTGGAATCTTCCGCCTGCCGCCTGGCAGGAAAACCGCGTCACGCTGGTCGGTCCGTTACGGCAAAAGTTCGATACCATCCGGAAGATTCCGAAAGGCACGCCGACCCTGAAACTGCCGCTCTCCGCGGAAAATGCAGCCGGCGCCACGCCGGAGGTCAAGGATTTTTCTGCGGAAACCGCCCTGCTGTTCGATGCCGACGGGCTGGTGTTTCTGGCGGATGTAACCGATGACATCGCACGTCCCGGCCACGGAGCAACCATGTGGAAAAACGACAGTCTCCAACTGCGAATCGACCGTGCCGCCCTCCGGCGTCCCGCTGCCGCGGAAAGCGATCTGGAGATCGGCTTCAGCGTCGACGGCTCCGGCAAGGTACGCAACTGGTGCTGGGACGCCGGCGACGAACCCCATGCCGGAAAGGAACTGCCGCCGGAACTGGTCCGGGCCCATGGCTTCCGGACGGCCGGCGGCTATTTTCTGGCTGCTCATTTAAGCTGGAGGCTTCTCGGGGATTTGCATAAAACCGGTAAATTCGGCTTCAGCATCGTCGCCAACGATTCGGATGCGCCGGCGCATCGCAACGTCTGCTTTTTAACTCCCGGCGTACATGACGCCAAATACTCCGACCGGTATATGCAGGCTCTGCTGGACGCGGGGGAACCGGTTTTCTGGGCGGCAGTGCCGCCGACGCCGTCTTCGAAAGAGCTGACGGGAACGCTGCTGCTCTCCGGCACGGCCGGCGATGTGCGCTTTTCCGTGGAATTCACCGACGCCGCCGGTAAAAAGACGCTTCGCGACATCGCAACGGTGCCGGGAGTGGTTCCGGGGGAACTCGTTCGGCTTCCCTTTTCGCTTTCCATCGATGCGCTTGCCAAAGGGAACTACACCGCCGAGTTCCGGATAAACGGCGAAAGCGCCGGAAAAATCACCTGCGTCAAAGCCGATCTGTACAGCCGACAGCTTGAAGCCGTCAATACGCTTTGCGGAGAACTGGAACGCCTCAAAGCCGCATGTGACGGCATTCAATCGGAATATCTTGATGTGCCGCTGGACATCCTCGGCCGGCATCTTCCCCGGCTGCAAAAACGGCTGGCGGAAGCCGCAACCGACGACGAAAAGAAATACTATGCCGAACAGGCGGCAATGACCCGGCAGGATATCACGGATGCGCTTGCGGATCTGAAGAAACGCCTGAAACAGCTCCGGTCCGGCGGCAAACTGCCCGAAGCCCGAAAATTTCATTCCGGCACCGTCACACTCGAAAACGGCTGGCCCGTCGCCACGGTCGCCGATGAAAGCGGCAAGGCGTTCCGGCAGCCGGTTGTCTTCACCGGCTACGGCCATTTCACCGACATCGACCGCGATATCGCGTTTTTTCAAAAACAGGGAGCCAATGTGGTGCAAATTGAAATCGGTCCGCGCGCCCTTTTCCCCCGGGAGGGAAAAACGACTGAGTTCGAACCCGATTTCACCATTGTCGACTCCCGGCTTCTCCCGCTGTTGAAAAAGGCGCATGAAAATAATGTGAAGATTGCCTTGCTGATTTCGCCGCACTATCATCCGGAGTGGCTGTTGAAGAAATATCCGGAACTGGTTTCCTCCGCCGGTTTTCTCAAATACGAAGTGACTCATCCCAAAGCCCGCCAGATGCTTCAGGCATATATTGCGGCACTGCTTGGCCGTTTGAAAACAAGTCCCCATGCGGATGCATTGCACAGCATCTGCCTTGCCAACGAACCCGTTTACACCGGCTGTACTCCGGGCAATCCTTATTCAGCGGCGGAATTCGGAAAATACATGGAGCGGAAGTATGGTCCGGTTGCAAAATTCAATGAGATAACCAATCTGAATTTCAACAATTATCATGAAGTTGCCGAAGCCGCTTTCCGCAATGCTCCGGTTGCATGTTATGAATTCTACACCTTCGCCCGCGAAACCTTCGCCGGCTGGCACCGGATGCTGGCCGAAGCCGTGAAGAAAGCATGGCCGGAGATGCCGGTTCATACCAAAATCATGGTCTTCAGTTCCCCGTTTGAATATGTAGCCGGAGTCGACCCGGAACTGATGGCGGAATTCAGCGATTACAACGGCAACGACAACTACTTCTATCGGCGCGGCCCTTATATCGCCGACTGGAATGTAACGGCAATGACGCATGAAATGCAGATTTCCGCCAAACCGGTTTCGATCGCCAATACTGAGAATCACATCGTTCCGGACCGTGAGACCCGGCCGGTTTCAAACGACCATATTTATACGGCGCTCTTCCAGCAGTTCGTGACCGGTGCAAGCACACTGGTCACCTGGGTATGGGTTGACTTCGACTACAGTGCCGCCAGGCAGAATCCCAGAAGTGATTTCGCAGGCAATATCCGCCTGCGCCCCGGCAATCTTGTCGCGCACGCCCTGGCCGGGCTCGACGGGATGCGCCTTGCGCCGGAGTTACGCAAGTTCTTCGATTACAAGCCGGAAGCCGCCATTCTCTACTCTCCGACTTCTCTGATTTTTGCGCCGGACACATACCGGAGGGAAGTCGACGCGCTCTACACGCAGCTCTGTTTCACCGGCTACCGGGTGCGGTTTCTCTCCGAACGCCGGCTGGCGCGCGGCGAATCCGGCGGCGTAAAGCTCCTGTTCGCCGTCGGCGCGAAAAACATCACCCGGGAAGCCTTCGACGGGCTGAAACGCTTCGCCGCCTCGGGCGGACGGATCGCCCGCGATGCCGAAAGCCTGACGCACGACCAGTACAACAATCCCCTGCCGGTTCTCCCCGACACCGAAAAAGCGGCGACTTTCACCCCGGAGCAGCTCCTCGCCCAGCTTCACCGTCACATTGCGCCACTGCCGGTTTCGCTCGCAGGAAACCGCGAAGGCATCTTTTTCCGCGCCGTGCCGGACGGCAAGGGGAACTGGCTGGTCAACCTGGTCAACTACAATTTCGAGCCGCGCCCGGTCCGGCTCGAAGGGAACGGCTCCTGGACCGACCTGATCGGCGAACGCCCCTTCCATCCCCGCTTCACGCTCGCGCCGCTGAAGCCGCAGCTCCTGCGCTTCACCCCGGCTGAATAAACAGTCCAGAAAAAACCGCCCCGGAGGAAGTTCTCCTCCGGGGCGGCTCGATCTATGAGCAGGGAACGAACTACTTCGATTCCAACAGCTTGTTCACTCCGGCCAGCTTCACGCAGACGCAGAACAGCTCCATCGCCTTCTGCAGTTCTTCGCAGGTCGGATAGGTCGGCGCAATGCGGATGTTCCGGTCGCGCGGGTCCTTCTTATACGGGAACGCCGCGCCCGCGCCGGTCAGCTTCACGCCGGCCTGCTGCGCCAGCGCAACCACCGCTTTCGCACAGCCGTCCGGGACATCGACCGACACGAAATAGCCGCCGAGCGGCTTCGTCCAGCAGGCGAGGCCGGTTCCGGCCAGCTCCCGCTCCAGCGTATTGAGTACGATGTCGAACTTCGGGCGCAACTCGTCCGCCAGCAGCCGCATGTGCCGGCGCACCCCTTCCGCGTCCTTCAGGTAACGGACGGTGCGGAGCTGGTTCAGCTTGTCGTGGCCGATCGTCTGCACGCTCATGTGCTTGCGAATCTCCTTGAGATTCTCGGCGCTCGATGCCACCAGCGCGACGCCCGCGCCCGGGAACGTGATCTTGGAGGTCGAGAAAAAGTAGAGCACCCGGTTCGGGTTGCCCGCCGCTTCGCAGGCGCCGAAGATATCTTTAAGCTTGCACTCCCGGTAGATATGGTGCACGCCGTAGGCGTTGTCCCAGAAGATCCGGAAATCCGGCGCCGCGGTCTTCATCGCGGCCAGCCGGTCCACCGTTTCGTCGCTGTAGCAGACCCCCTGCGGGTTGGAATAGAGCGGCACGCACCAGATGCCCTTGATCGCGTCATCTTCGGCGACCAGCTTTTCGACCATGTCCATATCCGGGCCATTCTCGGTCATCGGCACCGGAATCATCTCGATTCCAAGGTCCTCGCAGACCAGAAAATGGCGGTCGTAACCCGGACTCGGGCACAGGAACTTCACTGCCGGCAGCTTGCGCCACGGCGTATGGCCGCCGGTTCCGAATACATAAAGGCGCATCATCGCGTCGTACATCAGGTTCAGACTGGAATTGCCGCCGACGATGATCTTGTCCACGTCGATGCCGAGCAGGTCGGAAAAAAGGCGGCGCGCTTCGGGAATCCCCTCAAGGCCGCCGTAATTGCGGGCGTCGATGCCGTCGCAGGTGATGTAATTTTCGAGTTTATTGAGAACGGGATTGGTCAGGTCGAGCTGGGAGCCGGAGGGTTTTCCGCGCGACATGTCGAGTTTGAGATTCTCCGCGACATAACCGGCGTATCGTCGGTCAAGCTCCGCCTTGCATTCCTGCAGCTCCGCCCTGGAACATTTGCTGATATCCCGGCCCATAATAACTCCTGTGATCCCCGAAAAGTTGCCTTCCTTCGCTCGCGGCGCCGCTCTCCGGCATTCCGTCTGCTCCGCAATGCCCGCACCGGCGGGTAAGGCGTTGTTAATGTTTCAATTTTAGACGATTACAAAAAAAATCCGTATATGGTTCATGTATGCGACAAAATTCTAATATATCATAAAGAACCTTTATTTTCAATTGCGGAACGGTTGTTTTTTTGATATTTTCACGCGATATGCAAGTTTTCAAAAATGGGATTTCGCCTTTGGCGGCCAAGAGCGAAATCCCGGTTCGGTATTTTTTTCTCCAGATTGATTCTCCGTTTTTCCGGTTTTCCAAGCAAATTCCAGTGGTTGGGAACCATTTCATCGCATTTCTTCGATATTTTTTTATCGAACTACTTGAAAAAAACGGATTCCGATGTAAATTTCCATTGTGCTTTTTTTGCGCAAGATCCGGATCCGAACACAATTTTTCAGGAATACAACCATGGCGAAACCGAAGATCGTGATCTGTCTGGGCAGCTCCTGCTTTGCCCGCGGCAACGAAGAAAATATCCGGGTGGTGGAAGCATACCTCGCGGAGAACTCCTACCGGGATGAAGTGGAGGTGGAGCTTTCCGGCACCCTGTGCCAGGCGCGCTGCGCCGACGGCCCCAATGTGATCATCGACGGCGTCACCTACAGCAAGGTCGATCCCGGCGTGATGCTCGATCTGCTGCGCAAGACCCTGCCGCCGCGCGGCAACTGAAGCCGCAAACACTCCGGAACCTCAACCGTACCAGGGAGAAAACCATTATGAATCTGCATTTTCCGGTGTTCACCACCGAAAATATATGTCATGACTGCTATAAATGCATCCGTCACTGCCCGTGCAAGGCGATCCGGATCGTCGACGGCCGCGCCGGGGTCATTCAGGACCTCTGCGTCGCCTGCGGCATGTGCGTGAAGGTCTGCCCGGCCCACGCCAAGAAGATCCGTCCCGACCTCGCCCGCGCCCGGATGCTGCTCGGCAGCGGCAAGAGGGTCTACGCTTCGCTGGCCCCCTCTTTCGTCAGCTACTTCAAAAACCTGCCGCCCGGCGCGCTGGCCGCGGCGATCAAAAAGCTGGGCTTTGCCGGAGTCAGCGAAACCGCGCTCGGCGCGCAGGCGGTCAGCGCCGAAACCGGCGCGTTCCTCGCCAAGGCGGAGCCGGGAGTCTACATCTCCAGCGCCTGTCCGGCGGTAGTGGATTTTGTGAAGAAATACGCTCCGGCGTATGCGCCGAATGTGACTTCGGTGCTGTCGCCTCTTTTGTCCCACACCAAAATTTTGCGGCGGGAGTTCGGCGACGATATCGGCGTGGTCTTTTTCGGCCCCTGCGTCGCCAAGAAGAACGAGTCCGACCGCCACCAGGAGCTGCTCGACCTCGCGCTGACCTTTGCGGATCTCGAAGAGTGGCTCGCCTCCGAAAACATCGACCCGGCCCGCATTCCCGCTTCCGACTATCAGCCGATGGTGCCGGAATCCGCCTCCGAAGGCAAAATCTACGCGGTTGAAGGCGGCATGAACGACACGCTGCGCGATCCCGCCGGGGATGTGCGCTATCTGGCGGTTTCCGGCCTGGTCAACCTCGGTCGGATGCTGCGCGACGATCCCGAGGCCGCGAAATCCAGATCCTGCAAAATCTTCATCGAGTGCCTCGCGTGCGCCGGCGGCTGCGTGAACGGGCCGGTGATGCCCAAGCAGCAGGGCGGCACTTTGAGTTCGGTGATTCAGGTGGCGCGCGACTACGACGGCAGCACCAGTTTGAACCGGCCGACCGACCTGCCGATCCGGGAAACCGTCACCGCCGAACCGCAGCTTGAACCGGAAGTGGACGAGGCCGCGATCAAGAACGCGCTCGCCTCGGTCGGCAAATTCACCCCCGCCGACGAACTGAACTGCGGCGGATGCGGCTACTTCAGCTGCCGCGACTTCGCGAAGGCGCTGATCGCAAACAAGGCGGAGGTCGAAATGTGCGTCTCCCACCTGCGCCAGCTTGCGCAGAAGAAGAGCAACGCATTGATCCGCTACATTCCGGCCGGCGTGGTGATCGTCGACCGCCATTTGAAGATCGTCGAATGCAACCGCCATTTCGCGGAGCTGTTCGACGAGGACACCGTGCTCGCCTACGACTCCTGCGGCAGCCTCGCCGGAGCCGAACTGAGCGCATTCGCCGACTTCAGCGACCTGATGGCGGCGGCGCTGCTCTCCGGCGGCGAAGTGCAGCGCCACAATCAGGTCTGCGGCGACAAGATCCTGAACATCAGCATTTTCACGATTTCGCCGCATCAGTGCGTCGGCGCGATCATCCAGGATGTGACCAGCATCGAGCTGCACCGCGAACAGGTTTCGGAAAAGGCGCGCGCGGTGATCCGCAAGAACATCATCACCGTGCAGAAGATCGCCCGCAACCTCGGCGAACACATGGCCGAAACCGAAATCCTGCTGCGCGAAGTGGCCGGAAGCTATACTGAAATCAAGGGGAAACGCTGACCATGCCGGACAACGACGTATTTGTCGAAATGGAGTGCTGCCAGCTCTGCCACGACGGCGAGGATGTCTGCGGGGACGATTACCGCTTCGAGCGGCTGGAAAACGAGAACCGCCACCTGGCGGTGCTCTCCGACGGGCTGGGCAGCGGCATCAAGGCGAACCTGCTCGCGTGCATGACCACCACGATGGCGCTGGAATTCATCCGTTCCAACATGGATGTGCTGCTGTCGGCGGAGATCATCATGGATACGCTGCCGGTCTGCGAGGTGCGCCGGATCAGCTATGCGACGTTTTCGATCTTCGACCTGCAGATCGGCGGCAAGTCCCGGATCATCGAGATGGACAACCCGCCCTTCATCCATCTTCGCAACGGCAACGACCTCAAGGTGAACCGCCAGAGCATGGTCTCCGAACGGTGGCCGGACCGGCGGGTCCGCCTCGCCGAAATCTACGCGATTGCGGGCGACCGGCTGATCGCCTTCTCCGACGGCGTCACGCAGGCGGGACTGGGGCAGCCGGGCAACAAGTTCGGCTGGCGGCGCGAGGGCGCGCTGGCCTTTATCCAGAAAGCGATCGAAAAGGACCCGGCCATCTCCGCGCGCGACCTGTCGCAGATGGTGGTGATGGCCGCCCGCGGCCAGAACAAGGACAACCGCTGCATCGACGACATCAGCTGCATGGTGATTTACCTGCGCAAGCCGCGGCGGATGCGGCTGCTGACCGGGCCGCCGTTCCGGGCCGACTCCGATGCCGCTTACGCCGATCTGGTCCGGAACTTCGACGGCAAGATCGTGCTCTCCGGCGGCACCACCGCGAACATCGTGTCGCGCGAACTGGGCCGCCCGCTGGAAGTGGATATGAAGCTGGTGATGAAGGCGGGCAGCCTGCCTCCGCCGGCGAAGATGAAAGGGGTGGACCTCGTCACCGAAGGCATCCTGACGCTGACCGATGTGGCGCAGCGGCTGGAAGCTGATCCGCCGCTGACAACACCGGTGCCGCTGGTTTCCAAAGAGCTGATCGCGCTGTTCCGCGCCAGCGACGAAATCGAATTCGTGGTCGGAACCAAGGTGAACGAGGCCCATCAGGACCCGAGCCTCCCGGTCGACCTCGAAATCCGCCGCAACATCGTGAGGCGGCTCAAGCATATTCTGGAGACGAAATACCGCAAGCGGGTGCTGCTCCGTTATTTTTAGAAACCCAGGCCGCGGCGCAGGCCACGGTCAAAACATACAAGGAAAACATGATATGAGCGAGACGAATAAGATAAAGGTCGAGATCTGTCTGGGAACCACCTGTTACGTGCTGGGATCGTTCCGCCTCTCCGCGCTGGAAGAACAGCTTCCGCCGGAACTGAAGTCGAAAGTGGACATCGTCGGGTGCGCCTGCCTCAATGTCTGCCACGACCGGAACTACGGCAATGCGCCGTTCGTCAGGATCGGCGAACGCATCGTCGACAACGCAACGGTCGAAAAGGTGATCGGCGTGATTCAGGAAATCGTCTCCGCCGGAGGAACCAATGAATAATGCCGAACGGACTCGCAGAGAGTTAATGATCCGATTCATCCGGGAGTTTTTCGACGGGACGCTGGCCGATTCCATCGACCGCATTCCGGTTGAACTGCGCCCGCGGACGGAGGAGCCCAACCGCTGCTGCGTCTACAAAGACCGCGCCATGCTCAAATACCGGCTGATGGCCCTGATGGGCTTCGGCATGGAGGAGGAGAAGGACGAATCCCGCCAGCTCAAGGAGTATCTGGCCGACGCCGTCGAGGGGCGCAACCACACCGGCCCGGTACTTTCGGTCTGCACCGTCGGCTGCCACGGTTGCGTCGACAGCCACGTGCAGGTCAGCAACAGCTGCGTCGGCTGCTTCGCCCGTCCCTGCGTCGGCGTCTGTCCGAAGCAGGCGATCCAGGTGATCAACCAGCGTTCGACCATCGACCGCACCAAGTGCATCAACTGCGGCAAGTGCATGACGGTCTGCCCGTACCACGCGATCATCCGCAATCCGCTGCCGTGCGAAGACGCCTGCCCGGTCGGAGCGATCGGCAAAGGCGAGGACGGCCGCGTGCGCATCGATTTCAAGAACTGCATCTACTGCGGCAAGTGCTTCCGCGCCTGTCCGTTCAGTGCGATCATGGAGCGTTCGCAGCTCGCCAACATCCTGACCGCGATGAAAAGCGGCCGCCCGGTCGTCGCGATGGTGGCCCCCTCGGTTTCGGACCAGTTCCCCGGCACCATCGAACAGCTCTTCACCGGCCTGCGCAAAGCCGGCTTCACCGAAATCCTCGAAGTCGCGCTCGGCGCCGAAATGACCACTGAGCATGAAGCCGAAGAGTTCTACGAGCGCATGGAGCGCGGCGACCGGCTGATGACCAGCAGCTGCTGCCCGGCCTGGGTGGAAGCCGCCAGGCGCCATATCCCGGACATCGTGCCGATGGTCTCCTCCACGCCGAGTCCGATGGGCTACGCCGGGCAGCTCGCCCGCGAAAAATATCCGGATGCGCTGACCGTCTTCATCGGCCCGTGCATCGCCAAGCGCCGCGAGGCCCAGAACGACCCGAACACCGACTTCGTGATGACTTTCGAGGAACTCGGCGCGCTGTTCGCCGCCCGCGAAATCGACCTGATCTCCCTTGAAGGCGAGCAGCTTGAACGCCCCGCATCCGTCTTTGCCCGGAACTTCGCGCACAGTTGCGGCGTCAGCGAAGCCATCCTCGAACAGATGGGGCACGACAATCCCGATGCCAACTTGCCGAAAATCGACGGCAAGTTCATCAACGGCCTCGACCGCAAATCGGTGAACCTGCTCAAGATGTACGCCAAGGGCAAACTGCCCGGCAACTTCGTCGAAGTCATGGCCTGCTCCGGCGGCTGCGTCGGCGGTCCCTGCTCCCTCGCCCGCTAGCGGTGCTGAGGAAACCTCCGGCGGCCGGGGGCTCGCCCCCCGGTCCCCCCGACCGGCAAGGTGCCGGCGCCGGGTACGGTTCCGGAATTTTTGCTATGCAAAAATTCCGGAACCGAAGTTATTATTCATCAGTTTATTCGCTCTATCGGCAATATGCCGCCGCCACTGACGCTGCTATCGGTATTTGATTGGAAATCGGGCCGCGCAGTACACAAGGTCTGAAAGCGGCAGACTTCCCCGTCCGATTCGCCTCCGATAGCCGGAGCTGGCTTCAGTTCCTGCCGCCAATTTCTTTCTTCCTTGAATTATTTTTCAGAAAAATTCATATTGAGGCTTGAAATTGTACTATAATCATAGTACAATTGTATTAGAGCAAATCATACAGGAGATTTCACCATGCAGTTGGACCCTGCCGGCGGGATTCCGCTTTATCTGCAGATTGTGGATCAGTTCCGGGCAGCGCGGCTTTCGGGACGCTACCGGCCGGGAGATCGGATTCCCCCGGTGCGCGAATTGGCGCTGGCACTGCGGATCAATCCGAACACGGTCGCCAAGGCTTATCGGCAACTTCAGGCAGAAGGAGTGCTGGAGAGCCGTCCGGGCGGCGGCAACTTCATCGCCTCCACTCCGGAAACAGCCCTTGCCGCCGAACGGCAACAGCGGCTTCACGAACTGCTGGTTTCCCTTCTTGCGGAAACCGATTCCCTGCATATTCCCCGCGAACAGGTTCTGAATGCGCTGCAATACGAGATCAAACAGGGAGAACAGCAATGAATCCTTCACAATTCGGCACCCTCTGCCGGGTGGAGTTCCGCCGCATCCGCCGGACCTTGATCCTCCTGTGCCTCACTGCCGTGCTGACGGCGGTTCTGCCGGCATATCTCGAACCTCTGACCGCATTGCCGTTCCCTCCGCTCTTTTCCGGCCTGTTCCCGGCGGTACTCTTCCCGCTGCTGTTGAATGCTTCTCTTGCCGACGACCGGGAACACGGTTCATTGCCGTTCATCCTGTCACTGCCGCTTTCCACCGGCCGGCTTCTGCTGTTTCAACTGGGTATGCGGCTCGCAGCCTCAATGCTTCCGGCCGTGCTCTTTTTCTGTATCCAGTTTCATCTATTCCCGGAAATGCCGGCCAGAGGGCAGCTTGCCATCGGCCTGGCGATATTCATTTTCAGCTTCATCTCCACCGCATTCGGGAGCATCGTCTTTCAAAGTCCGGCAGGGCCGCTCTATGGCCTTTGCCATGCGGCCGGGACCGCCCTTGCCGGAATTCCCCTGCTGGCGTTTTTCCCCTTCTTTCAGGGAAATGACTGGATAGTCATGTGCGTCCATGAAATGCCGGTTTCACTGCCGGAAAATACTTTTTCGATCTATCTGCTCTTCATCGACAGCATCTGGCTGATCACACTTCTTTACTTCCTGAGCAGAATCGCCCGGCAGCTTCCGCTCCGGCATCCTTTATGGATTATTTCCGCACTCTGGCTGTCCGTGCCTGCGCTGTCCTGCCTGCTGCTGGTGCTGGCGGTCTGGATCGATCTCAACATTCAACTCGACCGGCTTGCCGCCTATCCGGGCTGCCGCTCCGCGGCAAGAGCCGTATTGCGTGTCGTGCAGAATCCGGAAGCCCCCCAAAGCGAGCGACGCTATCGGGAAAAACCGGTCCTCACTCGACTCGGCTATGTCGAACTGCCCAAATCAATCACCGCCCCGCTCTTTCGGCAAATCCCCAATTCCGGTTCCCTGACAGAACTTGAATACGTCAAACTTCTTCCGGATAATTACTATACTCTCCAGCTCAAATTCAAAGCTCTGGAACTCCGGCTCCACAGCCTGCTGGACCAGCCGCACCCGCCACTCTCCGAACTGCTCCGCCTGAGAGCCGAAATAGAAACCCTGCCCTGCCGTCTGCCGGAACACCCTCTGTATCTTGTTCCATACCGTTCGGAGATATGCCGGACTACCTTTCCCGATCCTCACGCCGACTGGCTCTCCCGGACCAGTTATCTGTTTCACAAACCGCAACGTCTCTGGATCGACACGCCCCTGAAACTCCCCGCCTCCATCTATCTGAATGCCCAGATACCGCGCCTGATACGCAGAGAGTGTGACGGTTTCAACAAGGCCGCGGCCATCCGCAACCTTTCGGAGTTGAGGAACTGCTTTCAGCGGCACGGCTGCATGGACGGCCATGTGGCTGACCGGATCCACAATCATCTGGAACCGATACTCCGCCTGAAAACTCTGGGATTGACCGCTTTGAATTTCCGTATCGAACAGCTCCGGACGGGCCGGATTCCATCCCGGTTCCAGCCTGTCGAAGGCGTTAAATTCACTCGTTCCGGCAATATGGTCGGCCTTGCGCTGCCCTTTCAGTCCGGTTACCAGCCATACACACTTAAATTTCCGGTCGATCCGCTGTTGCCGGCGGGGACTCCGGCATCTTCCGGGGAGGGTGAAGAATGAAAAATCCGGGAATCTGCCGCATGTTCGACACTCTGGAACGCGAAAGGCTGAAATGGCCGGTCCGGCTGTTGTGTCCGCTATCAGCCCTGCTCGGCGCCATCGCCCGCACTCAGAATGAAGCAGGCGACGCCGCATTCACAATAAACTGCTCCGCGATGCTGCTTTTTCTAGCGCCGCTGGTCGTCAATACCGTACTTCTGGTTGAGCATCCCGGCGATGCCCTGCCGTTCCGTCTGACGCTGCCTGTTTCCGACAACAAACTTTTCTTCTGCCGTTACGGGTATTCCCTGTGGCTCACTGCCGCACTGCTCCTCTGTTTCGGAATCCCGGTACTGGCATGGCGCGAAAGCTGGCTCATGGCGTTGACGTACTGCGCTTTTTGTTTCCTCGTGCTGCTGCCGATCCACACGGTCACCTTTGCCGGGGCCATGATCCGGCCGCGTGGCGCGATCTGGGGGATGCTCTGGCTGCTGCCGTGGGCTGCGGCATGGCTCCCGCTGGTACAGCTTTCCCGGACAGCCATGCCATTCCTGATTGTGGCCGGTTCCGTGTGGCTGTTTCTGGAAAGCCGGCGGATTCACTGCCGCTTCCTGCCTTTCGGCAGGCCATACCGGAAGGAGCTGCTCCGTTTCGCGCTGTTGTTCCTGTTCACTCCCATCCTGCTGGCAGTCGCGATACAGGCGGTAGCTTTGGGGGTGGAAGCCTATTTGTACCGACAGTGCCGGAGCTTTCCGGAATTTTATCCGGAAGACCGCCCCTATGCCGTCACCTGTCCGGCATGGTTTCTGGAATACCGGCATATTCCCGTGGATTCTCCGGCAGCACCGGCCACCCTGTGCCGCGACCTCGCCCGGCGCGGTACAGACGGTCCCCGTCACGAAATCCGCTGCCGGTACGGCAGTGAATACGAGCGAATCCGGCTGTTGAAAAACTCATGGCGGATCATCGACTATTTCCGGGAACAGCTCGCCGAACGAAACTGGCAGGCCGCCGCCGAAGCCCAACAGGCGCTCGCCGTTCTGGCCGATGCGGTTCGGCCGAACACGTTCCAGTCGCTGAATTACCGACTCTCATTACTGGATAGGGAACTGCTGTCCCTGATCGAAGCTCCCGCCGATCCACATTTGCTTTCCCTGTTGAAACACCTCGCCGCCCGGCTGGAAGCACTGCCGGAGCAGTTGCCGGACTACCCCATTTTCAACGGACACAGAGTCAGCGGCACACGCCCGCACTTCAACTGGAATCTTTGGAGCAGATCCACTTCCGCGCTGCTGGAACGCTCTTTCCGTGAATATTCCGACATCCGCCGGGAACATCAGGAATACCGGGCGGGACATCACCCGAAAACCCTCGCGGAAATCGCCGCATATCTCGAAACTTCTCCTCACTCCCAGCATGTGTTCCCCCTGCGCAGCCTCTTTCAGTTGAAAACCATCGGCCTCGCCGCCGTCAGGCTGAAATGCGACCGGATCATCCACGGCCATTTCCCTGCAAAATTCAAGATTCCATACGTATCCTGTCGAACCGATTCAAACGGCGTCACACTGGAAAGCCATCTCACATATCCCGGCTCTCCGCTGTACCGGATTCACATTCATTCTGAAGGAGGACAACCATGACCACCAACGCAGTCGAACTCTCCGGCATCGTGAAAAAATACGGCAGCCAAACCGTGCTCGACGGTCTTGACCTCGCAATACCGCGCGGTTCGGCCTACGCGCTGCTCGGCAACAACGGCGCCGGCAAAAGCACCGCCATCAGGCTGATCACCGGCCAGCTGCAGCCGGACGCCGGAAACGTCGAAGCGCTCGGTTTCGATCCGGTCAGGCAGCCGGTGCCGTTCCGGCTCAGGCTCGGTTATGTGCCGGAAGCGGAAAAACTTTACGATTTCCTGACCCCGCCGGAGCTGTTCCGTTTCCTGAAAGGTTTCTTCCCCGACTGGAACGACTGCCGGGCCGCGGAACTGATGAAGCGTTTCGCCCTCCCCGCCGACCGCAAAATTTCCGTTTTCTCCCGCGGGATGTATGCCAAAGTCTGCCTGATCACCGTGCTTGCCCGTACTCCTGAACTGGTGATCCTCGACGATCCCACCCTCGGGCTCGATACCGTCAGCCGCCGCGAATTCCTTTCGGCGATCATCGAATCGATCCAGGAGTATGAACATACCCTCATAATCAGTTCCCATCTGATTCCGGAGCTGGAAAGCATCTGCGACCACGTCGGGATCCTCTCCGGCGGCAGAATGCGCTGTTCCGCCCCGGTCGATCAACTGAAAACCGAATTCCGCCGCATCCGACTGCCGGATCGGAATTTGCCGCAGCTTCCCGGTGAACTCTGCCGCACTGTCGCCGCCGGGGAATTGTGCATTGTTGTCCGCGGTTCCGCCGGTGACTTTCCGCCGGACGCCGCAGTCGAACCGATGGCCCTCGAAGAAATTTTCCTCGCCCTCACGCAATGATCGACAGCCGACAAGCTGAAACGCAACGAGAGATCAGCGGCAATTCGGCAGTTTCCAGACTCCTCTACAGTTCATCTTCCCGGAACACCCGGACCGGCTTGCCGCGTTCCAGCTCCCGGTGCGCCCGCCATGCCTCCAGGCCGAGCCGGGCGGAACCGGCGCTGCCGCGCGTCGCCACTTTCGCCGCCAGCCGCGCCAGCGCCAACTCCCGGTTGCGCAACTGCGAGCGTTCCTCGCCTGCAACCGCGCACAGGCCGGTCGGACGATGGAACGCCTGAATCCGGGTGTTGCTGGTATTCACGTGCTGTCCGCCCGGCCCGCTCGAACGAGATGCCGAAAACTTCACGTCGTTCGGATCGAACGCCAGTTCCGGCTCCGCCTCAAAGAGCCGGATTCCGGCATACCAGTTGCGCCGTTTGTGATGGGGGCGGAACGGACTGGCGGCGATCCACTGAATCGTCCCCAGCCACGGCGCGACCGACACGGCCGCGCCCTCCCCTTCCAGCTCGAACAGCACCGATTTGACCAGCGACTTTTCCCGGTTGCCATTCAACGCCACCTCGCGGAAGCGCACCTCCCGCCGCAGCTCCGAAGTCAGGCGTACCATCAGTTTCGCGACCAGAAGCTCGCACTCCTCCGGTCCCTGCCCGGAGGAGATTTCCAGAAACAACCGCTTCATCTCATTCCCCCTCCTTCGGACTCTTCCAGGTCAGCACCGGCCTCAACACGCCGATCACCCGGATCACTCCGGCGGCGGCGAGGTCGTCCACCACCGTTTCGATGTTTTTATACGCCTCGGGCGCCTCTTCATAGAGCAGCTGCCGGTCGGAGCAGACCACCACGCTGCCGAGCCGGGTGCGTTTCAGGTTCTCCGGCTTGAAGCGCGTTTCCAGCCGGGAACGGGTTCCCTGCCGGTTCCACTTGCGTCCGGCCCCGTGCGCCGCCGACCAGAGGTTGCGGGATTGCTCCCCCGCCGGTTCAACCAGATAGCTGAATGTGCCGCGCGAGCCCGCGATCACGAAAGGAGCTCCCTCCGCCGTCGCCGCCGTCCCCTTGCGGTGAATCCAGCCGGAACCGGCGGGAGCGGGCAGGATGCTGTTATGGCAGTTGTCCGAAACCAGTTCCCCTTCCCCTCCCGCCGCCGCCAGGAAGCCGGCGGCGATCAGGCGGCGGTTCAGCTTCGCCCACTCCAGCAGCCGATCGTGGGCGGCGAGATATTTCCGGCCCGGTTCGCTTTCGGGAACCAGGCCTCCTTTCGGCGTCCGTTCCAGCAGCGCCTGACCGTGCCCACGGCTGCCCGAATGAACCAGCAGCCAGAGGTTCCTGCGGTCGATTCCGAGCGTTTCCGCCCGAACCGGATCACGCACCTCCTCGAAACCGGTCAGTTCGACGAAATGGTTGCCGCGCCCGGCCGTGCCGAGGTCACGCCGCAGCCACGCCGGCCACTGTGCCGGAAATTCATACTCCGGCGTTTCGGGAAGATGGGCGAGCAGCCGGCGTTCCAGTTTCGCCGCCTTGAATTTTCCGGCCGCGAGGCCGGTGCGAAAGAGGGCGATGCCGCAGCCGACGTCCCCGCCCGCCAGTTCGGGATAGATCACGCCTTCGCTGAGCAGCGCCGCCCCCACTGGAGCGGAAAGCCCCGGATGCAGGTCCGGCATTCCCGCCGCGGCGATCATGCCGGGCAGTTCCGCGGCGCGTTTGAGCTGTTCGACGGCCCGCCCCTCCATCCAGGTCGAGGCGGAATGAAAAAAGACAATCTTGTCCTGTGTATTCAAAATAGAAATTCTCCGGAAATACAATTACAGTGAATAAAAAGCAGAAACCCGCCGATCACTGACCGGAGAATGCAAGAGGCAAAAGAAGCACACCGCCGCAGACCGGCTCAGTCGATCGGAAGACCCGCAAGTTTTGAAGTGAAGTTCGACATTATGCACCTCCATTGAAGTTAAAACCGCTTTACTATACCATTCGGACAGCGTGGTGTCAAGCCGTTTTTCCGGCGGAAACATTTTTTCCGCATTGACGTACCTTTTTCCGGCTGCTATATTAAAGGGAAAACAGGATGTCATACCATGATTTTCAAGGAAGCGCTCTCCCCAGAGCGGCAGGCGTCGTCACAACACAACTACTGCATGTTCAACGTGATCAACGGCCTCTCCTATATGTGCCTCGGAGAAACCGTATTGATCCTGCTCGCGGTGCAGCTCGGCTGCCCGGACTACTTCATCTCCACCCTCGGCGCAATGCTCTACTTCGGCTTCCTGCTGCTGCCGCTCGGCAAAATCATGACCGCCCGGGTCGGCGCGGCCCGGGCGCAGGCGTACTTCTGGGTCGCCCGCAACGGAGCGGCGCTGATGGTCGCATCCGCATCGGTCTTCGGTTATTTCAGCATGATGAAAACCGCGATGGCGCTGCTGCTGATCGGTTCATTCTTCTTTTACGGCTTCCGGGCCGCCGGAGTGGTGATGTCCCAGCCGCTGATCGGCGACTTCACCGACGACCGCAACCGCGCCCGGGTAATCGCGGTCAGCGTCGGGCTGTTCTACGTTTCCTGCCTGATCGCGCTGCTGACCATCAGCTTCGTGCTGCATCTCAGCCCCAGTTTGTGGACCCTGACCGGTATCGTGGTGGTCGGAGCCTGCCTCGGCTTCACCTCGTCGCGCTTCCTCGCCCGGATCGACGAAACCGAAAACATCCGCCGTTCCGCCCGCCGTCCCATCCTGCCGGAATTGAAGAACATCCTCGGCACCGTCACCATCCGGCGGCAGATCATGGCCGGATTCATGGTCAACCTCGGCGTGATCATGCTCGTACCGGTTTCGATGCTTGCGCTGAAACGGGGCTACGGCGTCAGCGACACCGACGCGCTGATGTTCGCGCTGGTGCAGTTCACCGCCTGCGCCGTGATGTCGTTCCTCTCCGGAAAAGTCGCCGCCGTGATCGGCCCGCGCAAAACCATTCTGATCGGCTACATCCTGCTGCTGTCGATCGGAGTGCTCTGGCTGGTCGCCCCCTCCTCCCTCAACGGCTTCTACATGGCGCTGCCGTTCTTCTTCGCCGGCGGAACCATGGTCAGCATGAACAACTCCGTGACCCACTACTTTCTGCAGACCGTACCGCCCGAAAACCGCGTTGCCGCCTCGATGTTCGTGTCGGTCGTCACCGGGGCCTGCTCCGGAGTCGTCGGCATGATCCTCGCCGGGTTTCTGCTGAAACTCTGCATCACCGATCCCGGCGACCTGCTCGCCGGCTACCGCGTTTATTTCCTGGTCGCCGCCCTGCTGCTCTCACCCGGCATCTGGCTGATCAGCCGCCTCACGCCCCTGCCCTCCGAAAAGCGCAGGCTCCCAAAAAGCTGGCAGGACGTCCGCTGACGCTTTACCCGCTTTTACCGGAGCGGCCACCTGCCTCCGGCGGTCCGGAGCGCTTCGCCCCCGGAACCCCAGACCGGCAAGGTGCCGGCGCCGGGTACGGTTTCGAGGTTTTTGCTGCGCAAAAACCTCGAAACCGGGTTGATGGATAAGGCTGAATCACCATTGGTGCGGCGTGTAATAAGGCCAAAACGCCATTTACACAGCGCACAAATAAGGCTGCAAGGTCACTTATGCGGTACATAAATAAGGCTGCAAGGCCATTTACGCGGCGCACAACAAGCGCGGGCGGCAAGGTGCCGCCGCCGAGTGCGCACGCCAATGCCCCTCCGGGGGGCGTGCGGCGGCTGGCACGCGCAAAGCATGGTCGGTCTGTATCACCACTTATACAGTACATAAATAAGGCTGCATCACCACTTACGCGGCGCACAACAAGCGCGGTCAGCGCCGCGAACGGCGGCAAGGTGCCGCCGCCGGGTACGCACGCCAATGCCCCTCCGGGGGGCGGGCGGGCAACTAGTACAGGCAAGGCATCGGTCGGTCTGTATCACCACTTATACAGTACATAAATAAGGCTGCATCACCACTTA
>ERZ1034984.773-NODE-773-length-34350-cov-22.866482_pt1 | contig 34350 bp, 48 predicted proteins | sample MGYA00520589_ERZ1034984 | MGnify/ENA primary metagenome ERZ1034984 (study PRJEB33766, sample SAMN09781790) | gut metagenome | biome: gut microbiome | host: Homo sapiens | place: Madagascar | study: EMG produced TPA metagenomics assembly of the PRJNA485056 data... | reverse complement strand
TAGAGCTGACCCGCGAGGTCAGAGACCACAATAATTTTGCAAAACGTGTGCCGGTATTGGAGGAAAAAATGAAAGTCGCCAACCATCGGATTGACGACCTGGAGCACAGAAAGGAACATAGCCATGAAGAGTAAGATTTGGTGGAAAGCAGCGGGTATTAGAGCACTGAAAACGGTTGCCCAGACCGCTCTTGCAGCGCTCAGCACCGCCTATGTCCTGGCCGACGTAGATTGGCTGGTGGTGGGCAGCGCGTCTGTCCTGGCGGGCATTTTGTCCCTGCTGACCAGTTTGGCAGGGCTGCCCGAAGTGGGCGAGGAGGCCGAAGTATGAGAATCAGCGAAAAAGGTTTGGCCATGATCGAAAAATTTGAAGGATGCCTGCTCAAGGCGTCCAACAAGCTCGACGGCGTATGGACCATTGGCTATGGCCAGACCGGCAGGTATTATGGCAAACGGGTGCGCCGGGGCATGACCACAACCAAAGCGGAGGCGCACGCCTGGCTTCGCGACCACAGCATCAAGACCTATGAGGACGCGGTGACCCAGGCGGTCAAGGTGCCGCTGAACCAGAACCAGTTTGACGCCCTGGTGAGCTTTACGTACAACGTGGGCATTGGTGCGCTCAAGCAGTCCACCGCCCTGCGTAAACTGAATGCTGGCGACTACGCCGGTGCAGCGGACGCCCTGACCATGTGGACGAAGTGCCGCCGCAAGGTGCTGGCTGGCTTGGTGCGCCGCCGCAAGGAGGAACGGGCCTTGTTTCTGACGCCCGTAACACAGGCCAAAACCGGCAACACCGACCTGCTCCGCAAGGGCGACAGGGGCGACGACGTCAAGCTGCTCCAACACCGACTGAACCTCTTGGGCTGGCAGCTCACTGAGGATGGCACCTGGGGCGTGCAGACGGACAGCGCTGTGAGAGGCTACCAGTATCGTGCCGGTCTGACTGTGGACGGCATCGTAGGAGCAAAAACCAGGGCGGCGCTCATCCGAGACGCAATCCTGGCCAGGGCGGCGGAAATCGGTGCATACATGGTCAGGCACAAGTGGCACTACCAGGATAAGACCTGCCGAGCCAAGTCCACCTTTGACGCAACGCGGAAGCTGGAACACCCTGGCGCTACCTGCTCCCACTACGTCTCGTGGATTTTGCAGGATGTGGGTTTGCTGGTGGCAGGCAAGCGTATCAGCCACGACAACGGCAAGGTCACTGGCACCGGCAACCTGCTGGGCTGTCAGGTCATCCAGGCAGGGGGCAAGACCTGGGACAAGCTGGACGACTTGCGTCCTGGTGACGTGTGCGTGTGGGACAGCAACCTGGCGATCCACGCCGGTAACGGCAAGTGGTATGACGCAGGTGGGCCGTTCCGGTCGAATACTAAGGATGGGCGATATACCAACATCGGCCCCATCGCGCCGTACTATGACCGGACGAAGCCGGTCTATTACCTGGTAAGGGCGAAGGTATAAATAGAACGAAACAAAGCGCCTGGGGCAATGCTCCAGGCGCTTTTGTCGTATAAGATTCAATCAATAATGGTCGCTTTCGCAAAGTGCTTCCAATTCAGCCGTTGTCCGCAGCGATCGCAAAAGGATAGGTATTCCCGGGGCAGCGTCGTGTTGCAGCGGGGGCAAATCGGGTAAGCATAAATGCCGTTGCGTCCAGAATAACGCCGGAGAGAGACGACAGACATCGGGATGCGATAGGAAGCAGCGATGCGGAAATCTACAAAAATTCCTTCATCTTTCACGGGCTTCGCCACCTTCCCAAAGCGTGAGCATTTCTCCCAGCAACTCTGTAAATCGGCGGCGTTGGTCGGCGGATAGACCGGATAACAATTTCAAGCTGTCGAGCAGGGTCATCAAAACGTCGAACTGTCCGGACGGGAGCGTCCCGGAAACTAGAGCAACAGAGGGAATACCCAGTCGCTCAGCCAGGTGTTCCACCGTCGCCAAGGTGGGGTTCCCGTTTCCCGCCAAGTATTCTTGCAGAGCGGAACGGGAGATCTCCAGGTCTTCAGACAGTTCGGTCAGAGATTGTCCTCGTTTTTCTTTTAATGCGTGAATGACTGCGGCTATATTTTCTTGTATCTCCACAAAATCACTCCCTTTCTTTTATGATAAGGAGAAATATTATACAGATACAGAGTGATATATCGGCAAAACGCACCGTTATTTTGGTACGTTCTGCATGGGATGAAATAGTTGTGGGGAGATGTCGCGGGAGGCGCTCTTGAAATGATGTGATAGACAGCAAAAGCCTGGGGCAGTTGCCTCGGGCGCTTTTAGTACCCATTATAGTACCCATTAACTGTTCGGGGATATTATGGTTCAATCGTGCTTAATCATATATAATGTATAGTGTTGAACGCGTGATTGCGCACAATACGTTGTCTTTAGTATACATTTTGGCTCAAGGTTATAATTCGAATCCCTTCTCGCGTACCAGAAAGAGTGATGAAACCAGTTCGGTTCATCACTCTTTTTGTTTTTATATCAGGTTTTGAGCACGAAAAAGTTGCGGATTTTTTCATCCGCCTTTCTAGTACCCATATTAGTACCCATTATGGCCATTTTCGCCTAGGCTGGTACCCATTATTTTGCGTCAGCCGGTCGCGTCTTTGATGATTTTTTCAAGTTTATTTCTGGTGTCCTCCATCATAGTTTCACTGACAGCGGCATAAACATCCATTGTGAATGCGCTGGAGTAGTGCCCTAATTGCTCCTGTACCGATTTTACGGGGACACCGGCCTGCAACTCAAGGATCGCGCAACTGTGGCGCAGATCGTGAAATCTGGCCTCTGGGCACCCAATGGCGGTGACGATCTTCTTGAAGTGATGGTACACAGACCTGTGCGATAAATGCTGACCGATTTCATCGGTGAAGATCAGGTTATGTTCGTTGCACCACAACTCACCGGCAGACAGCTGCCAACGAGCTTGTTTTGCCTGCTGGGAGCGCAAAGCCTTTATGACCGATGGCGCGAGCGGAACAATGCGGTCTTTGCCGTTCTTCGTCTCATCGACAAAGTAGTATTTCCCACCTCGACCCTTCTCTTTCTGAAGCTGGCGGCGTGCCGTCAGGCGTTCGCCCTCCCAGTCTACGTCCTCCCATTTCAGGCCAAGAAGCTCCGATTGCCGTAGGCCAGTAAACAGGTCTACCAGGTAAGCGTATTCGTACCTGTGCCCCTTTATGGCCTTCAGGAAGTTGCTCACATCCTCATCCATCAGCGGCTTCAGCTCCGGCTTCTTGAGCTTTGGCAGCTTGGCGTTGTCGGCGGGGTTGGATTTGAGCAGTCCAATCAAAACGGCCTGCTTCAATGCACTGTGCAAGATTCCGTGGATGTTCTTAACTGTCTTAGGCGCCAGCGGCTTTTGATCCTCTGTGCCTTTGGACAGTTGATTTACCCAGCGCTGCACCTGCATCGGGGTCAGCTTGGACAGTGTGGCCGTTCCGATGGTCGGGATGATGTACCGCGCTGCCTTGCGCCGGTAATCCTCCTGAGTCATCGGTTTCAGCGTCTGGCAATAGTCGGTCATCCAGGTATCCAGCCAGGACTCTAGCGTCTGTTTGGAGGGCTTTACGACCTGCTCCTGATTGTCTGTGGCGGCTAGAGCAGCATTCAGTTTCTTCTGACATTCCGCCTGAGACTTGCTGTAGACGCTGCCATTCTTCCGGACGCCAAATTCGTCTGTGTAGGTGTATCGGCCTTCCCATACACCGTTGGACCGCTTGCGGATACTGCCGCCGCCTTTGGCGCCTCGCGTGCTTTTTCGTGGCATAGTAAAAACTCCTTCCATTTCGCCCAGAAGGGCGCTATAATAGAAGGGTAGTAGGCCATCGAAAACTTACTACCCTTTGAACCGCTTCGGTGTTCCAGCACCGGGGCGGTTTTATCTGCAATTAGGGAATAGGTGAAATGACTAAAAAATAAGGATGAGTATTGTGCAAAATGCATGATGATATCTGTGCGTTTTTCGCGTATACTACAGATAGTGTAGAGAATCTCTGCACCTAACAAAGCGATAAAGCCCTATAGCCCGTCGCAAAGAGGGGATTCTCGCCCTTAACGGAGAAACGAAAAAAGCGGTGAGCTCTTACCGTAAAGTAGAGAACGAAAAAAGCGGAGAACCCTTGCCGTTAAGTAGGGAACAAAAAAAGAAGCAGGACTGCCATTTCGCCGTCCTGCCTTTTTTCTGAGAGGACTGCGAATTATGTGGAATCTTAGGATATGGAAGATAAAAGACAGCTACATCCGGCGCTTACACGAGATTGACCCTCGCGTTCAGTACAACAAGGGACAGCGTCGCCCGTATGTGGGGATTGTTTTGGAACTGGGGTCAGTGAAATACTACGCACCCATGGAATCCCCCAAGAAGAATCATGTCAATTTGAAAAACAGTGGGCCGATCCTTAAAATTGATGGAGGAAAGCTCGGCCTGATCGGCTTCAATAACATGATACCTGTTCAAGAAAAGCATTTAGTCGCTATGGATATTGATGCGGAAGAGAATGCAAAGTATAGAGTCCTCCTGACGAAACAAATCGTTTGGTGCAATAAAAACAAGGAGACAATCTATCATCGCGCCCAGATGGTGTACAAAAGGGCGTGCATCGACAAAGCGGACTTTTATCTTCGGGTTTGCTGCGATTTTAAGAAATTAGAAGAGGCTTGCAAAAAGTTGTAACTCCATACATAATCATTTCAACCCATACCGCCTTAGTGTCATAAGACACCGGGGCGGTTTTTTATTTACTCGGATTGCGTTGCGCCGTTTGTTTCAATCCACGCTCCTCGGATGGGGAGTGGCCCACGCGGTGTTTGATTCTTTCGGCTTCCAATACCGGATTTCAACCCACACTTCCATATAGGAAGCGACCTAATGTTTAGTTTCGTTATGCACGCAAGCAAAGATAACGACAGAGCGTTATCAATTCGGAAACTCTTTGAACGATACTTTGGTGGCACGAGCCTTTATTTTTTGATATGTGGAAGAATTTGCTCTTTTCATCCTGCTATAAGCGCTAAGTGATTTAGGAGCAATATCAGGGAAAGACTCACATAGTTGTTTATATTCTTGTGCCGATTGCTTCTTGTAAGCGATTTCCAGTTGGCGTTGGTCATATTCTTCGATTTCAGCAGAGCTACGCTCATCAACAAAAGGCCTGTTGCTATAGGTTATCGGATCAAATGCTTCAAGACCCGAACCACTCAAGGTCTGCCCGTAAAAGTAAGGAAAAAAACCGTGCCTGCATTCTGAATGAATCCCGCCATATAAAAACACTTGTTCAGGAAGGGGTGGAAATCTTGTGTCTGTTCCGGTGATAGAGTAAACGCGCCCTTGATATTTGGAACACTCTCCGCATGTACAGTAATGGGTAGTCATCTCAACAAGGTCAGTGCCAATGTCAATGGCGAGATTGATTGCATCTCGAATTTGCTCGTTTTTACATTTGGCTAGCGCATGATTCATTGCGGACAAGGAAAAATAATTCCGAGAAGATATGCCTTGTTTAGAAAATAGGTCTTTCAAAAACCCCATACAGAACCTCCTATTGTCTACGGTTTACCCTTTTGGAACTTTGCCAAGAACTTTGCCAACAAGCCGAATGTCTTCGGTTCCAGGAATTTCGCGGAAGTTTGGGTTATGAGAAATCAAACCATTACGGCCATATTCTTTCACATAACATACATTTCCGATTGTAAAGATGCCGACTTCGCCGAAATGTAGTTCTGTAGTTTTGCGAACATATAATAAATCGCCATCAAAAAAATCTGGTTCCATGCTGGTGCCGCTAACGCCGATAACGAAATCTGCCCCAGGCATTGGCGGAACATCTATTACATCGGTAGGGATATCATCAAAAGTAAACGATGTTCCTGCGCACGCAATTTTATTCAAATACGGATACCGCTGTATTTGTGTATACGCACAGGAATGGTCAGTGTTTTCTTCCGAAATCCTGTCCAATTCTGCGGAAAGAACAACTTCCACAATGTGCTTACCATGCGCATCAAGGATGGAATAGTCTTTTGCGATTTGTAGCGCCTCGTTCGACAAGAATGAGGCGTTTTTTGTTGGTGCGGTATGGTCGTCAAAATCGGCCAAGGTTTTTCCGAGAGCTTTTGCAATGGCCTTCATTGTGTCTAACGTTGGAGCCTTCGTGGTACCTCCAATTATTTTATTTAGTGTCCCTTTGGGAACGCCGGATAATTCGACTAGTTCGTCAATAGTCATACCTGCCTGCCGCCTGTAAAGCGAAATCAATGCTCCGGTGTCCATGCAATCACCTCCAATTGTTTTCATTGTATACGGATGCGGGACGGCTGTCAAGAAAAACAATTCCGTTTTCGGCATCAAAACAATCCGTATAGGGTTGACAAATCTACTTTACGGGATTATAGTTATAGTTACAGTACCGGAAACGGAACTATAAAGGAGGTGTGAGATATGGTGAGGTATCCGATTTTGGCTGGCGAAATTGCAAAGCGCGGAATCAAAAAGAAGGCTATAGCAAAGAGCATCGGCGTATGTGATAAATCGTTAAGAAATAAATTGGCTGGCAACGCTCCGTTTACGTGGCCGGAAGTGAAAACAATTCGGCATCAGTTTTTCCCGGACTTGGATCCTGACTATTTATTTGAAGAGAACGAAAGGTGACACTGATCGGAACTTCAACTCTTTACCCGTTTGGCCTGCAACACGGTAAATAAAACAATAGCGCCTGCAGGCCATTGCAGACGCCATGTTCCCGAAATTTATTTACCAGACTACGTTGCAAGTGCCGAGCACCAGTGTACTCACCGGAGTCAAACCTACGCTTTTGTAACATGGGTTGCATCCACTGGCTTGCAGTATCAGCACTACACATATGGCCCTATGCTTCTATGGCGCAGCGCTCACTTTAGCGGTATCGGTTCCGCTACCTGCCCTGACGCATCACGCCGGTTTGTTCACCGGTCTGGAACTGGCAGGATCAAAAGTTTGGTCAAGTTAATCACCTCGATTTTGATTCTGCCCAGTAGGGCTAATCCCATTATAGGCAATATTTTTCCCAAAAGCAACAGTTTTTTACCAGGAGAGCCAGTGGAGCAAGACTTGGAGGAGGGTGGTGAGAAAATGCGAAGGTTCGACCTGTTGTTGATTGCATCCTACATCCTGGGGGCTTTGATTTTTCTGCTTTTAGCACGACTGATGCGTATGATTTTTTAGGAGGTAACGATGAATGTAAAACGAATCGCAGCAGGCACCATCGCAGGTGTCATGCTTGCAGGCACCCTGTGTGGCTGCTCAGAGGCCAGCAGAGTGCGCCGCAACCTGAACCAGGAAGCGGACAACTTCAACATCCAGCGGCGCATTACGGTGCTGAATGCCCGTACTGATAAAGTGCTGCTGGAGATGGAGGGCACATTCAGCCTCTCCAACAACATCGACAACGAACTCGTTGTGACCTGCGAAGTGGGAGAAGGGAAGTACCAGAAGCACTACATCTACCTGAACAGCTACACGCTCTATGTGGTCGAGGACATCAGCGGTGCGGATGTAGACCCCTATCACTACGAGTTGAACATCATCCCTGAAATGGTGGGTGGCGTGAAGGTCACTAGTAAGAAGTGAGGTGAACTTTATGCACGCAAAGGAAATCAAGGCAACGCCACCTGAAAAGATCATCCTCCAGGTGGAGCCCATCAGCGTGAGAATCGAGCAAGCGGCCGAGATGATGGGGACGAGCGAGGATACGCTCCGCAAGTGGATCAGGAAAGCGGGGTTCCCGTACATCCGCGTCGGACGGCGCATCATCGTACCGGTGTCACAAATGCGGCACTGGGCAGACGAGAACACCGGCAAAACGATTGACGTTTAGGAGGAACCAGCATGAAAATCGGAGAAGCAATCCGCTATTTTGAGGCAAAGGAAAACGAAACTGTCGAAGCGTTGGCCTGGTTGAAAAGCAAAGCGATGAACGACCACATTGAGTGGGAACATGAGCTGGCTGCCACCCGTATGGCAATCCAAGCCTTGCGTGAGAAACGGGAGCGTACTGCTGCCCGCAACACCGATGGCTAACTACCCCAGCACCTGCCCCAAATGCGCGAAATGCCGTCTATACCGCCAGCGCCGCTGCAAGGGTCTGCTGGACTACCAGCGGCGGTGGTGCCCGGAATGGATTACATACGGGATGGTGGCGGACGCTTGGGGTGCGAGGGTGCAGACGAGGCAACTGAGGAGGTATGACAAATGATGACCATTGATGACGCCCTGGCTGAGGCTGCGAAGCGTGCCGAGGAGCTTAATGCGAAACTCGAAAACTACCTTGCCGGGTACGAGCCGGAGCCCAGTGCTGACGTGTCTCCTACCCCAGCAGACGAGACGCGAGCAGAACAGCTGTGGGACGATGACCGGCGGCTGTTTGTGCGCAACCTGGGGTGGCTGCTGAGCCAGACTCGGTGCGGCGTGGTGTCCTGTGAGCTGTACGGAGACCAGGATCGTGAGTATGTGATCGTGCGGTATGACCACGGCGGCAAGCGCGAGATCGACGTCACTGCGGACAGCTATCTGGCGATCATCAAGGACGTGACCAAGCGGGTATAAGGAGGGATAACATTGGACTACATGAAAACAGCTTTAAGGCTCCATGACGCGGGGCAGGAAGAAGAGGCGCGCAAAGTTCTGGCCGAAGGTGTTATGTATTATTCGCGCAAGGCGGAAGGCCTGTTTAATGGGACGCCGTATTGCGACATCCCTATTTTGGTTATGGCGGCAGAGCGGATTTGCGGGTTCTTACGCAACACGGATGGCTTTATCAATGGGCAGGCAAATGTGTTTGATGAAAGCCTTGGCGAGTATGTATCCAAATCCATCATCGCAATGACAATCGCCGGAGGGGAGGAAGAACGATGCTGGGAGTAAAACACACTTGCCAGTTTACGGTGGGGTTTGTGTCCAGTCTGATGGCCTTGGGAGCCGGGGTATCCGGCCTGACTATGGCGATGGAGGGCAACCACTGGCCTGGCGTTGCGATGATGGTGGCGACGGCGCTGCTGCTGAGCGTAGCAGAGGACGCCTTCGGGCGGATGCGTCAGCGAGGTGACTATCGTGGCGCGTAAGCCCTGCGCCCACTGCCAGCACCTGTGGAACACCCAAACCCTGGTGACGGTCGGCGCAGCGGAGCTGTGCCCGGTCTGCTACAAGCAGCGGAGATGGACACGGAGATTGTGGCCGTGCAGAGACTGCACGTTTGAGACGGATAGGACGCTGGTCTGCCACGACGAGTGCCCGCGGTATGCAATGCACCGCGCCCTCATTTGGGCGGGTAAGCCCAGCGCGGGTGAGCGGGCGGCAGCAGAGGTGACGCTGGAGGGCAAATTGCGGAGCATCCGTCATCGCGGTACTGGCAAGGTCGCCCAAAGATAAAAGCCGCCGCCGGAGGGGCAACTCCGACGACGGCAAAGGTAAAATACCAACTGTATTGTACACCAAGGAGGTACAAAAAGCAATGAGAACGATCACGATCCAGCGCCTGACCCTGGCGAATTTCAAGGGTTGCCACAGCCTGACCTTGGATTTCCAGGGACGGGACTGCTCCATCTACGGCGACAACGCCACCGGCAAGACCACCGTCTATGACGCCTTCTGCTGGCTCCTGTTCGGCAAGGACAGCAGCGGCGCGGCCAAGTTCGACATCAAGCCTCTGGACGAGACCGGCGCCGTGGCAGATCATGGGGCGGAGACCAGTGTGGAGGCGATCCTGTCGGTGGACGGTCAGGAAGTGACCCTCAAGCGTACTTATTTTGAGCTGTGGAGCAAGAAGCGGGGGAACAAAGAGGCTTCCTTTGACGGTCATTCCTCTGGGTTCTACTTCAACGGTTTGCCCATGGCCAAGAACGAGTTTTCCAGCCGAGTCGCTCAGCTGTGCGATGAGAACAGCTTCCGCACCCTGACAGACCTGCGCTGGTTCTGCGCAGGGGAGAGCGAGACGAACCGGAGAGCAGCCCTCATCGACCTGGTGGAGGACGTGTCAGACGAGGATGTTCTGGCGTCTGACCAGGCGTTCGCCCCGCTGGCGGATGCCCTGGGTGGCCTGACGGTGGAGGAGGCCAAGGCGGCCTACCAGAAGCAGCGCAGGAACCTCCAGGCCAAGGCCAAGACCACACCAGCCAGGATCGACGAGCAGAAGCGCACCATCAGCGAGTATGAAGTGGTGGATTTTACCGCCCTCCGCACGCGCCGGGATGAGCTGGCAGGGCAGGAATCCGCCGCCAGGGAAGCGCTGGAGCAGCTCCGGAGCAAGGCGGGCACCTCTGCGCTCCTGCCCCAGCGGGACGGGCTGCGGATGCAGCTGGAGGCGTTGGAGAGCCAGAATACAGCCTATCGCAGTGGGCAGCGGACAGCAGACCCAACCCAGCTGCGTCGCCAGAAGGAAGGCTTGGAGCGCCAGGGGCAGGCCATTGCCCGAGAGCTGGAGCGCAACCAGCTGAGCCAGCAGCAAGGCCAGGCGGCCATCCAGGCGTGTCGGGAACGGTGGAAGGAGACACAGTCCATGACCTTTTCCGGCGGCACCTGCCCCACCTGCGGCCAGACGCTGCCAGCGGGGCAGCTGGCCAAGGCCACGGATGAGTTTGCACAGCGCAAGAAAGAGCACCTTGCCAAGCTGGCAGAAGATGCGGGAGCACGCAAGGCCGAGCTGGAAGCTCTCCAAGCCAGGGCTGACGAATTGCGGGCTGACCAGGCACAGAACGAGCAGGACTGCGCTGAACTGGCGCAGCAGCTGGCCGCGGCGGAAGCGCTGGTCATCACTGACCTGGACGGTTACGGAGAGCGGAAAACACGCCTGACCAGCCAGCTCCAGGAGTTGGAGGTGCAGATCGCCCAGGCCAGCCGGGACACCCGGCAGGCAGAGCGGGAGGCGGAACGACGTTGGTCGGAGACGCGGGAAGCGTTGCGCCGAACGGAGAGCGCCCTGGCGGGAGAACAGTTCCTGACCGCCGCCCGGAAGCGTGTGGCGGAGCTGATGGCGGAACAGCAGCAGACGGCGGCGGAGACAGAGCGGCTGGATAGCCTGCTGGATCTGTGCGACCAGTTCACCCGGGTCAAGGCGGAGTATATCAGCCGGGAGGTCAGCGAACGGTTCCGGCTGGTGCGCTGGCAGCTGTTCGAGGCGCAGATCAACGGCGGCCTCCGGGACTGCTGCAAGGCCACCATCGACGGTGTGCCCTACGCCGACCTGAACAACGGGGCGAAGATCAACGCCGGTCTGGACGTGATCGCGACCCTGAGCCAGGCCAAGGGCATCCGCTGCCCGCTGTTTGTGGACAACGCCGAGAGTGTCACCCAGCTCATGGAGATGGACACCCAGGTCATCCGCATGGTGGTCAGCGAAACGGATAGGCAGTTGAGATTGGAAAGGGAGGATTGAGCGTATGGTCATCGGAACCAGAGCAAAAGCAAAGATCCCGCCGGTGGAGGCGGGGACATACCTGGCGATCTGTATCGGTATCTACGACTTGGGGGAGCAGCAGACGGAGTACAAGGGCAAGACTCGGTACAACAATCAGATCCAGTTCACTTTTGAGCTTCCGACGGAGCAGGTGGAATTGGACGGGGAGATGAAGCCCCGGCAGTTGTCCCGCACCTTCTCGGTCAGCACCAGCAACAAGTCTGGCCTGCGGAAGTTCCTGACCTCCTGGCGGGGGAAGGCGTTTTCTGACGAGGAGATTCGGGCGTTCAATACAGATGAGATGTTGGGCCGCAGCGCCATGATCCAGGTGGTCCTCAACGACACCGGCGAGTACGCCAACATTGACGGCGTGATGCAGATCCCCAAGGGGATGCCCACTCCGACCACGGAGACAGAGCTGCACGTGTTCAACATCGACCAGTGGGATGACGCGACCTTCGCAGCGCTGCCGGAGTGGGTGCAGGAGAAGATCAAGAACTCCACCCAGTACCAGCAGATGCACGCCCCGGAGACCGCCGTGGACTTCCCAGAGCAGGAGGAGCAGCCCCAGCAAACCGCACTTGAGGAAGGAGTGGAGTGTCCGTTTTGAAATTCATCCCATTGGCTAGCTCCAGCGCTGGCAACGCCTACTTATTGGACGACGGACAGTGCGTCCTGCTGCTGGAATGTGGCCTGAGCTACCGACGGCTGGGTCAGCTGGTGCGGGCGGCGGGATACACCGTCTCCCAGCTGGCCGGCTGCCTGGTCAGCCACGAACATAATGACCACGCCCGCTGCTGGGACAAGTTGCTGGCGGCTGGGATCCCGGTCATCCTGTCCCATGGCACTGCCCAGGCGCTGGGGGCGGATGGAGCTACCTTGTTGGCACCGGATGTGGGGCGGGACTGCTCAGAGCCTATGCAGGTGGGCAGCTTCCAGGTGATCGCCTTCCGCACTTTCCACGATGCCAGGGAGCCGGTGGGCTACCTGGTCAGGGGGAGCGACGGGGAGAAGCTGGTGTTCGCCATCGACACCGGGAACATCCGGTACCGGTTTCCCGGCGTGAACATCCTGGCCATCGAGGCCGACTACCAGGAGGACATCCTGGCACGCTGCACCCGGATGCCAGAAGCCACCGTCAAGCGTGTCCGCAACACCCATCTGGAGATCGGCCAGCTGTGCGGCTACCTGAGCACCTTGCCCCTGCAGCAGTGCCGGGAGATCTATCTGCTCCACCTGAGCGACGCCAACAGCGACGAGGCGTGGTTCGAAGCGTGTGTGCGTCGGGCAATGCCGAAGAAATGCCGGGTCATTGTGTGCCCGAAGGAGAGGAAATCATGTTAAACAAAGTGATCATTCAGGGGCGGTTGGTGGCAGAACCAGAGCTGCGCCACACCGCCCAGGGGACTGCCGTGGCCAACGTGCGCATGGCGGTAGACCGAGATTTCAAGCGGCCAGATGGCAGCCGGGAGACGGATTTCTTCCAGGTCATCGCCTGGCGCGGCGGCGCGGAGTTTCTGGCCAAGTACTTCCACAAAGGGCAGCTGGCCTGTGTGGAGGGCAGATTGCAAGCCAGGGACTACACGGATAACACCGGCGTCCGGCGCTTCGTGACGGAGATCGTGGCAGAAAACCTGTATTTTTGCGGCGGCAAGAAGAGCGAGTCCAACGCAGCGCCTTACGGAGAACCGACCGGGTTCACGGAGGTAGAAGATGACGGCCAGCTGCCGTTTTAAGAAGGTGGCAGCATGGCGAAAGAAAAGAACAGCTTTGTGCTGTATTACGACTTGGAGGACATTCTGCTCGACTTGAGCGACAGCCAGATCGCGGAGTTGTTCCGAGCGATCTTCGCCTACGAAAAGCGTGGCGAGGCGTATTCCGGCTCAGACCCGGAAGTGAAGATCGCCATGCGTTTCGTGAGCAGATCGCTGGACGACAACGATGAGCGGTATCGGGCGAAGGTGGAAAAACGTCGGGAAGCTGGTCGAAAAGGTGGACTTAAAAGTGCACAGAGCCGCAAGCAAAAGAAGCAAAACGAAGCAAATCAAGCAAACGCAACCAAAGGCAAGCAAAAGAAGCAAAGTCAAGCAAATCAAGCTGATAATGAACCTGAACCTGTACCTGATAATGATACTGATAGTGATAGTGAGGGGACTACGTCCCCTACCCGCGCGCGCGTAACGCAGCAAAGCAAGCTTGCATCACAGAAAGTCCAATGGGCGGACAACGTGACCATGACCAACGCCGAACACCAGAAGCTGCTCGACGCTCATGGCTCCGCCGACACAGCGCTGATGATCGAGCACCTGAGCCATTACAAAGCGGCGAATGGGAAGCACTATGGCAGCGATTACCGGGCGATCTTGGCTTGGGTGACAAAGTGGCTGTCAGAGCAGAAGGGGACGAAGACCGGTGCGGCACAGCGGCCCAGCAAGGCGCCGACTCCAATGCCGCCGACACAGGAGAGCCTGGCAGAACAGGAGCAGAGGATCCTTGCAAATGAACGCTGGATGCGAGACTTTTTGGAAAGCCAACGGGAGGACGAACAGGATGAATGAACAGAACAGAAGCGACAGTCTGTTGGAGATGGCCAGAGGCGCCATCCTCGAACGGGTAGACTATGAGGCGGCACGGGTCGCCGAGAACATCGAAGACCCCAACACGGATTTCAAGGCAAAGAGAAAGATTCAGATCACGCTGACTTTCAAGGCCAGCGCGGATCGAGAAACGGTGCAGATGGAGACGGAGGTGAAGACCACCCTGGCGCCCATGATGCCTGTCAGTACCAGCCTGTATATGGTGCGAGATGACCGGGGCGACCCCATGATCGTGGAAGCCGTCCGGCAGACGCCGGGGCAGCTGGACATGGACGGCGGAGAAGCGGAAGAACCTAAGATCGTGCAACTGCATCGGAAAGCGTAAGGAGGAACAGACATGAGTGGCATTTTGGCAGAATTTGTGGAGAAGATCATCAGCCTGAAAGACCCGACCATCATCGAGGTGGCGGGGCAGCAGTACGCAAACCAGGAGTTTGCACGCATCAAGCCACACGTAGATCGCCCGTCGATGTATGAGGTGACCGGGCTGGACAGCATTGTCCAGCTGCTGCGCAAAGAGATCGACCGGGTTGGAGGATTCGCCTTTGTGCGAGTGGCCAGCCATGACCGGGTGTATGTCAGCACGAGCTATCAGGCGGATATGAGCCGAAACACGTTGTACGCAGCGACTGCGGACGTGCCTGGCTTCCGGGGCGGCTGGCGTGACCAGGAGCAGGCTGTGATCGAGTTGCGTAGCCTGTTTATCCCCGGCGCTGGAACAAAATACCTGATCGACTTGTTGAGCCGGATGAGCAAGGACAGCGGCGTGACCACCAAGGACAACGGGGTGACCCAAACCGTGGAGGCAAAGACAGGTGTGAGTTTGCGGCAGAACGTGGAGATCAACCCGAGAGTAAAGCTCCAGCCCTTCCGGACTTTCTTGGAGGTGGAACAGCCGGAAAGCGAGTACCTGCTCCGGGTGGATGAGAACGGCAGGATCGGCTTGTTTGAGGCAGATGGCGGCGTCTGGAAGCTGGAGGCCAAGCGGAACGTGAAGGAATACCTGGCCGTGGAGTTGGACGACCTGGTCAAAAGCGGACAAGTCGTCGTGATGATGTGAGGAGGCAAGCCATGAAAACACTGACCATCTGCAGCAAGTGCGTCGCCACCGGCGCAGACACCACCGGTTACCTGGCTAGAGTCATGCGCACGGAGAAAAAGTGCTGCGATCTGTGCGGGAGAAAGGGCTGGTGCACGGTGTACGACAAGGAGGATGACGATGACAAAGCGTAACCTATGCGACACCTGCTTGCACCGCGCGGTGTGCAGGCATAGGATTGACCAGCAGTGGGGGCGGATGGCGCACTGCGCCTACTACGAGCGTCTGATCCTGATGGGGCACACGCCTGGGCTGCTGCCCTTGTGGGTCAGGACGGCGACACCACCAGAGGAGGATGAGACATGACAGGAGCGGAAATCAAAGCATTCCGGGCGCAGAAGCAGATGTCGCAGTACCAGCTTGCCCAGTTGGTCGGCACGGCACAAAACGCTGTGAGCAGGTGGGAACACAACCAAACCAGGCCGTCAGACGTGTACAAAGCCCGGTTGGAGTGGCTCGTGCACGCCGCTCCAGAAGAACTGCAAGCCAGACGGGACGAAGTCCGACAAGAACAGGCGGAAGAACGGCGCAAGCGGCACTGCGCAAACCCTGTGAAGCCGAAGAAACCGGCAAAAAAGAAACCGCCAAGATCTGTAGCAACACGAGCCGCAAACCCTTGCAAGGGCTGCCCCCACTGGCAGCACATGGACAGTGCGAAAAGCAAGACCATGTACTGTGCCTGCATCCAGGAGACCGGCCATGTCCGGACTTGCGGCGTGGAGCGTACATATCAGCGGTACAGGACGCTCAGTCCGCTGTCTCTGGACGCTGCTAGGGCGGCGAAGTTGGGGTTGAGCTATGGGCGGTACAAGGCACTGTAAATGACGATGAAGAACCGGAGGGATGCAAATGACGTTGAACGAGTTATCAGAGCACTATAAGCTGCGGGCGCAGCTGGCAGAGGTCGAGTCCATGTTGCAGTCCCTCCGGTGTGCTGCCAGCCCAGGCGCTCAGGCGCTGACTGGGATGCCTCATGCGACCGGCGTGCGGGACAAGGTGGGAGACTTGGCGGTGGAGATCGCCACCATGGCCGACGAGGCGGACAGGCTCCGGCAGGAAATCGGTCAGCAGGAAGGGGAGGTGCAGGCATATATCGCAGCTATCCCAGACCCGCGGACGCGGACAATCTTCCGGCTGAGGTTTATCCGAGGGCTTATGTGGTGCGAGGTGGCAGCTATCCTGGGTGGCGGAAACTCCACGTATGGCGTGAAATCAGCGTGTTATCGGTACTTAGAGAAAGATGCAACGCCATGACACTTGATGTCACGCGCATCATCTGATATGGTTATACTTAACAGAAAACGGGAATGGCGGCTGCATAGCGATGTGCAACCGCCATTTTTTCTACCCCGAAGGAAGGTGAAAACGTGAAAAACGATGAAATCAAACTGCTGCGAGGTAACTGCCTGGAGTTGGCGGAACAGATCCCGGACGGGAGCATTGACATGGTGCTCTGCGACCCGCCCTATGGAGTCACAGACTGCCGGTGGGACAGCGTGCTGCCGTTCGATGCTATGTGGCGGATGTATGAGCGGGTGGTCAAGGCAAACGGCGCCATTGCGCTGTTCTCGTCCCAGCCGTTTACGACCAGATTGATTCACAGCAACATTTGTCAGTACCGGCACACCTGGTATTGGGTTAAGAACATCAAGACCGGCCACGTTTTCGCCAAGGTGCAGCCCATGCGCCAGGTCGAAGAGGTGTGCATTTTCTACCGCAAGAAGCCGCTGTATCAGCCGCAGGGGCTGGTCAAGCTGGAGCGGGAGATCATCCATCGCAAGCAGGCGCAGGCGGACGCCGTCTATCGCCTGGACAAGTGGGCAAACGCCTCTGTCCAGCGTTACGGCAATTATCCCAGCAACGTGCTGCGGTTTGACGTGGACGGCGGGAAGAACAGAGTACACCCCAGCCAGAAGCCTGTGGCGCTGCTGGAATACCTCATCCGTACATACACCAGGCCGGGCGAGACGGTGCTGGACAACTGCATGGGCTCTGGTTCCACAGGCGTCGCTTGTGTGCATACCGGGCGACGGTTTGTGGGGATGGAGCAGGATGAGCAGTATTTTGCCGTTGCGGAGCGGCGGATTGCGGAGGCTGTCAGGGAGCTGGCGGCATAAAATTCGGCCAGAAAGGAGGCGCAGGAAGTTGTGGCGAACAATGAGAACCTGGAAAAGGGGAAAGCAACTCAATTTCGAAGCGGCGAGGAAGCGGCGAGAAATGGTAGCAAAGGCGGCATTGCTTCCGGCGCTGCCCGACGGCGGAAAAAGAGCCTAAAAGAGGCGGCTGATCTGTATCTGTCCCTGCCAGTAACGGACAAGCGGCGACTGAACAAGCTCAAGCGCAGAGCTCTGGATCCGGAGGACATCGACAACCAGATGGCCATGGTCGTGGGGCTGACCGAGGCGGCGACCGCCGGGGACGCCCGTGCAGCCAAGGTCATCCTAGAGATGCTGGGGGACGATGGGGACGAGCGCACAGACCTGCAAAAGGCCAAGGAGCTATTGGAGGGGATTGACAGTGCTATCGACTAAACAGCGGGAATATCTGACCCACTGCAATCACAGGTGGAACCTGAAGATCGGAGCTACCGGCAGCGGCAAGAGCTGGCTGGACTATGCGGTGGTCATCCCCAAGCGGCTCTGTGCCCTCCGTGGACAGGGGGCAGCGGTGATGCTGGGCAACACCCAAGGCACACTGGCTCGCAACATCCTGGAGCCCATGCGGGACATCTGGGGAGAAGGGCTGGTGGGCAACATCAGTTCGGATAACACGGCGCAGCTCTTTGGGCGGCGGGTGCATATCCTGGGCGCAGACAACCGGAAGCATGTGGCGCGGATCCAGGGCATGACCATCGAGTATGCCTATGGCGATGAGATGACCACCTGGCACGAAGAGGTGTTCCAGATGCTCAAGAGCCGCCTTCGCTGCGCCCACAGCTATTTTGACGGCACGGCCAACCCGGCAGACCCACACCATTTCGTCAAGACCTTCATCGACAGTGACGCTGATGTATTCTGTCAGACCTCCACCATTGATGACAACCCGTTTTTACCCACAGAGTTTGTGGAGAATCTGAAGCGAGAGTACGCCGGGACAGTGTATTACAACCGCTTTATCCTGGGGCAGTGGATGGCAGCGGAAGGCATCATCTACCGTCCCTTCGCCGACAGCATTGCCGCTGGCGACCGCCAGTTTTACTGGCCGCCTGACCAGTCCTTGCGCCCCTGGCGAGTGCAGATCGGAGTGGACTTCGGCGGCAACGGCTCCAAGCACGCCTTTGTGGCCACGGGGATTCTGCCCGGTTATGAGGGTATCGTGGGGCTGGCGTCCCAGCGGGTGGATGCCCAGGGGCAGGACGCCACGGCGCTGTGCCAGGCATTTCTGGCGTTCTGCCAGGCGGTCTTCGCCAAGTGGGGTGAGATCCACGCTGTCTACTGCGACAACGCCGAGCAGGTGCTCATCCAGTCCCTGCGCTCGTCACTTCGGGCGTCTCCCTTTGCCTGGCTGTCCAGTCGGGTGCACAACGCCCGGAAGGCGCCTATCCTAGACCGTATCCGACTGACCTCCCTACTCATGGGCGGCGGTCGTTTTTTTGTGCTGCCAGCGGCGCAGACCCTGGCAGACGCTCTGGCTACAGCTTTGTGGAGTGGGAAGCGCCCAGGGCAGGACGAACGCCTGGACGACGGAACCACGGACATCGACACCCTGGACGCATTCGAGTACACCATTGAGCGAGAATATCGCTCTCTTTTGAGGATGAACGCATGAACATTGTACAATTTATCGGATATTTGAATCGGGAGAAGGGGTGGAACCTCCAAGGCAGCTACTACGCCTACATCGACCAGTGGCGGCAGTGGTGGCAGGGCAACTACCCCGACTTCCACGACATCCGCTGTGTCGGGGCGGACGGGCAGTGCCATAAGCGTCCTATGTACCGCCTGCGGATGCCAAAGCAGGCGTGTGAGGATTGGGCTTCGCTGCTGCTGGGGGATAAGACCACGGTGACAGTCAACGATACCGCTTCCTCCACCTGGCTGTTGGGGCAGGAGGAGCAGCAGACCGGCGGTCTGTTGGGGCAGCTGGGCTTCTGGCGGAACGCTAACCGGCTGGTAGAGCTGGCGTTTCGTTCCGGCACCGGAGCGTTTGTGCTCACAGTGGATGGGCTTACAGTGGCGAACCAAAATGTGCTGGTATCGCCGGAAGCACAACTCTGGGTGGAATACCTGCCCGCTGAGTGCATTCTTCCCATCAGTATCAAACACGGCAAGGTGACAGAGTGTGCTTTTGCCAGCGTGGTGATGGATCAGGGCAAGAGCTATGTTTACTTGCAGACCCACCAGCTGACTGGCCGAGGATATCAAATCACAAACGAATACTATACCGCCCAGGAAGAAGAAGGCAGGGCGATCTATCGACCGGCGGAACTGCCCAAGGGGATGCTGCCTAGCTTCTACACCGGCAGTGATCACCCGTGGTTTGCCCTTTTCTCTCCCGCCCAGTTGAAAAACCTGGACGGAGGTACTGGGCTGGGCATGGCCGTGTTTGCCGAGGCGCTAGATCAGGCGAGACAGTGCGACCTAGCCTTTGACAACTACTGTCGGGACTTGTACCTGGGCGGCAAGAAGGTGTTTTACAACAAGGAACTATTGCAGCCAGTGGCCGGAATGGACGGTCAACTGCACCTGATCGCGCCGGACAGCATCCGGCAGCAGTTGTTCGTGCAGACCTCCGGTGACCCAGATAGGGACGACTGGCACGAGTACAACCCTGACCTGCGGGTTAGCGACAACAGCCAAGCAGTGCAGGACGCTTTGGATTATTACAGCTTCAAGGTCGGGCTGGGCACCCATCACTACCAGTTCAGCCGCAACGGCTCCATTGCCACGGCGACCCAGTACATCGGCGACCGGCAGGACATGGTGCAGCACGCCAACCGGCACCAGATTCAGATCGAGGCGGCGTTGCTGACCTTCTTCCGCACCCTACTCTGGGCAGGCAAGACCATCCTGGGACAGCCGGTTGACCCAGATACCTCACTGACCATCAACTTTGATGACAGTTACATATCTGCCGCTGAGACCAGACGTCAGCAGGACAAGGATGATTGCCTGTCTGGGTTCCTCCCCAAATACCGCTATAACATGGAGTGGCGGGGCATGAGCGAGGAGGAAGCCAAGAGAGCTGTCCAGGAGGCGGCGGAGGAGGGAACGTCCGATGATGACCTGCTCTTTGGAGGCGCTTGATGCTTTCCCCTAAATGGCTGGCGCGCTGCACGACCCAGATGGCGGCGCTGTACGCTGAGACGGAAAGCACCATCCTGGATGATATGGCGAGACGTATCAGCGTGTATGATTTTTACATTCCGGCAGCGCAGTACCAGGAGGAGAAACTCGCCATGATGGGCGTGACTCGTCAGCAAATTATTGCTGAGCTGTCCACACGCACCGGAAAAACCCGGCAGGAGATCGAAAAGATCATGGAGGCCGGAGTGCGAGAGACACGCAGCAGCGATGGAGCGATCTATGAGCAGGCAGGGAAAACCGTTCCGGAAAAAATAAGCCCACAGATGCGGAAAATCATCCGCGCTGGGCTGAAACAAACGGCGGGACTGTTTGAAAACCTGACCAAAACGACCGCTCAAACGGCAACCAGGCAGTTTGAAAAAGCGCTTGATCTGGCGTGGCTCCAGGTCAGCACCGGAGCGATGGATCCACAGTCCGCTACACGGCAGGCGATCAAGAGCCTGTGCAAAGCGGGGATCCAGGCAGTCGCCTACTCAACGGGACGGAGCGAGACATTGGAGGTTGCCGTGACCAGAGCGCTGCGCACCGGTGTCAATCAGACCGCCTTGCGGATGCAGGAACAGCTTGTGGAGGAGATGGGTACCGACCTAGTGGAAGTGACCGCTCACGCTGGCGCACGGCCTGACCACGCCAAATGGCAGGGCAAGGTGTACAGCCTGACCGGCAAGACGCCGGGCTACCGGACGTTGGCCAAAGGAACCGGCTACGGTACCGGCGCAGGCTTAGGCGGCTGGAATTGCCGGCATAGCTTCTTCCCGTACTTTCCAGGGCAGAACAGCGCCTACAGCCGGGATGAGTTGGAGGAGTACACCAAGCCGGACGCCGTAGAGTACCACGGCAAGAAGATGAGCTTGTACGAAGCGGAGCAAACGCAGCGCAGTATAGAACGCAATATCCGCCGCTGGAAACGGGAGAACAACGCCATGAAGGCGGCAGGGCTGGACACCACGGAAAGCGCAGCTAAGGTAAAGCTGTGGAATGATCGGTACAAGGATTTTTGCGCCAAGACCGGACTGAAACAGCAGAAGCAGAGAACGGTTTTCTATGCGCACCTTGCGCAGAAAAGTGTTGCAACGGCAGGCGGGAATGGTATAATAACAGGAGCGAGAATTACAGACCCTCTAAGCAAGGAGGCAGATGAATTTGCGGAAATGTATTATAGGGAAATACGAAACTTTTCTACCGATGCGGAGAAGATAGCTAAAAATTTAGGGAAAAGAAAATCGGACATCAAACGAATCAAAATGTATCTTTTTGAAGAAAAGTCACTCTATGATGAAGATATTAGAGAGTGGCGACGGTTTGATTCGGATTGTGCAATTGCTCAAAGCTGGCAACGTCTCATGGTCGGAAAGGATATCAAGCCGCACGACAGGATATTGATCGAACATGAATTGCTGGAAATGCAAATCAAAAAAGAAAACCCAACGTTGGAGCATTGGAAGGCGCACGAATTAGCGTCAATGAAGTATAATTATCAAAAGGCTGCGGATGAATATTATGGTAATCTTAAGAAACATCAAAAAAACGGATAACAGCATTTCGACGGATTATTACCCTGAAGGCGAGAAGTTGAAGGGGTTTATGAAAATCCGCATTAAAGATGGAGAAATCTTAGAGCACGACAATGCAAGTTCGTTTTCCGCTGCGCACGTTCTGCGCGAGTTGAAGCGCCTTGCAAAATCAGAAAATCCGCCGAAGGAAAAAACGTTGTTGTGGTATTGATACCGCCAATTTGGGCGACATCTAAAGCGGGTAAACTCAATGAGTCCAAAATTGGACTCACCAATATACTGGTAGCCCCGAAAATTTGGGGCTATTCTAAAATGCTGATTCAAGCACGTTGTAAGACGTGCTTTTTTCATACCCAAATTTGTCCCGGAACGACGTAAAACTTGACCAGCCAAGCGGATGCGACCCGTGTCATCAAAGCGTAGGCAGGAAGGAGCACCATGAAACGAGAAGACATCACCGCGCTGCTGCCGGACATTACCGAGAAGCAGCTGGACAAGATCATGGGACTGCACGGGGCGGACGTGACCAATCTGAAGGACAGTCTGGCCACGGCGCAGAATGATCTTGCTGCAGCCCGGGGCGAGCTGACTGCCGCCAATGAGAAGCTGAAAGGCTACGATCCGGATTGGCAGAGCAAGGTGACTGACGCCCAGAACCGGATGAGTGCTGTTCGGCGGGACGCCGCCATTCAGAATGCCCTCACGGCTGCTGGTGCTCGGAACACCAAGGCGGCGCTGGCTATGCTGGACTTGGACAAGGTGCAGCTGGGCGAAGATGGCCAGTTGGAAGGTTTGGAAGATCAGCTGACCGAGCTGACCAAGAGTGACAGCTGGTTGTTTGCGTCCGGCGATGGAGCCACCGGTATGTCTACCATGTCCACCGGCGGCGAGCACGGCCAGGGAGGCACCGCTGGCGGAGACGGCGTAGAAGCCGCCTTTAATAAACTCAATCCCTGGCACACGAATACTTAAATAGGAAGGATGATCATCAATGGCACATACCAGCCAGGAACGGTGGTCTGGTCTTGTGGATGCGAAGCTCCGCGCGACCCTGGTCACCAAGGATAATCTCATTTTCAACAACCGTTACGAAGGCAGTCCCAAGGCGGGCAAGGTAAAGATTCCCGTCCGTGACACCGAAGTCGAGGTCAAGCCTTACAGCAAGAGCGCAGGCATTGACCCCGCCGCAGGCACTACTACCTACCTGGATCTCTCCATCGACCAGGACGAGGCAGTGAACGAGCTGATTGACGGCTTCGACGCCGCCAGCGTACCCGACGGCATTGTGGCTGACCGGCTGGATTCCGCCGGTTATTCCCTGGGGCTGTCCATGGATAAGAAGTCCATCAACGCCTTGGAAAGCGCCACCGACGCCAATATCGCAACCACCAAGACCGCCTGCACTTCCAGCACGGCATATAAGACGGTGCTGGAAGCCAAGCGCACCCTGTCCCGCAACGGCGTTCCCACCGACGGTCGTTGGCTGATCGCAGCGCCGGAATTCCTGGAAGTGCTGATGCAGGATTCCAATTTCATTCGCCAGGGCGACCTGTCCCAGGAACTGATCCAGCAGGGGGTAGTCGGGCGAGTGGCTGGCTTCAACGTGCTGGAAAGCTGCAACATGGACTACGAATCCACCACCAGAGTGGCCAGCAAGAAAACCACCACCGAGTTCATCGCCGGTCATCCCAACTGGTGCCACCGTGTGGAGGAGTGGGCGGTGCCCGTCCACCTTCAGGACCTGAACGGCTCCGGTAAGTATATCGGCGCATCCGCCGTCCAGGGTCGTAAGGTCTACGGCGTCAAGGTGTCCAAGGGCAAGACCCTGTACATCAAGCGGACGGAAACCGCTGTGTCTGGCGGCTGATATGGCTGCACCGGCTAGTTATGCAGCCTCCGGGCGCAACCGCATCCCAGAAGGGGAACAGAAAATGTACCAGCTCCGGGCAGAGCAGTATCTCCGGATGCTGACCGGCATTGACGCCGAGGAGGCGCTCAATCGTGGCCTGGATTTTGAGTACAACAACGCCATCTACGCCGTCATGGACGCCCTCTATCTGGACGACCAGAGCGCCGGGAAGACCAGCGAGACCGTGGCGGATTGGTCGGTCAGTTACAGCCAGCCCGCCACCGGCACAGGCGCGGCAGTGTATGACGCTGCCCGCCCGTGGCTGGTGGATACCGGCCTACTCTACAGGGGGGTGTAATCCCGTGTTTGGGCAAACGGCCACGCTCTACCACAAGAGCTATGATGGTGACAAAACCAAATGGACACGGCACGAGCTGGTTGGCGTTTTGCTGAGCCTTGCGGACGGTGAAACGCTCAGCGCCAGTGGCGAGCTGACGCAGGGCGGTTCTGTCCTGGTCGTGCGTAAGCAAGCCGATATGGAACGGGTCGGGAACGGTGACTATATCGTTTCCGGCCTCTGTCCGGTTGACGCATTTGAGGGCAACCCAGTCAAAGCGCTGGCCGGATATGCCCCAATGCGTGTCTCCGGCCGCAAATTATACCCGTACCGGTCGGCATTGGCTCATGCCACATACACCTTGGAGGGCAGCTGGAAATGAAAGTAAACGTCAAAGTGAATATCGACTGCAATAAAATCTTGCAGTCCCGTGGGCTGGGCAAGGATGGCACGGCGGCAAAGTATCTGGCGAACTTAGTCGCAAGATACAGCGACAAGCGGGTGCCATTTCAGGACGGCTATCTAAAAAACCATCACCCGATCACCGTACAAAATGGAGCGGCGATTTTGGAATATATTGCGGACTACGCCCACTACCAGTACCACGGCCAAGTCATGGCCGGTCGCGCCCCGAAGCACTACACCGGCAAGGCACTGACCTACAACCAAGCTCCCACCAGAGGGAGCAAGTGGGACGTGCGCACCATGCAGGCGGACGGTAAGCGGATCGTGGCCGACTTTGCAAAATTTGTGGGGGGTGAACCGGTATGAGCATCGTCGATGGGCTGCGTGCCTGGCTCGACGGCTACCAAGGCCTGGCGGGTGGGCGCATCAATGTGGACTGTCTACCGGCGGAGCTGGCCAGCTACAGCCTGGACTCCGACCCCAGCTACACCGTCACCACCTACATGGACGGCACCCAGGCGGTGGAACGCACCTATGTCATCGCCTCCCGCGAGGCAATCGGGGACGACATCGTCCAGAATGCCACCAACCTAGAGTGGTACGATGACCTGGCTGCCTGGATCAGGCGGCAGCGGCGCGCCCGAAACTGGCCGGACATCGGCAAGGGGCGCACCGTCTCCAATATCTCTGTCGTGTCTACGCCGTACCCTTTTGCGGTCGAAGCAAATGGCGAGGCACGGTATCAAATCCAAATCAAACTGAATTACTACGAGGAGTGATCTTATGAAACTGTCTGCAGCAATGACCGGCATTACCCCTAGCTCCAGTTTTGCTGGTGAAGTGTCCGGCGATGATTATATCCTGGCGCTGGACTGCTCTACCGATGGCAGCGCAGCGTCTCCGGCCGACTATGACGTAGCCACTGTCCACGTCTCCAACTACGGCGCGGAACTGTCCCCTGAGACCGATTCCAACCAGTTCTACTACGAGGGCTACACCAGTATGAAAAAGTCCACCAGCCGCAAATTCAAGCCCGTGGGCAAGCGGCTGGCGGGTGACGCATTCCAGGATTTTATCTGCTCTCACGCGATCAAGTATGGCAAGGGCAGCGCTGTGGTGCGCGACTATGTGTATTTTTGTGTCCTCACCGGCAAAGGCGAGAAGGGCAAGGTGCTGATCCTGGTCAACAACGACGGCGCAGCCGAGTCCGGCGCGATCGGCGATATTGACGCCGAGCTGCAGGTCATCGGTGTGCCGGAAGAATATACCTACTCCGCTGGCGGCTGATTGCGAGGTGATTGACCATGGTAGTAACCATCAAAGAGCACCGCTATGACGTGGATTTTGACGACGTCCGTGTCATTGCGGCGGCAGATGACGGCAAGAGGGCGATCGTGGAGGCGCACGCCTCCCTCCCGCCTGTGACAGACGCAGGCTACGGCAAGCGCCTGATTGATTTCCTGGACGTCGTCAAGGCAGCTATCGACGACGTCGTTGGTGACGGCGTGTCCGTCGAGTGCTTCGGCGCTGCCTACAACTGGCGAGACATCCTGACCGGCTGGTTGGCCATCGTGGAGGCCAGCACCGCCGGCGCAGCAGAGACCTGCGCCGCGTCTACCGAGCTGGTACATCGTACGACTGCCTGCGTCATCGCCAGCAAGGCAAGTGGCCGCCAGCCTGTGCGCCTGGAATGACCTATCTGCTGACGGATGCGCTGCCGCATACCGTTGATGTGGGGGGCGTCTCGTACGAGGTCACGACAGATTTTAGGCTGTTCGTGGCCTTCGAGCGGGACGCTTTTTGCGACCGTTGGGACGCCGCTGCGGCCTACTTAACTTTGGAGTGGTTTTACCCTGACGGTATCCCGGCGGACGTTCCAGCGGCGCTGGACGCGTTTGTGGCGTTTTACCGGGGTGGTTTGTTTGACCCAGTGGACGCCGCAGGCAACCCCAACCGGCCTACCAACGGGCGCAAGTGCATCCCATATGCGTTTGACACAGACGACCGACGCATCTATGCAGCCTTCCACCGTCGCTATGGCATCGATCTGGCGGCGGTGGACTTGCATTGGTATACCTTCCGCGCTCTCCTGGGCGGCCTGTATGAGCCGGATTTTGAGACGGTCGTAGGGTATCGCGCGATGGACACATCCCGGATGGATGGAGCGCAGGAGCGAGAGTATCGGCGACTGCAAACTGCATACGAGTTGCACAAGCCAGGCGATTGCGCGGCTGGCGGCGTGATTGACTGGGGTGCATGGGCGGCAGACAAGATGCGGCGATTGAGCGGAGGTGAGTGATATGGGCGCAGATGGCCATGTAAGGATCGAGATTTCCGGCGACAGCACGCCACTGGAGAAAGACCTACAGCGGGTCGAAAAAGAGGCTGATGACTCCATGTCCGCCGTAAAAGAAGGCGCGCAAAAGGCGGAAGACGCCTTGAATGACATGGGGGAGGCTGCCAGAGACGCCTGCAACAGCAAAGTGACCGGCGGCTTGGAGGACGTGGCGGACGCCCTGGCGAATGTCGGCGACAATGCTGGGGACGCCGGCAAGGGCGTGGAAGACACAGGCAAAAAAGCGGAGAGCGTCTGGAAAAAGCTCGAAGGGATGTCCGAGAGCGCTGCCGACCTCCAGGACGCCCTGGCCAACACGGTCGAGCAGAGCGCTGCCACCATTGGCAAAACCTTTGCGGTGGTCGGCGCTGGCGTCACTGCTGTCGGTACCGCAACCGCTGGTGTGCTGATCAACCTGGGCAACGGATACAACAAGGCTGTCAACCAAATCGGCTCGGCGACCGGCGCGACCGGCAAAGACCTGGAGCAGCTGGGGCAGATTGCCCAGAATGTGTATAGCCACAACTTTGGGGACTCGCTGGAAGATGTAGCGGATGGCATCTCTGTGGTGCGGCAGAACACCCAGCTGATGGGCGAGGAGTTGCAAGCGGCTACAGAGGATGGGTTTGCCCTGCGGGATACCTTTGGCTACGATTTGAGCGAGAGCGCACGGACGGCCAGCGCGCTCATGAAAAACTTTGGTATTGACGCAAACAAGGCGTACAACATCATCGCCACCGGCGCGCAGAAGGGCGCAGACCAGAACGGCGACCTGCTGGACACCCTGAATGAATACTCGACCCAGTATGCGGCGCTGGGGCTGTCCGCCGACCAATTTGTTAACGGCTTGATCGCTGGTGCGGAAGCCGGTGTATTTAGCATCGACAAAGTAGGCGACGCCGTCAAGGAGTTTAACATCCGTGCAAAGGATGGCTCCAAATCCACAACCAGTGCATTTGCCACCCTCGGACTGAAAGCCAGCACGACCATGCAGGCGTTTGCCAAGGGCGGTGACACGGCACAAAAAGCGTTTTTTGAGGTCGTCAAGGCGCTGGAAGCGATGAAAGACCCAGTGGAGAAAAACCAGACCGCTGTGGCGCTGTTTGGCACCCAGTACGAGGATTTGGAAAAAACCGTTCTGCCGGTGCTGGCCAGCATGGAAGACGCGAGCAAAACCACCTATGACGCCCTTGGTGAGATCAACGAGATCAAGTATAAAGACCTTGGCTCTGCCCTCCAGGGACTGAAACGCACCATTGAGGGCGCGCTCATCCCGTCGGCCAGCAAAATTGCCAGCGGCCCAATGATGACCGCCATGCAAGAGCTGCAGAGGATGGCCAACGACCTGGCTAAGAGCATCAAAGCTGGGGAGTATGACAGCGTATTTGCGGGGATTGCGGACGGCATCACAGGTGTTATCAGGATGCTGCCTAAGATCAGAGACGGGATCCGGAAGATTGCTCCTGTGGTGTCCAATATCGCAGGCATCACCATGGACTTTTTGTCCGTTGCGGTCGACAATATCGACTTGGTGATTTCTGTGATCGCCGGCGTCAGTACCGCCATTGCGGGGCTGAAGCTCCTGACCTTTATCGGCGATGTTACGCAAGCCGTAAAGACACTAACCGCAGCGTTTTCGCTGTCGGCTGGCCCCATCGGTTTGGCTGTGGTGGCAATTGGGGCGTTGGCGGCGGTAATTACTGATGTCGCTATCTCTGGTGACAGCGCAAGCGACATCTTGCGAGACAACACGGAGGCAACCCAAAAGCTCCGAGAGGAGAGTGAAAAACTCACCGAAGAATGCGAGCGAAACCGGGAAGAACGCCAAAAGAATGCGGATGCAGCCGAGACGGAAACGGCAATGGCTGAAGAATATGCCAAAAAGCTCAGCGACTTGGCCGGAAAAGAAAATAAGAGCGCAAGCGAGAAAAAGAAGATGGCTAAGTACGTTGAGAAGCTCAACGACCTAGTGCCGAACCTGAGCCTCAAGTATGATGAGGAAAAGGATCAGCTGAACAAATCTACTGACGCTATCTATCGCAACATCGACGCACTCAAAGAGCAGGCCAGGGTAAAGGCATACACGGAAAACTATGAGGCTGCCGTGAAAGAGCAGGCCGAAGTAGAAAAAAAGCTGAACGATGCAAGGGTGCAGTACCACAAGAACTTAGAAGAACTGGACAGAGCGCAACGGAAGTTAAACGCTGTCTCTCCGGCAGACCAACCGGCTCTCTATGACAAGCTCTCTGCGAAGGTCAATATTGCCAAGAAGAACGTGGAGGAAAGCAAAAAATCGTTTGACGACTTATCCGACAGCTTCCGCCAGTCGTCCTCTGACATGGACTATTGGGGGAAAAAAATGGAGGAAGAAACAGACGCTCAGGCGGTCGTTGACAACTTGAATAAACTGGCAGACATTGCGGAAGAAGCAGGCATCAAGCTGCCGAAAAGCGTGAGTGATGGTGTCAAATCCGGGAAATATCAAATGGCCGAAAGCGTCGATGAATTGAAACGCCTCATCGACTTTGACGCCGCCATCCAGAAGGCCGGATTGCAGGGGGTGGAAATCCCGCAAAGCCTGTCCGCCAGCGTCAACAGCGGGCAAATATCTGTGTCCGAGGCCATTAACCGGATGAACAACCTTGCCAAGTTTGACAAAATGGCTCAAAAAGCGAAATCGGCAGGGGTAAAAGTGCCGAAAGAACTACGCAAAGGGATTGCCAACGGCACATTATCTGTGGAAACGGCGACGAAACGACTAAATAATGTCGCAAAGTTTGACCGGATTGCCCAAAAAGCGAAATCGGCAGGAGTGAAGGTGCCGAAAGAGCTGCGCAAAGGGATTATTAACGGGACAATCTCCGTGAAGGCAGCAGCGAAACGGTTGGCGGGCGTTGCCAAATTTGACGCGATTGCGAAGAATGCAGGCGTAAGCGGCACAAAAACTGCAAAGGAATTGCGCAGTGGCATCATCAGCGGAAAGATTAGCGCAGAGGCCGCTTGTAGGCAACTGACAAAAGCGGGTGTAAAAGCTCTGAATCCAAACGGACAAGCACAAAAACCTGGCGGAATGGCTGCGGAGGAATACGCACAAGGCGCAAAACGGAAGTCGGGCGTTGTCCGGTCAGCTGGCCAGAGCGTAGGCAAAAAGGGCGTAGAGGGGGCTAAGAGCGGGTCAAGCGGGGCGTCCGGGGTTGGATACAACCTCGCAGAAGGCTTTGCCGTCGGCATTGGCCGAGGAGCGTACTTAGTCGCAGCGGCTGGACGAAAAATGGCGGCTTATGCCATCGCCGCTGCAAAAAAAGAAGCAGGCGTTGCAAGCCCGTCTAAGGTCATGCGCGACCAGGTCGGTATCCACATGGCAAGTGGTATGGCCGTCGGTATCCGCGAGGGCATCCCACAAGCTGCTTCCGCCGCTGCCGACATGGTAAGCGACACCGTGGACGCCGCAAACGCCGCCGCTGCGAAAGCCAAAATCGACACAAGCAAGCTGACCCTGTCCCCGGCGGAAGCCCAAGCCGCCATTGCGGCCAACATCGACAGCATGAGTGCCCAGGCCAAACTGGCGGTGCAGTACGAGATGGATCGTCGTGCAGCCAGTGTGGCAGCCCAGACGGCGGCTGCACCCACATACAACGACAGTCAGGTGGTAGGATTGCTCCATCAGCTGCTGGTCGAGACCAAGGCAGGCAAGGTCATCCGAGTCAACCAGCGGGAGCTGGGGCGCACCGTCCAGCAATGGGAACGGCGCATGTCTAATGTCACGGGAGGGATGTAAGTGCTGACCATCAATGGCGTGAGCTACAACAAATATCTGACGGCCTGCACGGTGTCCCAGGTGACACGCAGCGAGAATGTCATCAACACCCTAGCCGGGACGCAGTATCCGTACGGCACCGGCAAAGGGTACGAGGCAGCAATGACACTGTCACTCGTCCCGACGGACATCGTGCGCAGCCTGACCCATGCGATCACTGGCGCAGGGACGACGTTCACGGCGTCTTTTTTGGGCGGCGGAGCGGAGACTATTGACCGTACCTGTAGGGCGTCTAACGTGTCCACAGCGCTGCAAAACGTGGCTGACGGCGGATACTGGACGGTGTCAGCCACCGTCATTACCGTAGACTAGGAGGTGAGAGCATGATTAAAACCAACGCAGCGTGGAAGCGGATCGCAATCGACCCGTACCACCACACGACCTTTGAGCTGACCGTGGACGGGCAGACGATACCTCCAACCAGGATTGCGCTGTCCCCGGAGATCACATCAGCACTCTACACCGACCGGTGGAGCGTCGGCAACGTGGCGTCCAGCTGTTTGACAGTCACCTACCTGCCCGACCCAGAGATCGCTCGACCCAAAAGGGCGGCGAAGGTGCAAATGCGGTGCACCATCTGGCCGAGGGACGGCGACTGGGTGCTGGCGGATGAGTCTGGCCAGCCCATCGTGACGGAGTCCGGGCAGGAGATTTGGCTGATGGACACCCAGACCATCACCATCGGCACCTGGTACATCAACACCAGAGCGACGGACACCAGAGGCTGGGTGACGCTGACCTGCTATGACAAAATGCTTCGCCTGAACAAATACACAGTCAAAAAGGCGGCAAAAAAATACGGCGTGAAGCTGACGTATCCGGTGGATATGTTCCAGGTCATCTCCTTGGCCGAAAAGGTTACAGGACTGGCGGAACCGTCCGAGCCGTACCTGGAGGACGCCTGCGGGCTGGAATTTACCAAGGACGACGTCACTGAGTTGACCATGCGGGAAGCGCTGGGCTATGTGGCCGCAGCAAACGGCGCAAACCTGGCAGCAAACGCCGACGGAACAGCAATGGTGGCACTGCACTATGGATTTTATAATGCTGACGCGCCATACATCTACACAACCCAGGATGATACCGACGAACTGGTCGATGAGACCGGCGAATACATCGTGTATTACGATGAGGACTCTGCATCGATGTTTTTAGAGCCCTCCCACATGGCGGAACTGGATTTGGGCGAGACACTGCCGGAGGTCACCGCCGTTGAGGTCAGCGGGCCGGACGATGACGCGACATGGACGGCGACGGCAGAGGGAGCGACAAAGACCGGCACGACATACACAATTGACTGGCCGCTATCCTGCGGCAGTCAGCAGGTGGCGAACCAAATGATTGCCGCTATCGGGTATTTTGCGTATACCCCCTGGGACGCCCGCAGCGTGCTGCTGGATCCCAGCGTCCAGGTTGGGGACGTCGTGATCGTGGACGGCGTGGAGACCGTCATATCAGAGATTACAGCCACTTGCGGCGGTACATATGTCGCAGACTGTGGGGCGGCTGGCGACTATGCCGCCACGGAAGAATTATAAGGAGGTATCGTTATGGCAAAACGGATTTGGGAATTCCAGTCGCTGAGTCAGATCGGCGACGACACTAAGTTTTTGGTGAGCCAAGGAGAAAACACTCGTGTTGTCCCAGGTGCTCTCATCAATCAGATCTCCAATCGCATCGACAGCATCATCAAAGGCACGTCGGACGCCGTCAGCGCCGCCGAAATCGCTGACGCCCGTGTGCGACCTGACGGCCAAACCGCAGAAACACTGGGCGCTGCAATCAGGTGGATCTACACAGCACTAACCGCTCTTGACGCGGCGTCCTATGAGGATTTTGGCGGCGGCGTGTCTACCGCCGGGAAGATTACTGTCACCAAAAAGTGTGGCATCTGCTGCATCAACGGCAGTGTGACGCTCAACGGGTCTGTCAGCGGCTGGGTGACCCTACTGGACAGCACCGAGGTTCCGGCGCCGCAAACGGGGGAAGTGGTGATTGACACGCTACCCTCCTGGAAGGCGGTCACCACCGTCCCTGCCAGATTGCGTATCCCGGCCGGCGGCGGCTTGCAGATCACTGCAGGCTCTGCGAATGCGTTTTGGGTCAATCTGGCCTATCCGGTGCTGTGATGGACAAACGGACACGGGCTAAATTTACATCACTTGTAAAAAGAGTGGATGAAGCTGGCGGAGCTGCTGCTACAACTGTGAGCGTAGGTGGCACAAAAACACTCCCAGCTGGGAGCGATGCAAATGTCTACAACTCCGGAACAGCGCAAAAAATCGTGCTGGAATTTGAAATCCCGCAGGGGGCAACCGGCGCCAAGGGAGATAAGGGCGATGTAGGAGCACAAGGCCCCGTTGGTCCGCAAGGTCCTGCCGGTGCCGATTATGCGCTACGTCCAGGAGACACGATGACTATCACGCGGATGTATTGCGCCGGTGGTGTCACCGGCGGTGGAACGAACCTATATTTTTATCTTCCGTTGGCTCGCCCCCTCGTGGGGGTGACTGGAGTAACAATCACAAACCCCAGTACGGCTATTATCACAGGGCGCAAAATCGAAGGCGGGTACATTGCACAGGATGCGACGGTCAGCTCTTTGGGCACTCCCTCCTGCGTGCCTTATGAAAACGGCGTAACTGTTGCCATTAAAGCGGCAAGCGCATATAACACCAAAAACAATACGCCGGTGGTGGTGACGCCGGAAAACTTTGTGCTCAAATTTACATGAGGAGGTCACATGGAAAGTATCATCGTAGCGCTGATCACCGGCGGGCTGTCGCTGATCGGCGTCATCATCACCAGCCGGAGCAACGGAAAGAAATTGCAGCAGCAGTTGGAAATCGCCCAGGCTGTCACGGATACCAAAATTGTAGAGCTGACCCGCGAGGTCAGAGACCACAATAATTTTGCAAAACGTGTGCCGGTATTGGAGGAAAAAATGAAAGTCGCCAACCATCGGATTGACGACCTGGAGCACAGAAAGGAACATAGCCATGAAGAGTAAGATTTGGTGGAAAGCAGCGGGTATTAGAGCACTGAAAACGGTTGCCCAGACCGCTCTTGCAGCGCTCAGCACCGCCTATGTCCTGGCCGACGTAGATTGGCTGGTGGTGGGCAGCGCGTCTGTCCTGGCGGGCATTTTGTCCCTGCTGACCAGTTTGGCAGGGCTGCCCGAAGTGGGCGAGGAGGCCGAAGTATGAGAATCAGCGAAAAAGGTTTGGCCATGATCGAAAAATTTGAAGGATGCCTGCTCAAGGCGTCCAACAAGCTCGACGGCGTATGGACCATTGGCTATGGCCAGACCGGCAGGTATTATGGCAAACGGGTGCGCCGGGGCATGACCACAACCAAAGCGGAGGCGCACGCCTGGCTTCGCGACCACAGCATCAAGACCTATGAGGACGCGGTGACCCAGGCGGTCAAGGTGCCGCTGAACCAGAACCAGTTTGACGCCCTGGTGAGCTTTACGTACAACGTGGGCATTGGTGCGCTCAAGCAGTCCACCGCCCTGCGTAAACTGAATGCTGGCGACTACGCCGGTGCAGCGGACGCCCTGACCATGTGGACGAAGTGCCGCCGCAAGGTGCTGGCTGGCTTGGTGCGCCGCCGCAAGGAGGAACGGGCCTTGTTTCTGACGCCCGTAAC
>ERZ1034984.771-NODE-771-length-34387-cov-117.153414_pt1 | contig 34387 bp, 23 predicted proteins | sample MGYA00520589_ERZ1034984 | MGnify/ENA primary metagenome ERZ1034984 (study PRJEB33766, sample SAMN09781790) | gut metagenome | biome: gut microbiome | host: Homo sapiens | place: Madagascar | study: EMG produced TPA metagenomics assembly of the PRJNA485056 data... | reverse complement strand
CGATATCACTAATGACAGTGCCTATTCTCAGATGATAGGTTTTACACGTGATGAGATTAAAAAGTACTACATTGATTATTTAAAGTTGGCAGCATCCTATGAGAACAACTGCACTGTAGATAACGTAACCGAAGCTCAGATTGAATCTTTGTTAGATAGACTTGCCAAGAACTATGATGGTTACTGCTTTGATGAATTCTATAAAAAGAAAGTATTCAGTACCTGGTCTGTAAATAAATTTTTCCAAAGTGTGGTATCTAATAAATTTGTATACTTTGGAGAGTACTGGTACGACAATGGTGGTTTGCCATCAATTCTTGCAAACTATCTGCAGACCCATAAGTTAAATGCGTTGGATTATATTGATAAAGATAAAACAATTAACATTAAAGTAAATGATTTTAAGAATCCAACTTCTTTGACATCTATCAATCAGAATGTCTTAATGTGCCAGACAGGATATCTAACTTTACGTTCACCTGTATACTCAAAAGGCTTTATGACTTTAGGAATACCAAACAGTGAAGTTTACAATGCACTATTTTCCCTAATGGCACTAAATATCTTTGATGATACAAAGCTTTTGAGTGTTAATGAACAAATTCTTACACAAAGTAAAGATGCAGGTGAAATCTTAGGTTTATTCAATACTGTTCTAAACACAGTTTCATATGATAACTATCCAATCAGTTCTGAGGCAGTAGTTCAGCAATTGCTATATATGTACTTAAAAGGCATTTGTAACTCTGTTACTGCAGAACTACATTCATCAAAAGGTAGAGCCGATCTTGTAATTGAGTCTGATAACAGAAGAATAGTCTTTGAATTTAAGTATGCAGAAAATGAGACTGAAGCTAAGGCAAAGCTTAGTGAAGCTGTAGAGCAGATAAAGACACGAGACTATGGCAACATCCTACCTAAAAAGAATGAGTTGTTAAGAATTGCAACAGTGTTCAATGCTGATCCAAAGGTGAGAGCTTTTACTGAGTATCAGGAAGTTTAAGCTTACAATGAATTTTAAGTGCAAAACTTAACTGAATAATACCTACGTATCCTAAGCGCCACATAAGGCTAATCATGTGGCGCAATAAGTCCTAAGAGCATGAACCAACCTAATACCTGTCATTTTTTTTAATCATGAATTAGCTGTTTAATCCTAAGCGTGATTTTCAAAAGGTATTTATTTACTTTTTTTATACACCAATCTAAATCTGGAACGATGCCTTTATAAGATTAGTTCATAAGGTAAGGCAATGATTATTTTCTTCTAAATCCCTCAATCCTTAATTTCTCTTAGATCTTTGTACTCATAGCCTTACCTTTCAAATTTTAGTTAAAGACCATGTTGCTACCTGCAACTTGGTTATACAAATCAAAATCTCATATATCGGAGTTTATAAAAGCAAAGAGCAAAGTTGTAGCTAAGATCGGTTTATTAGATAAAAAGAACGATAAAAGACCATCAATAAAATACCTGCTAAAGGTATTAGACCATAAAAGCGAGTGTAGTATGAAATTTAAAGACATCTTAAAAAATCTCAAGTTCAATTTTAGAACCCATCCTGTGTTCAGCTTTGCTTTCATCATTGCAACAGCATTTGTAGTGCTTAGCTTTGCACTTTGTTTTACAAGAGAAAGTTTTGTAAAACAATGCGAAAACGGTGATATTGCAGCATGTAACAGAGCCTGTGCTATCAAAGGCAGAACTGCCTGTGCAAATCTTGCGTTTTACTACCAGCAGGGTATTCATGTAAGAAAAGATGAGCAAAAAGCTCTTTATTATTACCAAAAATCGTGTTCTCAAAAGTTAAGCTACGCTTGCAGACAGGCTGAGCTAATAGAAAAGCAACTTAATTATAAGATGTTAAACAATCAGTAGAAGATTACTAAAGGCAGAACACGGCAAAAAACATTTAATTTGGAGAAACCTATGGTTAAAGCAGTTGCTAATAGTCCTCATATCTACAATAGGAATGTATCTTATGCAACTAACACAGCAATAGTGTTTTCTTATGAAAGTTCATATAAGCATGCATTGTCTAGCAGTTAAACTGATGAAAACTTGAAAAACGGATCAGTGCGCATTTTTGACTAAAAAGCCATCTCCAAGATGTCCTGTTTTGCTTAAAACAATTGGAGATTACAACCTTATGACGTGTATGTCCTTACATTATTATTGAAGTTGCACCAATTAATTTATAAGTTACGTCGAAGAGAACTTTAGGAGATATCTTATGATTTCAATAATTGATTTTGTTAAAGCGTTTAATACTGATTTAAACTACCGCATTGTGGTTCATGCTGAAGAAAGTGGAGATCCTTTTACCCGCATTTACAGCAATAAAAATGAATTTCTTGAAAAAGTGCAAAACACGTCATGGCTTGACAAGTATTATTTCAAAGACGCGGATTTTAACTTTGAATATGTGTTGGATGAAGATACACAAAAAACGAATATTGTTAAAGATAAATATATATTGCACATTTGTGTGAAAACGCTTAGACACGAACGCAATTTAAAATTGCCCATTAAATTAGATGATTTTACGATAAACGATTTAAAAGATTTTGAAAAAGAATTAGGTTATGTTAAAAATTTTAAAGTCAATAATATAATTACAGAAAACAATATTGTTAAATCTTTTAATGTTGAGAAATGTGAATGAAACTTAAAGGATCTGAAAACAGTATTCTGCATGGCTTAATGTAAGATATTAACATCAATAAAGATCAGGTTCTTTTTTATTGAGTTACGGTAAACACCTAAATGATAAGACAAGCAAATTCATAATTTTGTAGCAGGGCTAAAAATTGAATACGTCAAGCCATTGAAAACGTCAAACAAATTCAAGAACGACATCAACTTTACCTGATAACAGCAATTATACTAAAGATCTAGCTTACAAAGCATTCTCTGTAGTGTATTCTTACTTCTTATTGGATGTAGCTGCTTAAAAGTTGCTGCTGGATTACGTTTGATTTTTGCCATTTAAAACTCCAATTAAGTCGTAAAATGATATCAGACTTAAATGGGGTTACACGGAATTTATTTCACTCTCAGATTTTTACCTAATCTTTAGAGTCTACTTAAATCTTTAGAGTTAATTAACTCTCGTAAGATTAAGCCATATCAAGCTATATATAAGGTAGCCAGATCAAATCTTAGAATTAACTCTTACACGAGTGAGTCTTACTTGGTACCAAAGATTCTGTCACCAGCATCACCAAGACCTGGGCAGATGTAAGCATCCTTATTTAACTCTCTGTCTAACTGACCTACGTAGATCTGAACATCAGGGTGAGCTGTTGCAAGTTTTTCTAAACCCTCTGGAGCTGCAATGATGCATAAGAACTTAATCTTTTTGCCGCCTTTTTCTTTAATCATATCTACAGCATCAACAGCTGAACCACCAGTTGCTAACATAGGATCTAAGATCACACAGGTTCTCTCTTCAAGGTTCTGTGGTAACTTGCAGTAGTAAGGTACAGGTTTGTGAGTTACCTCATCACGGTACATACCAATGTGACCGATTCTAGCTGAAGGTACTAAAGCATCAAGACCTGGTACCATACCTAAACCTGCTCTTAGAACAGGGATAATAGCAAGCTTTAAACCATCTAACATTGGAGTCTTGCACTTCTCAAGAGGGGTCTCAACTTCAACTTCTTTTAAAGGTAAATCGCTTAAAGCTTCATATGCTTCTAGCATTGCAATTTCTTCAATTAAAGTACGGAACTTGTTAGTAGAAGCCTCTTTATCTCTTAATAAAGAGATCTTGTGCTTGATAAGAGGGTGCTTGAAGATTGTAATGTTAGGCTGTTTTGTAAAATCCATTCTATTTATCCTTTTTTTAATCTACTAAATTTTAAAATTAGTCTATACCTTTATCTGTAAAGAAAACTGTTTTAAAAGTCAGTTATCTAAAAGTAGCTTTCTATAAAAGTGATCTTCTGACAAGATAACTCTCAATAAAAATAACTTTCTACCAAAGTAACATCAGTAAAAATAACATTCAATAAAAGAACAGACACTGTCTGTTCTTTTAACTTACAAGGCTAAGCCTTGTGGTGGATCTCGTTTTCAATGACGTTCTCATCGAAAACGTATTTGTTACCAGGTAATACTGCATTTAAAACAATACCTGCAATTGCAGCAATAGCAAGTGAGGTTAAGGTTACAGAAGTACCAAAAACAGAGAAGGTTAAACCGTCTTTAAAGCCTAAGCCTGACACGAAGATCACAGCAGCAATGATGAGGTTTCTTGACTTAGATAAGTCAACTTTATTCTCAACAATGTTTCTTACACCAATAGCTGAAATCATACCGTAAAGAATAAAGGAAATACCACCGATGATAGCTGTTGGCATGGTTGAAATGATAGCTGAGAACTTAGGTACAACTGAAAGGATGATAGCAAGTAAGGCTGCCATTCTTACAACCTTAGGCTCATAAACTTTAGACATTGCTAAAACACCGATGTTCTCACCATAGGTAGTATTAGCAGGACCACCGATGAAGCCTGCAAAGGCTGTAGCTAAACCATCACCTAACAAGGTTCTGTTAAGACCAGGCTTTGCAATAAAGTTCTTACCCACAGTAGCAGAGATTGCTGACATATCACCGATGTGCTCCATCATGGTAGCAGCTGCAATTGGAGCCATTACTAAGATTGCGGTTAAATCAAACTTGCACATCTGGAATGGTGGCAGACCTACCCATGAAGCTCTAGATATTGAAGCATAGTTAATAATTGCTGAGCCATCAGTATTAGTAAAGCCTGCTATATCCAAGATTAAAGCTACGATGTAGAGTAATACCACGCCCATTAAAATGGGGATGAGCTTTAACATGCCTCGTCCCCAAATATTAAATACGATAACGGTTAGAATTGCAGCTAATGCTAATGGCCAGTTAACAGCAGAATTTGAAATAGCAATAGGAGCTAATGACAGACCAATACAAACAATCATTGGTCCTGTAACAACAGGAGGTAGGAATCTCATGACTTTGGCAATACCTACTAATTTAATAATAGCTGCCATCACAAGATAAACTAAACCAGCGACAACCACACCACCACAGGCATAGGCTGCTTTATCATTAACACTCATGGTTGCATACATGCCAGTGTTAAAGTTTGCAATAGTATAGAAACCCCCTAAGAAAGCAAATGATGATCCTAAAAAGGCAGGAACCTGTAACTTAGTGCACAGGTGGAAGATTAAAGTACCGGCACCTGCGCAGAATAAAGTAACAGAAACGGTAAGACCAGAGGTTAATTCTTCACCTGTAGCATCTTTAAAAAAGCCCATAACTAGGATTGGCACTAAGATAGTAGCACCGAACATAGCAAACATATGCTGAACTGCTAAGATCAGCATCTTCTTTTTATTGAGCACAAGGGGAGTTTCAATAGTATTGTCTGTGTTATTCATAAAGTTATCTTTAAGGTAAGGTTGTAGAGTAGCTGTATTCATACAGCATCTTATAACTGCTTTAAAAGCACAAAGGTGCAATCTTATCAGAGTAAGCTAATCTTGACTAGAAAATAAGAATATCTAAAGTCATTTCGTATATGTAAATAGTCAAATAGGTAAGTAGACTAACAGTAAGATGCTACTAAGATCTTACTACTCAAACTATTACCAAACCTAACTCTATAAGCGAGCCACTTTTAAATCAGTCAACAGAATTTTACATCAAAATAAAGAGGGCAAACTTTCTAAATATAAGCGGTTTTTAGATTACAGATTAAGATCACAGATTGAGCGCGCTAATTTTTTAGAGATCTGATTTTATAGAAGCAAAAATAAATTTTATGATTATGCTCAAGATCCAAAATACACTCAGAGATTATTGAGTAAAAACAATGTACCATAAGGTATACAGATAAAGCTTTTTGAGGTTATCCCAAAAGAGATAATATGGTCTATAAAAATTTAAAATATACCAGGATCTGGAACGATGCTTTTATAAAATTGAAGAAACTTAGATGAAAAGCCGGAAAAGCTTCTTTTTGAACTGAATATTAAACTCATTTTGTGAGTTTTTATAGCAGTAAAAGCGTATATACGCGCAGAGGCAAGTTCAATTAGATTGCAAAACAATTTCTAAAGAACATCAATTTTGTAGAAAAAATAATAAAAGCTCTGAAATAACATTTTAAACATTTTGATATAGACCGTAAATGGACTATTAAAGAATTTCCTTCTATCTATTAGAAGCAATCTGTAGTTGAAAGAAACTGGAGATGCCTTAAAGATAAAAGATTACTGGTAAACACTTTGTACCTTGAAAGCCCATCAAGAATAAATGCTCTGATGTGGGTAATGACTTTAGCTCTTTTAATCTATTCTGCTACAGAATATCTGATGAGAAAGAAGATGGAAGAGCAAAGACTTACGGTTCCTACACCTGACCATAAGAACGAGCTTTCAAGACCATCATTGATGAGAGTTTATCAGTACCTTGCAAACTCTAATATCAGTCTGACATATTCACCTGTTACTGAGTTTGTAAGATTAACAGGAGTCCCCTTAGATATGCAGCAAATCCTGTTATCTATGGGAGAAGAATGGTGCAGATACTACATAAGTGACACATATCGACCTTATATAGCGTCTGCTGATTAAAACATGAGCAGATAAGCTCATGACAAGTTTATTCATGAGATTTAATACTCAATTTCAAATATGCGTAATCTATGATGAAAAAAGAACTAATAAATTTAAAAGAATTCTTCAAGGACAGTAACGAGATAAATAACTGTTTAAAAAAGGTAGAAGATGAATACAGACCAAATTCTGCAGCTAATTATCTATACAATTTAATATTGAAAGAACACATAGATAATAAATACATAAACATAAAGAATCGTTGCTATGAGGAAAACTTCATTGACCTGATATGGGCAACTTTGGATGCATGGAACATGAATTCTAGAAGTGCAAAACTTGCAGACATAAATGTTTTTAAAACAAAATTAATTGGTAACACAGAAGCAATTGAGAGCCTGAAAAAATATTCCATCGAAGATTTATCCGAGAAAAACGATAAGTCTAAAGGTATATTTGAACAACTCAAAACTCTTTTCGAGAATCTTAAATTGACAAAAACAAAAACTAAATTAGTTACTTTTTCAAAAACGATGCATTTTTTATTGCCTAACTTAATTGTTCCTATTGATAGGACGTACACAGAAAAATTTTTTAAACTTAACTTTAATAATCCTAAATACGAGGAATTTGATTATTTTTCAAATATTGAATCAGCCTTTGGTTTATTTGCAAGTGAAGTTAACTTAGATGACTTCGTTAGAAAAAATAGTAAATGGTGTAAATACAAGACAAAAATCATCGACAACATTATTATTGGCTATGTAAAAATAGAACAAAATAATTTTTTTGAGTTTTGGTCTAAGTTCAATACTGTTTTAGAAGAAAAAAACTTTCCATTCAAAAAGAGAAAGGCAAAAAACTACCAATGGTATCAGGTCGAACTGGGGACTACTCAGTATGCGATCAATATTGAATTAGTTAATTCTGATCACAGGATAAGATCTGATCACAAGATAAGAGTTAATGTGAACATACAAAAGAACAATGATTTGTATGATTTCTTTTTTGAACACAAATCTGAGATTGAGAGCAAATTAGGGTATGAATTAACTTGGGATAGAAAAGATGATAAGTCATCATCTATCTGTACATACATTGATGGATTAGATTACGATAATAAAAGTAATTACCAGAACTTGATGGAACAAATCATTACTAAAACTTGTAAGATTAGAGATGTTTTTTCAGATCTCATTCAAAGCTATAAAAATAATGAGGTTGAACCAAAATAAATAATCAAAGATAAGATATTCTCTCTTGTATCAAACATAGCTAAATAGACTTTAGTAGGAATATAGCATGTCTCTAATAGACAATATAAATAAAATTTTAAAAGATGATCTGATGTCTGAAATAAAGAAAGGTTCAGAAATATCAGTTGTAGCATCTTGTTTTTCTATCTATGCATTTCAAGAATTAAAGCAAAGTCTAAAAGACATCAAATCTTTTAAATTTATATATTCTTCTCCTACCTTCACTGAATCAGAAGTTCCTAAAGAGTGTAGAGAATTTTATATTCCTAAGCAGGATAGAGAGAGTAGCTTATGTGGCTCTTCTTTTGAAATACGTCTTAAAAATGAGTTAACTCAAAAAGCAATAAGTGAAGAGTGTTCTAAATGGATAGAGCGTAAAGCATCTTTTAAATCAAATAATACTAGCTCTGGTATGCAAGGTTTTATTGTCATAAAAAATAATGACAATACTGTTTCTTATACTCCAATTTCAGGATTTACCACTACTGAACTAGGATGTAGAAAAGGTAAAGATTCATATACCTTTATAAATAAATATGATGGAGAAGCTGAATTCAATACTTTTAATTCTGTTTTTAACAGCTTATGGAACAGCCAAGATAAGGTTGTAGATGTTAAGGATAAAGTACTAGAAAGCATTAAAGTAGCTTATACAGATCAATCTCCAGAATTTATTTATTTTTTCGCTCTGTACAATTTGTTTAAGAACTACTTAGAAGACAATGCAAATGGTGATAACTTTGCCAATGAATCGACGGGGTTTAAAAATAGCAATGTATGGAACAAGTTGTATTCATTCCAAAAAGATGCTTCTTTAGGAATTATCCATAAACTGGAAAAGTATAACGGATGTATCTTAGCTGACAGTGTTGGTTTGGGTAAAACTTTTACTGCATTATCTGTAATTAAATACTATGAAAGCAGAAATAGAAATGTATTGGTATTGTGTCCTAAGAAATTAGCTGATAACTGGAATACCTATAGGGGAAATTATAAGAATAATCCTCTTTTAAAAGATAGATTGAGATACGATGTCTTATTTCATACTGATGTAGGTAGAACAAAAGGTTTTTCTAACGGCTTTGATTTGAGCAAATTAAATTGGGAGAACTACGATTTAATTGTTATTGATGAATCACATAACTTCCGCAATGGTGGTACTGCTTATGTAGATGATGATACTGGTGAAGAAAAACTTAACCGTTACCAGACTCTTCTTTCAAACGTTATCCAAAAAGGTGTAAAAACAAAGGTTTTGATGTTGTCAGCTACACCTGTTAATAATCGATTTAATGATTTGAAAAACCAATTGGCTCTTGCATATTTTGATAGTAAAGAGGAGTTTGAGCAAAAACTTAAAATCGATTTATCAATTGATGATCTCTTTAAGCAGGCCCAATTGCAATATAACAATTGGAGCAAGCTTCCTGCTAATGAGAGAACTTCAAGTAATCTTTTAAAAAGATTAAATATCGACTTATTTAGAGTTCTTGATAGTGTAACTATTGCAAGATCAAGAAAGCATATTAGAAAATACTATTCTTCTGAAGATTTAGGAAAATTTCCTGAAAGAGTTCCTCCTTTGTCTTTTTCACCTAAGTTGACTAGTGACGATAGTTTAACTTATGAAGATATATATGACTATCTGAGCATGTTAAACTTAGAAGTATATATACCATCAGCCTTTGTTCTACCAAGTCGCCGTGAGTTTTATGAAAATAAATCTAAGAAAGGTTTATCTCACCAAGGACGAGAGCTTGGCATTAGAAAATTGATGCAAGTTAATCTGTTAAAGAGACTAGAGAGTAGTATTTCTTCATTTAATCTAACCTTAGATAAAGTATATGATCAAATCGACAGTACTTTATCAATGGTGGAGTCATACTTGAGTAAGTTGTCATCAAATAAAGCTGTATCTGATTTGTCACTAAATGATGATCTAAGTTCATTTAATTACGATTTAGATGAAGAAGATTCTGAATCCTATGAGATTACAAAAGGTAAGAAGTTTTCATATCAATTGAGTGATCTTGATTGTCTAACTTGGGCAAGAAGATTAAGTGAAGATCTAGCCATTTTAAAAGCTCTAAAAAATAAGCTAAATTCATTGGATTCAAAAAGTGACCTAAAATTACAGTGCTTGAAAGAATTCATTTCACATAAGATCAATAACAACTTAAATCTTGGCAATAACAAGATATTGATCTTTACAGCATTTGCTGACACAGCAAATTATCTTTATGATGAAATTTCTACTTATGTAAAGGATAATTTTGGTCTAAATGTAGGGTTAATTACAGGCTCTGTTGAAGGTAAGTCTACAGTAAAAGGTTTAAAGTGTGACTTTAATACAGTATTGACTTGTTTTTCTCCTATTTCAAAAGAAAAGAGTAAATTGTTACCAGATAACCATGAAGATATCGATATCTTAATAGGTACTGACTGTATCTCTGAAGGTCAAAATTTGCAAGACTGCGATTGTGTGGTCAACTACGACATCCATTGGAATCCTGTAAGAATCATTCAGCGTTTTGGTCGTGTAGACCGTTTAGGTAGCAAGAACGAGAAGATAGAACTTGTCAATTTCTGGCCTAATATGAAGCTAGATGAATATATTAAGCTAAAGAATAGGGTATGTAGCCGCATGACCATGACTGCAATTACCTCTACAGGTGACGATCCAATCAATGCTGAAGATGATGGAGATCTTGAATATCGAAGTGCTCAGCTTAAAAAATTAAAGAATGAAGTTGTCGATCTTGAGGATATGGAAGACGGAATTTCCATAACGGATTTAGGTCTAAACGATTTTAGATTGGATTTGCTGGAATTTATCAAAACTCATCAAAACTTAGATAGAACACCATTAGGTTTGAGTGCTGTTACATCTTCAAATTCAGATTGTCCTAAAGGTGTGATCTTTGTACTAAAGAATACTTCTAACGAAATTAAACAAAAGAAAAGTAATCAGCTTTATCCATATTACTTAGTCTATGTTGCTGAAGATGGAACAATAGTAAATGATTATGAAAATCCAAAAGCTATCTTGGATAGTTTCAGAATGTTATGTAAAGACAAATCAGATCCTATTGATGCATTATGTAACCAGTTTGATAAAGAAACTTCTTTTGGAAAAAATATGAAACAATACTCTAATCTTTTGTCAAAAAGTATTGAAAACATCCTAGATGTAAAGTCTACTTCCGAAGTTGACAGTTTCTTTGAAATAGGACCTACTTCAGCATTGTCCTCAAATATCAAAGGATTAGATGACTTTGAGTTAGTTTGCTTTTTAGTAGTTAAATAGGTGAATTATGTTTGGATTGCCATCGTCTACTGATTTTGGTAAAAAAATTCCTAAACAAGCTTTTTACGAGAAAGGTGATGTCACATCTGCTGTAAAAAGATTGTTCATAAATTTTGTGGAAAACATAATTTGGCAAAACAAACTTTCACCTAGCACAGAAAGGCAATCTGGAACATTAGCAGTTTCAAAAGGTAAAACTGTACTTGAAATTGAAGTTATAGAAATAGAGCTAAGAGAAGAAATTAAAAAACTAGAAGAATTTCTTACAGTGATGGACAAAGCTTCACCACATCATGCTGTTTTTATAACATCGTTAAATGGAATGTCTCAAATTTGGATTGGGTTTAAAAACATCCAGATCTTTGAAAATGTTAAAAAATTTACAGTATCAGATCCTGTATATTTTCATAGTGATTGGCAAGACAGTTCAGTAATTCAACTAAAACTTCAAGGACTAACCATTGATGAGATCTATGAAAATCTTATTAGATCATTAGATCCAAAACTTTTCTCAAAGAGAACGGGCGAGACTTTGAAAGACTGTATTTCAAGGTATATGAAATTTAAATCTTTAGATGAAGAAAGAACCTATCTTAGAAAAAAGATGAGCAAAGAAATTCAGACCAATCGAAAGGTAGACATAAAAGAACAGATTAAACAGTTAAATTCTCAAATAGAAGAATTGGAAAAATAAAGGAACTAACATGACTGAATTAAATAAATTAAATCTGAAAACACCAGATTTATGTTCAGAAAACTTTAATAAATTTGAACAGCTTTTTCCTAATTGCGTAACAGAAACTCAAGATGACTCTGGCAATGTTGTAAAAACAATTAATTTTGACCTTTTAAAACAAATAGTTGGTATAGAAAATGCGGGGGGGGGGAAGAGAGTTTTATGAATTTTCATGGCCTGGAAAGAGAGCTTCTATTATAGAGGCAAATGCTCCTATTACCAAAACATTAAGACCATGTGTAGAAGATAGCAAAGACTGGCAAAATACAAAAAATCTATACATCGAAGGCGATAATCTTGAAGCCTTAAAAATACTTCAAGAGAGTTATCTTGGTAAGGTCAAGATGATCTACATTGACCCTCCATATAATACAGGTAATGATTTTGTTTATAAGGATGACTTTTCTCAATCAGAAGCTAATTACTCTGATTCTGTTGGCCAAAAAAATGAGTGTGGAGAAAAATTATTTAAGAACACTGAATCAAATGGAAGATTCCATTCAGACTGGTGTTCTATGATCTATCCAAGACTTCTTTTGGCTAGAAATTTGTTATCAGAAGATGGTGTGATTTTTATTTCTATTGACGATCATGAACAAGATAATTTAAAAAAAATATGTGATTCTGTATTTGGGGAAAATAACTTTGTAGCAACGCTAAATTGGAGAAGGCAGGGCGGAAGACAAGATAGTAAGTATTATGCAGTTGTTCATGAATATGTCCATTGCTATGCAAAATCTATTGATGATTTTTCCTCCGGAGTTGCTACTAAATCTGAAGATATTTATCCAAAATATGATCAATTGAATAATTCATATTATAAGACTCAACTATTAAGAAAATGGGGAAGTAATAGCTTACGAGAAAATAGACCAAATTTGTTCTATCCAATAAAAGGTCCAAATTCTCAAGATGTGTACCCTATGATATACCGTCAAGATGGATCTGAAATCCAAGGGTGTTGGCGTTGGGGTAAATCTCATATGGAACGAGCTATTAATGATGGTCTTGTTGAATTTAAGTTAGACAATAACAATAAGTTAATAGCATATGAAAAAATTTATGCTCCGAAGAATGGCGATAAAAAAACAAAAAAATATTCAACGTGGATTGATGATACTGGAAATGGCACAAAGAATTTAAAAAGCTTATTCAGTGAAGGTGTTGTTTTTGATTATTCTAAATCCCCTGAATTCATCGAACGTTTTCTAAAAATGGCAAATGTTGATTTAGATGATATTATATTAGATTTCTTTTCAGGTTCTGCAACTACAGCTCATGCAGTAATGCAATTAAATGCAGAAGATGGAGGAAATCGACAGTTCATCATGGTTCAAATTCCAGAAAAATGTGATGAAAAGACAGAGGCATTTAAGGCTGGCTATAAAAATATCTGTGAAATTGGAAAAGAAAGAATTCGCAGAGCAGGTGAACAGATAAAGAAAGATCATCCTGATTCAAAGGTAGATATTGGATTTAGAGTTTTTAAAGTAGATTCTTCAAATATGAAAGATGTCTATTACAATCCAGAGAAATTAAAACAAGATCTACTTTCATCATTAGAATCAAATGTAAAAGAAGATCGTACAGATTATGATTTACTCTTCTCAACAATATTAGATTTAGGACTAACTTTAGATAAAGAAGTAAAAGAAGAAACAATAGATAATACAAAAGTATATATCTACAACGATGATGAAAAAGAAGGACCTGATTTAATAGCCTGTTTTGCAGAGAATATAACCGAAGACGTAATTACAGCTATAGCAAAAAGAAATCCACTAAAGGCCGTATTTAAAGATTCATCATTTGAAAACAGTCCATCAAAGATCAACTTATTTGAGTTATTTAAGACATACGCAAACATATCAGATGATAGCGAGCTACAAAGCAGAGTTAGAGTTATTTAGGTGAGAATATGACAGAGTTAAATAAATTACATATGAAAACACAAGATCTTTGTGTAGAGAACTTTAACAAATTAAAGCAACTTTTTCCTAATTGTGTTACAGAAAATCGAGATGAGTCAGGAAAAATCGTAAAAACGATAAATTTTAATCTTCTAAAACAGATAGTTGGTATAGAAAATGCGGGGGGGGGGAAGAGAATTTTATGAATTTACCTGGCCTGGGAAGAAAGCCTCTATCTTAGAGTCAAATGCTTCAATTACAAAAACTCTAAGACCTTCTGTTGAAGATAGCAAAAACTGGGAAAGCACAAAAAATCTTTATATAGAAGGAGATAATCTTGAAGTATTAAAAATCCTTCGCGAGGGATATTTAGGAAAAGTTAAGATGATCTACATTGACCCGCCATATAACACAGGCAATGATTTCATTTATAAAGATAAATTTTCACAATCTAAAGATAAGTTTTCAGCATTAGTAGGGCAAAAAGACGAGGCAGGAAACATCCTATTTAGTGGAACAAATCAGAAGTCTAATCCAAGATTTCATTCTGATTGGTGCTCAATGATTTTTTCTCGACTGTTATTAGCAAGAAATTTGTTGACAGATGATGGTGTTATATATATTTCGATTGACGATAATGAGCAAGATAATTTAATGAAAATCTGTGGCGAGGTATTCGGTGAGGAAAATATGGTTGCCTGTATACCATGGCAATCAAGAGCATCTATACAAAACGATACAGATTTTAGTATCAACCATGAGTATATTTGCGTGTATGCTAAGAATAGACGAAAAAATAACAGACGACTAAAGGATAGCAACAAAAATATATGGTTTAATAAAGATTCATTTGTATGTAGCATGTTACCTTTAGATAAAGATAAATTTTCAAATTTAGATAATGATCCTCGTGGATTATGGAAAGCAGATCCTTTTGATGCCCCAAATGTAAGACCCAATTTAACATATAAAATAAAAAATCCGTTAACTGGCGAGTATTTTTTGCCTCCTCAAGGAAGGTGTTGGAGAACAGAAGAAAAATCTTTCATTGAATATTTAAAAGACAACAGGATAATTTTTGGAAAAGATGGTAAAGGACGTCCTCAGCTGAAGGTATTCTACTCAGAAAAAGCTAAATTTGGTTCAGTGGATAATTCTTGGTTTGCCAGCGAAAGGGTTGGAACTGCAACTCAGGGAACAAAAGAATTAATGGAGATTTTTAATGGAATAAAATTCTTTGATACTCCGAAGCCTTTAAGGTTGATTAAAAAACTTATCTCATTGGCAGGTGTAAGAAGCAGTGATATTGTACTAGATTTCTTTTCAGGTTCAGCAACCACTGCGCATGCTGTAATGCAATTAAATGCAGAGGATGGTGGAAATCGTCAATTTATCATGGTTCAGTTACCTGAAAGTTGCGCTGAGAACTCAGAAGCTTTTAAAGCTGGATATAAGAACATCTGCGAAATAGGAAAAGAGAGAATTCGCAGAGCAGGAGAACAAATTAAGAAAGATCATCCTGAATCAAAAGTTGATGTCGGTTTCAGAGTTTTTAAAGTTGATTCATCAAACATGAAAGATGTCTACTACAATCCAGAATCTCTATCTCAAGATCTTTTATTATCTTTAGAATCAAATGTAAAAGAAGATAGGTCTGATTTAGATTTGCTTTTCGGATGCATTTTAGATTTAGGTCTAACTTTAGATAAAGAAGTAAAAGAAGAAACAATTGGAAATACAAAAGTCTATATCTACAATGATGATGAAAAAGAGGGACCTGATTTAATAGCTTGTTTTGCTGAAAGCATTACAGAGGATGTAATTACAGCAATAGCAAAACGAAATCCTTTAAAGGCTGTATTTAAAGATTCATCATTTGAAAACAGTCCATCAAAGATAAATTTATTTGAGCTATTTAAGACATACGCAAACATATCAGATGATAACGAGCTACAAAGCAGAGTTAGAGTTATTTAGGTGAGAATATGAAATTAAAATTTAAACAACAATCGTTTCAAAATGATGCTGCAAATGCGGTTTGTGATGTTTTTATAGGTCAGCCATATTCTTCAGTAAATTTTGTAACAGATGTTGATCCTGTATCTCAAAATAACGCAAATATAGGTTATGGCAACGAAATAATAAAGTTAGACGATAAGCTAATTTTATCTAATATACGAAAAGTACAAAATGCTAACCAAATTGAATTATCTGATGATGTTCTGCATTGTGATGCAAGTAATTACAATCTAACCATTGAGATGGAAACTGGTGTTGGCAAAACTTACACATATATCAAGACCATTTATGAATTAAATAAAAGATATGGATGGTCTAAATTTATTGTTGTCGTTCCTAGTGTCGCAATTAGAGAAGGTGTATACAGCTCGTTCAGCTCAATGAAAGATCATTTCTACGAGCAGTATGGTAAGTCAATAAACTACTTTATCTACAACTCAAATAAACTTGATGACATAAAGCATTATGTGTTGAATGACATTATTTCTGTAATGATTATCAATTCTCAAGCATTTAATTCTACAAAAAGCGATGCAAGAAAAATTGATATGGAGTTAGATTCTTTTAATAGTAGAAAGCCTATTTCAGTATTAGCTGATTCTCACCCTATAATGATTATCGATGAACCTCAATCAGTTGAAGGCGCAAAAACAAAAGCAAGCTTAAAGAAGTTTAATCCATTGATGATATTGAGGTATTCAGCAACTCACAAAAAAGACAGCATTTATAACATGGTATATAGACTGGATGCTATAGATGCTTGCAATAAGAAACTAGTAAAAAAGATATCTGTAAAAGGTATCGGAATTACAGGAAATAATGCTGTATCTGGATATATCTATTTAAGTTCAATCAATTGTTCAGTTGATAAGAATCCTACGGCTACACTTGAATTTGACTATAAAAACTCTTCTTCAACTAAAAAAGTGACTAGAGAAGTTAATGAAGGGTACAATTTATATGAAAATTCTAAAGAACTTGAAGAATATAAAGGTATCACAGTTACCAGAATAGATAAGACAACAGATAGCGTTGAATTTTCAAACGGTTTGGTTCTGTCTGTTGGAGAAATGACAAACAAGGCAGTCGAATCAGATTTTAGAAGAGTTCAAATCCAAGAAACAATAAAATCTCATTTTGACAAAGAGGCAATCCTATTTGAAAAAGGAATAAAAACATTGTCTCTGTTTTTTATTGATGAAGTTTCTAAATATAGAAGTTCAAACGATTCTTCTTCTCAAAGTAAAGGAGAATACGCAAAAATTTTTGAAGAAGAATATGAATCATATAAAAATAAGCTATTAAAAAATGCTTCTGTAAATCAAAATTATAAAAAATATCTTGAAGCAATTGATGTAAGTAAAACTCATGCAGGTTATTTCTCTGTAGATAAAAAAGGATCTTTCATTAATAGTAAGGAAACATCTAGAGACGGTGGTGAGTCTGATGTAAACACATATGATCTTATTATGAAAGATAAAGAGAAACTTCTAGATCTTGATCCATATACTTCTCCTGTTCGTTTTATTTTCTCTCATTCAGCATTAAGAGAGGGATGGGATAATCCTAATGTATTCCAAATTTGTACCTTAAAAAATGCAAATAGTGAAATAAGAAAACGTCAAGAAGTTGGAAGAGGATTAAGATTATGTGTTAATAAAGACGGTGTCAGAATGGATACCTCCGTATTAGGTGATGATGTCCAAAATATAAATAATCTTACAGTTATTGCTAGTGAAAGCTACGAGAATTTCGTAAAAGCTCTCCAAAAGGATATAGCCGATTCTGTTACTAGTCGACCTCTTAAGATCTCTTCAGATTTATTTAAAAATCAATCATGTGAAAGAAATGATGGTTCTAAAGATGTTATTTCAAGCGATGTTGCTGATAGCATCATGATGGAATTAGTTTCATCTGGATATGTTGATAAGAAAACAAAGCAAATTACAGAAAAATGTCATAATGATCTAAAATCAGGAAATTTCAAACTATCTGATGATGAATTGAATAATTACCTTCCTGGTATTAAAAATATTATTTCTAAAGCTTTTGACGGTTATGCTCTTCTTCCTGAGAATGTACGTAAAAATAATGTTGATGCAAAAATTGAGCATAAGAACTTTGATAAAAGAGAATTCCAATCATTGTGGTCAAAAATAAATCAAAAAACAAGGTATCTAGTTGACTTTGATAGTAATGAACTTGTAAACAATGCAATAGAAGCAATTAACAAAGACTTAGTTGTTTCTCAAGTGTATTTCAATATTACTGAAGGCGAGGCAACATCATATACATCAAAAGAAAGTTTGCTGTCAGGAGCTGATTTCAAAGTAAAATCTACAAATGATGAAAGAGTTGTAAAGAGTGTAATTCCACCATCATTGAAATTTGACCTTATAGGAAAGATTGTTTCATCAACAGGATTAACAAGAAAAGATATTTCTTCTATATTAAGAGCTATTTCTTCTGAAAAATTTGCTATGTATAAGCAGAATCCAGAAGAATTTATTTTAAGAGTATCAAATATCGTCAATGAGCAAAAATCTGTTTCAGTAGTAAATCACATAAAATACAAAACACTAGGTTCAACGTATGAGTCAGATATTTTTACTGATTCAACTCTAAAAGGAAGATTGGATGTTAATGCCATGAATTCCAACAAGCATATCTACTCTCATGTGATATATGATTCTGACAATGAAAAGAAATTTGCTGAAGACTTAGAATGTCATGAAGAAGTTATTGTATATGCAAAATTGCCAAGAGGTTTTTATATCAATACTCCTGTTGGTCATTACAATCCAGATTGGGCGGTTGTGTTTAACGATAAAGTAAATAAAGTAAAAGATATTTACTTTGTGGCAGAAACTAAAGGTTGCAATGATTCTTTAAATTTAAGAGCGATTGAAAAGGCTAAAATAGACTGCGCAAAAGTGCATTTTGATGCTATTTGTAAGGACCTTATTGATGAAGAAAAGGTCAATTATTGCCAAGTTAAAGATTATGGCACATTGTTAGATATATTAAGAAATAGAAAAACAAAATAATGCCTATAGTGGGCAATAATGCATTCATAAATCATTCAGAGGCTTCTGCTTTTACCCACAACTATGCTCGAAGCCTCAAATAATACAATTTGACTTTTTTTTGCCAAAAAAATCAGATTCTTCTTAAAAGTGAAGTTATTGGTCTAATACTGTTGAAGAAAGTTGTTTTTCCGTCAAAAATTGTTTCTTAAAGAAGGTGGTGTTTTTGCTTTTACAAAAATCTCTAATTGGAAATCCTATAATTAGAATTAAATTATCAAATCAACATCAGTAGGAGCTTAGTATGCCATTTGAAGTTTTACCAACAGAAGATAATCTGATTAAGTCATATTCCAAAAATTCTTTAGATAGAAATAAGTATATAGAACAGTTTTATAAAATGCTGACTTCTAATTCCTCTAAAGTTTCTACCATCTCATTAGATGGTAAATGGGGAAGTGGAAAGACTTTTTTTATAAAGCACACACAATTATTGATGAGTGTTAAACTATATGAAGAAAGAAAAGCTGATTTCAAATCTATACTTGGCAAGTATGATGATAAAAAATATTCTAGCATTAAAGATAAAGTTTCTAACTTAGATCAATGTGAAGTTTTCCCTTTTTATTATGACGCTTGGGATAATGACTCTGATCCTTTCCCTGTTCTTTCAATTCTCTATTCAATTTGTAAATCGTTGGATAATGGTCTTTTAGAAGAAAAGTCAATTAAAGAAAATTTTAATTCAATACTATCTTGCTTATCTAAGTCTGCGCCGATTTTATTTGGACTTCCAGATTTGTTTTGTTACCTTAAACAAATCAATAGCGAATTAACAAGTAACAAAAATAAAAATTTGCTACTTCCTATAATAGATCATCACTCTATTATTGAGTCCATTAAAGCTCTGATAACGGTTGTTATTGATAATTCACACTGCAAATCGATAGTTATTTTTGTTGACGAGTTGGACAGATGCAATCCTTCATATGCGGTAAGACTGCTAGAGGATATAAAACACTATTTTTTAATGGATAATGTTACTTTTGTATTTTCCGTCAATTTGTCTGAACTTCAACATATGGTAAAGAGCGTATATGGAGAGCAGTTTGATGCCTTTAGATATTTAGATCGATTTTTTGACATTAGGTTAAATCTTCCAGCAATTGACCAAGAAAGATATTTAAAACAAGAAATTTCACAATCTGAACATATAGGAATTTTAGATCATTCAATCTTGGCTGTTTCATCTCTCTTTAAGTTGGAACTGAGAGAATTTTATAAATTTAGTAAAATTGTTCACCTTTTAGCAGAAAACGATTCTAACTCTTGTATACCAGAAGCTCGTCATTTTGTATTTTATATATTATTACCTCTAGCTATTGGCCTTAAATTTTTTGATATTGAAAAATTTAATAATTTCATAGAAGGAAAAGATCCTTCAATGGTATTAAAAATTTTGACTAATCCAGATGTACGGCATGTAATAAAGTTGATTTTATTAGATAACAACGCTGATTTAGAAAACAATAATGGAGATAAAATTGAAGAATTAGTTCAAGATGCTTATCAGGCCGTTTTTGAAGTTAAATATAAAAATGTTGGTAAATGCGATTTTAGTGGAGATTGGAAATCAATATTATTGTCTAAGGTTTGTATGATTCAAAAATAGACTCCAAGATATGCTAATAATCTTAATTAGCTAGATAAACATTGATACTGTCTATGTTAGAAGATAGTTGATTGATAAATGAATAGCACCAAATCAGTGATTTTCAACTCAATCCAATCTTTTCTTGAAAATTAAATTAAAGCGTATGTATAATCAATCTACGTCCTGCATATTCAGGCGGAATCACAATTTAAGGCTATTTTAGGAATAGTTTGTACCTCATATGTTAGATAACGCAGTAGTTGTAAAGTTAAGTGGCAAAGCATTAGGCGGTGTTGAAGAACTGTCTAAACTTTTCACTGCCTGCCGTGGACAGAAATTGGTAGTTGTTCATGGAGGTGGAGTTGAGGTAGATGCTTTGTTTAAAGCTTTAAATCTTGAGGTTAAAAAGAAGAACGGTTTAAGAGTAAGTCCTCGTGAACAGATGCCATACATCAGCGCAGCATTAGCTGGTATGTGCAACAAAGGTTTACAGGCATTAGCTATTAAAAACGGTCTGAATGCTTTAGGTATGTTAGCAAGTGATGGTAAGACCATCACTGTAAGACAGTTATCAAAGGATTTAGGCATGGTAGGCGCCGTTGAACCTTATGATAAGAAGTACCTTACTTTACTTCTTGAAAACGGATATACACCAATCATCGCATCTTTAGCACACGATGATAACGGTGATCTGTACAATGTAAATGCAGATGATGCAGCACTTGCTATTGCAAGAGTATTAAATGCTCCACTGTATTACATTTCAGATGTACTAGGTGTCCTTGATAAAGAAGGCAAGCTCATTGATGAGCTTGATGAGAATAAAGTTAATGCTTTAATTGCTGATGGCACTATCTCAGGTGGCATGACAGTTAAAGTAAAGAGTGCAATTGATGCAACCAAGCTTATCAAAAAGCCTGTATACATTGCCTCATTCAAAGATCCAAATCTTGCTAAAAATCTAATCTCCCGGTCTCGGCTTGGCACAGTATTCAATGTCTAATAGCATTTGCAGTACATAAAAGACAATGTTTTAGAAAATAACTTTTATAAACAAACATTGTCAGATTTAAAAATAAGTAATCTTAATATGTACTGCGGGCTTTAAAGCATAGTAAAACTATTAACAGGCATTTATATATTAAAAGGCTAAGTCAGATTAAATAAATCGTGGAGACACATCTATATGCCACCTATAAATCAGAATTCATCATCATTTGTATTATTAGATGAAATCAAACAGAACACATTAGAAGAACTTTATGACAAGGTTGTTGATCTTTATGACAAGAAGTTAATGTCAAAAGAGGATCTGACTAAGGTTAATGAAGCATTAGTTACTGTAAATCAGGTGTTCTTAAAACAGGAAAAAGCAAACTTCACCGTAAGACAGGCAACCTTAGCTGATGTTGACTCTCTTATGGATATGATTGAGTACTGGGCAAAGCAGGGACAGAATCTTCCTCGTAAAAGAAATGACATCATCCGTGGTATTCAGACCTTTGCTGTCTGCGTCAAGGATGACAAGGTAGTAGGCTGTGCCTGTTTATATGTTTATGACTCAGGTTTAGCTGAAATACGCTCATTAGGTGTATCACCTGTAATTCAGCGACAGGGACAGGGCAGGGCCATTGTAAACTACCTCTTAAAGAGAGCCTCTAAGATGTTCATTCAAAGAGTCTTTGTTCTTACAAGAAGTCCTGAATTCTTCTCAAAAGTAGGCTTCCAGAAAACTGTTATTGAAGCTCTGCCTGAAAAGATTTTAAAAGACTGCGAAAACTGTCCAAAACGTGAAAAGTGCGATGAAGTGGCATATATCTATAATGTAAAGGATCACAACTAATATGAAAATCACCAGAAAAACTTTTGACGAGGTAATGTTCCCTTGTTACACCCCAATGAACATGGTTATTAAGAAGGCTCATGGTTCATATGTTTTTGATAATGAAGGTAACAAGTACGTTGATTTAACCTCAGGTATTGCAGTTAACTGTTTAGGTCATACTCCAGATGGAGTTCAGAAGGTAATTAAAAAGACCTGCAAGAACTTAATTCATGTAAGTAATATCTTCTGCAACGAGTACACACTGTCATTAGCTAAGAAGTTAACCTCACTTACAGGTTATGACAAAGTCTTCTTTGTAAACTCAGGTGCTGAAGCTAATGAGACAGCTTTAAAATTAGCTCGTCGTGTTGCTTTTGATGACTATGGCGCAGAGAAGAATGAGATCATCTCATTTGTAAACAGTTTCCATGGCAGAACCTTCTTCTCTGTAACCGTAGGTGGTCAGGAGAGCTATTCAGATGGTTTCGGTCCAAAGCCTGCTGCTATTACCCATATTCCTTACAATGATATTGCAACCTTTGAAAAGACCATTTCAGACAAGACCTGTGCTGTAATTTTAGAGCCTATCCAGGGTGAGGGCGGTATTATTAAAGCAGATGATGCTTTCTTAGTAAAAGTACGTGAACTGTGCGATAAGTTCCATGCTGCTTTAATCTTTGATGAGGTTCAAACCGGTGTCGCAAGATCAGGTACTCTGTATGCTTATGAGCAGACACCTGTAAAGCCTGATATCTTAACCTCAGCTAAAGGTTTAGCTTCAGGTCTGCCAATAGGTGCTGTTTTAACCTATGATAACTTTGCTAAACACTTCGTCCCTGGTACCCATGGTTCAACCTTTGGTGGTAATGCTTTAGCCTGCTCTGTAGGTTGCTATGTACTTGATAAAGTAAGTGATAAGAAGTTCTTAGAGAATGTAAAAGCAACCTCTGAGTACATTAAAGCTGCTATCAGGAAACTTGATGAAAAGCATCATGTCTTTGATGATGTAAGAGGTGAAGGCTTACTTATGGGTCTTGTTTTAAACAAGAAATACTCTGGTAAGTCAGGTGCTCTGCAAAAAGGATGCTTTAAGCATAAGTTATTAACCTTAACCGCTCATGGCGATGTATTAAGACTGGCTCCTGCTTTAAACATTAAAAAGTCTGTTGTAGATGAAGCTATGAAGCTTTTAGATAAAGCTTTAACAGACTTTGTAAAAGACAATGCTTAATAAAAGGGGATTTTAGAAGATAAGAGCATAAAAGTTTAAAAGTGAATCTTTTAAACAGAATTTAATGAATCTTATAAAATCTAAGTACGGCACTGTGTGAAATTATCAGATACATACAGTGCCTTAATTGTCTTAGTGGTAATGGCTGAAATCTACCTTAAGATCATTTTCAAACTAAACGCAGGATCACTGCAAACCTCATTCAAGCTCTCTGCAACTAAAGTTCAAGATCATTGCAAACTAATCTTAAGCTCTGTGCAAACTTATAAAAAGATCACTGCAAACTTTGTTGTACTTACAATAAATGCCAGTAATTACAATTCCCCAAATTTTTATTGTGTATAATTGATAAATAAGAAGTAAACTAGGAACACCATAATGAGCAACAAACAATTCTTAGCATTACCATACGGAAAGGATGCTTTTCCTCTATTAAGAGAAGGAAACTGTTACTTCGTCGACAAGACTCCTTATCTTAAGACAGTATTTACAGATCAATCTGCTGTAATGTTATTTACCCGTCCAAGACGTTTTGGTAAGACTCTGCTCATAAGCATGTTTGACTCATTTTTGAAAATCAATCCTGAAAAGCCTTTTGATAACTCAAAACAACTAGAGCTCTTTAAAGGTACTAAAATCTTAGAAGACAAAGAGTTCTGTGATAAGTTCATGGGACAGTGTCCTGTTATTACCATTACTTTAAAAAAAGTAGACGGTACTAATTTTAAAGAGTTTTATGAGAGTTTTGCCTCAGCTGTATATGATGTTGCTTTAAGATACAGCTATCTAAAGAATAGTAATAAATTAGATAAATCCGATAAAGAAGAGTTAGAACACTTAACTACAAAAAGTTACTTACTTAAAATCGAAAATCAGCAAACTGTAAAAGATGCTTTAAGGACCTTATCAGGACTCTTATATAAAGAATATGGAAGACGAGCTATTCTTTTAATTGATGAGTACGATGTACCACTAGCCGCAGCTTCATATCGAGATAGAGTAAACAAAGTTCTATATAAGAACAGACCTGACTTTGTGGCAGACTGCCATGAAAAGATGGTTACCTTTATGAAAGGCTTTTTTGATTTATTAAAAACCACTCCTGGTGACGAAGGGGCTATTAGTAAAGCTGTAATTACAGGTTGTTTAAAGGTAGCTAAGAACAGCTTATTTACAGGTGTAAATAACTTTAAGGTAAATACAGTTCTAGCTACAAATAAAGATTTAACAGGCATCATTGGTTTTACTAAAGATGAAACCTATAAGTTCTTAAAAGACTATGAACTAGAAAACTTCTCTGAAAAAGTTAAAGAGCATTATGACGGTTATAAATTCTGTGATAAAGAGATGTTCTGCCCATGGGATGTAGTCAATTTCATTGATGAGAACTATAAATACAACTTAAATGGTGAAACAGATTCAATTAGAACCAATAACTACTGGTTAGGAACTACCTCAGATAAATCCCTATATGATTACTTAGGCTATTTAACTGACAGCGACAACAAAAAAATGCAGGACTTAGTTGATGGTAAGTCAATTAGCTTCAAGCTAAATGAATCCATGAACTATGATACTTTATCAGAACATAATTCAAATGATTTCTGGTCACTACTCTTACATACAGGTTATCTGACTGTAGATTGGGAAAAGACAGATGAAGCAGAGTTTTCTAAAGACGGTAAAACCAATAAAGAGGTCTTTGCAAGAATTCCTAATTTAGAAATCCTAGGTTGCTTTAACAATAATATAAAAGAAAGATTTGGAAACGTTGTAAAGAGAGATAACCTTGCTTTAAACATATCTAATGCTCTATTAGAAGGTAATGTTGATTTTGTACAGAACAAGTTAAGTCCTTTATTACGTTCATTTGTATCTGTAAGAGATACTGCAACTAGAGCTCCTCATGAGAACTACTACCATGGCTTCTTAAACGGTATCTTTACTAACTGTAAAGATAATCTAGGTGAATACCACTCTAACTATGAATCTGGTGATGGATATCCAGATATTCTCTTTAAAGACATTGACTGTAGAAAGGTAGCAATCATTGAGATTAAATCAGCTCCTGTAGGTTCAGATTTAGTAACCTTAAGTGAAACAGCACTGTCTCAAATAGAAGAGAAAAATTACTCTGAACCTTTTATGAGTAACAGAATGATTCAAAGCATCTATGCTTACGGCATAGCCTTTGCTGGTAAAAACTGTTTTATAACTTGTAAAAAGCTAAAGTAGTTAGACTATGCAGTGCTACAGGCATCGGTATTAAACCTCCTGTAGCTTACTTTCTGGTAGCTTGTCCTGATTTAAAGCTTTGAACCTTCCTTGATGTAAAACTTTACCCATCCATATGATGTGGTTAATAACATTGCTTTACTGCTGTTTTTAGTCAATTTTTAACTGACCTAAAGCTTTTATGATCTCTTCTACTTCTATTAGTTTTAACTGAGAATCATAGAGCTCTTGAGTAATCTTGTAAGCCTTTGCTTTCATGCTCTCTGTAGCAGCAGGTAGGGGAATTGCTTTTAACTCAGATAACTGCAAAACCTTTAACTTATCTCCAGTGATCTTTGTTTTAATATAGTCCTGCATATTGTTATTTCTTAATAAGGCAAAGAGCATTTCCTGAGAATATAGATCAGGATCTTTTGATCTGATAATTGCAAAGCACTGACCTGCCATGACTTTCTTTTGTCCCTCTTTATAGAAACCTACTTTACCTACAGCACCTTTTACAGAGATCACTACATCTCCATCAATCAACAGATTTCGTTTAGCTTGTTTCAGTCCAAGTTCAACTTCAACCTTTTTAGGTACAGTTGTAATGATGCCACTCTCTGGTACATCGTTTAAATTTAACTCACATAGAGTCTCTTTAAAATCAGTATCTAAAGGTGATTTGCAGGTTAAAGCCTTATAGATAGTAGCTACCTTTTCTAACTCTACGGTACCTTTTTTAACGTAGGCTACACTGTCTAAGACATCTTTTGGGGATACATAAGCTGTAGGATCTAACTTACAGAGCTTATCTGTATTTGATTTAATAGATTCAGCTAAGACAAACTTACAGTGTTCTGAATTCTTTTGCAAAACACCTGTAGCTAAACTTGATAAGGCACGAGATACCTCATCTATAGTCTTTAAAGCTAAGACACTGTGAGCTCTTGATGAGAGCTTATCATCAAGACAGTTTGCTGTAGAGAGGTTACACAATAACAGTTTTTTATCAGTACTTTTTGTATCTGCAATTGTGTTATCAATACCTTTGTTGCCTGAAGAAACTTGCCTTAAAGCTTCTCCAAGCTCTTTTGTCACTGTATTGCTTACATTGTCTTTATCAAATAACAATACATCAATTAAAAGATCTTTATTAGCACTAAAGAATCTTGGTAATCTGATGACAGCTCTTAAGTAATCATCCTCTAATAAGGTCTTTCTAAATAAGACACCTTCATTTGCATTAGTGTAGGTAATGACATGAGGAACAAAGAGTACAAAACGTTTTTGTACAGTTCTCTTTAAGAGGTTATATAAAGAGTAATAGTACTTACACAGATTCTGAATATCACCTTTAAAGAGATCCTGACAGACAAAAGCTGCACTGTGAGGATTATCGATTAACTCCAGTCTTGAAACATAAGGGTTTAATGGGCTTTTAAGTTTTAAGAACAGTTCTCTTATAAAGTTAAGCTCTAATGATGGTGAGTATAAATATGAAGTATCACCAACATCAGTTGTGTCATCCTCTTTATGCTTAAGCTCTTCATGTAATAGATGATTTTCATAGTCATGCAAAAAGACAGTTTTATTATCTAAGTTGTCAGAGTTTGATTTTAAGTTATCCTCATGAGAAGAATTGAGGTGAGAAGTTTTGAGTGAACTATATTTGTTATCGTTCTCATCAAATTTCTTGCAGGTCTCAAAGTTAACTTTGGCATCAATACTCATCTTACTGTCGACATTGACATAACTGTCAATGTTACAGTTATGATCATGCAAAAGTGTGTATTCAGCATAAGGCAGAACATTAGATAAAAAGAGTACCTTATCGTGCTCCTGATTAGAGGTCTTATAAAGGTAATCACAAAGTACCTTTACAAGTCTCTGTTCATGGAAAAAGGTATTTAAGATTAGTTCATCAGCTGCATTAAAGTAGTTCTCAAAATTTACAGTATCAGTATCTAAAACTGTACCTTTATTCCTTACGTCAGTAGCGCTTACAGAGCTAGGGTGGTTACTGTCATCTTTGCCTTTAGGCGAAGCCCCATCACGTAATGAGTCCTGTAACTTTTCAAATCTTAACTTATTGATGAATCTGCACAGATCGGCCTTTAATGCTGTATATGGGTAAGATTCATAAACACTGATACCAAGCTTATTTAAAGCATCAGTGTTTAAAGTTTTGGTACAAGCTCTGTCCTTATTTTCTTTTTTATTGTTCTCTTCAAGATAGCTTTCTTTAGCATTGTTATCTTTAACAGAGATATCATTTAAATAGCTATTTTTTAAGCAAGACTTGTTTGAATCAGTTACCTTTGCACCTATCCACTGTAAAAAATCTTTTACATATGGATTATCACTCTCTCTAATCTCATTAGAGTTAATACAGGTAATTAAATCATCTAAAAAAGAGTCCTGGCATCCATGTTCATTATATTTAGCTTCAGTAAAGACAAGTTCATCAGAGCTTTTATCTTTAAATTGATAAAAGGCAACAGCAAGCTCAAATAACCATTTGGTATTTGACTTGTTAAAGAATGTCATAGAGGTAGCTTTTGCTCTTAAGGTTTTTATTATAAAACTTAAGTTATCCATGTTTACTTTATCTGTAAGCTCTTTCATGCTGTTATCTCTTAAAGCTAAATAAAACTTAATTGAACCTTTGTTAATCTAGTGTACAGAATTGTAGAACTAAAATCACAGCTTGACGTAATTTAGATATAAAAAATACCTAAAAAATTACTTGAAAATAATAAGGTATTGTATATACTGAAAATATGATAAAGGAGTTATTCAAGTTTCAAACTTTAAAAGGAGATCAGTTTATGTCGACAGTACAGGATAGAGTAGATGCACCACGTTTATTTATCACAAGTGATCTTCATTTAGGTCATAAAAATATCATCCAATATTGTAACCGTCCTTTTGACTTTACAGAGCAGGGGATTGAAGAGTCTGATGATTTCCTGTTAGCTCAATACAGAGATACTGTAAAAGAGAATGACATGGTGATCTTTTTAGGAGATTTAACCTTCAAAAAGAATCACAAAGGTCAAAAGATGACTGAGATCATTACAAAGCTGCCAGGGCGTAAGGTTTTAATTAAAGGCAATCATGACTGGTATAAAGACTCGTTTTACAGAAAGTGAGGCTTTTTGTCAGTTAACAGATATTTAATCTTTGGGGATTACTTTCTATGTCACTTTCCTGTAACAGGCAAGGCGGATTTTAATGGAAGACTAATGGATGAAGAGTACTGCAAGTTTGTAAAGGCTACACGTGGCTTTATTGGTGACAAAACAGGTTTCTGTACCAGGATTATTCACGGTCACACCCATACTCAAAGAGTAGATGAGGATGACGGGATTACTCGTTATAACTGCTGTGTTGACTATAAACCTAATCACTATGCTCCTGTGGAGTTTACAAAAGTGAAGTTCCCAGATCTATACACTGAGGTTGTAGCCTATTTTCAAGCGCTTGAGTCAAAACAGACAGAATGGCAAAACTAAATTTTTTTAATCAGTAATAAATAGGTATAGACTACACCTATTTTTTTATAAAAACACTTTTAAGGAGATAGCTATGTTATCTCTTGAGAATAAAAATACCAAAGTAAACGGTTCAAACAATATCAGATCATTAAACCAAAACTTTAAGGCAAGATTTAAGGATAAGTTAGGTTTCACCATTAATCCTTATACACTTGTAAATAATGCTTTAAGATGTAAAAAATCAGGCTCTTTGCAGTTTAAAGGCGAGTTGTTAGAAGAGGTGACATCAAAACTTATCAGAGATAATAGTGCTCTCTCTTATGATAAGTTTGCTTATAACTACTTTACAAAGTTGCTTTACAGACAAAAATGCACTGAGATAAATTGCGATAATGAAGCCTTTGAATGCTACGAAATGTTTTCAAATGATGACTTTCGTCCTTCTTCTTTTGATGAAAGCTTTTGTTTTAAGGTATTAGATTGCTGCAAAGGTAAAGGTACTTTAAAGACAGAGCTAATCTGTAACTTTGCTCATTTTATGTTAGATAATGGAGACTTTACACCATTATCTGCTCGTTATGACTTTGCAAAAAATAATGCTGACAGTGCTGATGATAGTGCCTTAGCAGTGATCTTAGTCTCTCATCTTTTACAGGAGACTCCTTTAATTGATCTTGATACTCTGTTTTATAACCATTGTGTTAAAGACAGTAATAATACAGAAAAGAGCGTAAATGATGATAATGGAAGTGCTCTAATTCCAGAAAAAGACTCTATCTTAAAAACAGACAAGCAAAATCAGGACACTGATGTTAAATATGACCCATGTAAGCTTTCAGTTGATGACTATGGTTTGTCTTGTCCTTTTATAGGTAGACCTTTTGATGATAACTGGCATTTAGAAGATCCTACAGGTAAAAGTGATGAGATCTTCAAAAGAGTGATCAAAGAGATTGAAGAGCATATCCTGCAATTAAAATCCTATTCTCAAAAATAAATTTATTAAAACTTTCACAGATTGCCGTACTAGGGTGTAGATAAGATCTTCTTAGGACGACCTCTAGGTCTTTTCGGTTTGTCCTCTTTTGGTTTAGGTTTTCTATCTCTTTTTTGGGGGCAGGTTTAGGAGCAGGAATGGACAAATCGAGTTTTTCTAATTCATCTATAACACAGTCAAGAGTGTGAACCCATTTATCATCTGAACTTTGAGGCTTTTCACTATTAAAAGAGTCAGTCAATCCCCAGGCAGTGCCTAAATCATCAATCAAATCACCAAACGACATCTTATCTAACAGATTTGTCTTAGAAACAGCTTTGAGTAGACGAAACGTGATGATGGTAGATACCAGATTGACAAACTCTTTACCCATTACAGCGAAATCACCTTAGACTGGATGAAACAATTAGCTTTTAGCAGGCTGAGCCTATCCTGATACCGCACAGCGCTGGCAGAAACAAAAAGAAAAAGGTTAAGATGTAAGCACAGGATATAAATGCCTGAAATAAGAGCACGAGTAAAACCAAGGTTACAAACTCATAGGAAAATCCACCTACAATCTTTAAGATAATTGGTGTCTTAAAATCCTCAATTGCCTGAAATCTTAAGATTCTGCCAAGTGCAAATCCTGCTAAAGTCAGCATTACTAAATACTTACCAAAGCCTATTGCCAAAAAGAGGATCCTGATAACTGGCAATAAGATAACTTTATCTAAGTCCACAACCTTTGCTACCACCAGAACTGGTTTTATTAAATCAGCAATCTTACCTATCCTTACTAAGGCGTCTTCACAGTTATGAGAAAAGATATCGCAAAAGTCATCTAATTCTTCATAAAAGATAACCTTAGTACTGGGGCCTAAGTAATCAGCACTTAAGATAAACAGCAAAATGATAAAACCGATTACATAAAGTCTTAATGTTTTAAAAGTAAAACCGAACATATGATCCTGTCCTGTATTGATCCTTGGTTGTTATCTAAATAATTAAACATAAAACAGATGAAAATAGATGCAAGCAGAGCTTTGCATCAATCCTAAAAGCAGGAAAGTAATGCTTAGCAGTAAAGACATAATCTTCTAAAACCATACTAATCACGCACCTTATTGTCAGTAAGAATTGGAATTACACCTTTGACAAAGCGACCATCAGAGAGTTTTGCCACATACTCAAAGTTAGGCAATTCCATTAAGGCTGATGCAGTGAAAATCCTGTCGATATAGGTATTAGCACTTATAGAGGCTGAGTCTTTGTAATTCTCTTTATAGGTATCAGACATCGTACCTGTAGAGATGTTCTTGGTATAGAAAGTGGTATTAGGTAAAGAAGAGGTGATGACAGATGCTGTCTCTTCATCTTTTACTCTTAAAGCATACATAGTGTTGCAGTTACCAATTAACTGCATAGCTGCATCTTTAGAACCACATCTTTTAGCTAAATCAGAGAATGTCTGAGTTGCAATCGTAATTGAAAAATCGGCACCTCGAGCTTTGTTTAAAAGCTGCAGTAATGCTTCATTAACCACCTCACTTGCCTCATCAATAAAGATACTTACCTTGCGTCTTTGCTTTACCTTGTCAAATTTTGGGGCCTGTAAGATACTCATGACCTTGTCAAATTCAGGATTTAAAGCTTTATAACGAAGCTGTTTCTGTTCTTTTTCAGCCTTTTTCTCCTCAATAAAAGAGTTTATTTCATCCATATTTACAAGTTCACGACTAAGAGCTAGGGCAGCCTTTGCATCAGGATCGACATTATCATCACCTGCAGCATCAGTAAAATCAGCTTCATGACTGTGTAAATTGTCATTGATATTGTAATTTTGTTTGCAACCTATGTTGCTATTTAGGTCGCCATCTAAACTGGTATTTAAAGCACTGTCTACTTTACTAAATACATCATCAGCATGGCGCAACCTATCATTTGTACTATGATTATTAAGAGCATGTAAATCCTCATCCATTGAATAAATATGATCCGCAAAAGAGCTTAGATCTGATAAAAGTAACTTACCTACATATGAGCTTAAGGAGGCATTGGACATTGAATGCAGTGCGCAGTAAAAGACCTTATTCTTCTGGTAGATATCTGAAAAATCTGTTTGTGTAGGACTCTTTGACAGGATCCGTTTTAGGTTGTAACTGTTTAAGGTATTAAGTACGGTCTTAATACTTGCAGTGGTTCTTTCAAAGAAAGACTGTTCTTTTACAGTCATAGATATCAGCTTTTCAAATTCAGGATCAGTATCCAAATTTGAGTGCTGTTTTAGATACTTGTAATAGGTAAGAAAAGCTGCTGCCTTGACCTGAATTTTTACGTTCTTAAGCTTTGAGTTTTTCTTTTTAGCTGTAGTCTTTTTAGTCTCAGTTTTGCTTTTACCTGAGTTATTTGCTGTATCAGAAGCAGTACCTGAAGTTGCATCTTCAAGCTTCTTTTTAGGAGAACGACCACGTCTTTTAGGTTTTACTTCAGTCTCTTTAGCGTCAGTTTCTGTTTTTATGGTATTGCAGTCATCAGTAGAATTACCTGTCTGGCTGTAGCCATTATCAGCATAATTTTCAGTACCTGATGAGACATCTGTATCTGCAATTTGAGCTTCAACGATATTATTCTCATCATTTTGAGCTTTTACTTTCTCTTTAAGAGCTGATAACTGCTCTGGTGTTAAAGATAAAGCAACCTCTGGCTCTAAAAGACTATCCTCGCTTATATCAGAAATACCATCTAATTGAGCTTCATCGCCAATGCTTACTAAGAAATCTCTTACATGAGTGTAAAGGTGCTTTTCAATAGAATAGCCTTTTAAGAGTCTTGCAAAGTACACAGCAAGATCTCGGTTTTGAGTTTTAGCTGTAAGTTTAGACAGACCTGCTACCATGCCGTCAAAGTAGCTTTCGATATTGGCATGATTGCAGATATGGTAGATATCAACAGGTAAATCAAGACAATCTAAGGCAGTTACAGCACAGGCTACAGCCTCCTGACCATAGCTTGCAAAGCCGTCAGTATCAAAGGTTGACTGCTTCATAAGAGATGACAGTTTATCTGCAATATCAGAGGCACTTGTGGATGAGCCAAAGAGGTTAAAAGCAGATGTGGTTAAATTTGGATCTTTAACATCTAAAACATGGAAAGCACCATCACGATGAGTACAGGCACAGATTCTACGAGCTCTGCGCTTTAAATCGTGATCGCCTTTAGGATCGATAATGATGACAGTATCGTTTCTTTCTATGGCCTGAGTAATTAAAAGATCAAAGAATCTGGTTTTACCAGCGCCTGTAGTACCAAAAACAATGGCATGATCTTTAATATTCTGTAAAGACATGAACAGAGGCTTATGGCGTCTTTCCAGATTATGAATTTGAGCAGAGCCTTTACCGTGAGGCAATTGCTTTAGTCCCTGCTCCTGGAGTTTTGCCAATCGTCTTGCATGCTTTGGTAAAAACTCGTAGCCATATCCAATAAAGAGCTTATTGGTGATGTTTTTAGCAGCGACCATGGTCAGTGCTGCAATGTCATCTTTATTCAGATTTATAGGTACATAATCCTCACGGTTACGGTTTTCTTCCTTTTGAGATTCAATATGCCTGTCGATAAGACGGGTAGATTCTGTAAACTTATAGTTACTGTTTTTATCTAAGATTGGCACTTCCTCGTAACCTGAGAGCTTATAAAGCTCACTGTCACAAAGGTAGTATTCATTAGAGTTTTCAAAGTCAGGTTCATATTTGAACATCCCAACATAGATTGGTATGTTCAATAGGATTACCAATGCAAATGATAAAGATGATGACAGTGACGCTCTATCTAGGGCACAAAAGATACAGGTTACAAACAGCATTGAAGAACCTAACACAATTAACCAGGTAGGATCTTTAGTTTGAAAACTGTTTTCTTCAGATTTTGATTTAAAGAACATTAAATAATCCTCAAAATAAGTTTGAGGCAGTGTACAGGGCAAATTTTTAAGAACAGACAATTTACTGGCAAAAAATGCAAAAAATAGAAGCTTTTTTGAAAATTTTTTATGGTTTTTTCTTATTATTTCTTTAGTATCAGAAAAAATTATGTTTCTTATTTTTTCTGTTTTTTTA
>ERZ1034984.770-NODE-770-length-34440-cov-28.292977_pt1 | contig 34440 bp, 55 predicted proteins | sample MGYA00520589_ERZ1034984 | MGnify/ENA primary metagenome ERZ1034984 (study PRJEB33766, sample SAMN09781790) | gut metagenome | biome: gut microbiome | host: Homo sapiens | place: Madagascar | study: EMG produced TPA metagenomics assembly of the PRJNA485056 data... | reverse complement strand
TTCCAGCGATTTCCGCGTCTGCGCGGTGCCGCGCAGCGCGTGGGCGCGAGAATCGCCGGGCAATTCCAGAATGAACTGCGGTTTTGCGGGGCAGCGTGCCCTGGATAATGTCCTCCTTTTTCTCAAGCGGGCGGCGAGCGCAGTCTCGCCTGTCCCGCAAAGCCGCAGAGCAGACGGTGTCCGATTCGGGCACAGAAAGGAGCGGCGCATGAATGGATATAGACCGCACGGCGAGCTTCAGGGGCCGCCGCCAAACAAGGGAAGCTCTGTTTGCGCGGCTCCTGCAAAAAGTGTTCCCGTGCCCCAGGATGAAGCGGACCGATCTGCCGCGCAGAGAAAAAACTATCAGCGCACGAGGGCGTACCGTGATCTGCGGGAGAGCCTGCTGCGGTGCCTGGCGCTGCGGGGCATTGATGAGGGCCTGTACCGTGACAAAGTGCAGGAGTATATGGACTTCTGGGTACGCCGGCAGGAGCTGCGGGACGACATTGCCCGGCGCGGCCTGACTATCACGGATGACCGGGGACGCCTGACGGAAAACCGCAGCGTGTCGCTGGAGATCCAGGTGTCCAGGCAGATGCTGGCCATCTTCTCCACGCTGGGCTTTAAGGAGGATGCTCTGGCTGCCGGCCGGGGCGATGACGACGATGAGCTGTGAGATCCCCGGGGAAGTTCTGCGCTATATCGAGATTGTCGAGTCCAATAATCCTCGCGCCTGTCCTGAACAGCACGCACTGGTGGCGATGATCCGCCGCGTGTTCGACACGGAGGACATTTATGTGGACACGGAGCAGCTGCGCCGGTACCTGAGCCTGCTGCGCTACTTCCCCTATGAGCGGCTGTTCCCGTGGGAGGAATTCCTTCTCGCGCTGTGGGACTGCACCTACCGCGCCGACGGGCGGCCGCGGTGGAAGAAGCTGCTCTGCATGGTGGGGCGCGGTGCAGGCAAGGACGGCTTCATCGCTTTTGACGGCGCGTGCTCCATATCCCCCTACAACCCCGTGAAAAACTACAACGTGGACGTGTGCGCCAACAACGAGGAGCAGGCGGTCACGCCGGTGAAGGATCTGTCCGAAGTCCTTGAATCCCCCAAGTGGGAGTCGAAGCTCAGCCGGCACTATTACCACACCAAAGAGATGGTTCAGGGTCGGAAGAACAAGGGCGTGATGAAGGGGCGCACCAACAACCCGAAGGGGCGGGACGGTATGCGCTCCGGAAAAGTTGTATTTAACGAAGTTCACGCCTTTGAGAACTACAACAACTACAAGGTTTTCGTCACCGGTCTGGGCAAGGTCGGACAGCCGCGCATCGGGATGTTCACATCAAACGGCGACGTGTCTGATGGCCCGCTGGACGACTTCATAGCCCAGGGGCGGCGGATCCTCTTCGAGAACGAAGCGGAGCCGGAGGGCGGCTATCTCCCGTTCATCTGCTGTCTTGAGAATCGGGAGCAGGTCAACGACCCAAAGAACTGGTTCATGGCGAACCCGTCGCTGTCCTATGTCCCGCACCTGCGGCAAGAGATCGAGGAGGAATATGCGGACTGGCTGGTCAACCCGGAGCAGAACGGGGACTTCTTGACAAAGCGGATGGGCATCCGCGCCGGTCAGCTGGAGATCAGCGTGACGGACTATGCCAAGGTCAAGGCGACCAACCGGCCGCTGCCGGATCTCTGCGGGAAGTCCTGCGTGGCCGGCATCGACTACGCGGAGATCAACGACTGGGCAAGCGTCAACCTGCACTTCCGTGTGGGCGCGCAGCGGTTTGACATCAACCATTCGTGGGTCTGCCTGCAGAGCCGGTCGCTCTCCCGCATCGTCGCCCCGTGGCGAGCTTGGGCGGAGGTGGGAAAGCTGACGGTGGTGGACGATGTGAGCATCGACCCCAACCTCCTGGCGGACTACCTGAAGGAGATGGGCTTGAAGTACAACATCGTCAAGCTGGCAATGGACCACTTCCGCTGGACGCTGGTGAGCGACGCCATGCGGCGCATCGGCTTTGACGCCAGGGACAAGAACCGCGTAAAGCTGGTTCGACCCAGCGACATCATGCAGGTTGACCCGGTGATTCAGGAATGCTTTGACCGCGACCTGTTCACATGGGGTGACAACCCACCCCTGCGCTGGGGAGTGAACAATACTAAGAGAGTGCGCAGCGGCCAACGTGCCGGTACGAATACAGGAAATTTTTACTACGCCAAGATCGAACCGAAGAGCCGGAAGACGGACCCGTTCATGGCTCTGGTGGCATCTATGACCGAGGAGGCGGTGCTTGGCACCGGCGAGCCGGTGAAGCTGCCGCCCATCGGCGCGATCCGGCTATAGGAGGTGGGCAATGGCTCTTAATTTTTGGAAGTGGCTCGCCGGAGGCAAGGCTCGTTCTCCCACCACGGTGGAGATCACGTGCCGCGATCTTCTGGCGGCGGCGCAGGAATTCCAGCTGCGGGACACCTGCTTCTGGATCTGCGCGAACATGATCGCCAACGCCGTAGGGCGTTGTGAGTTCCGGACATTCCGGGACGGGAAGGAAGTTCGGGAGCGCGAACACTATCTCTGGAACGTGGAACCGAACGTGAACCAGAACTCCACGGCGTTCCTGCACAAGCTGGTGGCAAAGCTGCTGGTAGACAACGAGGTGCTGGTCATCGGCACCCGGCAGCGGGAGGGCTATGACGCGCTGGTCGTGGCGGACGACTATGCGCCGGGCGACAGCTACCCGAGCAAGCAGAATGAGTACACGGGCGTGCAGGTGGGCGATGTGTCCTACGAAAAGACCTTCCGCGAGCGGGAAGTCCTGCATCTTACGCTGAACCACGTGAATATCAAGCCGGTGCTGGATGGATTGTACGGCTCGTATGTTCGGCTCATTAATGCCGCCATGCGGCGGTATGCGTGGGACAAGGGACAGCACTGGAAAGTCCACGTGAGTCAGCTGGCCTCCGGCGCGGATGACTTCACGCAGAAGTTTTCGCAGATGATCGAGGAACAGGTGAAAACCTTCCTCGACTCTGATGGAGCAGTCTTGCCGGAGTTTGAAGGCTACGCCTACACGAACGAGGGCGGCAAGGCTGCCGTAGATCTGTCGGACATCCAGAGCCAGATGAAGGACATCTTCGCGTTCACAGCGAAGGCGTTCCAGATCCCGGCGGTGCTGGTGGATGGCAGCATTCAAGGCACGGAGGACGCGCAGGGCAGGTTCCTGACCGGCTGCATCGACCCCATCTGCGACCAGCTGCAAGAGGAGATCAACCGCAAGCGATACGGCTACGACCGAATCCAGCGCGGCGACTATCTCCGTATTGACACCAGCAGTATCCGCCACTTCGATATGTTCGCCAACGCGGCGAACGTGGAGAAGCTGGTCGGCTCCGGTGTGTTCTCCATCAATGAGGTCTTGCGGGCGGCGGGTCTGCCCGCCATCTCGGAGGATTGGGCGGACAAGCACTATCTCACAAAAAATATTGCAACGCTGGGTTCGGAGACCTCTGTGCTCGGCGGTGCGGAAGGAGGAAACGCATGAGGAAATCCCTTTGGGAAATCAAGCAGGCTGCGGAGGGCGTCCTGCAGCTCTACATCTACGGTGACGTAGAAGGCGAGGAGTTCGATTGGGAGAACTGGCGGTATGTCCAGAGTGACAACAGCGCGGAGCACTTCCGCGAGGAGCTGGCGAAGCATCCCGACGTGTCGCGCATCGAGATCTACATCAACAGCTACGGCGGCAGCGTCTTTGAAGGCACGGCGATCTACAACCAGCTGAAGCGCCACCCGGCGCGGAAGGTGGTGCACGTGGACGGCTTTGCCTGCTCAATTGCCTCTGTGATCGCCATGGCGGGCGACGAGGTGATCATGCCGCGCAACACCCTGATGATGATCCACAACATGTGGATGTGTGCCTGCGGCAATGCCACGGAGCTGCGGAAAGCGGCGGACGATCTGGATGTCATCAATGCTGCGGGGCGGCAGGCGTATCTGCAGAAGGCCGGCGACAAGCTGACGGAGGACCGTCTGTCGGAAATGATGGACGCGGAAACGTGGCTGACCGCTGAGCAGTGCGTTGAGCTCGGTCTCGCGGATCGCCTTGCCGACACCGACGCTGACATGAGCGGCGCGGCCACCATCCTGCAGAAGATGAACGCCGGCATGGAGCAGCATCTCCGGTATCAGAAGTCGCTGGCGGCGCAGCTCCGCGACCTGGCAGCGGCACCCTCGGTGCCTGCGCCCAGCAAGGATCCCCAGGGCGGCGGAAGCCCTGAAAAAATCAACAAAGTTCTCGGACTGTTTTCTTGAGAATCGAAAGGAGAAAAAGAATGAACAACAATGACATTCGCACCCGCGAGGAACTGCGGCAGGCTCTCCAGCAGGCTGCCGTCTCCGGCGACACCGGCGCGTTCTCTTCCGCCTTGGATGAGATGATGCAGCGCATCGGTCTGGACATCCAGGCCGAGTACGAGCAGCGGTTTGATGACCTGCGGCAGGAAGTCGATTCCCGCATCCTTGCCCAGCGCGGCGTCCATCAGCTGACCAGCGAGGAGCGCAGCTACTACCAGAAGCTGGCCGCAGCCATGCGCTCTACCGACCCCCGGCAGGCTGTCACCGGCATGGATGAGACGCTGCCCACCACCGTCATCAACTCCGTTTTTGACGAGCTGCAGACGGCGCACCCCCTGCTGAGTCGCATCAAATTCCGCGCCACCGGCGGCGCGGTCGAGATCATGGTGAACACCAACGGCTATGAGGAGGCCGTGTGGGGCGAGCTGTGCGACGACATCGTCAAGGAGCTGACCGCTGGTCTTAAGAAGGTACCCACCACGCTGCTGAAGCTGTCCGCTTTCCTGCCTGTCTGTAAGGCAATGCTGGAGCTGGGTCCGGAGTGGCTGGACAGCTTTATCCGCCAGACCCTCTACGAGGCCCTGAGCAACGGAATGGAGGCAGGCTTCGTCGCCGGCGACGGCAACAAGAAGCCCATCGGTATGATCCGCCAGGTAGGCGACAGCGTCACCGTTACCGGCGGTGCATACCCCGAGAAGGCCGCCATCAAGGTTGACGATTTGTCTCCCTACACCGTGGGCAATCTGCTGTCCATCGTGGCGGCTGATCCCAACGGTAAGTCTCGCCAGGTCCGGGATGTGATCCTGCTGGTAAACCCCCAGGACTACCTGCAGAAGGTCATGCCCGCCACCACGCTGATGGCTCCGGACGGTACCTACCGGAATGACGTCCTGCCCTATCCCATGGACATCATCCAGACCCACGCTCTGCCCCGCGGCAAGGCTGTCATCGGCATTGCCTATCGTTATCTGGCGATGGCAGGCACCTCCCCCGAAGGCCGTATCGAGTACAGTGACCACTACCGCTTCCTGGAGGATGAGCGTGTCTACCTGATCAAGGCCTACGCCAATGGTATGCCTCTGGATAACAACGCCTTCCTGGTGCTGGACATCTCCGGCCTGACGCCTGCCACCTACAAAGTGACGCAGGTAGATCTTCCCGCAGCGTCTACCGACGCCACGCTGACCGCTCTGACCGTGGGCGATCTGGCTCTGACCCCCGCGTTCGCATCCGGCACGCTGACCTACGCCGCGACCGCCACCAACGCGTCTGATGTGGTGACCGCTGTGCCCGGCAACGCTGCGGCTGCCATGAAGCTGACCGTGAACGGCACCGAGATCGACAACGGCACCGCCGCCACGTGGCAGACCGGCAGCAACACCCTGCAGATCGTTGTGACTGCCGCTGACGGTACCACCACCAAGACCTACAAGGTCACCGTCACCAAGTCTTAACGGTGGCGGGCGCGGTGAACGCCGCGCTGCTGTCGTCCGTCAAGCTCGCCTGCAACATCACCTGGAGCGATGGGGCTACGGATGCCAAGGTGTCCGACCTCATCGCCTCCGGGAAGGCGTACATTGACGGGAAGCTCGGCGCGGCTGGTGACTATGAGAACCCCGGGGAGCCGTTGACGCTGCTGAAGGAATATGTCCGTTACGGCTTGAGCGACGCGCTGGATGTGTTCGAGGCCAACTATCTGAACCGGCTGCTGGCTATGCAGAACGACAGGCAGGTGAAAAGCTATGCGGAAGCTACCGTTTCGCCCTGAAGACCGGCAAATCACGCAGCCCTACCGGGACGGCGTGGTCAAGATCTACACCATAACGGATGCCGCCCAGCCCGGATACCAGCCCAAGCCTACGCCTACGCTGGTGGAGACGCTGTTCTACGCGGAGCGGCGCGTCGGCCTGCAGCGGTATTACAGCGGCAAGCAGGCGCAGGTGCAGGTGGAGCGAGTGATCCGGACGCAGCTCCGCCCCGGCGTCAGTCCCCAGTGCATCGCCGTCACAGAGGACGGAACGCAGTACGGCATCGAGCTGGTGCAGCAGCTGCAGGACGTCTATCCGCCTTCCATGGACTTGACGCTTGTCCGGATCGAGCAGAAGTACGAGGTGTCCCATGAGTAGAAGACGAAATGTGCCCGAATCGGGCACCGACAGGACGCCCCTGTGGGCGCAGCGGATCATCGCGGCGCATCTCGCCGTGACCGATGCCGTCAGCCACGGCGGGCGTATCCAGTCCGACCGCTACTTCGTCTGGCAGGAGGACGGCGCGAACGACTTTGAGGCCGGCGGCGTCCACGCCGAGAAAGCAGTCACCGGTTCTACGGACCTGTTCACAAAACAGGAGTTCGACCCTTGGAGGGATGAGCTGGAGGCCGCCTTCGACGCAGCGGAGATCGTCTGGAGCCTGAACAGCTGCCAGTTCGAGGAGGAAACCGGCTTCTGGCACTATGAGTGGGACTGGGAGGTGTTTGCCTGATGGCTACGTTCCAGTTCGGCGGCATTGACAACTACATCAAGCAGCTGAACAAGCTGCAGCAGTCCACCAAGGACGGCGTAGTGGGCAAGACAGTCTATGCCGGCGCCGAGGTCGTGGCTGATTCGGTACGGCGCGCGATACAGGCTCTTCCTGTGGGCGATGGCCGCGCCCGAGATGAAGGCTTAGTTGACACAGTCACCCTGCCGCAAAAAACGGGGCTTCTGGACGGGTTTGGCATTAGCCGAATGAAAGACGATGACGGGTTTGTCAACGTCAAACTCGGCTTTGACGGATACAACGCTACCCGGACGAAGAAGTACCCGCGAGGGCAGCCCAATGTCCTGATTGCCAGATCTGTCAACAGCGGCACTACCTTCCGGAAAAAGACAAAGTTTGTGGACAAGGCCGTGAACTCCGCCAGGAAGGCGGCGGAAGCGGCAATGGACGCGGCGTGCAGCCGCGAGATTAAAAAAATCATGAAATAGGAGGTGCTGCTATGAGCGCAGCAGGAAAGGTCTGTACGGGCTTCAGCAAGCCCTACGTGGCCAAGTATTCCAACGATGGCGGCGCGGTCACCTACAGCGGCGTCATGCTGCTGGCGCGGGGCGTCAGCGTATCTCTGTCCCTGAATACCACGGACGACAACACGTTCTACGCCGACAACATTTCCGCAGAGACCGCAGCGGCTGTATTCGCAGACGGCACCGCCACGCTGACCGTTGACGGGCTTCTGGCGGCGGCGGAGAAGTTCGTCCTCGGCCTGCCCGAGGCCACCGAGATCCAGGCGGGCGGCAGTGCGGTGCAGGTCTCCCACTACGGCGACGGCATGGAGATCCCCTACGTGGGCATCGGCTTCGTCGTCCGCTACCAGAGTGGCGGCGTGGTGACCTATGCGCCCGTGGTGCTGACGAAGGCGCGGTTCCAGCAGCCCGGCCTGGATGCCGCTACGCAGGAAGAGTCCATCGACTGGCAGACGCAGGAGCTGACCGCCACGCTGATGCGCGACGATACCACCAACCACGACTGGAAGCTGGTGGGCGCTGATCAGCCTACCGAGGCAGCCGCTGAGGCTGTCCTGAAGGCGATCCTGGGCGGCGCGGCGTAAGAGGAGGCGTCTATGAAGATCTACGGCAGAGAAGTGGGATTTCGCTTCACGGTGGGCGCCTCCGCCAAAATTTCCGACCTCTGCCCGGACGGCGATATCACCCGTCTGGGGGAGGTGCTGGAGGGCCAGTATGGGCAGGTCACCCGCGACACGGCAGCCATTATGGCGGCCTTGAGCGAAGGATATGAGCAGGCGCTTTCCTTCGAGGCGCCTGGCCATAAGCCTGACCCCCTGACTGTTGACGAGCTGTTTTCGCTGCGTCCCAGCGAGTTCAACGCTTTGCAGCAGGCGGCGCTGGCGGTTTGGGCGGAGGACAGCAAGCCTACGGTGGAGGTGGAGCCCGAAAAAAAAGAAAACGGCAAGGCGCAGGCGTCCAGCTGAACCTTGCTTGGCTCCTGTTTTACGGGCGAAAGCTGAATATGGAGAGGCAGGAGATCATGGTCACGCGGTACGGTGAAATGCTGGACATGATCGCCTGCCTCGCTATTTATAACGGGGCTACTCCCAAGAGAAAGCAGAAACACTGGACATTTGACGAAGCTATGAAAGTGAGGTGAGCCTATGGCTGTGAACATTGGCCCTAAGATCGGCGTAGACGGCGAGGCGGAGTATCGCCGGCAGATTAACCAGATCATCCAGCAGTCCAAGACGCTGGAGAGCCAGATGAAGCTGGTGGCTTCGCAGTTTACGGCTGCCACAACGGCGGAGGAAAGGAATGCCAAGACCGCCTCCGTTCTGTCCAAGCAGATCGATGTGCAGCGTGAGCGCGTGAAGCTGCTGGCGGAGCAGACCGGCAAGGCCGCCGCCAAGTACGGGGAAAGCGATGCCAAGACCCAGAAGTGGCAACAGGCGCTGAATGAAGCCACTGCCACGCTGAACAAAATGCAGAGCGAGCTGCGCAACACCTCCAGCGGCGTAGAGGAGCTGGGCGACGACATGCGTGAGGGCAGCGAGAAGGCCTTGTCCTTTGGCGATGTCCTGAAGGCCAACGTCGCCTCTGGCTTTATCGTTTCCGGCGTCAAAGCGATGGCGTCGGCTATCAAGGAGGCTGCCGCAGCCCTTGTGGATCTCGGCAAGCAGTCCATTATGGGCTTTGCCGAGCAGGAGCAGCTGATCGGCGGCGTGGATACCCTGTTTAAAAAGTCCTCCGCGCAGGTGCAGCAGTACGCCAACGATGCCTACAAGACTGCCGGCTTGAGCGCGAACCAGTACATGGAGACCGTTACCAGCTTCTCCGCATCCCTGCTGCAGTCTCTGGGCGGCGACACGGCTGCGGCGGCTCAGAAAGCCGACCAGGCTATTACGGACATGTCCGACAACGCCAATAAGCTGGGCACGGACATGACCAGCATCCAGGATGCCTACCAGGGCTTTGCTAAGCAAAACTACACCATGTTGGACAACCTGAAGCTGGGTTATGGCGGCACGAAGCAGGAGATGGAGCGGCTGCTTGCAGACGCCGAGAAGTTTTCCGGAATCAAGTACGACATCTCCAGCTATGCCGACATCGTGGACGCCATCCACGTGGTGCAGACGGAAATGGGCATCACCGGCACTACCGCCAAGGAAGCGGCTACGACCATCCAGGGCAGCGCCAACGCCATGAAGTCCGCCTGGAGCAATCTCCTGACCGGCATGAGCAACGAGAACCTGGATCTGGGCAAGCTGGTGCAGAATGTGGTGGACAGCGTCAATACCTTTGCAGACAACCTGCTGCCGCGTCTGCAGATCATGCTGCCGCGCTTTGTTCAGGGGCTCACGCAGTTGATCTCCGGCATGATTCCCTATGTAGCGCCGGCTCTGGAGCTTCTCCTGCCGCCGCTTGTCGAGGGGGTCGGTGGCCTGGTATCCGGCATCGTGCAAGCGCTTCCTGCAGCCGTAGAGGCGATAGCCGCGGTCGTTCCGATGCTGGTCGAGCAGATCACGATACTGCTGCCGCAGATCCTGAACGCCGGCATTGATATCATTGCCGCCCTTGCGTCGGGCATCGGAGAAAACCTTCCAGCGCTGATCCCAGCGGCGGTTGACGCCATCATCACCGTGGCCGAAGGTCTGGTTGACCACGTGGATGAGATCATCATCGCGGCGGGATCGCTTATCGCAGGCTTGACGCAGGGCCTGATTGAAGCGCTGCCCCGTCTGGCGGTGCGGCTGCCGGAGATCATCGGCGCCATTGTCAAGGGCCTCCTGTCCGGAATGGCTGCTATTGGAGAGGTCGGCGTGCAGTTGGTGCGCGGTCTATTCGACGGAATCTCCAATGCGGCATCTTGGCTTTATGACAAGCTTCGGGGCTGGGTAAGTGATGTCCTGGGATGGGTCAAGGGCTTGTTCGGCATTCATTCCCCGTCTAAGGTCTTTGCGAATGAGATCGGAAAATTCATCCCGCCCGGCATCACGCTGGGCGTAGAGCAGGCCATGCCGAGGGCTATGCGCGACATGGGCGAGGAACTGTCCGCGCTGTCGGCGCTGCCCATGGGCGGCGGCACGACCACTAATATGGGCGGCGTAGTGCTGAACGTCTACGGTGCGGAGGGACAGGATGTCAACGCACTGGCGGATGCCGTTATGTACAAGCTGCAGCACGCGGTGGAACGCAGAGAGGCGGTGTTTGCATGATTTTCTGGGCCGGAAGATCCTCCGATGACGTCCACGTCGTGGTGGAACGCTACCCCAGCATAGAGCTGGCCGCGCGCAAACTGGACACCCAGTCCGTCCCGGGCAGAAACGGCGATCTTCTATTTCTGCAGCCTGCCTACCAGAACTACATCCAGCCCTACGAGATCTACGTCAGCGCAGAGCGTCTGCGACTCCCCCGCGCGATGCGCGAGGTGGCCAACTGGCTCTGCGGGCCCTCCGGGTACCAGAAGCTGGAGGATAGCTACGACGTGGAAACATATCGCCGGGCCTACTACGCCGGGCCGCTGGACGTGGAGAGCGTCCTGCACCGGTTCGGCAGGGCGACCATTGAGTTTAACTGCCAGCCGCAGCGGTTCCTCCGCGTCGGCGATCTGGCGCTGCGGGCCGTGCAGGAGCAAGTTCTGCTGAACCCCACGGCGTTCGCTGCGCTGCCCCTGATCACCGTTACCGGTGCAGGCGCGGGGACGCTGACGGTGGGCAGTGTGACCGTTACCATCAACAGCATGCCCCGCGGCGCTGTGGTGCTGGATTCGGACACGCAGAACGCCTATCTGGGAGCGGTCAACCTTAACAGCACCATTTCTGCGCCGGAGTTTCCCACGCTGCCGGCCGGAGAGAGCGCCGTCCGCTGGACGGGCGGCATCACAGGCGTGGAGATCATCCCAAGGTGGTGGACGCTATGAGACCGATTTTGTATGACGCCGACCGCACCAGCTTCCCGGCTGGCGCGGACAACGGTATGGGCATCCTCTCGAACGCCCTCTCCTGCAAGGTGACGCAAGAGCTTAACGGCCAGTATGAGCTGGAGCTGCACTATCCGGTGGAGGGTATCCATTATGGCGAGATCGCGCTGCGCTCCATCCTGCGGGCCACGGTGGGTCCGGACGGCGGGTTGCAGCCCTTCCGGGTGTACCGCATCGTGCCGGGCATGAGCGGCACCGCTGCCATCTATGCCCGGCATATCGCCTACGATCTGGGCGGCTACGTGGTGTCGCCCTTCACCGCGGCGGATGCGCCCTCCGCCGTGGCGGGCATTAAAAGCCATGCGCTGCCGGCCGGCATGCCCTTTACCCTGACCACCGACAAGACCGCCGCAGCTCCCATGGCCGTGACGGTGCCCACCGGCGCGTGGGCCCTGCTGGGAGGTCAGCAGGGAAGCCTGCTGGATGTGTACGGCGGCGAGTACGAGTTTGACGGCTGGACGGTGCGGCTGCTGACGCGCCGGGGCGCGGATCGCGGCGTGTCCGTCCGATACGGGAAGAACCTGACAGATCTGACGCAGGACGCCAACTGCGCCAACTGCTATACGGGCGTGGTGCCCTACTGGCGGGGCAACGGCATCACCGTCACGGCTGCGCCGGTGTATGCGGAAGGCGATTTTGGGTACACGCGGCTTATGCCGCTGGATCTGTCCTCCAGCTTTGAGCAGCAGCCCACGCAGGCGCAGCTGCAGGCGGAGGCCGCTGCCTACGTCAAGCGGAACCAGATCGGCGTCCCGGCAGTCAGCTGGGACGTGAAGCTGGCACTGCTGTCGCAGGCTTCCGGTTACGAGGACGTGGCGTTCCTGGAACAGATCTATCTGGGTGACACCGTGGGTGTTTACTTCCAGCGTCTGGGCGTGAACGCCAAGGCGCGGGTAAACAAGATCGTCTGGAACTGCCTGCTGGAGCGCTACGATAGCGTGGCGCTTGGCAGCGTCAAGGCCAACATCGCGGCCACCATTGCCGGACAGCAAGGGCAGATCAACGCCAAGCCCTCCGTCTCCATGGTGGAGAAGATCTCCGCCAGTCTTACTTCCGCCCTGTTGGGCGCAAAGGGCGGTTCCGTCCGTTTGCTGGATACAAACGGCGACGGCGAGCCTGACGAGCTATACATCGCCGATGATCCCGACCCAACTAAGGCCAAGAAGGTCTGGCGGTTTAACTACGAGGGCTGGGCGGCCAGCAGCACCGGCTACAATGGGCCCTACACGATGGGCGCCACCATTGCCGGAGGCATCCAGGCATGGATGATCACGGCCGCAAATCTGGTGGCCGGCACCATCGCCAGCGAGCAGGGTAATTTCCTGATCAATCTGGACGGCGGGACTATCGACACCAGCGCCACCGGCGCGACCTACAAGAATTCCGACTACTCGCAGGCGGATCTGGACCGGATCAACCAGATCAACATTAAGGCCGTCACGCCGACGCTGGCCGACTATGAGAAACTGGACGTCAACGGTGACGGCACCATCAGTATCACCGACACTGTGCAGATCCAGCAGATCATCAACGGAACGCGGACGGTGAACTTTACCACGCGGTGGCGCTTGCGCATTGATCCTGCCGACGGCAACAATCTGCTGAAGATCTACCGTGTGTACCACAACAACCAGACGGGAGCAGACACGGAGAATGTCGTTTTCTCCGTGGGCTTCGGCCGGGCGTCCGCCAACACCATCGGTGCGCAGTACGGAGACATCTCCAAGGATCTCTCGGTTGGTGGCTCCGTGGACGCAGGCAGCTATAAGCAGGATGGCAAGGTTATCACATTCCCGGAGTCGGAGGTCATCGGCTATGTGGTCTACTGCACCGGAGGGAGCAGCAACAAGGCCAGCTGCTTTATTCCTGCAGGGCAGTCCGGGAGCTTCCAGTGCGCATCCAACGACTGGTACTGCGCCTTCTCCTTTGATGGGTCTGGCGGTGCGACAAAAACCGGCGGCAGCGGAACCGTAGATTCCGTTGTGGCCATCAACAACTTCTGACGGAGGTGCTTTTATGGCAGATAGCTTGGCGATCAAGCAGCCCCTACAGCTTAACACAGCCCTGAATGGCGTGCCGCCCACGCTGCACATGGTGCAGGGGGACACCAATTCCCGGACCATCTCTGCGGCGCTCTGGGCCGGCGCGGCGCCGTACAATGTCCCCACCGGGGCCTCGGTGATGCTCCGTTTCCGGAAACCGGACGGCACCGGCGGCCTATACACCGAGAGCGAGGCCGGCGACAAGATTACCTGGAGCGGCAGCGACGTGGAGATCCCGGTCGCTGCCCAGGTCCTGGCCGTAGCGGGCGTTGTCCTGGCGCAGGTGGATGTATTTGTGGGAGCGGGCAGCACTGCCGCGATGAGACTGGCGACCTTTGCCTTTCGCATCGCGGTGCAGCCCGACATCTACACAGATGCGCAGATCATCTCCAGTGACTACTACAAGGGCATCATCAACGCACCCTATATCGGCGAGAATAATCACTGGTACGCGTGGGACACCGCCACGGATACGTTTAAGGACACCGGCGTGTCTGCGGTCGGCCCAGAAGGTCCTCCCGGCAAAGACGGATCCACCATCGTAGCAGACGGCCTGTTTGGCTTTGACGTGGATGGGGACACCGGAGAACTGCGGCTGTTTTACACCGGCGACACGCCGCCCAACTTCTCCCTCAGCGCCGACGGACACCTGATCTACACGCTGGATTCCGGCGTTAGCGTAGATATCGGCAGAGTGACGGGGCCTGCCGGACCCAAGGGCGACACAGGAGACACCGGCGCGCAGGGGCCGCAGGGAGAGCCGGGCACCCAAGGCCCCGCAGGCCCCAAGGGCGACCCGGGCATCACCACCATGACGCAGGCCGCCTACGACGCGGCGGTGGCGGCGGGGACTGTCGATGCCGACAGCTGGTACGGCGTGTACGAGGAGGGCTAAAGGATGCTATACAGAGGAGCAAAGCCCGGCGCGGTTTACCGGGGCGCTTATAAGCCCGGCAGGCTGTACAAGGGCACGCAGCTGGTGGCAGGATATGTGGACGTATCCAAGGCCGCGCCCGCCAGCTGGGACGGCACCTATGACGATGTGGTGGGTGTCGCGGCCACCGGAAAGGGGAAGCAGCAGACGTACAGCGGCGCCCAGCTGCTGGACATCAGCACCTGCACAATCAACAGTGTCAAACCCTATAACCTAACGATCACGCGCGACGGGGACGTGGTCAGGATCCAGAGCACTGCGGTGTCGGGCGACGTTGGAGGCTGGTACTCCTTCGTGTTGCTGTGGTCGCCCAACGCGGACTTGAGCGGCAAGGGGTATGTGATCACGCCATTTTTACTGCAGGGCAGCATCGAAAAGGTCTACGGACTGCGAAACGCAGAGGAGACGTCTATTGCATGCGTTCTTATCCTGACGGAGGGCGAGGCTGTAGACGTGGCGCTGCGGCTGATGGTGTCGGTTGACACGCCCACCGCCTACGAGCCCTATGTCGGTGGAAAGCCGTCCCCCAGCCCGGACTACCCCCAGCCGCTGGTGGCGGCGGAGGGCAGCCTGACAGCCAGCGGACGGACGGGCACCACACCCACCACCGTGACGCTGCCGGTGCTGAGGGCCATACCCGGAAGCGACATCCGCGACACGCTGGCCTACATCGGCGGAGGGCAGTGGAGGGTGACCCGGCGGGTGGGGGTCATCCCCAGCTACGCCGGCGAGAGCGTGGGCAACACATGGGCCAGCAGCACCGGCCAGCTGACCACCGGCGCGGTGGTCTGGTATACGCTGGCGGCCCCCACCACGGAGACGGTGACGCTGGGGACACTGCCAAGCTATCCCGTCCACACGGAGCTGGCCGTCTCCGGAGACTACCCGCCTGATGTGACAGGGACGGTCAAGGTGGGAATCTGAAGAGAGGAGAGATAATATGAGCACACCTACTCTTAATCTTGGCCTCGTCTCGTCCTATGGCGAGGCCAAGCGCGGGGGCTACACTGGCACATACGATCAGTGGTGCGCACTGCTGGCCAGCATAGGCACCATGCAGCACGCGCTGACGCCGGGTTACAACATTGGCATCACAAACAACGTCATCTCCACGCTGGCCCCGGCGGTCGGTGAGAACCTACTGATCAACTCGGACTGGCGGCCCTCCGTCCGGGTCAATCAACGTGGACAGACGATCTACAACGGCGCGGTCTACGGCCCGGACTGCTGGAAAGGCACCAACGATGCCGTGCGGATGCAGCTGACGACACTGGGCCTATATCTCACCGGAACCGATGCAACTACGACACCCTATTCGCAGCAGCGCATCGAAAAGCCTGACACGCTGCAGGGGCAGACTGTGACCTTTTCTGCGATCAATACGCAGGGAACGTTGTTTGCCAAGACCTCCACGCTGCCGGAGACGCTGCCTACCAGCGCTGCGTCTTATTGCAATGAGGATAACGTTTTTTACCTGCTGGCCATCAACGGTACGCTCAGCGCCCGGCTTAAGACCAGCGCAGGCGGCCAGCTGCATCTTGTCGCGGCCAAGCTGGAGCTGGGTGACACGCAGACGCTGGCGCGGAAGAATGCGGCTGGGAGCTGGGTGATCAACGAAGCTGGGAACTACGCCCGGACGCTGTGGCAGTGCCAGCGATATTTGCAGCTGTACGCTACGGAGGCAGCGCGCCCGGCTAAAGCGGCGGACTGCCGCCCTGTCATGCGTACTGACCCAACCCAGAGCGAAATCACGGTGGGAAGCACTGCCTACTACGTCAACAGCGCGGAATTTTGATTAAGGGGAGGTGACAAGGGTGGATGTTTGGACACAGGTGGCAGTGCCACTCGTAGTGGCGGTGCTGACCAGCAGCGGCCTGTGGGCCGTGGTAGCTAAGCGCGTTGACAAGGGAGACGCTCAGCGCAAGATGCTGGTGGGCCTCGCCCACGACCGCATTGTACATCTGGGCATGGTGTACGTCGACCGCGGGTACATCACGCAGGACGAGTATGAGAATCTCAACGACTATCTGTACGCCCCCTACGAGAAAATTGGCGGCAACGGCAGTGCGAAGCGCGTTATGGAGGAAGTGCGGAGGCTGCCGATCCATAAAACTTGACAGGCCGGAAGGCCGGAAAGGAAAGTAACATGAAGCTGAACAACAAGGTCTATGATGTAATGAAATGGCTGGTCATCATCGTGCTGCCCGCCGTGGCCACGCTGTACGCGGCTCTGGCGGCTGTCTGGGCGTGGCCCTACGCAGACGAGGTGGTGACCACCATCACCGCCGTGGATACGTTCCTCGGCGCGGTGCTGTGCATCTCTACGGCACAGTATCACAAGGAGGTTGGCAACAATGGTTAAGCGGGTGTATCTGTCCCCCAGCGACCAGCGGAGGAACACCTACGCGGCGGGCGGCACCACCGAGGCCATCCAGTGCGGGCGCATTGCAGAGGCTTGCAAGGCGGCGCTGGAGCGCTCCGGCGTGGAAGTGATGTTGGGACAGTACGACACCATGGCCAACCGTGTGGCGGCGTCCAACCGCTTCAAGGCTGACTTGCATGTGCCCATCCACTCAAACGCCTGCAATGGCAAGGCCACCGGCACGCACCTGTTTTGCTACAGCAACACCAAGGACGCCAAGGGCAACTACATCATCGACGAAAACAGCGCCGGGTACAAGGCCTGTAAGGCGGTGCTGGATGTACTGGGGCCTGTGACGCCGGGCGCGCCGGATGTCATCCGGCCGTATCCCGCACTGTATGAGGTGAAATGGCCCGCTGCGCCTACGGTATACATCGAGGTGGATTTCCACGATGTGCCCCGCGTGGCGGAGTGGATCATCGCCAACACCACTGTCATCGGCGAAACCATCGCCAAGGGGCTGTGCAATGCGTTGGGCGTCAAGTTTGTGCCCGGCGACGACACCCCGGAGCCGGTGCCTGTGCAGGTGGAGTACGAGGTCATGCAGGTGCGCGTGCTGCGCCGGGGTATGACCGGCGCGGACGTCAGGACGCTACAGGCGGCGCTGATCGCCTACGGCTTTTCCTGCGGCTCTGCCGGAACGGACGGCGACTTCGGCGCGGACACCGAGAGGGCGCTGAAGCAGTTCCAGACCAAGTACAGCCTGGGCGCAGACGGCATCGCCGGGAAGGGGACTTGGGGCAAGCTGCTGGGGGAGTAAGCAAAAATATATCCCGCACCGTTTCGGTGCGGGATATATTTTTGCTTAAAATTGCGATTTCCCTCTTGACATACCACGCAGTGCGTGGTATTATATAGACAGATCAAGAAACAGTGCAGCCGCACAGTGGCAGAAAGGGAAATATCATGAAGAAGACTTTTTATTCCGTCACCTACGCAGTATGGGGATCCAGCTTCTGCCGCGAGGCATGGTTTGACAGCAAGGCCGCAGCGGACGCCTTCGCCGCACACGATTACCGGGACGACCCGGTGGCCCACGCCTACAGCAAGGCGGACAGCATCCGCGCCGCCGAGGATCGCGTGGCCGCTACGGCCGCAGAGCTGATCGCCTGATAGCAGTAACGCTTCGGACGGGGCTGATCCATTCGGCCCCGCCCCATGAACATTTTTAACAGGAGGAACAGAACATGAGCGCACAGGAATTGATTTTGCGGTACAGAATCGCCCTTAAAATCGACGAACACGGCCAGCCCACCGGAAATCTGGTTGTGTACCGCGCCGACAAAGCGGCTCTTGCCGCTATCAAGGCCGCAAAGCCGGAGATCGTGTCCATGCTGCTGGAGCAGCGCGAAGCCGGTATCCGCGCAGAGCAGGAGCGACAGAAGAAAATCGCCGCCATCCCCGGACTGCGGGAGATCGAAGCCGCCCGTGCCGATCTGGTAAATTGGAAACTGGAATTTGACGCCAGTTTTGACAGCGAGAACGGCGGCGGCGTGGGTGTCCGTCCCAAGCCGAAGTATGACATGGATGCCATGTACGCCCAGTACTCCCGCGCCAAGGCGTATTTGGACGCGCAGGAGTTCGCGGCATCCGAAAACGACGCAAAATCCGCAGCCGGAAGAAAAGCGCTGGAATCCATCATCAACGGAGAAAACCATGAACAGGCCATCGCCACCATGAACAGCGAGTGGGTGGCGTACTGCAGAAATAACATTTGGAATTGAAGGAGGTTCCGCCATGCAACTGGAGAAAAACATGGAGATCAACGCCCACGGCAGAAAAATCAACAAGGAGACATTGGCCAACGCCTCCAACTCCACCAAGGGACTCGGCTCCCGCACGGGGGAGTACATGGAGATTTTTTACGACAAATCCTCCGGCGATACTTGGTGCAAGTACCACTGGGACCGTGAGGAATGGACAGTCTACCACGACGATGACGTCACGAAGGTCGGTATTGCGGTGCGGTACAAGACCCAGCAGCAGATCGCGGACATGATTGACAACACCCTGACGGAGGACGAGCGGATCGAACGCGAGAACGCCGCATATTTGGCGGGCGGAGCGTGGTCATGATGGTGCTTGACATTTCCTGCGCGGCGTGATAAGCTATTTTTGTCGGATGCAAGAGGCGCTTGCATCTGGTGCGGCGCGATCCTGCCGCCGTGGATTGAAATAGTGAGAAGGACAGACCTTTCAAACGCAGGAAAAAGCACCGGTTGCCGGTGCTTTTCCTTTTTTTTCAATTGTCACTATGAAAGGATATTAAACATGACAGACAAACTGTTTTGCACCCTGTTCGCTGCAGCCATCGCTTCGCCCGACCGCGACGCTTTTGTCTCCGACTGGTCGCTGTCCTCCGTCTGGGTCGATGCGCCGGACGCGGACATCCCTGCAGACCGAATCGACCTGCTGGCGCGTCTCTGGGACGCCGCCCACCTGACGATCCGGGACATCCGGCAGCACACCGGCCTATCCCAGGTGGCCTTTGCCACCCGGTACTGTATCCCCACCCGCACGCTGGAGGACTGGGAGCGCGGCGTGAGGAGCTGCCCCGACTACCTGCGACTCCTGCTGGCGCAGGCAACCGGAGAATATCAGCGGCCGTGGAGATAGCCCGTTGTCATTTCGTTGTCAAAAGCTGTTTTTATCCAGCGCAAAACCGTCCGCAAGGCTGGACGGCTTTTGCGCTGGATCGGACGCACTGCGAGCCGCAAGCCCTTGTGAATAAAGATAAAACCGCCTGATCGTTGCAATCAGGCGGTTTCTGGTTTTGGAGCAGGGTACGGGAGTCGAACCCGTTGAAAAAGCCGGTATGCATGGCTTAACTACTCACTTCTTGCAAACTTCCGTTGCCATTTTGTTGTCAAAGTAGTCATCGATGGACTTGTCTATCTCGACCATCCTGTCGTCCATCGTGTAGGCGTAGACCTGCTTGTACATCCAGTCGTCAGACCAGCCGTTGCGCTCCTGCGCATACCTCGACTCGACGCCGAGCCGCACCATGATGGCGGCGTTGGCGTGGCGCAGGTCGTGGAAGCGGCAGCGGGGAATGCCGGCGGCGTCGAGTCCGCGGATGAAGCGATTATAGATCGTCTGGCCGGAGGTGGGGACAATATACCCCTCGCTGCGCCCGGTGGCGTCTATCAGAGCCTGAATGTGGGCTGGGACAGATACCCAGCGATCGCCGGAAAAGGTCTTCGGCGGCTTCACCTCGTCGCCATTTTCGCCGGAGACAATGGCGCGGCAGATATGCAGCCGGCCTCCGGAGATGTCCTCGAACCTGGCGCCGCGGATCTCCGACATGCGCATCCCCATCCATAGCGCCATGAGCACTGGCAGCTCCATGTCCGTGCCGGAAAATGCCGCGATGATCTTGCTGATCTCGGCATCCTCGATCCTGCGCAGCTCGACTTTCCGCTTCTGTGGAAGGATGATGGAGATCTTCGAATCTGGCGCAAACTGTTTCAGGACAGAGACAAGAAGTCCTTCAACGTTTCGGATATACTTGGGGCTTTTCCCGCTTTTCACCATTTTGCCGATCTCCCGCTGGATCTGCTCTGAGGTGATGGAGACAGCCGGCAGCTCCATCAAGCTCTGGAAGGATGTCTTTTGGAGGCGCTTGTACTCCGCTGCGGTGGAGGGAGAAATCACGCCGTCTCGAGATTCGATATACTTCCGGTACGCCTCCCTCAAGGTTATGGTCGAGGCGGCCTTTTCGGGTGCCTTCAGGCCGTGCTTGATGGCCATGGCCTCGGCAATGGCCTCCTCCTTGGTCTCACGGGTGATGGACACGTCCTGTCCGTTGACGCGGACGCGGCAGGCCCACGAGCCGCTGGGAAGCTTCCGGGCGGTGGGCGTGTGGGCGGTGTTCTTGCTGCGCTGCTCCCGGACCTGCCTGGCGCCGCACCATTTGCAGTAGACAGAGTCGGCGTCTATCTCGCGGCCGCAGCCCTTATTCTTGCACTTCATAACATCCCCCCATCATCAAGAAGAGCGGTGTCCGATTCGGACACCGCCCCTGTCTATTTAGCCAACCTTTTCCATGCGGATGGTCATAGTGGTGCCAAGAGCGCCGGCCTCGTAGCTCAGCTGGCCATCGGAATAGGTGAACGTCTTCGTGTCGTCGCCGCTGGCCAGAAGTGCGAGGGATGTCTGATCCTTGTCGTTCTGAGAATTCCATGAGTAAGGCTCATCGGTCGTGGTGGGGGCAACGAATGTTCCCGCCCAGTACAGGCTCTTGGTGTCGCCGTTATCGGAAACCCAGTTGATGATAATCTCGCTGCCGGAGATCGTGGCCGCCTGCCAGGCATCCTCGGAGTTGCTGTTGACCTGCTTCCACTCGCCGGTCAGGTCGGGAGGAGGGGCGGGTTCTTTGGTCTGCTCGCCGCCATTATTGGCGGGCGTGCTGCCGCAGGCGCAGATGGACAGTGCCAAAACGGCGGCCATCAGGAACACGGAAATCTTCTTCATTTTTGACCTCTTTCCGCGACAAGTCTGCCGCTTACATATATTTTTTGCAAAAAATTTGCTTTTTACTGGACATATTTTGTCGAAGTGGTACAATAAAGGTACTATTTTGAGGGGGGCGCGACATGAATGAGTGGGAGGAGGACTTGTTGGCGTTGTTCGACAGTCTGGACGAAGCGGCGCAGGCCGAGGCCCTGGCGGCCGCACTGAAAATCATTAGCGGCGAGATCCTCTGAGAGACGGTGCCCGATTCGGGCACCGTTTTATTTTTCTCGCTCCCGTCTCAGACGGAGCATAAAGGCAAACAGTTCGTTCCGCTGCTCGGCGGTCATGCTGTCCAGCAGGCGCATAAACTCCTGCCGCACCGGATCCGGCGGCGTCTCTTTCTCCCCCAGCAGGTCGGAGACGGTGCAGCCGAGATACTGCGCCAGCATCTGCACGCGCGAGATAGACGGAACAACTCCGCGCTTGGTCAGATTCGTGAGCATATTCTTTCCTGCGCCGCTGTTTTCACAAGCAACTGTGGGTTTAGTGTTTGCAGCCGCGCAGTACCTTTTAACATTTTCAACAAATAAATCGATGTTCATTCAAACCTCGGTAGGGCATTAAGTTTTATGGATTCAGCATGTCGAGAAAAACGTTTTCAGATATGACAGAAATCGGATTGCCCCTCTTCATCAATTTTTCAGCAGATATCCATTTTTTACTTTTCCCGTTCTCCAGTTCCATTTTATAACCGTTTCCACCAATGACGAGGTAGTTTACGTCTTTTCTAACAGTATCGGCGCAAACCCCGCCTCGATTCACAACCTCCTGCATAGCGGCCGCTCTGGTGAAGGAGCTAAGAGACCCTGTGAAACAAAACACTTTTCCGTAAATATCGCTGTCGAAAATCAAGTTATTTATATCAGGTGAAATATCGCTTGCTCTTAAGTATTTTGAAGAATGGCGCTTTAACTCCAACGCATCGGCGAAGCCACCCTTTTGAAATAGGCTTTTGAGGTGCAAATAAACTTCATGCGTCTGGCGAGCATCTGAGTCTGCCCGATGCGAGACATCTGCACCGATTCCAAATCGGACAATAAGGTCTGAAAGTCTATTGTGTGCTTCATCAGGAAACATCCTCCGGCTGAGGCGCATAGTGTCTACGAAATCGTTTTTAAGTGGCCTTTCGCAGATTTTAAGAGACGTGTCGTAAAGAAAGTTTACATCAAAATTCACATTGTGCCCAATGATTATGTTATCACTCAAAAACTCCAAGAACTGTGGGAATATGTCAGATATAGCGGGAGCATCTGCCAGCATTTCGTTGGTTATACCCGTAAAGTCAGTGATAAAATCGCTGACCCCAAACGGCGCCTTGATTAATGTAGAAAATGCATCGATTGGCTCATCTGCTACGCACTTTATTGCAGAAATCTCAATTATATCATCATAGTCAGGATCGAGGCCAGTGGTTTCAATGTCCAGAACCACATAATCGTTCGGAAAGTCCAGAAGGCTATTTCCCTTTAGTGGGCGCTTATCGTTTCGAGGCATAGTTAACCCTCCGTAAGTATTGCACTTTTCACAATAATCAATATCTGATAAGAGGCAAAAGTGCATGAGAATTTGTGCAAAGATACAATAATCACATATTTTAGATTTTGCTATTGACAATCAAAAATATGTGATTTATGCTTAACTTGTCCCTCAGGTGAGAACGAGAGGGAGGTGAGAAGATGGTAGACCTTCGCGTGTGTCTGGCGCAGGACATCGCTGACTTTGCCCGTCGTGTGCTGGCTGGCAATGGCACCCCACAGGAAGTGGCGGCGTTGCCCAACCTGCTGATGTGGCACAGCGGTGTCAATCCTCCGGCAGAGGATCCTGGGGCGCGGTCTTGATGGCCTGTCGCACGGCTTCGTTGTTTAGGCGGATTCTATCGGGTTCCATGTTTTCCCCTGTCTGTTGTGCATTTGAGGGTTTCCCACTGGGTCTTGCGCAGGTTGTATCCCCCTCGGGAAAACGGGTGTGTAGCTGTTTACTGACATGAACACTATACCACCCTTTTTTCCGGCGCGCAAGGTGAAATTTCACGAACGGAGGTGAATCAAGTGCGGATCAAGGAATACCGCGAGCGCACCGGCATGACGCAGGAGGCGCTGGCGGACAAGCTGAACGTCGACCGGTCTGTGATCAGCTACTGGGAGCGAGGCAAGGCGACGCCCTGCAAGAAGCACCGCGCCATGCTGTGCGCGATTTTGCAGTGCACGGAGATGGAGCTAATGAGCGACGCTGCCCACTAAGGTCAGCATAGCGGAGAAAGGAGGAGTTGTCCATGGCAAGGGACGGCGGAAACATCTACCAGACCGCCCGGAAAGCGGCGGGTCTGACGCAGGAGGCCGCGGCGGAGCGGCTGGCGGTCAGCGACACCAGCATCCGCGCCTACGAGTCCGGAGAGCGGCTGCCGGGCGACGACATCGTGGCTCGGATGTGCGCGGTGTACAACGTGCAGTACTTAGGCTTGCAGCACCTGCAGCTGAAGACGGCGCTGCTGCCGGATTGCGTGCAGGAGGCGCGGCCGGAGCCGCTGCCGGTGGCGGTGATCAAGCTGGTGCGGCGGGTGATGCGCTTCGCGGAGGCGCACCGCAGCGACCAGCTAATGGAGATCGCCGAGGACGGCGTCATCAGTGACAGCGAACGGGCGCTCTTTGAGGAGATCACCTGCGAGCTGGGGGATATCGTGCAGGCCGCGTTGGCCTTGCAGTACGCAGAGGAGGTGCAGTGATGCCCCGGACGATTTTGAGCGCGAAGACAGACGCCGCCAAGGACATGGCTGTCCGCATCAAGGCGCAGGCCTACGCCCTGCACGGCGGTCTGGACGGCATGGCACGGGCGGCGGGCATGAGCCGCAGCACCATCTATGCCCGGATCAAGGACCTGCCCAGCTGCTCCGGCAAGGAGATCGCGGCTATCGCCAAGGCGGCGCGCATTCCCAAGGACGAGCTGTTCGCGGTCTGGGCAAAGGCGTGCTGAGGGGGTAACGAGTGTGACAACATGGTATTGGCTGGATCTGCGGCACGCGGATTCGCGGCCCAAGGCGGGCGAGCTGGTGGTGGTGCGGACAGGCGCGCTGAGTTTCGTCAAGGACGCCACCTACCGGGTGGGGTGCTTCGACACGGATCCGACGGATCCTTCCGCCAAGAAGTTCTACTTCTTCCGCTCGGGCGGCGGCATCGAGGACCCGGCCCGCTGGAAGAAGTACTACACCGATATCCGGTACGCGGTGATCGACACGCCGGAGGGAGGTGTGATCTGTGGATAGCTGGGCGATGATGGTGCAGTACATCTGCGCGGCAGCCTGTGCGGCGGCCGTCGTCCGCTGGGTGGACGGCTGCGGCAAGGTGCAAAAAAGAACCGCCCTCTGGGTGGAGCCAGAAAGCGGTTCAGTGAGTCGAAGCGCACGCGCTTCATACGAGCAAAATAATTATACCAGAGCCGGGAGGCTTATGCAAGGGGGTAAGGACTGCCATGAGCAAAAAAATTGAACAGCCCGCCTATTGGGGCGTCATCCCCGCCCCGGTGCGGTACGACGACCGCCTCCCTGCCAACGCGAAGCTGCTGTACGGCGAGATCTCCGCGCTGTGCGACCGGAAGGGCTTCTGCTGGGCGAAGAACGACTACTTCGCCGAGCTATACGGATGGTCGCCGGACACGGTAACGCGGCTGATCCGGAAGCTTCGGGACGCGGGCTATCTGACGGTGGAGATGGTGCCTACGGCTACCGGCAGCGAGCGGCGGATTTTCGCCGGTATTTGCAAAAGGGGTGTCGGCAAAAATGCCGAGACCCCTCTCGGCAAAAAAGTCGGGGGGGGGTCGGCAAAAAAGTCGACCCCCCACAATATAAGAACAGATAATTATAATAATACCCCCCTTACCCCCCAAGGGGGAAAGACCCGGAAAAAGGCGGAATGGGAGCCGGAACGGTTCGAGGGGCTCTGGAAGTTCTACCCGGTGATCCGGAAGGCGGACGGCACGTCTACCAGCAAGGGCGACAAGAGCGAGGCCCGGCGCGCATGGAACGCGCTGAGGCCATCCCCCGAGCTGATCGATACCATGGGTGTGTGGCTCAAGGCGAAACTGAAATACGACGATCAGTACGCCAGGGGCTACGGCGTCAAGACGGTCTCTGTCTGGCTCAACGGCATCCGCCGTAACGGCGGCGTGCTGGAAATGCCGGAGATTCCGCAGGAGACGCAGCCGCGCCCGGATAGCCGTGTGCAGGAAAGGAAGGGTGACTACGAGATATGACGATTGACGCCCCGATCCAGTCTCAGCGGCTGGCTTCGGCGCAGGCCGCCGTGCTGGGCGCCATGCTCATCGATGCCGACTGCATCGCGGACGTGCTGGCGGACACCACCGAGAAGATGTTTGTCAGCGGCCAGTACCGGACGGTGTACAGCTGCATCCGGCAACTGTTTCAGGCGGCGCAGCCGGTTGACCCCGTGACGGTGGGCTCGGCCCTGAAGGAGGACACTGGGCAGGACTACGGCGAGATGCTGGTGCAGCTGATGGACGTGACGCCCACCAGTGCCAACGTGGGCTCCTACGTGGACATCCTAAAGCGGGAGAGCATCGTGTGGCGGCTGCGGGGCATCGGCGCGGCGCTGGCGGAGACGGAGGATCTTCCGGCGGCGGAAAAGCTCATGGAGTGCGCCAACGCCGCCATGAGCCTGAAGTCCGGCGTGGATGTCTGGGATATGGCCAAGATGTGGGAGGACTTCTCCCAGCGCCACACACAGACGTCCAAATTGGAGTATATCCATTGGGGCTACGATTTTATCGACGAACGGGTCTACACCACAAGGGGCGACTACTGCGTCATCGGCGGCTATCCCAGCGCAGGCAAGACGTGTTTGGCGCTGGGCATGGCCATGAAGATGGCGGAGCGGTACCGGGTGGGATTTTTCTCCTTTGAGACGGACAAGGCGAAGCTGGCCGACCGCATCATGTCCGCCAAGGCCATGATCGACCTGGGCGACATCAAACAAAACCGGCTGGACGAGAAGGCGTGGGAGGAACTGGCCTATGCGGCGTCCGGCCTGAGCAAGACGGGCCTGCAGATCATGCAGTGCAGCGGCTTCACCGTGGGGGACATCCAGTCCGTAGCCATGAGCCGCCACTACGACGTAGTGTTCATCGACTACCTGCAGCTTATCGAGGCCGAGGGTCGGAAGGGCTGGAGCCGTCCGGAGGAGGTCAGTTCTATCAGCCGCGGCCTCCAGCGGATGAGTCACAAGCACGGCATCACGGCGGTGGTGCTTTCCCAGCTGACGCCGGAGGCTGGCCGAAAGAAGAACGAAGCGCCCACGATGTATGACCTGCGCGAAAGCCGCCAGATCACCATGGACGCCGACGTGATCTTCCTGCTGTATTTGGAGGATTCTGAAGATCGCGCCGGGGCGCGCGTCCTGAAATGCGACAAGAACAAGGACGGGCAGGCTGGCTGGTACAAGGTGATGCAGTTTCAAGGCCGCATCCAGAGCTTCAGGCCATCGGCCAAGGCCGTTGCCAAGTCAACGCCTCTGTCCGGGCAGGTCAGTTTCAAGGAGATCAAGGACGACGGCGATGCGCCGTTCTGAGAGGAGGGCCTATGCAGGTCGGCGATAAAGTTACATACATTCCTTTTGTGCTGCGCTACGCAAAGGACACGGAGCTGCGAGCGCCCAGCGTGACCGCGTCCGTGGTGTGGGTGCATCCGGCAGGGCGCTTTGCTGTGGTGGAGCGTAGGACGGGGAGATATGCGTACCGGGAGTGCATCTGGTGCGAAAACAAGAAAAAGTGAGGTACGAGCAACATGAAAACCATAGCAATCATGAACTTGAAGGGCGGCGTGGGGAAAACCGTCACGGCCATCAACCTGGCGGACGCCCTGCGACGCGGCGGCAGGCGGGTAGTGCTGGTGGACTGTGACGGGCAGATGAGCCTGACGCGGTTCTATTTCCCGGATCTCGACCCGGACAACGCCGCCACGGTAGCGGATGTGCTGGAGGGTGAGGCGGAGTCCGTGTGGAGCGACAGCACTATCCCCGTGGACGCCGGTGGCCTTGTACAGCTGCTGCCGGCATCCAGCGCCTTGTACGGGCTGGATGTGCGGGCGCTGAAAAGCAGCATCCACAGCATCAATTCTCTGCGGGGCTTCCGCGACGCGGCGGCGGTTGACGGCATGGACTACATGATCTTCGACTGCCCTCCCGGCTTCACGGCGGCGAGCTGCGCGGCGCTGATGGCGGCGGACGAGGTGGTCGTCCCTATGGTGGTGGATGGCTTCTCCGTCTGGGGCGTCAGCGACATGGCGGCGCAGATCAACAGCATGCGCGCGGCCAACCCCGCCATCAGAGTGGCCGGCGTCCTGATCTGCCAATGGCACAACAGCGAAGTGGTGCGGCAGGGCGAGGCGCTGCTGCGGGGCCTGAGCCTGCCGGTGTTCACGTCGGTGATCCGTCGGACGGAGAAGGTACCGGAGAGCACATTCTCCCGGCAGCCGGTCATGGACTACAGCCCCCGCAGCGCGGCAGCAGCCGACTACCGTGCGTGGGTTTGGGAATATCTGGCGGAGGGAGGCGCGACGGATGGCGAAGTTTGATATGGGCGAGTTTGCCAAGACGCTGGCGCAGCCGGTGTCCGAGTCGGGCACCGGTCGGGAACAGATCGAGTACATAGACGTGGATCTGCTGGACAGCGATCCCGGCAACTTCTACGAGCTCCGCGATCTGGACGGTCTGGCGGACAACATCGCCACCATCGGCCTCCAGCAGCCCATCCGGGTGCGGGACGGCGAGAACGGTCACGCGGTGATCGTCTCCGGCCACCGCCGCGTGGCGGCCATCCGCAAGCTGGTGGAGGACGGGCGGACAGATCTCCGCGAGGTGCCCTGTATTCGCGAAAAGGGTGATGCGTCTCCGGCACTGCGAGAGCTGCGCCTGATCTACGCCAACAGTAGCACCCGTGCGCTAAGCTCTTCCGAGATCTCTCAGCAGGTGGAAAAGGTCCGCGATCTGCTGTACCAGCTGAAGGAGGAAGGCTATGAGTTCCCCGGTCGTATGCGGGATCATGTGGCTGAGGCCTGCAAAATCAGCAAGAGCAAGCTGGCGCGGCTGGAGAAGATCCAGAAGGGGCTGGCCTCGTGCTACCGCGACGCATGGGAGGCTGGGACGCTGCCGGAGGACACGGCGGACGCGCTGTCCAGCCTCCCGGAGTATGTGCAGGAGCGTATCAAGAGGGTTTGCCCGAAGACTACACCGAGTGCCGGTCATATTCGCGATACTGCTAAGCGCGGAGAATATCTTGCAGTTTCTTTTAAGTGCCCCGATGGGTCGACCTGTACACACATGGACAAGTTTTTCAGGCATGATCTCAAGGCGCAAAGTTGGGAAGCCTGCGGCGGCGAGAAATGCTGCCTGAAGTGCCGCGATGGCGGCGCGCACGACCCGTCAGGCTACTGCGGAGCTGCTTGTGCGGAGATGTGCAGCAAGGCGCGGGAAAAGTACGAGAAGGCGAAGGAGAGAAAAAAAGCGTCCGAGGCCGCAGCTGAAATGAAAGCACAGAGTGAAGCTGCCCGCAGGGTTCAGGCCGAATCTCGGCGCGTTGTGCGGGCAGCAGATGCTGCGGGGCTGGGCGATGAGGTAAAACTGCACTATGACTATGGCGGCAGTTTAACCGTTGGGCTCTTGAGGTCGCTTAGTGATGGGACGGCACTCGACAGCGCAGTCAAATGCTACAGCAGGGGTATTTTGCCATGGCGAGCTGATGATGTCGCGAAGAACGCCAAGGCGCTGCACTGCTCCGTGGACTATCTGCTGGGGCTGACGGATGAGATCAGCTCCACGGCCGCCGTTTCCGGACAAGTCGCGCTTGCCGCGTGGATGCCCGGCGGCACAACGCCGGCAGAACCGTGTGACGTAGTGGCGGAGTTCGACTTGAGCGGGGACGGTAAGGTAGTGTCCCGCACGCTCTGCCGGTGGGACGGCGAAGCGTTCCGGTTTGGGAAAGGCAAAGACAAGATCGAGGTGCGTGTCGTCCGGTGGCTGGCGCTGCCGGAGGTGAATAAGGAGGACGAGAACGATGATTGACGTGAAGATTGACAAGGGCGTAAGCACCATGACGTTTGCCGGAAGTGGGCTGGAGATTGCCGCTGAAATCTGTGGGATGGTTCACGGGCTGTATACGCAGCTGTACCACCGCGCCGGCCCTGCGATAGCGAAGGGCTGCAAGCAAGTTATGCGGGATATGTTGGCCCGAGAGGATTCTCCTGTGTGGGATGTGAATCTGGGCAAGAACGCGGGGCATTCTTTCTTCCTGGAAGGCGCTGCGGCGGCAGCTATAACGGAGCGCTTGAGACGCTCTGAGGGGGGGCGGCAGCATGACGAGAGTTGACCTGACCAAGGCGCAGTGCGCTGAGCTGGCGAACTACCTGCGAGGCGTCCTGAATAACGGCATGGGCGCAGGCAGCTTTGATAAGATCGAAATGCTCGTGCTGGCACGCCGCGCCTTGGCGGCTGCGGAGGAGTTGCCGGAGGTGCCTCGCACCGTTGCCCACGGGCCGGACACGCGGAAACCACAGCCGGAAGATGCCTCGACGGCCGGCTCTTCGGCCTCGGCGGCGGCGCAGCTGAAGCGCGACACGCTGGAGCGCCTGACGGCCTACCGGCAGAAGGATGGCCTGAGCAGTCTGGCGCCGCTGGCAGCGGCCTGCGGCAAGGTGGATGGAAAGGTGATCAGCGCGGAGCTGCTGGCGCGGATGCTGAACCGGGAGCGCTTCCCGGTGGCGATCTGGCGGGAGGTGGCCGCTGCGTTGGACAAGATGGAGCGGAAGAAAGGAGCGGGTGCAGATGGTAAAGACGACTGATCTGGTGGCTGATCTGAGAGTGTGTCTGCGCGGCGAATGTTCGACCTGCGGTCACGAGTGCGGTAACGCTGATTGCTTGGACCGCATCATGGAGGACGCCGCCGACAAGATCGAGGAGCTGGTGGACCGCTGCGCCCAGTACGCCGAGGAGATCGCGGTGCTGCGGGGGAAGGTGAATGCATGATCGTTGTGCGAGTATACTTGAAGTCTGGGCAGCACTTTGATGTCTGTGCAGAGGGCGTCGAATGTAAGTATAACGGGTTGACGGGCGCGCTCACATCCTTCAACTACACTGGTGCCGTATCGGGAATCCCGGTATATCTCAACATCGGGGAGGTTGAAGCCGTTGTGCAGCTGAAGGCTTGCGGAGGTGGCGCAGGATGAGTAAGGCTGTACTTATCAGCATTCGCCCGAAGTGGTGCGAGAAGATTTGTAGGGGCGAAAAGACCATTGAGGTGCGAAAGACCCGCCCAAAGCTGAACACACCGTTCAAGTGCTATATCTATTGCACTATGGATCACCCTTACATTTCTGTGTCCTGCGGGGAACTGGACAAGCTCAACTATCGCACAAATACCGTTGGTCGGTGTAGTGGAAAGGTCATCGGCGAGTTTATCTGCGATCGGATCGACTGGATCGTGCGTGTCGGTTATATGGGAAGCGCGGAACCGATAAGGCTTTGTGTTTGCGATCCACGCACTATGATTACGCAACCAATCGACGGTTTACTTAACTCAATATGCTTGACCGCTGAGAGCTTGGCAAGCTATCTTGCTTCCACCGAGGGCTGCGGCTGGCATATCTCCGACCTGAAAATCTACGACGCGCCGCGCGAGCTGGGCGAGCTTCGGCGGGCATGCCCGAACAACTTCTACTGCGAGAGCTGCGCTATGTACCGAGAAAACGACGGCACCTGCGGCAACGAGAGCCTGTGCCTCAAGCGTCCGCCCCAGAACTGGTGCTATGTGGAGGAAATGTGATGGAACGACTGACGAGAAGAAGTGACACCGGACACGCATATTACCCACGCTGCTTTGAAGAACCGTGCAACAGACGGTGCGAAGACTGTCTGTTTGATGAAACGATATGCGAACGCCTCGCCGCCTATGAGGATAGCTAATACGAGCCGGAAGAAGTTTTGCCGAAGGATAAGGCGGACGAGATCGCGATGAAGCTCATGCGGCTTGCTGATCTGGAAAGTCTTTGCAGCTATGCCCGACTGCGGGAGCTGGCCGAGGCCGACAAGGACGGGCGCGTGGTGGTGCAGCCTTGCAAGGTGGGCGATAGGTTTTACGAAGTAACGGGTCGAAAAACGATCAGTGTGTATAAAGTTAGAGCCATCCGCGTGGAATTGTTTGGCTTGTTTATCGAGTGGGACATTGTAGAAGGGTTTGTTTGGCAATCTCTGTTAGGTATAAACGCCGAGGAAATCGGCAAGACCGTATTCTTGACCTGCGAGGAGGCAGAGAAGGCACTGGAGGCGATGAAGGATGGCTGAGTTAAAATACTGCCCGTTCTGCGGAGGTAAAGTTAGCATTGTTCTGTGCGACGACGAAGGGAATCTGCATGATGAGGCATATAGAGAACATCCCTATAGTGGGCTTGGCTTTATGCTTCGCCATGCTCACGAGGAAAACCCAGAATGCCCGATTGCAAGCTATGAGTGCGATGGAGGGATTTTGGGCGGTGTGTATATTTACGACACGGAAGAACAAGCCGCTGAAGCATGGAACAGGAGGGCTGACGATGGCTGAATACATTGACAGGGCGGAATACTGCGAAAAGCATTGCCGTTGCAGTAATGAGTATTGCGACAAAGAAAGTTGCCCAATCTGGAAAGCACCCGCCGCTGATGTTGCCCCGGTGGTGCGCGGGCGGTGGGTACATCTTGGAGGGGACGAGTGGTGCTGCCCTGCGTGCGGCTTTGTCATTACCACTGAAGGCAGTTGGGACAAACCTACCCAAAAATACTGCGAGGATTGCGGGGCCAAGATGGATGGAGGGAATAGTTGATGGTTAAAGTGTTCTGCGATATGTGCGGGCGCGAGATCGACTACGAGGTTGACGGCGTGAATCTGGATTTCAATCACTACGGCGTTGTGAATTTTAAGAAACCATTTTCTGCGGAGAAACAACTGTGCCTCTCCTGTGCGGCCAGGGTCTGCAACTTTGTGGAGAGCGGGGCGAGAGAAGAGGAGGCCGAGCATGCGTGACGAAGATCTGTTGGCCGCGCTGCGGCGGCTGAAGGTGGAGACCGGGAGCCTTGCGTGCATGGGCTGCGGCTATGAGCATAACTGCGGCGTTCATGGGTGCGCAATTCTGCGAAAAACGATCACATGGCTGGAGAAGGCGCTGGCAGAGGGCAAGCCCAGCAGCGTCATGGCGTACTGTGATGAGAGCTAAGGTGAACCCGCGGCGGGTACCTCGGACAGAGGCCGACGTGGCGGCCGCCTACACGAAGGGCGTCACCGAGGGCTTGAATCGCGGCATCGAGCTGATGCTGTATGTGCTGATCGACAAGCACGACGCGCCGATGGAGGACGTGCAGCAGCTGGCCGCGGAGCTAAACCACGCCGCCGAGTGCGTGGCGGAGGGGTACGTCACCTGGGCCGGCGTGCGGCGCATGCTGAAGGAATACAACGTGGAGGTGGAGTTGGTATGATGGGCATTGTGGAGTCTGCCGAAGTCCTGAGGGCGTATCTGGATGAGTCTGCCGCGTGCGTCCCGCCTAAGGTCTACGGAGCCATATCCACGGCAGTGCTCGTGATGGATGCTGTGGGCAAAACGATTGATGCGGCGCAGTGTGTCATGGCTGACAGCTTGCAAACGGTTTGCGTGGAGGCTCAAGATGGACGGTGAAGGACGCTGGATCTGTATCCGGCAGCGGGCAGGCCCGCTGGTGAAGGAGCAGCGCGCTATACGTCCGCGGCTCAGTCAGTACGACAGCCCGTATGAGCGGGCGGAGAAAAATAAAATCCTCCGCCCGCCGCGGGACTCCGGCGTCTGCCGGACGCGCATGGATCGCTTGGAGCTATTGCTGGCGCTTTTCGGCTTTGATGGGTGGAGCTACACGCTGACTTTTGACGAGGCGCATTTGCCACCCAGCTTTGCAGAGGTCCGATTATGCTGGCGCCGATTGCTTTACCAGATGAAGAAGTGGCATGACGGCGTGACGCCTGACTATGTCTACCTCATCGAGGGGCGCCATGGGGATCATCGGTATCACATGCATCTTACGGTGCGATACAATGACTTCCCGCCCATGACCATGGAAGATCTCTGGAAGCAGGGGTATATTATCTCGTCGCAGCCCCTGCTGCTGGGTGCATTTGACAGCTACCGGCGCACGGCCAGATACTACTGCAAGGAACGCAGCGACGGCATCGTCATACCGATCGATGCCAGGACGTGGGTAGCGTCGCGCAGCCTTGCGCGGCAGTTGCCGCCGCCTGAATACTTTCGATCTGATTCAGGCCGCATTGAGATTCCGGATGATTGCCGGGTGTGCGGCCGGTATACGGTGGATAATGGGTTTGGCCACTACCAGTATGGCTGGTACGTTGAACAAGATCCTCTTCATCCGACCGTGATAGACGGGAAGCGTATGCCGCATCAAGGCGGTTTCGGTATGTACTAAATAGCAAATGTAACTTGTGATATAGTTGAATAAATCACGAAAAGGAGGAAAACCACTTGCGTATCACATCAGAATACGGTACAATATCCCCGAGGGGCGATGGTTGGTTGACCTGTCCCAGGTGCAACCGCAATCGACACTTCCTGCGGGTGCTGCCCGGCACATCCGCCGCGGAGCTGCCTGTGTACTGCCGGGACTGTAAAACGGAGATCATCCTGCATATCGAGCAAGAGGCCGGAGCGTTGAACGCCGGAGCCCATGATTAGACACCACACGTTGGTGCTGCGTCATGGTCTCCGGCGTTTTTGTTTTGCCGCGAGGTGATAGCCGCGAGCCGGAACGCCGGAGACGAAGACGGGAAGGGCGCATGGGAATTTCAGCAAGCAGGCTCGCGGAGCTGCGCGGGCTTCTCGAGGCGGGGTCAGAGCATGAGTTCTACTCCTGGCCAGAGTGGCGGCGGCTGCGCCGGGAGGTGCTCGAGGTTGATAACTGCGAGTGCCAGGAGTGCAAGCGGCGCGGCGTGTACTCCAAGGCCAGTATCGTCCATCACGTCAGGCATTTGCGCGATCGTCCCGACCTGGCGCTGTCCGTCTACGATGGCGATTCCCGGCAGCTGGAGGCCGTCTGCAAGCGTTGTCACGAGGAGCTGCATCCGGATAGCCAGCGGCAATACGCGCCGTCTGCGCCGCCTCTGACGCCGGAGCGGTGGGATTAACGCCCCCCCCTCGAAAAAACGGCTCTCGCGTCCCTGTTG